>Ga0163144_10007701_pt1 | contig 23542 bp, 19 predicted proteins | sample OliLak19BULKMAT1_FD_123175 | JGI IMG/M metagenome (GOLD analysis project Ga0163144, IMG submission 123175) | Freshwater microbial mat bacterial communities from Lake Vanda, McMurdo Dry Valleys, Antarctica - Oligotrophic Lake LV.19.BULKMAT1 | ecosystem: Environmental > Aquatic > Freshwater >...
ACGCGCAGCCGGCGGGTGGAAATCTGCTCCGTCACGCGGTGGTCGAGCGTGATCACGCAATCGGCCACATACTCCTCCAGCCCGTAGCGCGTGATCGCATTGCCCTCGCCCTTTTCGCCGGTGATGATCGCCGTCATGCCGCGATCCTTCAGCCAGCGGAACAGCCGGCGCAGTTCCGCGCGGAGGATGGCGTGATTCGGCAGCCCGGCGAACAGCGCCTCCACGGTATCGAGGACCACGCGCTTCGCCCCGATGGCATCGATCGCGTGCCCGAGCCGGATGAAAAGCCCCTCGAGGTCATACTCGCCCGTCACCTCGATCTCGCTGCGCTCGATGTGGACGTGGTCGAGCGCGATCTTTTTCTGCTTCACGAGCTTGTCCAGATCGAAGCCGAGCGAGCGGAAATTGGCCGTCAGTTCCGCCGCATTCTCCTCGAACATCATGAACACGCCCGGCTCGCCAAACAGCGTTGCCCCGTTCACGAGGAATTCCGTCGCCAGCATCGTCTTCCCGCAACCCGCGCTCCCGCAGACGAGCGTCGGCCGGCCGGCCGGCAGACCGCCGCCGGTGATTTCATCGAGGCCGGTGATGCCGGTTGGAGCTTTGGGAAGGGTGGGCACGCCTTCCGATCGTCGGTTCTGCTTCACTGAACTGCCTGTGGTGTCTTGCGCGAGCAGCGCGGTGCCTTTCGCGCACTGTTGTTCTTCGCCGGGGGTCGTTGAGTTCATGCGTGTCTCGCGTGCAGACCGCCGCCGGTGATCTCATCAAGGCTGGTGGTGCCGGTGGGGGATCTGGAAACTCCCCGGACACAGCGCAGCGCACCGTCGGGAGGGATGATGCGATGTTCAACACCGGATTCGCCAGAGCCGCCGGGTTCAAGTGAAAAGCTGGTTTTTGCCATTTTGCAACGCACGCGTGACCCCACCCCATCCCGTGGCGCATGTCAAAGACGATACATTATGCTAACTCTGCTGTGGGTGTCCGCACGAATGGCAGGTGTGGTAGCTGACCTGCAGGCCCCTGACGGGCGTGATCGGGACCCTTCTGTGCATACCCAGCCGGGTTCCGCCGCGCTGGCGGAGCCGGTCGCGACCAGCGGGAAGGCGATGCATTCTCAAGTGATCGTGGGCGGGTGGCGCTGCCTGCGTTTCGCGGCGTTCAGCGCCCGCCGGCTGCGGTGCGCGCCGCCAGCTTGACGAGTCCCGCGTAGGAATGGCGCCGGACACCCCGCCGCCCCGACCGCACCATCCCCAGCAGCGCGCGCGCCAGCACCGCGACGTCGATGCCGCGGTAGGACTTCATCGCGCCGCCGAGGAACGGGTTTGCGAGCGGCATCAGCAGGCGCGCGGTGGCCTCCAGAGGCCGGGTATCGGGGCGGGATCCGCCCAGCAGCAGTCCGGGCTGGGCGATGTCGAGCGACAGGAAACCGAGGGCCTCGACGTCGGCCTCGGTCTCGCCCTTGACGCGCTGGAAGAAATTCTTCGCGGCAGGGTCGGCGCCAGCCGCAGACACCAGCACGAAGCGCTCGGCGCCGGCCTGGCGGGCGGCGCGGGCGAAGCGCATGACCTGGTCGCGGTCGACCGCACGGAAGGCGGCCTCCGAACCGGCCTGCCGCAGCGTCGTACCGAGGCAACAGAAAGCATCGTGGCAGGGTACGCCGGCGAGCTGCGACTCGAGCTGCTCGAACGGCAGGATGCGATTGGCGAGCCGCGGATGCTCGCGGCCGAGGGGGCGCCGTGACACGGCCAGCACGCGGGCATAGTCGGGCGCCTCGAGCACGACGTCGAGCAGCGCGCGGCCGCTGAGGCCGGAACCGCCGGCGACCCAGGCGCTGCGCTGCGGCGCGCCCGGCAGCGCGGTGCCCTGGCGATTCGGAGTTGCGGTGGCGCTCATTGCGCGCGAGCTTAGGCAAAGCCGATGCGGCCGTCACCTGCACGATCGAACTGATACCCTTGTGCCAGGCACTCAAGTCGTGTGATCGATGAACAAGAACCTGCTGCGCCTGCTCTTCGGCTTCATCCTTTTGTCGCTGCTCGCCTGTACCACCTGGGCCAGCACCCAGCAGTCGGTGCTCGACTGGCAGGGCCTGGTGAACCGGCCGGACAACGCCTGGACGATCGCGACGCTGGTCGACGCGTATTACGGATTCCTGACGTTCTACGTCTGGGTGTTCTACAAGGAGCGACGCGCGCTGCCGCGCGTCGGCTGGTTCGTCGCGATCATGCTGCTCGGGAACATGGCGATGTCGGCCTACGTGCTGCTGCAGCTCGCGCGACTGCGTGCCGACGAACCGGCCGAGGCGATCCTCGTGCGCCGCAACGGCTGACGGGCGCGCGGGACCTCGGGCATGGGGGCATGGCTGCGCAGGCGCATCGTCGATCCGGTCCTGGGCCTGCTGCGCCAGGGCCTGGCGCCTGGACAGCTGGCGCTGTCACTGGCCTTCGGCTTCGGCGTGGGAATTTTTCCGGTGCTCGGCGTGTCTACCCCGCTGCTGACCGGCATCGCACTCGGGATGCGCCTGAACCTGCCCGCGATCCAGCTCGTCAACTACCTGGTCTCACCGTTGCAGTTGCTGCTGATCATCCCGTTCGTGCGCGTCGGCGAGCGGCTGCTCGGCGTCGCGCCGCAGCCGCTGACGGTCAGCGCGGGGCTCGAGATCCTCGCGAAGGGCGTGGCACAGGCGGTCGTGATACTGTGGGACGCCATCGTGCACGCGGCCCTGGGCTGGATCGTGATCGGCCCGTTACTGATCTATGTGCTCTACCGCGCCATGCTGCCGCTGCTCGAACGGGCCGCGGCGCGGATGCAGGCCCCGGCCGGAGGCCGCACGTGACCCACCGACCAACAGCGCCACGTCGTCGCCGATACACCTGACACCGCCCCGACACCGACACCGACCCCACCATGACGGCCTCCCGCGCTTCCTCGACTACCCCCGGCTCCGCCGCCACCCCGCCGGCGCCCACTCCAGCGCCGCCCGCCGACGGCGCGACCTCTTCCTTCTCGATGCGCATGCTCGAGTCGAACCGGGTGCCCGACTGGCTGATCCGCAACCGCATCCGCGCGCTGCTCGCGGATCGCCTGCGCGAGGAGGACAAGGGCGACCCGGAGAAGCAGCAGGCCCACCTGATGGACCTGGTGCGGCGCCTGCGCGAGAGCCCGATCGCGATCAACACCGCCGAGGCGAACGAGCAGCACTACGAGGTGCCGACCGAGTTCTACCTGCAGTGCCTCGGCCGGAACCTCAAGTATTCGAGCTGCCATTACGACGACTTCGACGTCGCGAAGGCGGCGCAGGGGCTCGATGCGGCCGAGGCGCGCATGCTCGCCCTCACCTGCCAGCGCGCCCGGCTCGCCGACGGCGAGCGCATCCTCGAGCTTGGCTGCGGCTGGGGTTCGCTGTCGCTGTGGATGGCGGCAAACTTCCCGAGATCGAAGATCACCGGCGTCTCGAACTCGAGCACGCAGAAGCAGTTCATCGACGCGCGCGCCGCCGAGCGCGGCCTCAGCAACCTCGAGATCGTCACCTGCGACGTCAACCGCCTGCAGTTCGAGCGGCTGGAATCAGGCGAACAGCGGCAGTTCGATCGCGTGGTCTCGGTCGAGATGTTCGAGCACATGCGCAACTACGAATCGCTGCTGGCGCGCGTGGCCTCCTGGATGGCCCCGGCGGCGACGCTGTTCGTGCACATCTTCACCCATCACCGCTTCGCGTATCCGTTCGAGGTGCGCGACGAGACGGACTGGATGGCGAAGTACTTCTTCACCGGCGGCATCATGCCGAGCGACGACCTGCTGCTGTATTTTCAAGGCGCGGTGCGTCTCGTCGACCACTGGCACGTCGACGGCCGCCACTACCAGCTCACCGCCGAGGCCTGGCTGCAGAACATGGATGCGCGCCGCGCCACGGTGATGCCGATCCTCGAACGCGCCTACGGCGCCGACCAGGCCCTGAAGTGGTGGGTGTACTGGCGCGTATTCTTCATGTCCTGCGCCGAGCTCTGGGGCTGTGGCGGCGGCCACGAATGGCTCGTTTCCCACTACCTCTTCGAGCGGCGCTGACGCCCAGGCCTACGACCGGAAGAACCATGCCACCGCGACCGCGCTCCAAGCTTCCCGCTGCCCTCGCCACGCTCGCGCTGGCGATCGCCGCCACCGCACTGCCCGGCATCGCGCACGCCGCCACCGATCCGGAGCGCTTCGAGACCTACAGGCAGTTCCGTGCCGCGTTCGACGCCGACAGGTTGACCGAGGCGCTGCCGATCGCGCAGCAGCTGGTCGCGACGACGGAGCAGCAGTACGGCTCCGACGACCGCCAGATCGTCAATCCGCTGACCAACCTCGGCACCGTCTACTACCGTCTCGGCGACTTTCCGAACGCGGAAACGGCCTACCTGCGCGCGGTACGCCTGATCGAGGGCAAGCTCGCGGGCGCCGACCGGATGCTGATGCGCCCCCTGCTGGGTCTCGGCGAGACCTACCTCGCGACCAAGCAGTATGCCGAGGGTGCGACGGCGCTGAAGCGCGCCGTCGACCTGTCGCGCAACCTCGACGGCCTGTTCAACGTCGAGCAGTTCGACATCCTCGATCCGCTGATCGAGTGCTATGTCGCGCTCGACCGGCTCGGCGATGCCGAGAAGGAAAACCAGTATGCCTTCCGCGTGGCCGAGTCGGCCTACGGGCGCAACAACCTGAAGATGCTCGAGCCGCTCGATCGCCTGGCGCGCTGGTACGAATTCGTCGGCCGCTACACCACCGCGCGCGGCCTGCACGCGCGGGCGCTGCAGATCGCCGAGAACGCCGCAGGCCGCGGCAACACCCAGGCAGTGGCGTCGCTGCGCGGGCTGGCGCGCACCTATTACCTCGAGTTCATCTACGGACCCGAGGAGGTGGAGGCGCCGCCCGACCCGTTCGCGACCAACAGCGCGATGCCGCAGATCGGCCAGAACGAGAACCGCCTCAACCCGGAAGGCGAACGCGCGCTCGATTACGCGCTCGAAGCGCTGGGCAAGGAAGACCCGCTCGATCACCGCGCCCGCGGCGAGACCTTGGTCGAGCTCGGCGACTGGTACCTGATCGGCGGCGCGACCGCGAAGGCCAACAACGCCTATCGCGAAGGCTGGAAGGAGCTTAGCGCCGCCGGCAACGACGCGGTGTCGATGCTGCAGGCGCCGCGCCGGCTGGCCTATCGGCCGCCGTCGGCGTCGATCGCGCGTGCGCGGCCGAACGACCCGGGAAGCTACGAAGAACGTTTCGTCGAGACGCGCTTCACGGTGCTGGCGGACGGCAAGGTCGTCGATATCGAGACTGTTGGCACGGATGCGCCCGCCGCGATCGAGAAGGCGACCGTGTTCGCCGTGCGCAAGGCGCGCTACGCGCCGCGGGTCGAGAATGGCGAGCCTGTCGCCACCGAGGGTGTGCAGTTGCGTGAACGCGTGCTGTTGAGGGCACCGCAGACTCCGGCGCCGCCCGCACCGAAATGAGCGACACGCGGCGGCTGCGATGACGCAGGCGCGGCAGGCGGCGTGGACGCCGCCGGCTCTGGCGACCCCGATGCCGGTGCCACCGGGGGCGACGTGGGCGCCTGCGGCGGCACGCCCGGCGTCACGTCGGGCAGCGTCGCAGGCGGCGGTGTTGGCCGCTTGGTGCCAGCACGGCCACGGCGGGATTCGCGCACCTGCACGGGCTCGATCGCCTGCAACGTCGCCAGCGGCGCGCTCTGGCTGTTCGCGGCCGCCACCAGCGGGCGACCACTGCCGAGCTCCTTGGCGATCGCCTGCTCGGGAAACTGCGTCAGGAACTTGGCCGCGGCGTCGCGCATCGCGGCCCGCGTGGCGGAATCGAGCGGCTTGCTGCTGCTCATGCTGCTTGAGAGGCTGTTGCCGTAGCCGGTGAGCGTGTAGGCGTCGACCGGGTCGCCGGCGGGGGTGCGCAGCAGGATGCGATAGCGGATCGTCACCGCGACGTAGTCGCCGCCGGTCTCGCGCGCGGTCGCGAAAGAATACTGCTCGATGCGCGCCTCGAAGATGCCCTGCAGCCCCTCGGCGCGGCGCGCGGCCTCGAGGTCCTCGAACTCCTCGGCCGACAGGAACGCCGCCTTGAACACCTCGCGCGCGAGCTTGCGCTGGCCTTCGCCGAGCGAGACGCTCCACGGCACGCCGGCGCGGTTCTCGTTGTGGGCGTAGTCCTTCTGGTCGGCGGGCAGCACGTAGCCGATGCGCGCCTTGACCGGCTGGACCAGCGCCTTGGGCAGCACCGGTTGCGGCGCGATCTTGACGCCGCCGCAGCCGGCGAGCAGCAGCATCGGCAGGGCGAGCGCGGCCAGCCAGCGACCAGGGCGGCGAACCCGCACAGAACGAAGCACTTCCATCAGTCGCCTCCGACGCATTGTCGGGTTCCCATGATGTCGATGGTTGCAGCGCAGTTTTTGCCGCTGGTGAGCCCGACGAACGTGCCGTCGTTGCGCTCACACATGGCCCTCATTAGGGCCGAAAAGCGGATGTTTGTAAACGGCGTCATGCCCCCACCCACCGGAAAACCGATGGCGTGGATGCGCACCCGGCGACGGCCCTTGCCGTCGGGCCGGTTGATCCGGTCGACCGCATCGAGCGCCTGCTGGATCGACTCGCCGGTGAATTCGTCGCCGAGCACGTAGATGCTGACGCGGCGGTCGGCGGCCCAATAGTTGCGGATCGCGATCTCGATGCCGTCCGCCGGGCTCGAGTCGCTGAACGCGCGCCAGTTCTTCATCCGGTTGACGATCTGGGTGCGCTGGCTGGATGAGTCGATCAGCCACCTGCCGCGCGTGCCCTCGAACATCTCCTTGCCGTTGTCGTCGACGATCTGCAGGCCCTTGAGCTTCGGGTAGATGTCGAGGATCTCCTTCATGACCTCGACTGCGGTCTCCCAGTGGGCGCCCTGCATGCTGCCCGAGGTGTCGATCAGGAACACGACGTAGTCGCTGTCGACCGGGATGCCGCCGACCGCGTCGGTGCGGATCGTGCGCTTCGAGCGCGACACCTTCATCAGCCGCTGGTTCTCGGCCTCGAGTTCCTGGTAGGCGGCCAGCAGCTCGTTCTCGACGATGTTGCTGACGGCTGCGTCCTGCTTCGAGGTCGAAAACTGGCCGCGGATGCTCGACACGTCGCCGGCCGCCCTGGCGAGGTTCAGCCGCTCCTTCGTCAGCATGTCGACGCGGCCCTTCATCTCGCGCTCAAGCCGGGTGCTGTCGCCGCGTATCAGGAAGAGCTCCTCCTGCAGGCGCTTCAGTTGCTGATCGAGGTTCTCCCTCGACTTCTCGATCATCACCGGCTGGCCGAACTCGGACAGCACCAGCAGCAGGATGATCGCGCCGAAGCCACAGCAGATCACGTCGAGGAACGACAGGCTGAAGACTTCGGTGTCGCGGCGGCGCAGCTTCATCGAGGGTCACCCATCGCCGGCTCAGGGCCAGTCCGGCGAGGGCATCACGAACGAGCCCTTGGTGCTGCGCGACAGCATCCAGAAGCGGTGCGAGGCCGGCAGGTCGCCCTTCATCGGCAGCAGCACCACGTCGATCGGTGCCTTCAGCGTGATCGAGCGCACCGCCTCGTCGAACAGGCGCGCGCGCGCCGCCGCGTCGACGAACTTGCGAATCGCCGGCGCCGTGGCGCCCTGGGTCGGCAGGCCGTCGGTGATCAGCACCACCTGGTCGGGCGCCGGGTTCACGTCGCGCAGCGCGCGGAACGCGTTCAGCAGGCTGGTGCCGTCCTGCGGCACCACTGCATCGAGCGCCGTCGCCACCTTGTCGAGCTGCGCGCTGTCGCCGCCCTGCAGCCACTTGCCGCCCGTGCCCTCGAGCAGCGGCTGCATGCCGGTGTTGAACGTGTAGACCTGGAACTGCGACGACGCCGGCACCTGCGAGGTCACCCAGTTCGAGATGTCGACCGCGCGGCGCCACTTGGGGGCAGCGCGCCGCGCGGGCTCGGGCGAATTTCGCAGCCGGATGATGTTGACGAGGTCCTCGTCGAGCATGCTGGCCGAACGGTCCACGAGCACCAGGATGCGCTTGCCGCGCAGCGCGAGGCCGGTCATGTAGCGCCGGTTCGCGAGCGCCTTGCCGGCGCCGGTGCGCTCGGCGCGCGGCGTCTCGATCTTCGCGCTCGCCTCGAGCCGGCGCGTACTCTCGTCCAGCGCGCGCACGTCGGCCTTGAGCTTCTCGATGCGCTCGCGCTTGGCGATGGTGTCGGCGTCGTAGATTGAGCTCTCCTCGCGCTTGCGCTGCAGTTCCTCGATCAGCCGCGTCGCGCGCGAGCTTGCCGCAGTCGTCTCGCTCTCGGTCTTCTGCAGCGTGTTCTTCAGCAGCACCAGGTTGCGGGCGCCGACCAGCACCTCTTCCTCGAGCTTGCTGACCGCGGCGGAGAGGTCCTCGGTGACGCGCGAGCGGATCATGCTGCTCTGCGCGTTGATGATCGTGTAGAACAGGATCACGGCGCCGAAGCCGCAGCAGATCACGTCCAGGAACGAAAGGCTGAAGACCTCAACCTTGCGGCGTGCCATGCCGTGCTCCCACGGAGATCAACGCGAGCTCGACCCCCGGATCGCCGATGCGCACGCGGTCGCCGGCGCGCAGCCGGGCGCGGCCCGCGACCCGCTCGCCGTTGACGAAGCTGCCGTGGCGGCTGTGATCGACCAGCACGATGCTTCCGGCATCGTCGCGCACCGTGCAGTGCAGGCGCGAGACGCCGGCGAGGCCTTCGGCCAGTACGATGCCGCCGGCCGCAGGCATGCGGCCGATCTCGATCGCGGCGCCCGCCAGCGGCAGGGCGCTCCCGGACCAGAGCAGGTGCGTCGGCAACTCGAGCGGCGCACCCTCGCCGCCTCCGAGCCACTCGCCAACCACCGGGCCAACCACCGGGCCGTCGGTCGCGCCGAGCGGCGCGTCGAAGCGCGCCAGACCGCGCCTCAGCGGCACGGCGCCGGCCGCGGGCGCGGCGTTCTGGACGGGCAGGCAGGCGGCCGCACGGGCCACGAAACCTTCGGGGACGAGCAGCATCTCGCAGCCCTGGAACTCTGCCGCGAGCGCCTCGCGCAGGCCGGGGAGCGTGGCAAGCCGCGCCGGCGCCAGCAGCGTGACCGGCGCGCCTGCCGGGCGCAGTTCGTGGATCATCGCGACGAGGTCGCCGTACAGGGCTTCGCCGCGCGCGGCGAACTGGTCGCGACTGAGCACCACTTCGTGACGCAGCGCGCCCTCGCCGCTGCCGACGGCAAGGCCGATCGCGGCGCTGCCACCGCGCGCCGCCTGCGCCGCCACCGCCGGCAACTGGTCGTAAAGGCGCTGCTCGGTTGCGGCATCGTGCAACGGATCGAACCGCGTCTTCAGCACCATCGCCTCGCTGACCAGCTGCAACCACGACTCCTGCAGCGCGACCAGGCCGCCGCGCGTGCGCACGCGCGTCGAGCGGCGCCGGGCCTCGCGGCCATCCACGTCGACCCGCGTCGCGGCGAAGTGGTGCAGGCCGAGTTCGAGCACGATCACTGCGCCCTCGGCGAGGCCGAGCGCGGCGGCGGCCAGTGCCGCGGCATCGACGAAACTCTCGACCGGCAGCGCGACGGAACGCGCGATCGCCAGCACGCGCGCCAGTGCCGCGCCATCGAACGCGGCCGGCACGGCGACGATCGCGACGGCAGGGCCCCCTGGCAGGGGCTCGCCGGCATCGGTCGTGGCATTGGCCGCTTCGCCGAGGCGATACGCGAGTTCGGCGCGCGCGATCGCCAGCGATTCCTGCGATGGCGGACGGCCATTGGCAAGGTCGAACCAGTGCCGTGACGAGGCCGCGGCCGGGTGGGTGCGCACCGACGCGGCGGCCGGCCGCCCCGCCGTCGCCCGCTGGCCACGGCCGGCATCGACGATCGACGGCGCCACCACGGGCGCGGCCGCGCCGCTCGCGATCGCGAGCGCCGCGTCGTCGAGCGCGACGCCGACCTGCGTCATGCGCGCGCCTGCAGGTTGCGGATCACGCGCTGGTCGAGCCAGGTCTCGGTATCGAGCACATGACGCTCCTGCACCGTCTGCAGCTGCTGCAGCAGGAACATCAGCAGGATCGACAGCAGCAGCGCGATCAGCGTCGAGTTGAACGCGACGCCGAGGCCTTCCGTGACGCCGGAGATGTCGCCCGTGACTGCCTTGTGCGCCATCCCCAGCGCATCGCCGATGCCGCGCACCGTGCCGATGAAGCCGATCGCCGGGATCGCCCAGGCGATGTAGCGCAGCATCGAGAGTTCCGAGTCGAGCCGCTCGGCCTCGGACTGGCAGATGCTGTGCGCGACCGTCGAGGCATCCTGCACGCTGCGCGTCGCGCCGAAGCGCGCCAGCGCGGCGAGCACCGCGCGCGGCACCAGCATCACGCGGTCCTCGGGCGCCAGGCCCTCGATCTGGCGCGAATACTCGCGCGTGTCCTCGGGCAGGATCTTCATGCCGTCGGGCAGCTTCAGCGGCGCGTTCTCGAGCGCACGCTGCTCCGAACGCTGCGCGAGCGCCTTGTAGGCGAGCAGTGCGAGCGCCCAGGCCATCAGGATGATCTCCGCCTCCTGCTCGTAGTCCTTGATGATCACGTAGATCGAACGTTCGGTGACGAAGTTCGGGTCTGCCGCCATTTTCTCGCGGTCCGATGCCATCACGGCCTCGGCCATGGGCCTGACGTGCAGCACGTAGGCCGAATGGATGACGACGATCGCCAGGGCCAGGGACACCAGGCTGAAGATGAATTCGTTCGGCAGTTTGCGGTTCATATGTCCACGGGCAGTGAGATGTTGTTGTCGGCCGATTCGCGGAACTCGGGCGGTTCCTCGTCGGACGGCTTCGCCGGCGCCGCGCGCCGCGGCCCCTCGGCTTCTTCTTCCATGTTGGTGTCGTCGGCGGACGAATCGTTCCGCGCCGCGGGGTCCTGCGTCGCAGGCGCGCCGCCCGCCTGTGCACCGCCTGCCGGGGCACCACCTGCCCGGGCTCCACCTGCGGGCGCACCACCGGATGGTGCACCGCCCGCGGGTGCGCCGTCCTGCCTCGATGGCGCGCCGCCCGGGGCAGGCGCGCTGCCCGCCGGCGCCGATTCGGACTGGTCGGACACGAAACGCAGCACGGTGTCGGTCGCGGCATAGACGATGACCGCGAACGCGCCGGCCAGCAGCGCGGCCCACATCGGCGGGCGCCGCCGCAGCGGCCCGCGGCGGCGCGGCTCGTCCGGATCGGGGCGGGGGGCCGGCAGGTCCGGGTCCGGGATTTCAGTCGGCATTGCGGGCGATCCTGAAGCCAATGTCCCGAGACGGTGATTCCGCGCCCTCGCGCCAGGCCGCGCGCAGTTCACCGAAAGACGCGGTGCGCCAGCTGCTGCCCTTGATCACGCGCCGCCCGCCAGCCGCGGCAGGACCGGTCGGGTCGGTCGCCGGCGCGGGTTCGATGAACGAGGCATAAACGTCATGCACCCACTCGGACACGTTGCCGGCCAGGTCGTAGAGACCGAGAGGATTGGGTGGGAACCTGCCTGGCGGCGCCACGGCCTGGTATTCGTCGCTCCAGCCCTCGAGCGTGCGCTCGACTGCCGCCACCGCCTCGGCGCCGGCGAGGTTCGCGTGACCCTGCGGCACCGGCAAGGCGTCGCCCCATTCGTAGCGCCGCTGCAGCTTGCCCGGCCCGCCATTGCGCGCAGCGTACTCCCACTCCGCCTCGGTCGGCAGGCGATAGCCGCTCGTCATCGGCATCCGCAGCACCCAGTTGCCGTCCTTCTGTTCATAGGCAGGCGGCAGGCCATCCTGTTCGGAAAGCCAGTTGCAGTAGGCCACCGCGTCGAGCCAGCCGACCCCGGTCACGGCCTGCGCCTCGAGATCGATGCTGCGCTTGTCGATGAAGCCGGAGCCGTGGTTCGGCCGGAAGCGGCGGAACTCGGCGTTGGTCACCTCCCGCGCGCCGAGATAGAACGGCCGCGAGATCGTGACGCGGCGCGAGGTTTCGTTGGGCCGGCGACCCTGCTCGCGCCGTTCGCTGCCCATCGTGAACGTGCCGGCCGGCACCAGCCGCAACGACTGGCCGACCTTGGTCGTCACCGACTCGGTCGGCGGCTTCCAGCCGGGCGCGCGGCCCTCCGGCGTCAGCGTGTAGTCGATCGTGCGCGCCAGCGCCGGCGTCAGGTCGACGTCGGCGCGGAACGGTTGCGAACCGGCGCGCCGCACCTCGACCTGATGGCGCGTCGCGAGCAACTCCAGCGTCGCAGGCGTGCGGCCGCGCGAGGTGCCGTTGACGAACACCTCAGCATCGGCCGGCTCGCCGCGCACGGTCAGCGTCGTGACGATCGGCTGCAGCCGCGCGTCGAGCGCGAGCTTCGCGCCGGGCTGTGCGCTGACCCGCCGCTGCCAGGTCGCGTATCCTGCGCGCGTCACCAGCACGTCGTAGTCGGTGCCACCCGGCAGGTCGAGCTCGAGCGGCGTGCGGCCGCGGAACGCGCCGGCCACGGTGACTTCGGCCCCCGCCGGCTGCGAGCGAACCGCCAGCCGCGCATCGGGCGCACCGAGCGTCAGCGGGCCGAGAGTTGTCGTCTCGCCCGCCTTCACCAGCACGCTGCTGGACCATTCGCGCGCGCCCGGCGCGCTGATCGACAGGCGATGTACGCCGGCGGGCAGGTCGAGCGTCGCCGGCAGCGACTGCGGCGACGCGCTGCCGCCGTCGACGGCGACGGACGCGCCCGGCGTCGTCACCGACACCGCGAGCTTGCCCCAGGAGGGCTGCAGGCGCAGGACGAGTTCCTGGCGCGCGCCGCCGCCTTCGACCGCGAGCTTCTGCACCAGGTCGAGATGCCGCTCGGCGCGCAGCGTCAGCGTGCGTTCGCCGGCGGCAATCGACAGCTCGCCGGGCGCGCGGCCGGCCTCGGCGCCATCGACCGTCACGGTGGCGGCAACGCCGCCGGTGTCGATCGCGACCACGCCCGGCAGCTTGGTCAGACGCAGTGCGAGCTTCGCGGGCTGGCCGGCGCGCACGTCTAGCCGACGCACCAGCGGTGCATAGCCCTCGCGCTCGCCGCGCACCGCATGTTCCCCCGGCAGCACGAACAGGGTCGGCGCCGAATACCAGGAGACCAGCGACGCGGCGCTGACCTGAGTGTCGCCCGGATCGACCTCGATCGCGATACGCTGCAGGCGCCCGACGATGCCGAACAGGAACGCGAGCAGCAGGCCGCCGAACACCAGTGCGCCGACCAGCAGCCGCCGGTTCGCCGCAGCGCTGCCGCGCCGCAGGCCGGCCCGCGACACTTCGTCCGTGGCGATCGTGCCACCGTCGGCGAGATCGAGCGTCGCGGCGACAACCTCGGCGTCGGCGGCCTCCTCGGCATCGGCGCGCAGCCGCGCTGCACCGATCGGCGCCACCGTGTCGTTGCCGACCAGGTGCCGCACGTCGAGCTCGAGCGAAGCCGGCTCGAGACGCGTCGCGACGACCCGCGCCTCGCCGACCGCGAACACGTCGCCGACCCGCAGTTCGTGGGCGCTACCGGCCGGAAGCCGTTCGCCATTGACCGACAGCGAAGGCGAACTGCCGCGCGCCGGCATCACCACCCAACCGTCGCCGCGCCACTCGAAACGCAGCGCTGCGTCGTCGCCCGCGCCGGGCACGCGCACGAGGTCGCCGTCGGCGCCGCCGACCAGCAGCGGCGGGTCGAGCCGGCGCTCGCCGGCCGGTTCGCGCAGGCGGATCAGCGGCGGCGCGTCCATCAGAGGATCGCGTCGACGCAGCGGACCTGGACAGCCTGTGGCGCCTGGCCGGGCGCGACGAGTATCTCGCGACGCACGTCGCGAAAGCCCGCGCGAGTCCCGATCACGACGTACCGTCCAGGTTTCAAGTCGACCTCCTGCCTCGCAAAGCTGCCGAGCGCGCCGACGCGCTGGATCGCGATGCTGGTGAGTCCGTCCGATTCCAGGGCGACCCGGACCGGCTTCTCGTATTGCGGTAGCTGCGCGTCGACCCGGCTCACCTGCGAGCGCAGCACCGGCCCGGCGTTGGTGATGCCACGCGCCTGGACCAGCAGCCGCGCCGCGTCCGCGCGCACCTCGGCCGCGGCCAGTCGCCCGGGTTTGTCGATCAGACCCTGCAGGCCCCGCGCGAGTTCCGCGCGCGGCACGCTTCGCGCACGGCCGGCGCGCGCGAACTCGACGCTCGGATCCTGGGCCAGCAGGCCTTCATAGACCGACAAGGCCTCGGCCCAGCGTTCGCCCGCCTCGAGTTCGGCGGCCTGGGCCTTGGTGCCGGAGAGATCCCGTCCGGCGAGCGCCGAGGCGAGTTCGGCGAAGCCTGCGGCCACTTCAGGCGCCTGCGGCCGCAGCGCGCGCGCGCTCTGCAGCGCGGCGCGTGCAGCCTCGAAACGCCCGGCGCGCAGGCTCGCGAGCGCATCGCCGACTGTGCGCGAATAGGCGGCGTCCGAGACGGCGGCGCGGGCGCGCCGCAGCCCCTCGCCGGCCGCCGCGTTCTGCGGGTCGGACTTCAGCACCTGTTCGAATAGTTCGGCGGCGCGGGCATCGTTGCCGGCCGCGAGCGCCGACTCGGCCTCGGCCAGCACCGGCAGCACGGGCGCCAGCCCGCCGGTACGCTTCAGGCCCGCGGCGGCGCGACTGTTCGCCGGCTCGATCTGCTGCGCGAGCTCGAAGGCCTGCCTCGCGACCTGCATCTGGCCAGCGGCGAGCGCACGTTCCCCGGCCTCGACCTGCGACAGCGCCGCGGCCGAGGCTTCGCCGGCCAGCCGCTCGAGGCGCTGGGTCGCGACCTTGATTCGATCGAAGGCGATCTCGCTGTTGCCGGCATTCAGCGCGGCGATCGCGTCGGCGCCGAGTGCCTTGGCGCCGGCGAACGCCGGACCGCCCCAGACGGCCGCGCCACGCTGCTCGAGCGCCGCGAGCCTCGAGTCGAAACCTTCGCGCAGCGTCGCGAACTGCTGCGCCGGATCCGGCGCTGGCGGTGCGGCCGGCGCAGGCGCGGCGGCAGCGGCGGGCGGCGCGGCAGCCCCGGGCGCGGGCGCGGGCGCGGACGCGGCGGTGGCTGCCGAAGGGGCGATCTGCGCGGCGCGCCTTTCGGCGATCCGCGGCAGGAACACGAACACGCCGACCAGCGCGGCCGCCAGCGCGGCGAGCCCGGCCCATTTCAACGCCGAGGAGAGCCGCGAACCAGTCGCCGGCCCGGCGGCCTCGCCGTCCGTCTCGACTTCCGACTCGATCAGGTCGTCGCCGGCCGACTCGCCGCGGCGGAAGACGGCCGGCGTGCGCGACGCCTCGGATGACGCATCGGCGGGCACGGCGACGTAATCGGTCGCCGTATCCTCGTGCAGCACTTCGGCGGTGGCCGTATCGTCGGGGTCCGGCAGCGGTGCGAGCGTCATCGTCGCCGTCACCGGCACTGGCACCGGCACCGCCGCGGCGACCGTGGCCGCCGCCGCGACCCGCGACGCGGACGCCTCACCGCCCGCGAGTTCGACCGCTGGCGCATCGCCTTCCGGGCCGCTGCTGACCGTATCCTGCAAGGTCGCGTGCAGGTCCTCCTGCACGTCGGCCATCGAGGTCGGGCGCTCGAGCGGGTCCTTCGCGAGCATCCGCATCACCAGCCGAACCAGGCGCAGCGGCGCCGGGTGGATCGGCAGCAGTTCGGGCACCGGCTCGCCGATGACGGCGCGCGGCTCGAAGTTCGGATAGAACGGCGGATAGCCCGACAGCAGTTCATAGGCGAGCGCACCGAGGCCGTAGACGTCGTCGGCCGGGGTCGGCGGCTCGCCCTCGATCTGCTGCGGGCTGGCGCTGAACGGCGAGCCGATGCCGCGGTTCGGGACTTCGCCGTCGAGCGAGGCCATGCCGAAGTCGGACACGTTGATGTGCCCCTCGGCGTCGATCAGCACGTTGCTCGGCTTCAGGTCGCGGTGGATCACCCCGCGCGAATGGGCATAATCGAGCGCGCGCGCGATCTCGAGCAGCGCCGGCACGATCCGGGTGTAGGTTTCACCGCGCAGGCGGCGCAGGTCGCCGGTGGCGAGGGTCATCGGCAGCACGGTGGCCTCGTCGCCACGCACCGGCTCGGCGATCTCGACGATGCCCGGATGGCCGAGGCGTTGCGCGACCGCGTACTCGTGGCGCAGCGTCTCCCAGGATTCCGGCGAGCGCGCCACTTCCGGGTGCAGCACCTTCAGCGCGATGTCTTCCTCGCGCGTTTCGTCACGCGCGCGCCACACCTCCGCCTGGCCGCCGGTGCCGATGCGTTCGACGAGCGTGAACCGCCCGCAAAGCTGGGCACCCTTTTCGAGAGTCAGCATGCGGCCTGGATTGTACGACGTTAAGACTGCGGTGCGGGCGCTGGCGGGTTACGGGTTTGCCGGAACCACCGCGGGTGCCGGTGGCGCTACCGAGATGCCGCCCGACTCCTCGCGATAGATCTCGCCAAGCAGGCGCCGCCACTCGCGGTACTGTTCCTCGGCCGTGCCGGTCAACCGCAGGGTGCGCCCTTCGAGCTCGACCACCTGCGGCGCCACTTCGTTCTGGAAGCTGGTCGCGAGCTCATTCACTTCCTGCGCGGCGACCTTCGCATCGGAGAATTTCTTGATGCCCGAGAGCACCGCCGCCGTGCCGCTGATCGCGCCGGCGGTCCGAGCCGCGCCTTCGAGGCGCTGGCAGTTGAAGTCGTTGGGGGGGCAGTTGCCGGAGACCAAGATGCTGGCGAGCACGGCGGCCGCGCCGAGCACGGTGCGCGCGCGCGCCTGCGAGCGGGTGCGGTCTTCCTTCTCGATCGCGTCGTAGCTGGTGCGGCGCCAGCCGCCGTAGGAATCGCGCAGCCTGTCGGTGAAGTTGCCATTGTAGCCGTCGACGGTGTCGATCACGCTCGCGTCGCGCTCGCGGATCTTGGCGACCCGGGCCAGTAGCGGATCGTCGTCGGCGGGCAGCCGCGCGAGCCGGGTGAGACCCTGGGCGTCCTTCTGCAGGTAGCCGGCGAACGCCTCGGGCGCCAGGTCCTGCGCGAAGCGCAGCTCGGTAACGCGCCGCACCTCGCGCAGGTCGGCCGGCGGCAGCCTGTTGCGCGCCGCGACCAGGTCGTTGGCGATCAGCGAATAGACGTTCTGGAACGGATCGCGCGCCTTCAGCGCCGCCTCGGTCTTGTAGGAGCCGATGTCGGCCGGGCTCTTGTAGACCTTGTCGTCGAGCCAGACGCGCCCGGTCGAATCGCGTGCGGTGATCGCCAGCGCGAGGTCGGTGCCGCTCGAGATGACGATCCGGCCGGTGACGACCACGTCGACGAACTGCACGCTCTGCGGCACGACACGCACCGCGCCCCACTGCCCCGAGGACTCGAGCGTCGAGCGCAGCGTTGCCGGCAGCATCCTGGCCTCGGCCTTGCGCACGTCTGGATAGATGCGGCGTTTCGCGAGCGCGTCTTCGTCGCCGGCGATTTCCTTCGGGATGCCGGGCTCGAACTCGTGGATCGCGACGTCGAGCAGCTCGTTGTCCGGGATCTGCTGCGTCGCCTGCACTGCGCCGACCTTCGGCAACGGCCTGGTGTCCTTCACCACGCAGCCGCTGGCGAGCAGGCTCGCGGCCAGCAGGCCGCACAGGGCGAGCGGCGCACGAGGAATGCGGAACTGGATGGTCGTCATCGTCTGCGTCCTAGCCGCGCGAATTGCGCTTGTATTCCTCGTACTCTTTCCAGAGCTTTTCCTTCAGCTCCGGATCGGTTTCCTGTTCGGCGGCGCGCCGCAACCGGCGCGCGACGATGTCGTCGTCATCGCCCGACGGGCGACTGCGATCCGGCCCGCCGGTGCCGCCACCGGTGGCGCCCCGATCGCGGCCGCCGCCGGAAGCCGAACCACCTTCCTGCTTGCCGTTGCCGCCCGAGTCGGACTCGCCGCCCTCCTTGCCGCCACTCTCGGACTTGAGGTCGCCCGCCCGGCCGCCGACCGTCGCCACGGTGCCATCGCCGCCACCGGCGCGATCGTTGCCCGCCGAGCCGGCGCCGGATGCGGCGCGCGAATCGCGCTCGGCCGCATTGCGGGCCTGTTCGCCGGCGAGCGTCTTGTCGAAGCCGCCGAGGCTGTCGTCGAGGCGCTTGTCGAGTACCGCGCGGCGTTCATCGGGCGTACTGGCCGTGCCCGCGGATCCCGCACCTGCAGTGCCGGCGCCCGTGGCACCGCCCGCCGTCGCGCTGCCGCCCGCGCCGCGCGCACCGGAACCGCTGCGGCCGGCAGTGCCCGCCTCGGTGCTGGCCGAGCCGCCCGCACCGGAACCGGACTCGCCACCGTCCGCGCTGCCCGGCTTGACGTCGTCCGCCGTGCCCGGGATCCCGTCGGGCCCCGCACCGACCGTGACGGTCGCGCCCGTGCCGGTGCCAGCCGTGCCGGTGCCAGCCGGGGCGGTGGTGCCGCCAGTGCCATTTTTCTCGCTGCCAGTGGTGCCGCTGTCCGTGCTCCCCGACTCGCTGCCCGGCATCCCGGCGCCGCCGCTGCTGCCGCCGGTCGTGCCCGGGATCCCGGCGCTGCTGCCGCTGCCCGAACTGCCGCTGCTGGGGCTGGGGCTGGGCAGGCCGGTGCTGCCGGAGCTGCCGCCCGTCGTGCCCGGAATACCGGCCGAACCGCTGCTACCGCTGCTGCCACCACTCGGGGGGGAAGGAATGCCGGCGCTGCCGCCGCCACTGGAGCTCTGCTCCGGGCAGCCCGACAGCAACAGCAGCAGTGCGCCGCTCGCGATGACGCGAACCGCCGCGAAAGTCCTCATTAGCCTGCATCATCGGTGGCCAGCGTCGTCACTTCGCCGCCGCCCTGGAAGAAGCTGCGCAGCTGCTCGGCGAGGCGGCCGCAGGCCGTCGCTTCGACGCGCGCGATGAACGGCAGCGGCACGATGGCGCCGATGATCACCGAGGTGCCGTTGACGTTCGTGCCGACCGTGCCGGCCGACTTGCCCTGCTTGAGGTCCCAGATCGTCGCCTCGTAGGCCGACTCCTTCTCCCACCAGCCGAATCCGATGCAGCCGGCCGCGCCCGGCGCTGCGCCGCAGGCGAGGCTGCCGCCGCCATCGGTCTTGCGGGTGCTGCCATCGAGCCAGACGATGTAGCGCACGCCGGTCTCGGCGACGCGCTCGCTGACGCCGGGGCGCGCGAGCACCGAGGCCACCGCCTCGGGCCGCGTCGGCGCGGTTCCCGGCTCGAACCACGGGAACAATTGGTCGACGAAATCGTTGTTACCGCGCACGATCAGCTTGCCGCTGCCGGAGCCGAGGTTCGAACTGACGCAGTCCATGAAGCGATCTTCGGCCGAGGCGCCTTCGATCTGCGGCTTGGCGAGGATCACGACCGCTTCGTCGGCAGCGATCTTGGTCTGCAGTTCCCGCGATTCGTCGGTGCGCGCGTGCATGCAGCCGCCGAGGGCCAGCGCCCCGAGACAAATGGAAACCAGCGGCAGCACCGCGACCGGACGACGGTTCCGAGGCAGGCGAAGGTTCATACAGCCCCCTGAAGGTACGTAGGTCGGATGAATACTGAGTATGCCACGGTCCCCTCGTATTCAAGGACCGTGTCGGCTGCAATCGGTTCCCCGGAACTGTTAGTCGAGCGTCAATTTCCCGGCCGCAGCCGCCGCGCTGCGCATCGTGGCGGGCGCGCAACTCCGTTGCGGATCTTGCCGCCTCAGGCCTTCGGCACCGGGAAGCGGTCGAGCCGGCGCAGTTCCGGGAACAGCCGCAGGTAGACGATCACGACACCGATGCAGGCCGCGCCGCCGAATACCACCGCGGGCACGGTGCCGAACCATTTCGCGGTAACGCCGCTCTCGAACTCGCCGAGTTCGTTCGAGGCGCCGATGAACATCGCGCTGACCGCGCTGACGCGGCCGCGGATCGCGTCCGGCGTTTCCAGCTGCACCAGCAGGTGGCGCACGAACACGCTGACCATGTCGCCGATGCCGAGCAGGAACAGCGCCACGAGCGAGACGACGAACGAGGTGGAGAGACCGAACACGATCGTCGCGACGCCGAACAGCGCGACGCCGCCGAACATCCAGCGGCCCGCATGCCGCTCGATCGGGCGCGTCGCGAGCCAGGCCGCCGTCAGCGCGGCGCCGACGCCCGGCGCGGTGCGCAGGGTGCCGAGGCCGACGGGCCCGACGTGCAGGATGTCGGCGGCGAACACCGGCAGCAGCGCCGTCGCGCCACCGAACAGCACCGCGAACAGGTCGAGCGAGATCGCGCCGAGCACCGGCTTGCGGCTCAGCACGAAGCGCAGGCCCTCGAAGAATTCCTGGCTCGAGAGCGGCTGCGTGGACCGCGGCGCGCGCACCGGCCGCACGCCGGCGATCAGCACGATCACCGCGATCATCAGCACCAGCGCGACCGAATAGACGACCAGCGCGCCGGGCAGGTGCAGCACCGACTCGCCGAGCGCGTACAGCACGCCGCCGATCGCCGGACCGACGATCACCGCGGTCTGGAACAGGGTCGAGTTCAGCCCGACGGCGGTCGGGAAGACGTTCGCGGGGACGAGGTTCACGACCATCGCCTGCCCGCTCGGCATCCAGAACGCGCGGCCTGCGCCGAACAGCGCCATGGCGACGAACACCGGCCAGACTTCCCGGCTGCCGCTGAGCGTGAAGGCGATCAGCAGCACCGCGCACAGCGCCTCGACCACGTACGCACAGACCATCACCAGGCGGCGATCGGCGCGATCGGCCAGCTGCCCGCCCGGCAGCACCAGCGCCAGGAACGGCAGGAACTGCGCGAGCCCGACCAGGCCGAGGTCGAGCGGATCCTTGGTGGTCGCATAGACCTGCCAGCCGACGGCAACGCCGAGCATCTGCCAGGCCAGGGTGGCGCAGAAACGTCCGAGCGCGTAGCGGCGGAAATCGCGATGGGCCAGCACTGCGCGCAGGCCGGGCTTGGGTGGGGACACGCGGGAGCTTCAGCCGAACGGGCGCGGATCAGAGCATCGTTGGGCCAGCAGGCGCAACATCTCCCGCCTGATCAGCCCGCTGGCGGGGCGGATCGCGAGCCAGTAGAGCTGCATTGCGCGGCGCGCAGCCGCGTCGTTGCAGTCGATGCGCGTCTCGGTGGCGGCGAGGCAGGCCGCGCCCGCCTCGAGCGGCGTGAACTCGAACATCCAGGCGAGCCGCGCGCAGCCGGGCGTGCGATCGTCGCGAAAGTGCTCCGGGGCCACTCGAGTGATGCCGCCGCTGTTGCGCCAGAACGCGCCGACCGCGCCCACCACCAGCGCGTCCGGCGCGTCACGCAGCGTGACGAAGGCCTGGTCGAAGAACGCGCCAAGATGCCCGGCCTGCAGCACCTCCCTGGCATTCGCCGTCGCCGCGGCTGCGGCGCCGCGCGACCACAGGCCCGCGACGCGCGCCGGCAGGCCGCGGAGCGCGAACAACGGGCCGATGAACGGCGAACGCGCGAGATCGACCTGGCGCAGTTCGGCGCGGGCACGCGCCGCCGGAGCCGCGATCCGGCGCTGGTGGCGTTCGCGGAACTGGAACGCCGGCAGGAATTCGTCGATCGCTGACATCCGAAGTGATAGGTTTCCGCGTAGCCCGCAGGGAGTTTCGCATGCGTTCGAATCCGGTGACCCGCCACTTTGCCACGATCGAGCGCGGCCGCTTCGGCGCCCGCCAGGTGCACTATCGCCGCGCCGGCTCCGGCCCCGTGGTGATCTGCTTCCACCAGAGCCCGCTGTCCTCGCGCGACATGCTCGCGACGATGGAGCGCTGGAAGGACAGCTTCACCGTCATTGCGCCCGACACACCCGGCTTCGGCCTCTCCGACCCGCTCGGCGTCACGCATGCGCAGATGGCGGATTTCGCCGATGCGGCGATCGAGTTCATGGATGCGATCGGCATCGAACAAGCCTCGATCTACGGTTTCCACACCGGCGCGATGGTCAGCGGCGCGCTGGCCGCGGCCTATCCGGAGCGCATCACCTGCGCGGTCGCCAACGGCTACGTCGTGCTCACCGAAGCCGAGCGCCACGATCTCGTCACGCACTACCTGCCCGCGTTCGAGCCGCGCTGGGATGGCTCGCACCTCACCTGGCTGTGGTCGCGGATGCGCGAGCAGGTGATCTTCTTCCCCTGGTATGCCAAGACGCTCGCCGAGCGGCTCGACTACGACCTGCCCTCGCCGGCCGCGCTGCACGAGGCCCTGCTCGACTTCCTGCGCTCCGGCGACCACTACCGCGTCGGCTATCGTGCGGCGTTCACGATGCGCTCCGACCTCGCAGTGCAGCAGGCCCGGGTGCCGCTGCTGGTCACCGCCGCCGACACCGACGTGCTCGCCCAGCACCTGCCGCGCCTGCTGCGCAAGAGCGCCAGCGTCACGGTGCAGGCCGGTGGCAGCGGCGAGCAGACGCTCGACCTGTGTCGCGAGTTCATCGAGCGCCATGCTCCCGCGGAGCGGGCCCCGAGAGCTGGCTCAAAGTCCGCAGCAAAGTCCGCAGCAAAGGGCGCGTCGGACATCCCACCAGGAATCGCGCCGACGAAGCCGCTGCCGGGCCGGCTCTGGAGCCAGTTCATCGACGTGCCCGGTGGCCAGTTGCGCATCCGCCGCAACGACGATGCCGCGGGTCGCCCGGTGCTGGTGCAGCACGACGCCGCCGGCTCGTCGGAAGTGGTGCACGGCCTCGCCAGCGGCTTCATAGGGAAGCGTCCCGTCATTGCGATCAACCTGCCCGGGCACGGCGAATCCGACAACGTGCTGCCGAAGGGCAAGGTCACCGTCGCCGCGTACGCGAAGGCGGTGCTCGCGGCATTGCCGGCGCTCGGGGTGCAGGAATTCGACTTCATCGGCACCTGGGGCGGCGGACTGGTCGGCCTCGAGCTCGCGCTGCTGGAGCCCGCGCGCGTGCGCCATCTGGCGCTCGCGGACATGATCTATTTCGACGACGCGTTGCGCGCCGAGCTGCTGGAGAAGTACACGCCCGACATCCAGCCCGTCTGGTACGGCGGTCACCTGCTCGAGGCCTGGCACCTGATGCGCGACCAGGGCCTGTTCTGGCCGTGGTACGAGCGCACCCGCAAGGGCATCATCCACCAGCCGATCTTCGTCGACCCGGAGATGGTCCACAGCCGCGTGCTCGAGCTGTTCCGTTCCAACGGCATGTGGCGCCAGGCCTACCAGGCGCATTTCTCCTATCCGACCCGCGCGAAGCTCGCGAAGTCGAAGGTGCCGATGACCTTCGTCGCGCCGTCCTGGGATCCGCAGCTCGGCGTCACGCAGCAGGCCGCGAAGGACTTCCCGAGGGCCGCGTTCCGCCGGATGCCGGACGACATGCGGCACTGGGCCGACGAACTGCTGCCTTGCTTCGATGCCTGAAATTTCGCCGCTGCGCCGCGCGCGCCAGCCGACCGAAAAAAGGAGAATCAGAATGCGCCAGTACCGCCAGATCCTGCTGCTCGCCGCGATGTCGCTGGCGCTTCCAGGCGCGCAGGCGCGGGGCCAGGCGCAGGAGCGCGCCGGCGAACGAGGCAGCGAGAGCGCGCCGACCGTGATCGCCTCCGGCCTGGCCGAAGGCCAGGCGCCC
>Ga0163144_10007703_pt1 | contig 23537 bp, 21 predicted proteins | sample OliLak19BULKMAT1_FD_123175 | JGI IMG/M metagenome (GOLD analysis project Ga0163144, IMG submission 123175) | Freshwater microbial mat bacterial communities from Lake Vanda, McMurdo Dry Valleys, Antarctica - Oligotrophic Lake LV.19.BULKMAT1 | ecosystem: Environmental > Aquatic > Freshwater >...
CCGGCGTCGTCACCGAACTCGGCCGCTTCAATTTCGAGATCAACGTGCCGCCGACCTGCAGTCGAGGCCAACCTGACCTGGTGTTCGCCGTCGGCCTGATCGCCCACTGGGCGCTCGCGGCCATGCCGCCGCAAAGCGCCCTGCCGGCAGAGCCACACTCCTTGAGGCTGGCCGCCTGCCCTACAATTGTCCGTGACGGGCCTCCCCGCATGGGAGCGCGCCCAACCGGGTCAGGTGGGGAACCAAGCAGCCCTTAGCGTTGTTGCCAGTGCCGGGGGTAAGGCTCGTCACCTTTGCCGCTTTTCAGCGGGCAGACATTCAGCGCTCCGCCTGCCGGAAGGCCATCACGGCCTGGTTGCGCAGGGTGCGCAGCAGCGACAACTCCTTGTCGTCGAGTTTCAGTGTGCCAGGCTGTGCCTTGTCTGCATAGATCAGCGCGAACGGCACGCCTTTCTTCAGCATCGGCAGCAGCAGGAACGACGGCGCCGCCACACCCTGCCTGTACCAGGCTGGCAGTCGGGCGGCAATGCTGGCGCTGCTGGTGTCAACGATCAGGGTGTCCATGCCCTTGGCGCAGATGGCCGTGAAGAGGTCGATGACGCCAGCGGGCCGCAGCGGCACGGTGAAGCGCTTGCTGACGAAGTCGGCGTCTTCGCCGAGCCCGAAGCGGCCTGTCAGCGTGTCGGTCTTCGAGTCGCGCAGGCAGAAGACCACGCGACGGAAGTCGAGCGCCCGGTACATCGTCTCGAGCACCATGCGCAGCACGGTGTTGAGGCGGAAGTCGTCGGCCACCATCGAGTTGGTGATGTCCTGGACGCCGGCGGCCAGCATGTCGGCGACCGGCACACGCGGCAGCGACAGCAGCCCCAGTGGCGCTGGCGCGGCGTCACGCGCCATGGCGACGGTCGGCGCGTCTACATACAACGCCGCCGTGGCCTGCAGCTGATGCGCGTCCAGCGAGTCGCCGGCGGCGCCGCCACGCGGCGAACCGGACGCAGCCGGCGCCCGCAGCAGGCGGCGCGACGGCGCGCCGGGCGCCGTGTGCAGGCCCATCGCCTGAGCGAGCGAAGCCAGCCGCTCGCGCGCGCTGTGCGCCGCGGCGACGATGCGCTCCGGCGTCAGGCCGAGCGCCGGGCCATACGACTCGGCCACGCGAACCAGTCGCGGGCCGAGCTGATCGCCGTCGAAGGCCAGCATCACATCGGTGATCTGGTTGGCGCCACGGCCCAGCCAGCGCTGCCGATCCGGCCCGGGCTCCAGCTGGCGCAGCGGCACATCGCCCTCCGGGGTGCGCATGGCGCGCTGAAGACTCTCGGGCAGACCCCAGGACCGGGCAATGCCGACGCCCAGGTCTTCCGGGCCGATGCCCAGCGCCTGCTGGGCGGCGGTTTCGCGCGCCGCCGCGGTGGCCGGGCCGGCGGGCGTGGCGGCCACCTGCTGGCGGATCTGCTGCGCTTCTTCAGGGAAGTAATACTCGGTCAGCAGCCTGCCGAGGTTCTGGAACATCGCGCCGAGGAAGGCCCCTTCACTCTCGACCGCGGCTGGCGTCAGTTCGCCGGCCAGCGTGCCGGCCATCAGGGCGCGCAGGAACTCTTCCTTCAGCAAGGCGGCATGCGCCTTGTCCTGCATGTGTTCGAGCAGCACCAGTGACAGCGCCATGTTGCGGATGCCCGCAAACCCGACCAGCGCCACCGCACGCGACACCGTGCTGATGGTGCCGCCGGCATGTTGGAACTGCGCCGAGTTGACCATGCGCAGCAGCTTGTTGGTCAGCGCCACGTCCTTCAGAATCTCTGACGACAGGCTGGCCAGGCTCTCGGTCTCGGAAGTGGCCACGCGCTGGATGCGCACCACCGATTCCGACAGCGCCGGGAAGTCGCTCTTGTGGCGCATGCGGCGCAGCAGGAACCCCAGCGTGCCGCTGCCATGACCCTGGCCGGCGGCGTCGCCCGCCTCGGAGGCCGGGTGCAGCCAGGCGGCGAGCGCGGCGTGCATGGCGCGGGCACTGTCGTAGCGGCGCCGGCCGTCACGCGCCAGAGCACGCTGCGTGATGCCGCGCAGCACGTCGTCCACCTTCACATCGGCGGCCAGCAGCAGGTCTTCCTGCTGCACGCGCTGCACCGCGCGGTAGGGGTTGCGCTCAGCCAGCAGCGGCACACCGGACAGCAGCTCCGCAAGCAGCACGCCAGCGGCAAAGACGTCCATCAGCGGCGCTGGCGGCTCGCCGCGCGCCGCTTCGGGCGACATGTAGCCCGGCGTGCCGACAATGCGCCCGTCGAGCGCTTTCGACCCCGGTGCGTTCACGATCGCGGCGATGCCGAAGTCCATCACGCGGGCGCGGCCATCGCTGCCGAGCAGGATGTTCGACGGCTTCAGGTCGCGGTGCACGATGCCCAGCGCGTGCGCTGCGGCCAGTGCGTCGAGAACGCCGAGCATCAGCTCGGCGGCCTCGCGCGGGGCCATCGGGCCGAGGCCCTTGCGCGCCTCGGCCAGCGTGCTGCCTTCGACGAACTCGAACACCAGATAGGGGTGGCCCCCAGCATCGTCGGCCTCGAACACCGGCACGATGTTCGGGTGCGTCAGCCGGCTGACGGCACGCGCTTCGTGCAGCCACCCAGTGACGACCGCGCCGTCGGCATCGGCATCGAGCAGCTTGACGGCGACGTCGCGGTCGAGCCGCGGGTCATGGGCCAGCCAGACAGTGGCCTGCGCGCCGCGACCGAGCACGCGCCGGAGCTCGAAGCGGCCGAGCCGGCGCGTGGCGGCCGGGACCTCCGGCTGCAGAAACCGGCTCATCGCGCGGGGCGCGCGGCGGCACGCTGGCCGCCCGCGGCCGCCGTTGGCAGCGGGTCCAGATCCATCAGCGCGGTGGCCATCGAGAGGTTGTCTGCCGCCGGCGGCTGCAGCGCTGCCTGCAGGTCCTTCAGCGTCAGATCCAGCGCGCGGCCATAACGCTGCACGACACGGTGCATTGCCAGCGTGACCTGCGGCGCCGGCAGGGCCAGCGCGTCGATCACCTCGTTGGCGCAGCTGGCGGTGGCGCGCAACAGTTCGTCGTCGCCTTCGACGCCGCGCACCGGCGTGGCCACCGGCAGCCGGCGCACCATGTGCAGCACGCTGTCGTCCAGGCCCCAGTGGCGCGCCACGGCCGCGCCGATGGACTCGATGTCAGCGCCGAGCACGGCGAACGAGGCGCCTTCTTCGCTCATGCCGGGCTCTTCGGCCTCGCCGGGGCGCTGCGGCGGCGCGGGCATCATCAGACGGCGGATCTGCACCGCATCGTCGGCAAAGTGGTAGTGCACGACCAGTCGGCCCAGGTTCTGCAGCAGGGTGACCAGGTAGACCACCTCGCTGTCGTATCCGGCGGGCCGCAGCGCCACGGCCACGCGGCCGGCGCGCTTGACACGTTCCATCAGCGTTTGGAGGTCGGCCGCGGCGGCCTCGGCCAGCGGCCCGGGCCAGGGCCGCAGCACCAGCGCGGCGCGGCGCACGCCTTCCATTCCCATCATCGCAATGGCACGCCGCACCGTCAGCACCGGCCCGTCACCCGACACCTGCTCGCCATGCACCTGCGCGGTGTTGACCGCGCGCAGCAGCTCGAAGGCCAGCGCCATGTCCTGCAGCACCACCTCGGCCAGCTCGTTGGTGCGCTGACGTTCCATCGTCGCCAGACGCAGGGCGCGCTGGGCGGCGCCGGGCGACGAAGGCAGGACGCCGACCACGCGCAGGCGGTCGAGCAGCAGCGCCAGCGGGCCGCCGCTGTTGGCCGCCGCCGTCTTCAACCAGCCTTCGAGCGCATGCGCCAGCGTGCGGGCGCTGCGGTAACGCTGACGCTCCTGGCGGTCGGTGGCGCGGTTGACGATGGCACGCAGGGGTTCGGGGATGGGCTGCGGCGTGTCCCAGGCCAGCCTCGCGATGTCACGCCCGAGCGGCGGCAGACGCTGCAGCACACGGCCGACGTCGGGCTCCTCAAGCACCGGCTTGCCGGTCAGCAGCTCATGCATCAACACGCCGAGCGACAGCACATCGCGCTGCGCGGTTTCCTGCTGGGCGCGCTGACCGCGGGCTTCAGGCAACGGCGCGGCGGCGCCAGCTTTGTGCGCCGGCTCGCAGCCGAGCTCCAGCCCAGCCAGACGCAGGGTGCCGGAGTCGCCCACCAGCAGCAGGTAGGGTTGCAGGTCCTGGTGTGCAATGCCGGCTTCATGCGCGTAAGCCAAGCCTTGCAGGGCTTGCCCCACCAGCGCGGCGGCCTCCGTGGCGGGCAGGCCCTTGGTGGGCAGGCGGTCGCGCAAGGTGGCGGCTTCGCTGGGGTCATAGGCCGCGTAGGGCCAGTTCTCGTGCACGCCGACGTCTACCGCAGGCGCGATGTGGGGGTGGTTCAGCCGGGCCGCCATGCGCACGGCCTGCACGCAGCGTTCGAGCGCGTCGGCGCCGGCCGGCTGCGCGCGCGGCAGCACCAGCATCAGGTCCTGGCCGCTGCGCGGGTCGGCCACCAGCCAGGCCATCGTGCGCTCGCTCTTGCCGAGCAGCCGCAGCAGCTGGAAGCGGCCGAAGCGGCGCACGGCAGGACTGGAGGCGGGCGGGGTCGAGGGTGCCATATCGCCTGCATTGAACGCCTGAAGTCCGCCGCCTGAAGCGCGGAGGTAAGGCAAAAAACCGCCCAGTTCACGCCCGCAGTCAGGCGCGGCTCCAAAACACGCCAGGGCGGAGATGACACGGTGCGCCCCAGGCTGTTCTGCGCTGCCGGGCACCGGCGGGAGCCCGTCGGCTCGGGCGGGGCTTTGTGCCAAAATCCAGCAACCCCGTTCACGATGCAAACGATGATGCACCGCGGGGCTGCGGAGAACGACCCCATGAGCAGCGAACTGATCAAACACGTCACTGACAAGTCTTTCGAGACCGATGTCCTGCAAGCCGACAAGCCCGTGCTGGTCGACTATTGGGCCGAATGGTGCGGCCCCTGCAAGATGATCGCGCCCATCCTCGACGAAGTATCGAAGGAGTACGACGGCCGCCTGCAGATCGCCAAGATGAACGTCGACGAGAACCGCGAGGTTCCCGCCAAGTTCGGCATACGCGGCATCCCGACGCTGATGCTTTTCAAGGGCGGCGAGCATGCGGCCACCAAGGTCGGTGCACTTTCCAAGGCGCAATTGATCGCCTTCATCGACGGTCATCTATAATTCTTTCAAATCGGGCGTGTGGCTGGTGCCCAAGAGCGCCAGCCGCCCCCCGGAAGATTTGCCTCCACGCCCCGACGTTGCCGCCCAGACCGATGTGATCGGCGAGCCGCCTGCTCGGTGTCACGTGGTTACGGCTCCCCACTCCAGCATTCAGCAGCTTCAGGTCGCGTTGTCCCACCGGGCGACCGGCGGTGCGTGCACAAGCTGACAGAGCAGACCGACCAGTGCCTCCCTTTGGCGGGGCGGCACGCTTCCACCAGGGTGTTCACCCATGCATTTATCCGAACTAAAGGCGCAGCACGTCTCCGAGCTCATCAAGATGGGCGAGGTGCTGGAGATCGAGAACGTCAGCCGCCTGCGCAAACAGGAGTTGATGTTCGCGATCATGAAGAAGCGCGCAAAGGGCGGCGAGCAGGTGTTCGGCGACGGCGTGCTCGAGGTCTTGCCCGACGGCTTCGGCTTCCTGCGCTCGATCGAGGCCAGCTACATGGCCAGCACCGACGACATCTACCTGAGCCCGAGCCAGATCCGCCGCTTCAACCTGCACACCGGTGACATGGTCGAAGGTGAAGTGCGGGTGCCGAAGGACGGCGAACGTTACTTCGCTCTCGTCAAGGTCGACCGCGTCAACGACGTCACGCCCGAGGAGAGCAAGCACAAGATCATGTTCGAGAACCTGACGCCCTTGTTTCCCAAGGAGCAGTTCAAGCTCGAGCGCGACATCAAGACCGAAGAGAACATCACCAGCCGCATCATCGATCTGGTCGCACCCATCGGCAAAGGCCAGCGTGCCCTGCTGGTGGCGCAGCCGAAGACCGGCAAGACGGTGATGATGCAGCAACTGGCGCACGCCATCGTCGCCAACCACCCCGAAGTGCACCTGATCGTGCTGCTGGTCGATGAACGGCCCGAAGAAGTGACCGAGATGCTGCGCACCGTGCGCGGTGAGGTCATCAGTTCCACCTTCGACGAGCCCGCCGCGCGCCACGTGCAGGTGGCCGAGATGGTGATCGAGCGCGCCAAGCGCCTGGTCGAGATGAAGAAGGACGTGGTGATCCTGCTCGACAGCATCACACGCCTGGCGCGCGCTTACAACAATGTGCTGCCGTCGTCGGGCAAGGTGCTCACCGGCGGCGTCGACGCCAACGCGCTGCAGCGTCCGAAGCGCTTTTTCGGCGCCGCGCGAAACGTCGAGGAAGGCGGCTCGCTGACCATCATCGGCACCGCGCTGATCGACACCGGCAGCCGCATGGACGAGGTGATCTACGAAGAGTTCAAGGGCACCGGCAACTGCGAGATCCACCTTGACCGGCGGATGGCCGAAAAGCGCGTCTACCCGTCGATCCTGATCAACAAGTCGGGCACGCGCCGCGAGGAACTGCTGCTCAAGCCCGAAATCCTGCAGAAGACCTGGATCCTGCGCAAGCTGCTCTACCCGATGGACGAGATCGAGTCGATGGAGTTCATGCTCGAGAAGATGAAGGCCACGAAGAACAACCACGATTTCTTCGACATGATGCGCCGTGGTGGTTGAACGCCACCTGTAAGCTAGAATCCGCTGTTTTCCGCAGCACTGGCAAGTGCGCTGGCGTAAGCTCTCGGAAGTCGTTCCCGATGAACGGTTTTATTGAACGCTGGCGTGGCTACCGCAACCGATAGAGGCACCCGATGAAAGATGGCATCCACCCGAATTACCGCGAGGTCTGCTTCCAGGACCTGTCGAACGGCTTCAAGTTCGTCACGCGCTCCGTTCTGCAAACGCGCGACACCATCACGCTCGAAGACGGCCGCGTGATGCCGCTGATGAAAGTGGAATCGACCAGCGAGACGCATCCGTTCTACACCGGCACGCAAAAGAGCATCGACAACCTGGGCGGCCGCGTCGAGAAGTTCCGCAACAAGTTCGCCCACCTCAGCGCGAAGAAGTAAACGCCGTGGCGCGTTCGACGAAGGCAGCCTCGGCTGCCTTTTTTCTTGGGCCCGGTCTGCATCGCCCCGGCAGCCAGGCCATGCGGCCATGCTCGGGCATCATCGGCGCGTGAATCCCACACCGGCACTCGTCACCCAGCGTGGCGCCCGGCGCCTGCCGCGCCTGGCCTTGCTGCTGCTGTGTGCCGCCTACGTGCTGCCGGGCGTGTTCAACCGCGACCCCTGGCGCAACGCCGACGTCATCGCCTTCGGCCAGATGCTCAGCATGGCGGAGGGCCGCAGTTCCTGGTTCGCGCCGGCGCTCGGCGGTGTATTGGCCGACGCGGCGCTGCTGCCGCACTGGTTGGGCGCCGCGTTCATCACATTGTTGTCACCGGCCGTCGACAGTGCGCTGGCCGCCCGCCTGCCCTTTGCCATGCTGTTGGCGCTGACACTGGGGCTGATCTGGTACACCACCTTTCACCTGGCGCGCACCGAAGCCGCTCAGCCGGTGCCCTTCGCTTTCGGCGGAGAGGCCGAGCCGGTCGACTATGCACGCGCCATCGCAGACGGCGCGGTGCTCGCCACCATCGCCACGCTGGGCCTGCTGCAACTGGGCCACGAGACGACGCCGGAACTGATGCAGCTGTTCGGCGTCAGCCTGTTCCTCTATGCGCTGGCCTCGGCGCCCTTCCGCGACCGTCAGGCCCGGCTCGCGGTGGTGGCCTCGTTGCTCGTGATGGCCAGCAGCGGCGCGCCCAGCATGGCAGTGGCAATCGGCATCGGCGGCAGCCTGGTCTGCGTTTTCTCGGCCTACCCGCAGGTGCGCACTTTCGCGCGCTGGGTGGTTACGGCCACCGTCGCCGCGGCGCTGCTGGCAAGCTGGCTGGGCGCCTGGCGCTGGCGGCCCGTGCCTATCGCCAACGTCGATGCAATCGTGCTGGCGCGTCAATGGCTGTGGTTCCTGTGGCCGGCCTGGCCGCTGACGTTGTGGACGTTGTGGCGCTGGCGCCACCACCTGATGCACCGCCACATCTCAGTGCCGCTCGTGACCGTGCTGGTGGCGTTGCTGTCGAACGTCCTGATAGGCGGCTCGGATCGTGCGCTGATGCTCGGCCTGCCCGGCCTCGCGGTGCTCTCGGCGTTTGCCCTGCCCACGCTGAAGCGTGGCGCCGCGGCGGCGATCGACTGGTTCTCGATGTGTTTCTTCACCCTCAGCGCGATCGTCATCTGGGTCATCTACGCCGCCGTGCTGACCGGCGTGCCGGCCAAGCCGGCGGCCAACGTGGCGAAGCTGGCTCCCGGCTTCATCGCCCACTTCTCGGCCGTCGAACTGCTGTTCGGCGTGCTAGGCACAGTTGCCTGGCTGTGGCTGCTGCGCTGGCGCACCGGGCGCCACCGTGAGGCGGTGTGGAAGAGTCTGGTGTTGCCGGCCGGAGGCGTGGCGCTGTGCTGGCTGCTGCTGATGAGCCTCTGGCTGCCGATGCTCGACTACGCGCGCAGTTCGCGCCCGCTGGTCGACCGGCTTGCCACCCATGTGCCGCGCGGTGCGTGCATCGCCGGCCCCGGGCTGAGCCCGGTGCTGGTGGCGGGGCTGGAGCATTTCGGCCGCTACCGAGTCGATGCACGGCCGGGCGCCGAAAAGCAGAGCGACTGCGACTATCTGGTGCGCGTGGTGCGACGCCGTCCCGTCGCGCCGCCACCGCCACCGCCAGGCTGGACTCTGGTGGCCGAGGTGCAGCGGCCCACCGAACGCGGCGAAGTCACGACCGTCTACCGGCGCAGCGCGGTGCGCTGAAGCTCAGCCGTCCTGCGGCGCCAGGGCCGGCGCGGTGACGGAGCGCCTGACGCGGGCGGCCGGGAACACCAGCCTGAAGCGCGCGCCCTTGCCGGGTTCGCTTTCAATCTCGATCTCGCCACCGTGGCGTTGCACCACATGCTTGACGATCGACAGGCCGAGTCCGGTGCCGCCGGTCTCGCGCGAGCGGCTGCCGTCGACACGGTAAAAACGTTCAGTCAGGCGCGGAATGTGTTCACGCGCCACGCCAAGGCCGGTGTCGACCACTTCGACTTCGGCGCCGCCGTCGGGGCGCCAGGCCCACAGCACGTCGATACGGCCGCCAGCCGGTGTATAGCGCACGGCATTGTTCACCAGGTTGCCGATGGCGCTCAACAGTTCGGTGTCGCTGCCGGCGATCTCGGCGTCGTCGCCGCCGCTGAACACCAGCTGATGACGACTCGCCGACAGCGAACTGGCGTCTGCCTGGGCGCGCTTCATCAAGTTTGCCACCGGCTGCCAGCGGTCTGAGGGCGGCCGCGGGCTGCCCTCGATCTGCGCCAGCGTCAGCAGGTCGGCCACCAGTGCCTGCATGCGGTCCGTCTGCTGCGCCATTAGCGTCAGCACCCGTTGCTTTTCGACCTCGCTCAGCGACAGCGTGGCCATGGTCTCGACGAAACCGGCCAGCACCGTCAGCGGGGTGCGGATCTCGTGCGACACATTGGCGACGAAGTCACGGCGCATGGCGTCGTTTCGCTCGCGCTCGGTGATGTCCTGCGACAGCACCAGCTTCAGGCCGTCTCCGTAGGCCCGCACCAGCACCGACAGGGTGATGCGGCCGAGCGGGCCGACGAAGGTGACCGAATCGTTGAACTGCCCGGCCTGCAGATAGGCCACGAAGGCCGGCGCCCGCACGAGGTTGGTGACGCGCTGAAGGTGGTCGCGCTCGGGGTCGAGGCCGAAATGATCGGCAGCCACGGTGTTGCACCACTCGATCTGATCGTTCACGTCGAGCAGCATCACGCCGTTCGGGGAAGCTTCCATCGCCGACAGGAACTGGTGCAGGCGCCGTCTCTCGGTTTCTATCGTCAGGTCGCGGGCACGCACCGTGCGCTCGAAGCGGTAGGCCAGTTCGCCCCAGAAACCGGTGTCGCGCGGTGCGTCGCCCTTCTGTGCCCCGCGCAGCCAGGCCATCAGGCGATGACCACGCACGGAGTCGAGCACGGCAATCAGCGCCATGCCGGTGGCGCCGCCGATCATCATGCTGATGATCGTGGCATGCAGGGTGTCGCCCACCACCATGCCGAGCAGCGCGCCCAGCAGCATGGCGAGCACGGGCACGGTGGCGCGGGGAAATAGCCAGCTCACTGGTTCCCCAAGGTCGCCGAGTTGTGCCGCCCGTGCCCCGATGCCATCTCCGCCCCGGCCAGGTTCATGCGATCACGCTGCCCAACTGCTGCGTCATGCGATAGCCGGCGCCGCGCACGGTCTCGATCAGCGCCGAGCAATGCACCGGCGCCAGCGCTTCCCGCAGACGCTTGACGTGCACGTCGACCGTGCGCTCCTCTATGAACACATGGTCGCCCCAGACACGGTCGAGCAGCTGAGCGCGGCTGTGCACACGCTCGGGGTGCGTCATGAGGAAATGGAGCAGTCGGAACTCGGTCGGCCCGACCTTCACCTCGCGCTGCTCATCGGCCACGCGCCGCGTCACCCGGCGCGTGGCCGGGTCCAGGCGCAGACCGGCCACCTCCACGGCGGTATCGAGCGCCTCGGGCGCCTTGCGCCTGAGCACGGCGCGGATGCGCGCCAGCAGTTCCTTGGTCGAGAAGGGCTTGGTCAGGTAGTCGTCGGCGCCGGCATCGAGGCCGTTGATCTTGTCGGCCTCCTCCATGCGGGCAGTCAGCATGATGATCGGCAACTCGCGCGTGCGCGCATCGGCGCGCCAGCGCTTGGCAAGCTGCAGGCCGGACTGCCCGGGCAGCATCCAGTCGAGCAGCACGAGGTCGGGAAGCACGCGGTCGACGACGGCCTGCGCTTGGTCGGCGCTGGACGCGATGGTCACCTCGAAGCCGGAATGGCGCAGATTGATGGAGATGAGTTCGGCGATCGCCGATTCGTCTTCAACCACAAGGACAGAACTCATTGTTTGCTCCCGCCGATGTCAGCGAACGACGTTCTCGACAGAGGCCATGGACGAATGTCGCACGTCGGTGCCCTTGACGACATAGATGATCGCCTCGGCAAGGTTCTTCGCGTGGTCACCCACGCGCTCGATCGCCTTGGCTACGAACACCAGATCGATGCTCGACGAGATCGTGCGCGGATCTTCCATCATGTAGGTGATGAGCTTGCGCAGCAGGCCATCGAATTCCTGGTCGATCTGGTCGTCCTGCTTCAGCACTTCCAGCGCGCGCGCGGTGTCGAGGCGGGCAAAGGCGTCGAGCGCCTTGCGCAGGAGCGCGATGGCGAGTTCAGCCTCGAAGCTGAGGTCGGCCACCGGCAGGCGCAGCCGGGTGGAAACGCCGGTGTTGATCAAGCGCTGCACGGTGCGGGCGATGCGCGCGGCCTCATCTCCCACGCGCTCCAGGTTGGCGATCGACTTGCTCACCGCGATCAGCAGCCGCAGGTCACGGGCGGTGGGCTGGCGGCGCGCGATGATCGCCGACAGGTCATGGTCGATCTCGACCTCCATCTGGTTCACGCGCTCTTCTTGCTGCAGCACCCGGGCAGCGGTTTCATCGCTGAAATTGGTCAGCGCGTACATGGCCTGAGCGACCTGGGACTCAACGAGCCCGCCCATCTCGAGCACCCGGTTGGAGATGCCGCTGAGCTCGGAGTCGAACTGAGTGGAGAGGTGTTTGTCGCTCATGGTGTTTCCTTCGTGCTCAACCGAACCTGCCGGTGATGTAGTCCTCGGTGTCCTTCTTCTTCGGCTTCATGAAAAGCTCAGAAGTGGGCCCGAATTCAACCAGATCGCCGAGGTACATGTAGGCGGTGTAGTCGGAACAGCGTGCGGCCTGCTGCATGTTATGGGTGACGATCATGACCGTGTAATCGGTCTTCAGCTCGTGTATGAGCTCTTCTATCTTGCCAGTAGAAATGGGGTCGAGCGCCGAGCAGGGTTCATCGAGCAGCAGCACCTCGGGCTTGATGGCGATGCCGCGCGCGATGCACAGCCGCTGTTGCTGACCGCCCGACAGGCTGGCGCCGTTCTGATTGAGCTTGTCCTTGACCTCGTTCCAGAGCGCCGACTTCTTCAGCGCCCACTCCACACGTTCATCCATTTCCGCGCGCGGCAGGCTTTCGAACAGGCGCACGCCGAAGGCGATGTTGTCGTAGATCGACATCGGAAACGGCGTGGGCTTCTGGAACACCATGCCGATCTTGGCGCGCACCAGCGACACGTCGAGCTTCTTCGACAGGATGTCCTCGCCGTCGAGCGTGACCCGGCCTTCGGCGCGCTGCTCGGGGTAGAGCTCGAACATGCGGTTGAAAACCCGCAACAGTGTGCTCTTGCCACACCCCGAAGGGCCGATGAAGGCGGTGACCTTGTGTTCGGGAACGTCGAGGTTGATGTGCTTCAGCGCGTGAAATTTGCCGTAGTAGAAATTGAGGTCACGCACCGAGAGCTTGAGCTTTTCGGTGGCGGCGCTGTCGACCTTGGTGTCCATGTTTTCCGAACCTCGTGAGGTGCCTGTCGGCTTATTGCTTGTTCCTGAAGAGTACGCGCGCCAGGATGTTCAGCGCCAGTACGCCCAGGGTGATGATGAGCACGCCGGCCCAGGCCAGGTCACGCCAGTTTTCGTAAGGGCTCATCGCGAACTTGAAGATCGTCACCGGCAGGCTGGCCATCGGTTGAGTGATGTTGGACGACCAGAACTGATTGCTCAGCGCGGTAAACAGCAGCGGCGCAGTTTCGCCCGCGATTCGCGCCAGCGCCAGCAGGATGCCGGTGATCACTCCGGCGCGCGCCGCCTTCAACGTGACGGCCGAGATCACCTTCCACTTCGGCGTGCCCAGCGCGTAGGCGGCTTCGCGCAGCGCGTTCGGGATCAGGCTGAGCATGTTCTCGGTGGTACGGATGACGACCGGAATGACGATCAGCGCCAGCGCCAGGATGCCGGCCATCGCGGAAAAGCTGCGCAACTGGGCCACCACCACGGAATAGATGAACAAGCCGATGACGATCGACGGCGCCGACAGCAGGATGTCACTGATGAACTGCGTGACCCGGCCGAGCCAGGTATTTTGGCCGTACTCGGCCAGGTAGACGCCGGCCATGACGCCGATCGGCGTGCCTAGCGCGGTGGCGAGCAGGACCATCACCGCCGAGCCGAAGATGGCGTTGGCCAGCCCGCCGGTTTCAGCCAGTGGCGGCGGCGTCATTTCGGTGAACACCGCCAGCGCCATGCCGCCCAGGCCGAGACGGAAGGTCTCGAAGAGGATCCAGGCCAGCCAGAACAGCCCGAAGGCCATCGCGCCGAGCGACAGCGTCAGAGCCACGGCGTTGACCGCTTTGCGCTGGCGGTGCAGCGCCGCCTTTTGAGGGCTCAGAACACCGATGCTCATGTGCGTGCTCCTTCATTGCGCTTCAGGCGCGACAGCAGCAGCTTGGACAACGCCAGCACCACGAAGGTGATGAAGAACAGCACCAGGCCGAGGTAGATCAGCGAGGCCTGGTGCAGGCCCGGGCTGGCTTCGGCGAACTCATTGGCCAGTGCCGAGGTGATGCTGTTGGCCGCCTGGAACAGCGACAACGAGTCGAGTTGATTGAAGTTGCCGATGACGAAGGTCACCGCCATCGTCTCGCCCAGCGCCCGGCCCAAGCCGAGCATGATGGCGCCGATGACGCCGCTCTTGGTGTAGGGCAGCACGACCTTCCAGACGACTTCCCAGGTGGTGGAACCCAGGCCGTAGGCCGACTCCTTCAGAAGCGCGGGCGTGGTTTCAAACACGTCGCGCATCACCGAGGCGATGAACGGGATGACCATGATCGCCAGGATGATGCCGGCCGACAGGATGCCGATGCCCACCGGCGGGCCGGAAAACAGCGCGCCGAGATACGGCACGCCAGTGAACACGTTCTGCAGCGGTTGCTGCACGTAGGTGGCGAGGATGGGGCCGAAGACCAGCAAACCCCACATGCCGTAGACGATGGACGGCACGGCGGCCAGCAGTTCAACCGCCACACCGAGCGGCCGGCGCAACCAGCTTGGCGACAGTTCGGTGAGAAAGAGAGCGATGCCGAAGCTGACCGGCACGGCGATCACCAGCGCAATGAACGAGGTCATCAGCGTGCCGTAGATCATCACCAGGCCGCCGAACTTCTCTTCGACCGGGTCCCACTCGCTGCGCCAGAGAAAACTCAGGCCGTACTCGCGGATCGCCGGCCATGCGCCGATCACCAACGAGGCGATGATCGCCGCCAGCAGCGCCAGCGTAAGCCAGGCGGCGGCATGGGCAACGAATGAAAAGGCGGCGTCGGCCCAGGGCAAGCGCCGTTTGCGAGGCGACTGGCCGCCACCCGACGCCGTAATGTGCATGTTCTTCTTCGCCGGAAACGGTTCGGCTGGCAGTGTAGCGGCCACGTCGGGTCCTTCCGGATCGGGGGTAGGCGGGCGAAGATCAAGAGCGGGGCAGCACCCCGCCCGGGGTCACTTGAAGGCGACGGGTTTGCCCGCGGCGTCCTTGACTTCGGCCCACGAACGGCGCACCAGATCCTCGACGGCATCAGGCAAAGAGACATACTCCAACTCGGTGGCCATCTTGTCGCCGTTGGCAAAAGCCCAGTCGAAGAACTTCAGCGTGGCTGTGGCCGACGCCGGCTTGTCTTGGGACTTCTGCATCACGATGAAAGTCGCGCCGGTGATCGGCCACGCATCCTTGCCGGGCTGGTCGGTGAGCACTTGGTAGAAGCTCTTGTCCCAGCTGGCGCCGGCGGCGGCGGCCTTGAAGGTTGCATCATCCGGCGGGACAAAGCTGCCCGCCTTGTTCTGCATCAGGGCGTGCGACATCTTGTTGGCCTTGGCATAGGAGTACTCGACGTAACCGACCGAGTTCGGCAGACGCTGTACAAACGCGGCCACACCTTCGTTGCCCTTGCCGCCGGCGCCCGTCGGCCAGTTCACTGCCGCGCCCTCACCGACCTTCGCCTTCCAGTCGGCATTCACCTTCGAAAGGTAGTTGGTGAAGATGAAGGTCGTTCCCGAACCGTCAGCGCGGCGCACCACGGCAATGGCGGTGTCGGGCAGCGGCACTCCAGGGTTCAACGCGGCGATGGCCGGGTCGTTCCACTTGGTGATCTTGCCGAGATAGATGTCGCCCAGTACCGACCCGGTCAGGCGCAACTGACCCGGAGCGATGCCCTTCAGATTGACGACCGGAACCACGCCGCCCATGACGGTGGGGAACTGCATCAAACCGTCCTTTGCCAGGTCGGCGTCTGTCAGCGGAATGTCAGAGGCACCGAAGTCGACGGTCTTGCCACGAATCTGCCGCAGGCCGGCCGATGACCCGACGGACTGGTAATTGATCTTCGCCCCCGTGGCCTTGTTGTAGGCGTCGGCCCACTTTGAATACAGCGGCGCCGGGAACGAGGCACCTGCGCCGGTGACATCCTGCGCCAAAACTGCGCTTGAAGTGAAGGCGACGAAAGCCGCCAGTGCAACGATACGGAACAAGGTCATGGTGAGGCCCTCGACGGGAAAGCTGTTGATGTCTGAACTCTAGGCTGGCGTTGTGACGTCACTGTGACAACCGTGGAGGGCGGCTGTCACAGTGTCGCAACACTGTCACATTTTGGTCATCGAGCGTCTCTAGCCTTGCAGCTTCACCAACACACCTGTGCAGGAGCCCCACGAATGAACTTGAACCGCAGAACCCTGACGCTGGCCGTCACGTTGACCCTGGTTGTGCTCGCCGGCTGCGCGAGCACGCCGGCACCGACCACCATCGCCGACACCGCCGCTCGCACGCCGCAGTTGTCGACCCTGAGCAAGCTGATCAACGACGCCGGCCTGGCCGACACGCTGCGCGGCGCTGGCCCGTTCACCGTGTTTGCGCCCAGCGATGAGGCGTTCAAGGCCGTGTCGGCGAAGACCCTGGCCGAGCTGGCAGCCGACAAGGAGTTGCTGAAGTCGGTGCTCACCTTCCATGTGCTGCCCGGCAAGGTGATGGCCGCAGACGTGAAAAACGGCAACGTGAAGACCGTGCAAGGCGCCAACCTGGCCGTCTCGAGGGCCGGCACTTTCGTGACCGTGGAAGACGCCGTGGTGCAGCAGGCCGACGTGCCCGCCACCAACGGCGTGATCCACATCATCGACAAGGTGCTGATGCCGCCGAAGCGCTGAGCTCGGCACCGCCCGCCGGGCAAAGGCCCGCGGGCATGTCCTGACTATGGAGCATGCGATCGTCGGGTTCGCGGAAAACCGCGGGATTGAGGGGCTGAGGCCGGCCCGCACCGAGTTGCTTCAGCCGCGTGCCGCCGCGGAGGCTATCGCTTCGGCACAGCGACGACCCACGGTGCCGTCTCGCGCCTCGACCATCACGCGCAGCACCGGCTCGGTGCCAGACGCGCGAATGAGCACCCGGCCGCTGTCGCCGAGCTCATGCTCGACGCTCTTGCGCACATCGTCGAGTTCGGCGTTGCTCTGCCAGTCGCTGCCGGCGCGCAGGCGCACGTTGAGCAGCGTCTGCGGAAACAAGCTGACGCCCTCGAGCAGGCTGGCAAGCGACTTGCCATGGCGACGGATCGCCATGATGATCTGCAGCGCGCTGACGATGCCGTCGCCGGTGGTGTGACGGTCCAGCGCGAGCAGGTGGCCCGAGCCCTCGCCGCCGAGCTGCCATCCGCGTGCGATGAGTTCTTCCAGTACGTAACGATCGCCGACCTTGGCGCGCACCAACGGCACACGCAAGGTCTTCAGCGCCAGTTCGACCGCCATGTTGGTCATCAGCGTGCCCACCACGCCAGGCACGGGCTGGCGCAGCGCGAGCCGGTCGGCCGCGATCACGTAAAGCAACTCGTCGCCGTTGTAGAGCCGGCCCTCGGCGTCGGCCATCAGCAGGCGGTCGGCGTCGCCGTCGAGTGCGATGCCGTAGTCGGCCCGGTGCTCGGCCACCGCCTGAAGCAGCGCCTGCGGCGCTGTGGCACCGACACCCGCATTGATGTTCATGCCGTCGGGCGTGCAGCCGATGGTCACCACCGTCGCGCCCAGTTCGTGAAAGACATCGGGTGCCACGTGGTAAGCCGCGCCGTGCGCCGCGTCGATCACGATCTTCATGCCCCGCAGCGACAGGCTGTGCGGCACCGTGCTCTTGCAGAACTCGATATATCGGCCACGCGCGTCGTCGAGCCGTTTGGCCTTGCCGAGGCCCGCCGAGCCCACCCATTGCGGCTCTTGCAATAGCGCGGCTTCGACCTCGCGCTCCCATTCGTCAGGCAACTTTTCGCCCTTGGCCGAGAAGAACTTGATGCCGTTGTCGGCGTAGGCGTTGTGCGATGCGCTGATCACAACGCCGAGGTCGAGCCGCAGGGCTCGTGTCAGGTACGCCACACCGGGCGTCGGCAGCGGCCCGCTGAGCAGCACATCGATGCCAGCCGAGGCAAAACCCGCCTCCAGCGCGGACTCGATCATGTAACCCGAAATGCGCGTGTCCTTGCCGATCAGCACGGTGGGCCGGGGCGTCGAGCGGCGCAGCACGCGCCCGACCGCATGGCCCAGGCGCAGCATGAAATCGGGCGTGATGGGCGCCACTCCCACGGCTCCGCGGATGCCGTCGGTGCCGAAATAGGTTCTGCTCATAGCTGATTCTTCTCCCTGTCTGATTGTCGGCTGCGGCACGCTCACTGGCCATGCATGCGGCCCATGCAAGTTACTGCTGCCCGTTCAACCGGCCCTGGACATGCCGGCCGCCTGCCATACTTTGAGTGCATCGACCGTGGCTGCCACATCATGCACGCGCAGGATGGAGGCACCCCGCGCCACAGCCGCCAGCGCCGCGGCCAGGCTGGCGGCGAGCCGGTCACCGACCGCCCGGCCGGTGATCGTGCCCAGCGTCGACTTGCGTGACCAACCCACCAGCAAGGGCCGGCCGGCGGCCAGCAACTCGCGCTGGCGGGCCAGCAATTCGAGGTTGTGCGCCGCCGTCTTGCCGAAACCGATGCCGGGGTCGAGCACGATGCGCTCGGCGGCAATGCCCGCCGCCACCCCCTCGGCCAGACGCCGGGCCAGAAAGCCAATGACATCGGCCAGCACGTCGTCGTATTCCGGCGCGGCCTGCATGACACCCGGCTCGCCGCGCATGTGCATCAGGCAGACGCCGGCCTGCGCATGTGCCGCGACCACGGCCAGCGCGCCGGGCCTGTGCAGGGCGCGCACGTCGTTGACGATGTCGACGCCGATGTCGAGCGCCGCCTGCATCACCTCCGGCCGGCTGGTGTCGACCGACACCGGCACTCCCAGCGTGACGGCGTGGCGCAGCACCGGCATGACGCGCGCCAGCTCCTCAGTCAAGTCGGGCGTGGCGGCGCCGGGTCGGGTGGACTCGCCGCCGATATCCAGCATGTGCGCACCTTCCTGCACGAGGCGTTCGCATTGCGCCCGCGCGGCGGCGCCGTCGATGAAGCGACCGCCATCCGAGAAGGAGTCGGGCGTGACGTTCACGATGCCCATCACGCGCGGCAGTTCTAGGTCGATCCGAAAGCGTGTGGTCTGCCAGAACAACGGTGCATCCTCCAATGGAAAGCGGGGCCGAAGCCCCGCAGAACAAGAAACCGATCACAGACTACGCGGCCGCTGGCGCGCTGTCGGACGTAACCGGCGGCGTGGCACTGCTGGACTTGGCGGCGGACGGCGTCCAATCCTTGGGCGGCCGCGGCGCCTTGCCCGACATCATGTCGTCGATCTGGTCACTGTCGATGGTTTCCCATTCGAGCAACGCATGCGCCATGGCGTGCATCTTGTCCTTGTTGTCCTCGATGAGCTTGCGGGCGATCGTGTACTGCTCGTCGATGATGCGGCGGATCACCGAGTCGACCTTGCGCATCGTTTCTTCGGACATATTGGTGGTCTTCGTGACTGAGCGACCGAGGAAGACCTCGCCCTCGTTGTCGGCGTAGACCATCGGCCCGAGCTCATCGGTCATGCCGTAGCGGGTGACCATGTCGCGGGCGATCGACGTGGCGCGCTCGAAGTCGTTGCTGGCGCCAGTGGTCATCTGGTTCATGAACACTTCCTCGGCGATGCGGCCGCCGAACAACACCGAGATCGTGCTCAGCATGCGGTCCTTGTCCATGCTGTAGCGGTCGCCTTCGGGCAGTTGCATCGTGACGCCCAGCGCGCGGCCGCGTGGGATGACCGTGACCTTGTGCACCGGGTCGGTCTTCGGCATCAGGCGCGCCACCAGGGCGTGGCCTGCCTCATGGTAGGCCGTGTTCCGGCGCTCGTCTTCCGGCATCACCATGGACTTGCGCTCCGGGCCCATCATGATCTTGTCCTTGGCCTTCTCGAAGTCGAGCATCTCGACCACGCGCCCGCTGCGGCGAGCGGCGAAGAGCGCCGCCTCGTTGACCAGGTTAGCCAGATCGGCGCCGCTGAATCCGGGCGTGCCACGGGCCAGTATGTCGGCACGGATGTCCTGCCCGACCGGCACCTTGCGCATGTGCACGCCCAGGATCTGCTCGCGCCCACGCACGTCGGGCAGCGTCACGTAAACCTGGCGGTCGAAACGGCCGGGGCGCAGCAAAGCGGGGTCGAGAATGTCGGGCCGGTTGGTCGCTGCCATCACGATGACGCCCAGATTGGTCTCGAAACCGTCCATTTCCACCAACATCTGGTTCAGGGTCTGCTCGCGTTCGTCGTTGCCGCCGCCCAGACCGGCGCCGCGGTGACGGCCGACGGCATCGATTTCGTCAATGAAGATGATGCATGGCGAGCTCTTCTTGGCCTGCTCGAACATGTCACGCACGCGGGCCGCGCCGACGCCGACGAACATCTCGACGAAGTCCGAGCCGCTGATGCTGAAAAACGGTACCTTGGCTTCGCCGGCAATGGCCTTGGCCAGCAGGGTCTTGCCGGTCCCCGGGGGCCCGACCAGCAGCACACCGCGCGGAATGCGCCCGCCCAGTTTCTGGAATTTCTGCGGGTCTTTCAGGAAGTCGACCAGTTCCTTGACTTCTTCCTTGGCCTCGTCGCAGCCGGCGACGTCAGCGAAGCTGGTGGTGTTGTTGGCCTCGTCGAGCATGCGCGCCTTGCTCTTGCCGAAGCTGAAGGCGCCGCCCTTGCCGCCGCCCTGCATCTGGCGCATGAAGTAGATCCAGACGCCGATCAGAAGCAACATCGGGCCCCAGCTGACGAGGATGCTCATCAGCAGCGAAGGCTCTTCACGCGGCTTCACGTCGAACTTGACGTTGTTGTTGATGAGGTCGCCGACCAGCCCGCGGTCGAGGTAGGTGGCCGTGCTGCGCAGTCGCTTGTCGTCGGTGGTCAGCGCCACGATCTCAGTGCCGCCGCCCGGATTTTCCTGCAGCGTGACGGACTTCACGCGTTTGGCGCGCACTTCTTCCAGGAAGTCGGAGTACCCGATCTGGTTGCCCTGCGTCACTCCGCGGTCGAACTGCTTGAACACGGTGAACAGCACGAGTGCGATCACCAGCCAGACAGCGACTTTAGAGAACCATTGATTGTTCACCGCGGCTCCTTTTCCAATTCATACGGGCTTGGCGCCGCACAGTAGCGAGCGCCATAGTCCACGGCATATGCGGTCGATTCTAGTCGAGTCAAGCCCCGCCGAAGCCTTGGAGTACCTGTGTCTTCCATAGGTGAATCCTGGCATCGGCCGACCGTCAAAAGAACTCGCGTGTACGGCTTCATGGACGTTTTGGACCGATTCCAACCAGAAAGGTTTCAGCCGATTTGTCACGAGACGCTTTCGGCTTGATGGGCTTGGCGACGCGGAACGACGTCTTGAACAGCCTGGACAACTCATCGTAGCCGCTGCCGTGGAAACACTTGCAGACCAGAGCGCCCTCGGGGCGCAGGTGGCGCAGCGCGAAGTCGACCGCGATCTCGACCAGGTTGGCGACGCGGGCGGCGTCCGACGACGGAATGCCCGACAGGTTGGGCGCCATGTCGGACAGCACCACGTCGACAGGGCGGCCGGCCAGTCGCTGCTCCAACAATTGCAGCACCGGCTCGTCGCGAAAGTCGCCGAGGATGAACTCCACGCCTTCGATGGGTTCGAACTCAAGCATGTCGAGCGCGATAATGGTGCCTTTGAGCTCGCCGGTGCGGGCACCCGCCGGGGCGAACCTGCGGCGCACGTACTGGCTCCAGGCACCGGGCACGGCGCCGAGGTCGACCACCATTTGCCCGGGCTTCAGCAGGCCCAGAGTTTCATCGATCTCCTTGAGCTTGTAGGCGGCGCGTGCCCGGTAGCCTTCTTTCTGGGACAGCTTGACGTAGGGGTCGTTCTGGTGTTCGTTGATCCAGGCGCGATCGACTTTCCTGCTTTTCTTCTTCGCGGTCATGTGGGGCGGATAATACGCAGATGTCGACGATTCAACTCACACCCGCCCAGCGCAAGGACCACCGCGCCGCTGCCCACCACCTCGACCCGGTGGTGCACGTCGGCAACGACGGTATGACCGAGGCCGTGCGCCGCGAAATAGACAACGCCCTGAAGTCCCACGGCCTGATCAAGGTGCGAGTATTCTCCGACGACCGCGAGGCTCGCGCCGCCATGCTGCTGGACTTGGCCGAGCGCCTCGACGCCGCGCCGATCCAGCACATCGGCAAGTTGCTGGTGCTCTGGCGCCCGATGCCGCCGAAGGAAAAGGCCGAAGCCACCGACCGCAAGCCGGGGCCGAAGACCGTCAAGGTGGTGTCGTTCTCGAAGAGCGGCAACCACCGCGCAACGGTCAAGAAAATCACCGTGCTCGGCAACGAGCGGCTCTCGGTCGGCGGCATCATCAAGCGCGCCCGCGTCAAGACGAACAGTCTCAAGAAGAAATCGACGGCCTGACCTGGCCTGAGGGGCTGCACGCGCGCCAGGCAAGAGCCAGCACCAGACCGGTCTTCAGCACGTAGAAGGCGGCGCTGACGGCGTGCAGTTGCATGAAGCTGAGCGGACCGTCGCCAGCACGAGCCGCAGCCATCATCGGCTGCACGGCGAAGTATCCGGCCACCGTGCAGAACAGCGCACCCAGCGCCAGCGCCATGCCGGCAGTGAACTGCGTTCCGGCGCCCGCCGTGCTGCCGCGGCGCGCCGCCACCCGTTCCAGCACCAGCATCAGGATGGCCAGGGCCAAGCTGGCGTAAGCCTCCTGCGCGAGCATGCGGCTGACCACGCGGCCAGCATCGGCAGCCGCGAGCATGGCGAAAGGCGCCGGCGTGGCGAGCAGCGCCACGCAAAGCAGCCCGCCAGCCCACAGCGCGGGCAGCAGCGAACGCCAGCGCGTCAGCCACATCCCGCGCGCACTCATGAGCAAATGTGGCTTTGCCACTTCGCTCATACCCCTCGGGGGGCGGACGACGCAGTCGTCGGCCTGGGGGCACTCGTGAGCAAATGTGGCTTTGCCACTTCGCTCATACCCCCTCGGGGGGCGGGCGACGCAGTCGTCGGCCTGGGGGCGATATCAGATATAGCGCACGCCGATGACTTCCCAGCGCTTCAGGCCGCCGGGCGCCTGCACTTCGGCCACGTCACCCGCAGACTTGCCGATCAGGCCGCGGGCGATCGGGCTGCTGATGGAGATCAGGCCGAACTTGAGGTCGGCCTCGTCGTCGCCGACGATCTGGTAGGTGACCTTGGCGCCGCTGTCCTCGTCCTCGAGGTCGACGGTGGCGCCGAACACCACGCGCCCGCCGGCGTCCACCGTGGCGGGGTCGATGATCCGGGCTGCCGCCAGTTTGCTTTCGACTTCCAGGATGCGGCCTTCGATGAAGCCCTGCTTGTCCTTGGCGGCATCGTATTCGGCATTCTCGGACAGGTCGCCCTGGGCGCGCGCTTCGGCGATGGCCTGGATCACGGCATGGCGCTCGACCGACTTCAGCCGCTGCAGCTCTTCCTTGAGCTTTTCGGCGCCTCGCTTCGTCAATGGGATGGTGACCATGGGAGTTCAGACCTGGAGATACAAAAGTAAAACCGCCGCATGGCCCCCAGTGACGAGGCGACCTGCGGCGGACGTGACATTTGAATTTTAGACCAGACTGGCCTGCAATTCCTGCAGGGACATCACATCGAGGTCGTCCTGGTGCTTCAGTGCCTCGACCGCCGCTTCGCAGCCCGCCATCGTCGTGTAGTAGGTGATGCGGTGCGCCAAAGCCGCGGTGCGGATGTAGCGCGAATCGGCAATCGCCGTGCGCGTCTCGTCCACGGTGGTGAAGACGAGCTGGATGTCGCCGGCCTTGATCATGTCGGCGATGTGCGGCCGGCCGTCCTTGACCTTGTTGACCACCTTGACCGGCAGCCCGGCCTCGAGAATGGCCGCCGCCGTGCCCTTGGTTGCCACCACCTGGTATCCGAGCGCCAGCAGGTCGGCCGCCACCTTCACGGCGCGCGCCTTGTCGCTGTTCTTGACGGTGATCACCACGGTGCCCTTGGCGGGCAGCCGCGAGCCGGCGCCGAGCTGGCTCTTCAGCATCGCCTCGCCGAAGCTGCGCGCC
>Ga0163144_10007705_pt1 | contig 23534 bp, 15 predicted proteins | sample OliLak19BULKMAT1_FD_123175 | JGI IMG/M metagenome (GOLD analysis project Ga0163144, IMG submission 123175) | Freshwater microbial mat bacterial communities from Lake Vanda, McMurdo Dry Valleys, Antarctica - Oligotrophic Lake LV.19.BULKMAT1 | ecosystem: Environmental > Aquatic > Freshwater >...
CAACCCGACTTGGGCTTTCAACTCGGGACTGTGCTGACGTCGTTTCTTGGACATATGGATCGTTCCTGTTTTTGGGTTCTATTCTTAACGATCCCCCCTGTCCAATTTTCGGGGTCCACTTCACCCCCCACGTTTGTCCGACCCCTCCTTCTATAAAGGAGACATGATCACATTCGTTATCACCGACCACGCCTTCGAACGAGCACGCGAACGCCTTTGCTGGCACCGGCGGACGCTGAGCCGGATGTTGGAGCGCATTTTCTACGACGGCCTCAGCCCGGACGAACTCCCACCCCGGCTGCGCGCCGCCGTTAACCTCCACCCCGAGGAAAACCGTCCTACCTCGTCTCGGATCTACGGTGAGCACCTCTTCCTCTTCGGACGGGATCTTCCCGGCCAGGCGGACTTGATCACCGTCTATGCCCTTCCCCGGGCAGTGCGACCCCTGATCCACCACACCCGCCGCTCGCGCTTCGCCCTCGCCGCCTGACCGCCAGACCTCCTCCGCACCTCCCGTCACCGCCCACTGTCCACAGTCCCCCATTCCGCCTTCGCACATTTATGTCCACTCCCCCCCCTCGATCTCCTCCGGTACCGCGACAAAGTCGCCGCCGAATCCGAGCTCTACTACACGCGCTTCTCCCAGGACTTCATTGTCCTCATGGGCCAGGTGCTACGCGGGCCGGACGGCAGCTTTCAGCAATCCGCCACGCTCCGCCTCTTCCCCACGCTCGCCAATCGCGGTGTTCTGATCGAACTGCTGGAGGACGCACTCGAGTTCCTGAAGTATCGTCCTGAAAATCCGCCCCGCCACAACGTGCCCGAGGATCAGATCGATCCCTTCGCCTTCGAAGCAAGCAACCCGGAGGAACTGCCGGATCTGCCCGACCGCGACATTCTTCGCCAGAAGGACCTCGCACCCGACAACGTGACCACGGCGGAGCACGTCCAGAACCAGGTCAAGCGCGCCTCCCTCAACGAAGAGTCAGTAAAGCCGGTCAAACCTAAACGAAAGCGCTCCGGCCAATCGAAGAAGCAAGTCGACACTCCGTCCCCGGCTTCCAAGCGCACCCGCGAGACCAAGAAAACCTCCCATCGGACTCCCAAAGGCCAGAATCGTCGACGCGGCAAGTGACGACGTAGCGTCCTCAGTCCAACTCGTTCTTCCGCCGATCGTGCCTCAGTCCGTCCTGAATCGGTGACCTTTCGAGCCGATGCGAGCCATGACCCCTTCGTCCGCGTGCGACCCGCCCAAAACCCTGGACGGGTTACTGCTCCGGTTTCTCGCCCAAGGTGTTTGTTTGATCCTCCCCGGACACCGCATGCCCGTTCCGATCCCGCTGGATGAATGCCTTCTCACTGACGGGGATCACCTGCTCTGGGGCACCGGCCACACCCTCTATGGACCCAGCCGGCCTCAGATCGGGGTTCTGGAATTCGCCACCTGGCAACTTAGCACCGAAGGGGAGCTGAGGTGCGAGTTCTTCAACCAACAAGGCGAGGTCATCGCCCGTCTGGTCCCCCTCAAAAACCTGACCCTACCAACCGCCCGCGCCGAAAGATTGCGATCGGAACTCGCCCGCCACCGTCAGCGCATTTCCGCAGATGCCAGCTATGCCGGTCGCTGGGCCCGAGGATTTCGCGAGCTCGTTCGAGCGAACGCCCGACGTCCGTAACCCAATAGCACTAAAGATCGCCCATGCGCGTGCCGTTAAGTACTTTCGCATCCAATATGCTGAAGCCATTGAACAAGGCGCATTCCGCAATCAAAGCCACCCGTCAAAGGTCCACCGGCAACCGGCCCGCGGTCGTGCGCATGAAGCGGATCTTCGACCGGTTGAAGAGAGACGACTTTCCCAACTGCCATACCCTCGCGCAGGAACTGGAGACCTCGGACAAGACCATCTCTCGGGACCTCGAGGTCATGCGCGACCAACTCGGACTGCCGATCGCCTACGACGCCCAGGAGCATGGCTATTATTTCACCGAGCCGGTGCACGAGTTCCCGACGGTTCAGGTCACCCAAGGCGAACTCCTCGCCCTCCTCGTGGCCCAGAACGCGATCGAACAGTATCGGGGCACTCCTTACCACACCCAGCTTGAAAGCGCCTTTGCGAAGCTGCTCGCGCCGCTGGACGCCATGAACGGTTACGCCCCCACCGACGACCTCGTCTCGTTCAAAGTCACGGCCCCCGCGGTGCACGAACTCGAAGTCTTCGACCTCCTTACACGTGCGATCGGCGACCAGTTCGAAATCACCTTTGAGTACCGCAAACTCGGCGACCCGACCCCGGCCCCCCGCCACGCGCAACCCCTCCACCTCGCCCACCGCGAAGCCCGCTGGTACCTGATTGCGCACGACATTGACCGCGGAGCGGTGCGCACCTTTGCCCTCGGACGCATCACCGAAACCAAGGCAACCGCCACCACCTTCGAACGCCCCAAGACCTTTTCGGTGGAACGTTATTTCGCGGCCGCGCTCGGCGTGATGAACGGCAAGGAGAACCACCACGTCCGCATCCGCTTCTCCCCCCTCGCCGCCGACGACATCCGCGACCGCTATTTCCACGAGTCGCAGGCCTTCCACCCCCAATCCGACGGCAGCCTCGACCTCACCCTCCGCCTCTCCGACCTCATGGAAATCCAGCGCATCGTCCTCCAGTGGGGCGGCCACGCCACCGCCCTTGAGCCCCCCGAACTTCGGGTACGTCTCGCGCAAGCCTCCGCAACCTTGGCAAAAGTGCACGCCGACTGACGGTTCGCACCCGCCGCAAGCGTGCCCCTTCAGCCATCGAAAGTGGCCTAGCCCCGCCCCTGTCCGACCCCACCGGCTATGCTCAGGTGAGATCCAGCTCCCATTACCCATGTCAAAATTGAACATCCCTCTCCTGATTGCGCTCACGTTGGGCACATCCTCAGCGACGTTCGGACTTCCCTACCGAGGTACCATCACTCAGGTGATCACAGGCAGCGACGATCCCCTCTATCAACCGGGCCAAACCTTCATCGGTTATTATCAGTACAACTCTCCCACGATGGACGGAACATTTTACACCAATCAATTCGATGCACCCCTCACGCCCAAACCACCGGGCGCCATCGCGTCCCCGATGGGACAATTTACTCGCCCTTTGTGGAATCCGTGTACGTCACAGCCCACGGAGGGTACCTCCTCTCCTACGGCTTTGGCGGTTCCTGGCGCAGGCTCACGGATCCGATCAACGAAGGCGTTCTGACCGTCAGCAACGGTGTCGTCACCGACTTCGTCTGGACGTGGGAACAGGGCGGCTTCTACATGCACATGGGAAAGGACAATTTTTTCACCTACAATTTCGACGACACTCCGGCCAGCCCTACACCCACGGTACGCGGCACCGTGATCTTCGGAGTTCCACGCAGGGTGCCGGAAAAGGCGTCCAGCTTCTGGCTGCTGGCGACGGCGCTCGTCCCCATGGTCCTGATCTCCCTTCAGCTTCCAGCACAGCGGACCGTTTCCAAAACAGCCGGCTGACGCCGCCGCCATCCCCTCGTCAGCCTCGATTCCTTCGATCTGATCGCCGACCTCCGACTCTCACTCCATCACCACACGAGGTGCGACCCACTCCTTGAAGCCAATCGCGCTCACTCCTCCAGTCCACCACCGCCCGTTCCCATGCCTAAACGCACCCATTCCCAAGCACTCACGGTTCCGATCACCGACTATCAGCACCCAGCCCTCGCGGCACTCGAGGAAAATGAACTCAAGTACGCCCTCCGACACGACGACCCCCAAACGGCCATCCTGTGCCTCGGTGGAGAACACGGAAACTTCACGCTCAGCCTCGTCCACGTCCAGGAGGACGACCTGATCTTTATCCAGAGCACTTACCCCATCAAGGCGTGTCCACCCGCGCGCGCCGAGACCCTCCGCCTCCTCAATCACCTGAACAACGCCCTCCCCGGTCCCGCTTTCCGGCTCGACCCGGACGACGGCGAAATCGTCTTCCGCCACTGTATCCACATCGGCATAGACTCCAAATTCGACCCCCAGTGCTTCGTGGATGCCCTTGCCCTCTGTCGCGTCGCTCTCGACCGATCCATCCCCTTGATCCCCGCCGTCGCCCTCGGCCAGTGCACCTGCGCCTTAGCCCTCGCCTCACGTCCCGGCCCCACTTCGGATAACTGATATCCAACGAAGAGCTGTCCTGCCTGATCTAGGAAGGAGACCACCTCCGCAGAGGTAACTCCCATCACCAGAAACTACCGGACCTGTCCACTTCCGCCCGCACAGTCACTTTATCCGGAAAACCTAGCCACAATGATCACACGCTTCCTTCACACGGCCGATTGGCAGCTCGGCAAACCGTTCGCCGGGATTGTTGACACGACAAAACGCTCGCTCGTGCAGCAGCAACGGGTGGAGGTAATACGCCGTCTCGGGAGAGTGGCAAAGGACGCCCACGCCGAGTTTATCGTGGTGGCCGGTGATTTATTCGATTCCTCCAGCGTCAGCAAATCCACCGTCGCCGCCGCGTGCAGCGCGATTGGCTCGCTGGAAATGCCGGTCATCGCAATTCCTGGAAATCACGATCATGGCGGTCCCGGAAGCATTTGGCAGCAGTCCTATTTTCAACGCGAAGCCGCCAATCTGGCGCCCAATCTCAGGATTTTGCTCGCGGCTGAACCCATCGAATTGCCTACCGCCGTTATCTTTCCGTGTCCGCTGCTTCGTCGGGCCGAGTCCGCTGATCCGATGACGTGGCTCCGTTCGCTGGAACTTCCCAACGATGCCTATGCCGGCAAACCGAGGATCGTGCTCGCACACGGAAGCACCCAAGGCTTCGGTGCCGTGTTCGACGACGAGGAAGCGGACGCCGGGGCGAGCAATCTCCTCGACCTGTCGCGCCTTCCTGCCGCCCACTTCGACTACATTGCCCTGGGAGACTGGCACGGCACGAAACAAGTCGCTGCCAACGCCTGGTATGCGGGCACACCCGAGCTTGATCGCTTCCCCAAGGGAGCCACCAACGAACCCGGCCACTGCCTTCTGGTCTCGTGCGCCCGCGGCATCCCGGCAACCGTGCAAAAAATAACAACCGGAAAGCTGGGGTGGCACGAGCTGGCCTTCCACTTTGTCGACGACTCCGGTCTCGGGCTTTTTCAGGCGACACTTGATGAACTCCTCGGTTCTCGAGCGCAGGAAGATCTGCTGCGGTTGGAGTTCACCGGTGCCCTGGGGATCGGGGCCTTCAATCACTTGTTGCAAAAAATTGAGTCCATCGAGGCACGCTCGCTGAGGCTAAAGCTTGGGAATCGGACCATCATCTCCCCATCCGCTGACGAGATAAACGCGCTGACCCAGCGAGCAACCGATCCCCTGATCGCCCGGGTCGCTGCACAACTGGTGGCACGAACCACTGAGCCGGGCGACGCTGCGGAGATCGCACGCCTCGCCCTGCGGGAACTACACGCCGCGTGCAATCGAGCCTGAGGAGGAAACAGCCATGAGACTCATTTCCGCCATCATCCGCCACTACCGTATTCATCACGAACTACGGCTCGATTTCGATCCTTCGCGCACGCTGATTGGCGGGCCCAATGAAAGTGGCAAAAGCACGTTCATCGAGGCGATACACCGGGCGCTCTTCCTCAGGGCGAAGGTCACGGGGGACGTTCAGAAAAGTATGGTCTCCACCTCTTCGCCCGGCGCACCGGAGGTGGAGGTCGTGTTTGAAGTCGAGGGCAAGCGCTACCAGGTCGCCAAGCGATTCAGTGGAAACAACGGTACCACTCGGTTAATCGAGATCGGTGGAGCCACGCTGTCGGGCGAAGAAGCGGAAACTCGGCTGGCCGCATTGCTGAGGGTTGAAGCGATCGGTGGTGGACGTGGAGTGGGCGACCGCGTTGTGCAGCAATGGGCTCACCTTTGGGTGTGGCAGGGGCAAAGTGGTTCCGACCCGACCGACCACGCCACCGCGCAACGCGACGGTTTGCTTCTGCGGCTTCAGGAGTCCGGCGGAGCAGCCGCCATGCAGTCGGCGCTCGATGCGGAGGTGGCAGCCCATTTCGCCGGAGCAACCGAGGCGCTGTTCGTCAGAGATCGTCCGCGAGCGGGTTCCGAGTTGGAACGAGCCGAGTCGGCCACCGTCCTTGCCGAAACCAATTTCTCGGCCGCATCGGACCGGGTCGCGAAACTGCGTCAGGCAGTGACCGACTACGAGGATGCCGGGCAGGTCATTACCCGCGTCGAGGCCGACTTGCGCTCGCTTTCCGAGCAACTCTCTGCTGTCGAGGTCAAACAGGGCAGGCTCGCGGAACTGCGTCAGCAAGAGGCCGCCCAAGCGGCCGATTTCCAAGTCGTAGCCGGACCCTGCGAGGCTCTTGAAAAAGTTCACACACAAATCCTGGGGCTCCGAACCCGCGTAAAGGAACGGGAGGCCGCACTCGCGCCGAAGCATCTAGCCATCGACCGACTCGTGGAAGCGTGGTCCGAACTGCGGTCTCATGCGGATAAAGCGGTGCGCGACTACGAAGCCGCGTGCGATGCCACGCGTCTGCGCCGGCTGCGTCACGACCTTGCCTCGGCTTGGACGCTTCGATTTGAGCGTGCGGCCCGGTTCGACGAACTCTCGAAAAAAGCAACCCAGGTGCAGGCGTTGGAGAAGTCGCTTGCAGAGCTGCGCCAGCAACTGGCCAAACTGCCGGAGATCGATTCCGCCAAAATCAGAAAACTTCAGAAATTGGAAAGCGAATCAAGTCGCGCGGACGCGACGCTGAACGCGATGGCGGCGAATATCGACGTGGTCGCCGCCGGGCAACCGGTGACGCTTGCGGGCGAATCGGTGGCCCCAGGCGAGTCTCGCTTGGTCCTGGACGATTCGGAACTTGTGATCGGGCAGACCACCCGCATCCGCATTCGGCCCGGCGGCGGAACCACGCTGACCGAGGCGCGCAAGAACGCACAGGATGCACGACATGCGCTGACGAAGGCGCTCGACGCCGTCGGGGCGGCTTCTGTCGTCGTCGCTGGCGAACTTTTCGCACTTCGCGTTAATCTTTCGACCCGGATCGAGGCTGCGGAAACCTCTTTGGAGAGCCTCGATGCCGCGACTCTCCCGAATATGGTCGCGGAAGCGAGCGACGCCAACGCTGCCGCCGAGGCCGAGGTGGCACGTCGTTTGGAGAGCCTCCCCGATTTTGTCGCGCCCACGACTCTGGCCGCCACCCGAAAGCTCCTGGCGGAGGAAAACCCCCTCCTCGGTTCCGCGGAGTCGGAGGAGCGCAAAGCCAAATCAGCCCGCGATGCCGACGGCAAAAAGTCCACCGAGGCTGAGACCGCGCTGCAGGAGGCCCGCCGGGAAGCTGACCTTCAAGGTCGCGAGCTGGATAGCCTGCGAGCACAGCATGCCCTTCTGCTTGAAACGCATGGCTCCGACGAAGTCCGCGCGCGGCAGGCGGCCGAGGCTCTGGCGGCTCGCACGCGGGCCGAGCAAACGCTCTCCGGCACGCGACGTGCCATTACGGAATTACAGCCGGACTTCTTAGTCAGTGATCAGGCCCGACTCCAACGCGCCTTATCCCAGGCGGGAAGCACAAAAGCGGGGGCCGAAACCCAACGCGCCGTAGCACAAGCTGCCCTACGTTCCGATGGGACCGACGACCCTCAAGCCGCCTTGGCCCTCGCGCAAGCGCAGGTCTCCATTGCCCGCGAACACCTTGCGTCGCTTCGCCGCAAAGCGGCCGCGTTGCGCCTACTGCATCAACTGTTTCTCGACGAGCAAAAGGCCCTTTCCGAACGTTTCACTCGCCCGTTGGCCGAAAAGATTTCCGGTTACCTCCAATGCCTGTTTGGCCCGGCCGCCCTTGCCTCCGTATCTCTGGTCGAAAATTCGTTTTCCGGCCTGACCGTATTTCGCCCCGACAAGGAAAACGGAGCCCTGCACTTTGACTCGCTGAGTGGAGGCGCGAAGGAACAAGTCGCCGCCGCCGTTCGACTGGCCCTGGCTGAGGTACTCGCGGCGGATCATGGAGGCTGCCTTCCCGTGGTCTTCGACGATGCATTTGCCTACTCCGATCCCGATCGTGTGCAAACCCTGCAACGCATGCTGGATCTCGCGGCCGCCCGCGGCCTCCAGATCATCGTGCTCACCTGCACCCCCTCTGACTACTCGGCCCTGGGTGCTCACGTAATTTCCCTTCGCGCCCCTCGACCTCCAGCCCTCGGCGCCGTGTCCCCCTTCAAAGCCGCCGATGATTCCGAGTTGGACAGCATGGACGTGCCGGTTTCCGCCCAGGTGCTTGTCACGGATAATCAGCGCGACGCACTGCTGAACGCCGTGCAACAAGCCGGTGGCAAAGCCGGGAACATGTCGCTCCGCCAAGGATTGGGATGGAGTGAGGAAACCTATGAGGCCGTGCGCGACGCCCTCGTGTCATCAGGCAGAATAATCCCCGGCCGCGGTCGGGGAGGCAGCGTTTTGCTACCCATTTCGGCTTCATGATCCCATCTCCTTCACTCCGCGTAATTTGAAGCAACCCACATCCAACGACATCCCGACGCGCCCGTCGTTCCGAGGCTTCCCCATTCATTGACCGCCTTAACCTCATTCTCGGCCTTTCGTACGGCCAAAATCCATGCAGAAATGTTCTCAGGTCGGGCGATCGTGCACCGGTGTTGGTCCGAACTTCCGCGCCCGCCGGTCCGCCACACACCCAAAGGAACTCAGCCCTCGCTTCGCTCCATAGATGCTTTGCAGTTAACTCCGTCCCCCATCTTTCAGAAGATTCCTCGTCCCGCCACCCGGCTTCCTCCTCCCTGCAAATCTCCTACTTATTCATTTGCCCCGCAGAATCACCTGACCAGCATCGCAATCCGCATGCCGAAACCAGCTCCGGCGCCTCCAATAGCAGCATCGGCACAGCACTCGCCGGGAATCGTTGTCCAGCATCGAACCGTGCGGGTGAACGCGGCGCAGCAACCATGCGCAGCACGCCGCACGCTGAAACCAACAGACTCAATTTCTCCGGGTTTGCAAAACAATGACCAAAGGAACTCTCGTATGGTCGCTCGACCCGCCGTTATTCGCGACTCAACGTCCATTGTGGCTAATTTGTTCACGTCCAAACACGAATCCCTTGGATTCCGCCTCGGTACAGGGGGTGCCTTGATGTCGCGGACTTTGATGCTTTCCGAACTCGGTCTGGTCCTCGCCCGAACCAGCCCCGAAGCGACGGTGGCAGACGTCAGCACCGCCATCGTCGACGAAAATATTCTCGGCAAACCGACGACCTCCAGCCGGATCAAGACCTGTCGGCACCTCGTCGAGCTCTACGGGCTGGACCCATCGCGAGCGCTTTACCGCACGCTGCGTGCGTTGTTCGAATTGGATCCAAGCGCTCTGCCCGGGCTCGCCCTCGTTTGTGGCTATGGTCGGGATCCTCAATTGCGCGCCAGTTTCGCACTCGTGAAATCCCTCAAGCACGGGGAACACCTTTCTCGTGAACGCGTGGAGGATTGGCTGGAATCCTCATTTCCCCATCGATTCAGCGCGGCCCTCAAGCAATCACTCGCCCAGAATCTCAACGCAGCCTGGACCGCTTCCGGTCACTTGGAGGGGCGCGTCAGGAAGGTGCGGACGTTCCCCCAACCTCGCCCTATAACCGTCGCGTTTGCGCTCTTCGCTGCGTACCTCACCGGGCTCAGAGGCCAACCGTTGCTTCAGTCGGACTTCGGTGAACTCGTCTGTCCTGACCCTCAACTGATACCCGCACAGCTCTCGCTCGCATCCGCTCGCGGTCTTTTGCGCTACAAACACGCTGGCGGCATCGTCGAACTGGACTTCTCGCCTCTCCTCACGCCCGCGGAACTCGCTCTCGCCGATGTCACGGATTGACCATCTTCTCCTCAACTATCGCCGGCACGTTTCGCTGCCGTTAAGAACGAACGCGGCTGCCGCCCAGCGCATTTGGTTCGCGGTCTACCCTCCCGAGGACGAGCGTCGTCTTCAACAAAGGATTCCCGAGTTCGAGCTGGCCACGCGAGAGGCTAAATTCGAATGGCTTTTGATCGATTTGCATGGGCATTTGCGCGCGTGGTTCGACTCGGAAGACCCAGAGGAACTGGCCACTTGGTTCGCTTACCCACAAGACATCGAACTTTATGCCCGGTCACAGTGGAAGGAGCGTCTCGCGGCTTCCATCAAAGCCGAAATCGGATCTCTGTCCGATCCCACCCGCACGGTCGTGGCGTTGTCGGGATTGATGGAGTTATTCGACTTCATCGAAGTCTCAGACCTCCTCGAGACGCTGGAGCGTGCGGTCCCGGGCTATCTCCTGCTTTTTTTTCCGGGTGAGCGTGAAAACAACACCTACCGGTTTCTCCGCGCGCGCGACGGCTGGGACTACCTCGCCGTTCCCATCGTCTCAGACCGCTAATTTTCCCCAGCTATGTCCCTCCAGACTCGCGAAATTTTCCACAAGGATCCGTTGGCTTGGCAGCTCGTCAATGAAGGCGTTTCCAGCAACAATTCCACCGACCTCACGACGCTTCGTTACGAGCTCCAGTCCTTTGTGTGCGACGGTGAATACCGCACCGGCCTGGTTCGAATCCTCGAGGGTTATCTCACCAACTTTTCCTCCCCTGAGCAGAAGGCCGTCTGGGTGAGTGGCTTCTACGGCTCCGGGAAGTCTCATCTCGTCAAGGTGCTTCGTTATCTCTGGACGAACTTCGATTTTGGTGACGGCAACACCGCACGTACGCTCGCTACGCTCCCGGACGAAGTCCTGGCCCCCCTGAAGGAGATCTCCACGCTGGGCAAGAAACACCAGGGGCTTCACGCTGCCGGGGGTACGCTCAAGGCCGACAAAGGGAGCGTCCGCATGCGCCTGCTCTCGATTATCTTCGCCTCGATCGGCCTGCGTCGTGAATACCCTTACGCCAAGTTCTGCCTTCACCTGCGTCGCGACGGCAAACTCGACGAGTTACGCTCCGAGATCGCGGCCCAGGGCAAGGATTTCGACGCCGAGATCACCAAACTCTACTCGTCCGCCGCCATTGCCAAGGCCTACGTTAAACTGTATCCCCATATCGGCGACACCACCAAGGTCGGTCCAACGCTCCGCGCCGAGTACGCCAATGTGGACGACGTCGGCATCCCCGAAATGCTCGACCTCATCCGCCTGGCTCTCGGCAATGGCGGCAAGCTGCCCTGCACCCTCGTCGTGCTCGATGAGGTGCAGCAATTCGTGGACGGCCGACCCGACTTCGCCCTCGACATCCAGGAAGTCACCGAAGCGTGCAGCAAACAACTCGATAGCCGCGTCATGTTCATCGGCACCGGCCAGAGCGCGCTCAGCGACAGCGTGCAGGCCCTTCAGAAGCTCATGGGCCGCTACACCATCAAGGTCCATCTGCGCGACAACGATGTCGAGAGGGTCGTCCGCACCGTCGTCCTCCAAAAAAAGGAAAACACGAAGGGCGCTGTTCAATCCCTCGTCTCCAAATATGAGGGGGAGATCACCCGCCACCTGAAATCGTCGAGGATCGGAACCCTCAGCGAAGATCATACCGCCTACGTACCCGACTTCCCACTTCTGCCAAGCCGTCGACGGTTTTGGGAGCGCGTGCTCCATAGCGTCGATCCCACCGGCACCACCGCGCAGATGCGTACCCAGCTTCGCGTGGTCCATGAAGCCTGCCGCGCCTATGGTGACCGTCCCCTCGGCGCAGTGGTCCCAGCCGATTTCATTTACGAACAGCTTGCCACCGACCTCGTCCAGACCGGTGAGATGCAGAAGCGTTTTCAGGAAATCATCGACGAGCAGGTGACAAAGCCCGACGGCAAACTTCGTCGACGCATCTGTGCCCTCGTTTTCTTGATCAATAAGCTCCCGCGCGAAATCGGCACCGATATCGGCGTTCGCGCTGAAGCGGAACACCTGTCTGACTTGTTGGTGGACGATCTGCCCACCGGAAGCACCCAGCTCCGTCAGCAACTCCCCGACCTGCTCAAGAAGCTGGTCGAGGATGGCGTGCTCATGGACATCGACGGTGAATTCCGTCTGCAGACCACGGAAGGTGCCTCCTGGGAGGGCGAATTCCGCAAGCGTCGCGCTGCAGCCATCAACGACGTCACGCTCATCGACGCCCAGCGCCGGCAACTGCTCAGCGATGCGCTCACCACCTTGTTCTCCGGTTTGATGGTCAACCACGGGGCAGCTCGCGAAAAACGCCGCATTTACGCCCACATCGGATCGGGCAATCCACCCGCTGCCGACGGCATCACGCTCTGGGTTCGCGACGAGTTCACGGAGACTCAGACCACGGTGCTGAACGACATCAAGCAGCGCAGCACCGAGGATGCCGTGCTTCACCTCTTCATCCCCAAATCGCACGCGGAAGAGCTAAAGCAGGCGATCGCCTCCGCCCAGGCCGCCGAACAGACGCTCCACTTCAAGGGCAATCCCACCACCACCGAAGGCCAGGAGGCTCGCCGCGCCATCCAGACTCGATTCGGCAACGACACCCAACGGATCGACGACCTCATCGGTAACATCATCCGCCAAGCCCGTCTCTTCGTCTCCGGAGGCCAGGAGCAGACCGTCGTCGAGCTGCGCTCCGCAGTCGAAGCCGCCGGAGAAGCGGTGCTGGCCCGCCTGTATCCTAAATTCGATGTCGCCGACTCCGCCAATTGGCCAACGGTCCGCAACAAAGCCAAGGAAGGCGCGCCCAACTCGCTCCAGTACGCCGGCCACACCGGCGACGTTCAGACGCACCCGGTGGCCAAGGCACTGATCGACTTCATTGGTGCGGGCAAGAAGGGCACAGATATTCGGAAGCACTACACCGACATTCCCTATGGATGGCCCCAGGATGCCATCGACGCCGTGCTGACCGCCTTGCTGGTCAGCAACCATCTCAGCGCCCGTCTGCAAGGCGCGGCTCTTACGTCCGCCGATTCCGATATCAGAAAACTCGGTCTCGCCGACTACCGCGTCGAACAACCCGTCCTCGGAGCGAAACAAAAAATCGACCTGCGCAAGCTCTACGCGGTCGCAGGCATCAACGCCAAGCCCGGCAACGAACTGGCCGACGCCGGCCAATTCCTCATCGCCGCTGATGCTTTAGCCCGCACCGCCGGGGGATGCGCCCCTGCTCCCGCAATCCCTTCGCTCGCCACGTTGCAAGGACTCGAAGGCAAGTTGGGGAACGAGCTCCTCCAGGCCCTGCATGATCAGCGCGATTCCCTCGCCACCCGTATCGCCGAGTGGAAGAAAACCGCGGAAGCTATCTCCGTGCGACGCCCCGTTTTCGATCGCACCGAGCGCCTGCTCGCCTGTGCCGCCGGCCGCATGTCCACCGACGCATGGGCCGACACGCTCGCCGCCATTCGGATCAACCGGTCTTTGCTCGACGATCCCGATCCCGTGGCACCCGTTGTCAAAGCCCTCGGCGAAGCCCTCCGCACGGCCCTGGCCAACGCCACCGACGCCTACGTCGACGCTCATTCCGAAGGCCACGCCCGCCTCGCAGCCGATGCCACGTGGGCCAAAATCACCCCGGCCAAACAATCGGCGCTCGTCGCGTCCGCTGGCGTGCACGAGCGCCCGACCCCTGCCGCAGGCACCGACGACGAACTCCTCTCCTCCCTCAACCACTGCCCGCTGGCCACCTGGGCCGCCCACACCGACGCCCTCGGCTCGCAGTTCGACCGTGCGCTCTCTGCCGCCGTGAAGGAGCTGGAACCCAATGCACGCCGAGTCTCCCTCCCCGGCGCTACCCTCCGCTCTTCCGCCGATCTCGATGCCTGGCTCGCCCAAGCCCGCGCGACACTCGAGGCCAGCCTCAAGGACGGCCCGGTGATCGTCTAAAACCGGCCCCCGTTCATGCTCGAAGGATCCATCCTCGACAAAAAATCCCTCCGCGTCCTCGCCCTCGATCCGGCGCGCTGGGATTGGCGCGAGCTGGCTCGCGACTGCGTGGGCTTTGCCAACGCCCGGGGCGGCGAACTCCTTTTCGGCATCGAGGACGCCGCCGAAGTCCCTCCTCCGGAGCAGCGCGTCGCGCCCCATCTGCCCGAGCGCCTCATCAAGGGCATTTACCACCACACCATCAACGTCGCCGTCTCCGCCGAGATTCGCACGTTCCCCGGCGGCGGTGAGGTGCTTGCGCTCCGCGTCCACCCGTCCACCAAGACCCTCGCCGCCACCACCGGCAACCACTACTTCGTTCGCATCGCCGACGAGACCCGCTCCATCCCGCCCGACCAGTTGGTGCGTATCCTCGCAGATAAGGAGGCCTACCAGTGGGAGACCCAGCTTTCCCTCCGCCTGCCCGCCGACCGCGCCGATTCCGATAAACTCGCCCGCTTCGCCCGCGATCTCGCCGCCTCCGACCGCGTAAAGGACAGCGTGCGCGACCTCCCCGTGCCCGAGCTGCTCGAGCGCTACTCTCTCCTCCGCGAGGGCCAGCTCACCAACCTCGGCGTGCTCTGGATCGGTCGCCGCGAGGACCGCGCCCGCCTCCTCCACGCTCCCGTCATCCAGTTCCTCAAATTCGACGCCCGTGGCGAACGCGTCTCCAAACGCACCTGGGACGATTACACCCTCAATCCCGCCGAACTCATCGAGGCCGTCTGGGCCGAGATCCCCGACTGGCGCGAATCTACCGAACTGCCCGACGGCCTTTTTCGCAAAACCATCCCCCACTACGATGAGGTCGTCGTGCGCGAGCTCCTCGCCAACGCCCTCGTCCACCGCCCCTACACCACGCGGGGCGACATCTTCATCAACCTCCACCCCGAGCACCTCGAAATCCACAATCCCGGCCCGCTCCCCCTCGGCGTCACCCCGCGTAATATCCTCCAAAAAACCGTCCGTCGCAACGACCTCCTCGCCCAGCTCTTCCACGACCTCCGCCTCATGGAGCGCGAGGGCAGCGGCTTCGACCGCATTTACGAAACCCTCCTTGGCCAGGCCAAGGCCCCGCCGCAGGTGATCGAGGAGGAAGACCGCGTGACCGTGCGCATCGAACGCCGCATCCTCCGCCCCGAGCTGATCGATTTTCTCGGTCGGATGGATCAGCAGTTCGAGCTGACCCGCCGCGAGCGCATCGCCCTCGGCCTCGTCGCTCAGCACGGCAGCCTCACGGCCCTCGAGTTTGGCCGTCTCCTTCAGGTCGAGGAGGACTCCCGTCTCCGCTCCTGGCTCGGCCGCCTCCTGGAACTCGGCATCGTCCAAACCATCGGCCAGACTCGCGCCACCGAGTATTCCATCGCCCCCGAAGTGCTGCGCATAACCGATTTCAAGGGGCGCACCACCCTGAAGGGCATCGCCCCCCACCGGCTCAAGCACCTCATTCTTGAAGACTTGGGTGTTCACGGTCCATCCGCCGACAAAGTCACCACCTTGTCCCAAATCCATGCCCGCATCGGTAAAGAGATCCCCCTTTCCAAATTGCGTTACATCCTGCGCAAGCTCCTTTCTGATAAACAAATAGGCACCACCGGAAAACGCGGAAAGGGCAGTGGCTATCATTTAGCACCAAAGGCTGCCAAATAACCCCATTCCATTGGCACTTCTAATCGCCAAATCGGGCACAAATCACCCTGCTCCCTACTAAGCCATTCAAAACAAGGAGGTTCTATTAGCTAAATTCCCGCCAAATAGCGCCCTTTCATTAGCTCCTTCCGCCCCCTTCATCTTAAACCTGCACCTTCATCTCGCGGCCTTCCCGCCGCGCCGCCCCATGCCATCCCTCTCCCGCGAACTTCGCAACGACCTCGCCAAAGTCACCTCCGCCGCCCGCAGCCGCGCCGAACTGGCCGCCCGCGCCGCGTTGGAAAACCTTGCCGTCCATGAGCGGCAGGCGCGCGGGCACATGGACGAGCCTAAGCGCAAACTCCGCGCTGCCCTCCGCGCCCGCGGCCTAGCCCTCGGCGACATCCGCGCGCCCGATGGTGCGCAAGAGCTGACCCGTCTCGTCGAGCACACCGCCTATGAGCATTGGCACCGCCTGCTCTTCACCCGCTTCCTCACCGAGAATAACCTCCTCGTCATGCCCGACGACGCGGGCGGCACAGCCACGCCCGTCACCGTTGCGGAGTGCGAAGAACTCGCGCCCGACCTGGGGGCCAAAGATGGCTTCGACCTCGCCTCCCGCTTCGCCCGCCATTCCCTGCCCGGCGTCTTCCGCGACGGCGACCCCATCCTCGACCTCACCTTTGCCCCCGAGAGCCAAGTCGCCCTCCGCAAGCTCGTCGATGCCCTGGCTACCGATACCTTCCTTGCCTCCGATTCCCTCGGCTGGACTTACCAGTTCTGGCAGGCCCAGCGCAAAGATGCGGTCAACGCCTCCGGCAAGAAAATCGGGGCCGCCGAACTCTCCGCCGTCACCCAGCTCTTCACCGAGGATTACATGGTGGACTTCCTCCTCGATAACACCCTCGGCGCGTGGTGGGCGGGGAAGGTTCTCTCCGCGAATCCCAAGCTAGCGGAAACTGCGCAGAGCGAGGACGAACTCCGCCAGGCCGTGTCGCTCCCCGGCTGCCCGTGGAAATACCTGCGTTTCATCCGTCAGGATCCGGAAGCGCCCCCAGTGGATCAAGGAGCGCACGCAGTGGATCAAGGAGCGCACGCAGTGGATCGAGGAGCGCACGCAGTGGATCGAGGAGCGCACGCGCCCTCGCGTGCCGCAGCGGGCGCCCCGCCCGCTGCTCTCGGCGCCACCTACTCCCGCCGCAATCTCCCGCATTTCGAGCGCCCCTGGGCCAAATACATGGTGACGTTCTCCACCTGCGAGCGTCGCCCCCTCGCGCCCTCCGAACGCACCCTCGTCCTTGAAAGTATCCGCTACGCCCGGGACCACGGCCAGATCCACCTCTACGCCGCCTGCGTGATGCCCGATCACGTGCATCTTTTGTTCGAGCCCCAAATCAGGACGGCGGCGGCCGACGGCTCGCCGATTTTCCATTCACTCACCGAAATTCTTCAGCCCCTTAAGTCGGCCACCGCGCATCGCATCAACAAACTCCGGGCGGCCTCTGGTCCGGTCTGGGAAAAGGAATCGTTTGACCGGATGATTCGCTCCGACGCCGATCTGACGGAGAAATATTGCTACATCGTCAATAACCCGACGGAAGCCGGACTGACGGGGGGAGAGGAGCCGTATCCGTGGCTCGTGTTGTCGCATACGGAGTCTCCCGCGGGGGCGCGGGAGACGGCACGCGAGGGCGCGTGCGGTCCCCAGGAGACGGCACGCGGGAGCGCGTGCGGTCCACAGGAGATGGCAAGCGGGGGCGGGGGCGGTCCCCAAGCGTGCGGTCCCTGCAAGTGGACTCCCGCCGCCGGCACGTTTGAGGGCTGGCCGAAGACGGCGGCGGCACTCAAGTGCCTCGACCCGTGCATGGGCAGCGGGCATTTCGTGGTGGCGATGTTCGAGCGGCTCGTCGCGCTGCGGATGGCGGAGGATGGGAGCGCGGGCGCCTCGCCTGCGGTAGCGGCGGTCATCCGCGACAACCTGTTCGGGCTGGAGCTTGACCCGCGCTGCACGCAGATCGGCGCGTTCAATCTGGCGCTGGCCGCATGGCGGCGCGTAGGCCACTGCGCGCTGCCGGCGATGAACCTGGCCTGCTCCGGCCTCGCGCCGAATGCTTCGGAAAAAGACTGGCTCGTGCTCGCAGGGAACGATGCGAATGCACAAAACGGAATGGCCCGACTGCATCGGTTGTTCAAGAACGCACCGGTGCTCGGAAGCTTGATCAACCCCCGCGCCATCCAAGACGAGTTGCTTGAAGCAGGCTTCCATGAACTTCAGCCGTTGCTCGAACAGGCGCTGGCGAAGGAAGCCGACCCTGGCAATTCGCAATCCGCAATCCGCAATCCGAATTTTCATGAAATGGCCGTGACCGCGCGCGGCCTGGCCAAGGCGGCGGAAATTCTCGCCGGCCAGTTCACGCTCATCGCCACCAACGTGCCTTACCTCGGGCGCGGGAAGCAGGACGAAACGCTACAGGACTATTGCGAACGAGTTTACCCGGAGGCTAAGGCCGACCTTGCAACCTGCTTCGTGGAACGATGCTTGCAGTTCTGCGCTACTGGAGGCTCGACAACTCTAGTCACACCGCAGAATTGGCTTTTCTTGTCCCGGTATGCTGCGATGCGGAACTCGTTGCTGTGCTCTAAATCTTGGAACGCTACTGCACGACTTGGGGAACATGGATTCGACAGTCCTCAAGCGGCGGGCGCCTTTACGGCGATGGTCTGTATCTCAAACTACATCCCCGGCTCGCATCAGGAATTTTTTGGGATAGATGCGGGGGAAGAGCCGTCGCCCGAGGCCAAAGCGGTTTGTTTGGGCGTGAAAGCGCCAATTCGATTGAGCCAAGCAGAACAATTGAAAAACCCCGATGGGCGGATTGTGCTGAGCGAGATGGTTCGCGGCGAACTGCTCGGAAAATGTGCCAATAGTTGGCAAGGCATAAAGACGAGCGACGACGGGCGCTTTACCCAGTCGTTCTGGGAAATCCCGCACCTAATTCGAGGTTGGGTATTTTACCAACGAGCCCCAAAGGGTCACCAACTATTTTCAGGCCGAGAGGAGATACTGTATTGGGAAGACGGCTATGGCGCGTTGACCACTATTTGCCAGGAAGGGGCGAGTTTTCGCGGTAAGAGCGGCTGGGGAAGGAATGGCATAGCGGTGAGCATGATGCGCGGGCTTCCAGCGACAATTTACAACGGCGAGAAGTTTTCAGCAGACATCTCAATTATTGATCCAATCGACCAGTCGCATCTAGCTGCGCTTTGGGTGTATTGCACATCGGAGGAGTATTTTCTACAGGTCCGAAAAATTGACCAAGCCCTCCGGGTGACAAATACCGCGATGGTCAAAATCCCCTTCGACTTGGCGCACTGGCAGAAGGTGGCGGCGGAGAAGTATCCGCACGGGTTGCCCAAGCCGTTTTCGAGCGACCCGACGCAGTGGTTGTTCAACGGCCACCCAGCCGGGGCCGACCAGCCCTTGCAGGTGGCCGTGGCCCGGTTGCTCGGTTACCAGTGGCCGCGCCAGACCGGTTCCAGTTTCCCCGATTGCCCGGCGCTCGCCCCAGATGGCCTGGAAACCCTGGCGGATGCCGACGGCATCGTCTGCCTTTCCGCCATCAACCGCGAGGCACCCGCCGCTAACCGCCTGCGCGAACTGCTGACCAAGGCCTTGGGCAAGTTCGATGAACGCGCCCTGATCGCCGCCACCGATTCCGACCAGACCACTCTGGAGGACTGGCTCCGCGAAGATTTCTTCGCCCAGCACTGCGCTCTCTTTCACCAACGCCCCTTCCTCTGGCACATCTGGGACGGCCGGAAAGACGGCTTCCACGTCTTGGTTAATTACCACCGCTTGGACAACGCCACGCTGCAGAAGCTGGCCTACAGCTATCTGGGCGATTGGATCCGCCAGCAGTCCGACGACGCCAAGGCCGACAAACCCGGCGCCGCCGCGCGCCTCGGTGCCGCCCAAGCGCTGCAAGCCGAGCTCGCCAAGATTTTGGCAGGCGAAGCACCCTACGATCTCTTCGTCCGCTGGAAGCCCCTGTCCCAGCAAGCCACCGGCTGGCACCCCGACCTCAACGACGGCATCCGGATGAACATCCGTCCCTTCCTCACCGCCGCCGACGTCGGCAAAAAAGGTGCCGGCCTGCTGCGCACCAAGCCCAACATCAAATGGGACAAAGACCGAGGCACCGAGCCCCAACGCCCCCGCGCCGACTACCCGTGGTTTTGGTGCACCGAAGACCCCGCCACCGACCCCAAAGGCGAAAAAACCTTCGTCGGCACCCGCTGGAACACCCCCCACCTCACCCTCGCCACCAAACACGCCGCGCGTGTATAAACTCACTTATATGAAAATCCGCCGCATCCATCTCCGCGACGTCGGCCCCTACCGTGGTCCGCGTGAGTTCAACCTTCATGACGAGCGCCGCGATCAAAACCAGCGCCTCGTCCTCTTTTCCGGCCCAAATGGCACCGGTAAATCTTCGCTCCTCCGCTCCATCGCCCACCTTTGGGATATGACGGGGAAGTGGCTCGCCACTCCGGAGGTAAAACCCAAGGCCAACACTCAAGCCCGCGCATGGCTCCGGTCTCGCGTCGGTGCGGTCGCCCTCATCGTCGACGGTGTTCCCGGCTTCACCGAAACCGTGGGTATCTATTTCGGGGACGAGGCCTATTTTGATACCATCAAAGCGGGTGCCGAATTTTGGATTGGAGAACTCAGCCATAAACCAAAGGGAAAAGGGCGCCCCGACTTAATCCATTATTCAGACCAAGAACGCCTCGCGCTCTGGAGCAAGGCGCACAGCCAGTTGGTGCTCGGCCAAGAATCGATTACCCCGAATATCATCCACCTCGACGGCGAGGAGCGCCAATGGGTGCGCCCCAAGGGTGACCCAGGCCGCCCGATTGCCGACGATCCGGCGAAACGCTGGCTGGTGCGTTACCAACCCACAGAAGACTGGCAAGGCCAAGTGGAAGCCTCCTTGGTCGCGCTCAAAACCCTCGACGACCCTCATTATCAAAAAGTCATCACCGACCTGAATCAGTTCCTCGTCGGCAAGGCTATACGCCCCCAGCCCACGTCCACTCTGCGCCTGCTCATTGATGTTAAAAATGGCGGCGCGGAACAGAGCCACCTGCTCGACGAGCTGAGCGCCGGTGAACGGCAGGTGCTCATCCAGCTTTATTTGGTGAGCCGTTGGTTGCAGCCGGGCGGCGTCGTGTTGTTGGACGAGCCCGATCTTCACATGCACCCCTCGCTGGTCGATCAATTCGTCGCCCGAGTGGACGCCATCGTGAAGGAACGCGGCGGCCAACTCATCCTGACCTCACATCTTCCCATGATTTGGGATTATGTTGAGGCCCGCGGCACCCGCATCCGTCTCGGCCAGGGAGGCGAGCTGTGAATCAGTTATCCGCGCCTCACCGGAAAATTCGCAGCCTCATCAATCCCGCCGGTTCACGTCGAGCCTTGGTCGTGGAAGGCGACGACGATAAAGTTTTCATCGAAAGGCAGCTCGATACAGCTCATCCGGGTTGGCGCGCCAAGTGGGTCGTCGGCTCCGCCACCGGAAAAACTCGCGTGCTCGATATCCTCGACCTCGAACCGACTTGGCTGGGCTTGGTAGATTCGGACGAGTGGGACTCGTCCACCATTACTCAACTCACCACGCAATTACCCAGTCTGCATGTGCTTCCGCGCTATTGCATGGAAAGTTACTTCATCCTGCCGCGTGAGGTCTGGCCGTTATTAACCACAAGTGAGCAGGCCAAAATTTCGGGAGGCTACCCTGCGTTTGTATCGGCAATAATGGCTCCCTTGGCATCTTGGGTGCGGCACGGTGTGCTGTGGCAGGTGGTGAATCCGCTCTGGGCTGGTCTGAAGGCAAAAGGGTTCAAGGATGCTCTCCTCGACATCACCGCCGCTCAGAGCGACCAGACCATCCAAGCCAAACTCCAAGAGTGGGATGCTTATCTGGATTCGACGACGATCTTCAACGACTTCCAAGCGCGGCTAGCAAACGCGATCAGCCCAACTCTGCCGGATGAGCAAAAACTTGCCACCCTCGTTCACGGTAAAAGTTTTTTCCGCGCGCATGTGTCCGTGACCCTCAATCAACTCCTAAAGCCGCTGAACGCAGAACCGGCGGAATACTGGCTGACGGAGTTAACGAAAAATAGTCCCGCCCATTCTGACTTCGCCCCACTCTGGGCCGACATGCAGCTCCCATGACCGTCCTCGACCACCTGCTCCGCTCTCTGGCCGACTGCGCCACCTTCAACGGCAACGATGTCGTCGCCCCGCGCGCCATCCTCTGGCCCGATGGCGAACGGCTGTGGGAGCCCGTCATCGCTCGCCTCCGCGCCGTCCATCCGCGTCTCTTCACGCTCGGCGACTACACGGCGGATGCTCTCACCGGCCCCGCCGCCTATCTCCGCGCCCAAATCCCCGCCCAGCCGCCCGCGGCCAAGGATATTCCCATCCTCTACCTTCCCGGAGTGCCTCGCACCGCCTTCCGCAGCGCGGCCGATTGCCCAGCCCACGCCAAGCACCTCTATGCCGTCCAGTTCGAGGGCGAGTTTTGGCTCCAGAAAAACGGCAAGGATTGGACGCCCGCCGCCTTCCTCGGCTCACCCGACGGCGGCCTCGGCCTCGATCTCGCCCGCGATGCCGAGACCGGCCGCGCCTTGCTCGCCAGCCTCGGTAAAGTATTGGAGGCGGATGCTGGAAGCCTCGCCGGTCGTCGCCTGGAGGCGGCCGATTTCCGTAGCCTCGTAGCCGACGATCCCGTCCGGATGATGCTACGTTGGATGGGCCAGCCCGCCCTTTGGCGGCAGCAATGGGATGCAGCCGAATGGTCGAGCTTCCGTGCCATCGCCCGCGATACCTACGGCTTCGATCCCGAAAAGGACGGCGAACTCGTCGCCGCTGAAAAACTCGCCGCCGGTGCCGGCCCGTGGGCCGCTGTCTGGCAGCGCTATTGCGAATCGCCCAACGCGTTCCCCGCCTTGGAGGAGTTGCTCGCCAAGGTCTCCCCGCCTGATTTGTTTTCCGTCCAAGAGAGCTATCCGTCGATCAACGACCAAAGAGAAAACGATCTTCGCAAGGCTCTCGAACAGATCGCCGACCTCCCTTTCGAGCAGGCCCGCCAACGCGTGCTCACACTAGCCGCCAAGGAAGAGCCGCGCGCCGATTGGGTCTGGGCCAAACTGGATCGTTCGCCCTTGGCCCAAGCCATCGTCTACCTGCGAGTGCTCGTCCAGGCCGAGACGGAGTTTGCCGGTGGACAGGACTGGCCCGCCCTCGCCTTCGGCTATGCCCGCAAGGGCTGGGAGGTGGACATCGCCGCCCTCCACGCGTTGGCGCTGGCCCGTAAGCCCGCCGACTTGCAGGCAGTCGGGGCCGCCCTGCGCGGTGTTTATCGCCCGTGGCTCGAACAGCTCGCCCACGCCGCCCAAGCCTTGGCGACAACCTATCCCAACCACAGCGCGACCACGGCGCGCTCGCTCACGCCCGCCGCCGGCACGCTGTTCCTTTTCGTGGACGGCCTCCGCTACGACCTCGGTTGCCTGCTCGCCCAGCAAATCCAAGCCAAGGGTGCCAAAGTGGAAATGTCCCATGAATGGGCCGCGCTCCCGTCCGTCACCGCCACCGCCAAACCGGCCTGGAAACCCTTGGCCGGGCACTTGGCCGGCGAGGGCCAATCCGTCGCCTTCGAGCCAGTCGAGGCCACCAGCAAAAAGACGCTCACCGCCGCGCGTTTCCGAGACCTGCTCAACACCCTCGGTCTCGACCACCTCAAAGCCGACGAAACCGGCGACCCCAGTCGCTGCGCATGGACTGAAATCGGAGCTTTCGACAAACACGGGCACGACGAAGGCAAGAAACTCGCTTGGCGCATCGAGGAGCAAATCGACGACGTCGCCCACCGTATCGAAGCGCTCATCGCCGCCGGATGGTCGCGCATCCGCGTGCTCACCGACCACGGTTGGCTCATGCTGCCCGG
>Ga0163144_10007706_pt1 | contig 23526 bp, 17 predicted proteins | sample OliLak19BULKMAT1_FD_123175 | JGI IMG/M metagenome (GOLD analysis project Ga0163144, IMG submission 123175) | Freshwater microbial mat bacterial communities from Lake Vanda, McMurdo Dry Valleys, Antarctica - Oligotrophic Lake LV.19.BULKMAT1 | ecosystem: Environmental > Aquatic > Freshwater >...
GCTTCCGCTCGCTACGGGTATCGAAGACTACGAGGAACTTACCGAGCTGCTGCTCAGCACAGCGAACGCACAGTCCTGCTGGAAAAAGTAGCGGACTCCGGTGGCGCGGATAGAGCGCTTACGGATGGCGTTCGGAGGCTTCCGCAAAGATCGGTGCGAACGACCGACATGGCGCACACCACTCCGCCCAGAAATCCAAGATCACCATCGCGTGTGAGTCGACGGTGATTTCAAAGTTCTGCATGTTCACTTCATGAACGGCCATCGGACGATGTTCCCTTCGGTGTCTTAGATTTAAGCGAGTAATCCATGACCGCCACCGATTTCAGTTTTTTTCACCGCGATTTTTGCTTTGATCACGACCGCCTTTTTCAAAGTTTAGTCGACTGACTTGACTTGAAAGTAAGGCAGCATGCCGCTGCTTTTCGCGATTCCGGCCTTTTCGTAGCCAGGCATCATCGGCTTGAATTTCCAGCCCAGTGATTTGACATTTAGATCTCCTAAGCGAATTAACCAGTGGCCGGTGAATGTGGAAGCGGGAAAAATGGTGCGGGATGAGGGGATTGAACCCCCGACCATCGCCGTGTAAAGACGCCGCTCTACCGCTGAGCTAATCCCGCACTTAGACTTCTTACGAAGCTACATCACTAAAAAAAACGGGGAAACCGTTTAAGGTTTCCCCGAGTCTTTTTCCACTGAATCGAACGATCAGCGGGCCATCGGAGCGGCGGCGGCAAGTTCGGCGGCCCCCGTACGTGGCACTTCGGTAACGGCTTCCGCGACGATTTCGCAACGCAGGCCTTTGTATTTGATCAAACCGGTACCGGCCGGAATTAAGCGACCCATGATGACGTTCTCTTTGAGGCCGCGGAGGTAGTCGACTCGACCACCAATCGAAGCTTCGGTAAGAACCTTCGTCGTCTCTTGGAACGAAGCCGCCGAGATGAACGACTCCGTCGACAAAGACGCTTTCGTGATGCCGAGGAGAAGCGGTTCGGCCGTGGCCGGTGCTCCACCCGTTTGCATCACGCGCTGGTTCTCGATCTCGAAAGTCGCCTTGTCGGCGGTTTCCATCGCGAGGAACGTCGAATCGCCGACTTCCTTGATCTTCACTTTGCGCAACATCTGACGAACGATCGTTTCGATGTGCTTGTCGTTAATTTTGACACCCTGTAGGCGGTAAACTTCCTGCACTTCATCGACTAGGTACTTAGCGAGGGCTTTCTCGCCGAGGACGCGGAGAATGTCGTGCGGGTTGATCGGTCCGTCCATCAAAGGATCGCCGGCTTTCACGTAGTCGCCTTCGTTGACCGCCAAGTGGCGGCCCTTGCCGATGAGGTATTCTTTCGCCTCGCCGACTTCCGGGGTGACTACGATCTTGCGCTTGCCTTTGGTATCCTTGCCGAAGGAAACCATCCCGTCGATCTCAGTGATGATCGCGGCATCTTTCGGCTTCCGGGCTTCAAAGAGTTCGGCCACGCGCGGAAGACCGCCCGTGATGTCCTTCGTCTTCGTCGTCTCGCGATGGATCTTCGCGATGACGTCGCCGGCTCGGATGTCGTCGCTATCGGCGACGACCAGGTTGGCGCCCATGGGCAGCATGTAACGAGCGACGCGGTTGGATCCTTCGATCTTGAGCGTGTTGCCTTTTCCGTCGGTGATCAGAATTTTTGGCCGCTTATCGCTAGCTTTGGATTCCACGATCACCTTGTGCGAAAGACCGGTCACGCTGTCGAACTGTTCCTGCATCGTCAGACCTTCTTCGATGTCCTCGAAGGTAATCTTACCCGAAACTTCGGTCACGATCGGAGTCGAATATGGATCCCACTCTGCAATCAGTTTCCCGCGGTCGACTGCGTCGCCTTCCTTCAAGAGAAGCTTGGCTCCGTAAACGATCGGGTACTTTTCACGTTCGCGACCGTTCGGATCCATAATGGCGATTTCGCCGTTTCGGTTCATGACCGTATGGAAGCCTTCTTTGTTTTTGACGACGACGACGTTGTGGAACTTCAAAGTTCCTTTGGTCTTCGCCTCTAAGGTCGACTGCTCAGCGCGTCGTGAGGCCGTCCCACCGATGTGGAAGGTACGCATCGTGAGCTGAGTGCCGGGTTCACCGATCGATTGAGCGGCGATGACGCCGACGGCTTCTCCGTTGTTCACCATGCGTCCGCGTGAAAGATCTCGGCCGTAACAAAGGCCGCAAATCCCTTTCTTCGCTTGGCAGGTCAACACGGAACGAATCCGGACGCGGTCAATGCCCGCTTCCTCGACGCGTTTCATGAAGTCTTCGGTGATCTCGCTGTTCGCGGCCACGAGAACTTCGTTCGTAACCGGGTCGATGACGTCATCAAGGACGACGCGACCGAGGATCCGATCCCCCATCTTCTCGATCACTTCGCCGCCTTCGACGAGCGCAGTGACGAAGAGACCGTCCAAGGTGCCGCAATCCGGCTCCGTGACGATCACGTCTTGAGAGACGTCGACCAGACGACGAGTCAGGTATCCCGAGTTCGCGGTCTTGAGCGCCGTATCGGCCAAGCCTTTACGAGCGCCGTGAGTGGACACGAAGTATTCGAGGACCGAGAGACCCTCGCGGAAGTTGGCGACAATCGGGTTCTCGATGATCTCGCCGGACGGCTTGGCCATGAGGCCTCGCATACCGGCCAGCTGACGAATCTGCGCGTTCGAACCCCGGGCTCCGGAGTCGGCCATCATGAAGATGGAATTGAACGCAGGCCCCGTGACTTCACGAGGAGCTTTCGGGTCAACACCCTTCCAGCCGACAGGGGCCGTGAAGGTTTGTACCGAAAGACGCTTCATCATAGCGCTGGCGATCTGCTCTGAGGTTTGCGCCCAGATGTCGATGACCTTGTTGTAGCGTTCGCCGTCGGTGATGAGACCTTCGACGTACTGGTTCTCAATTTCTTGAACCTGTTCGTAGGCCTTCTCGAGGAATTCCTTTTTCTCCGGCGGCATTTGCATGTCGCGGACGGAAATAGAAATTCCGGCTTTCATGGCCTGCTTAAAGCCCGTGCTCATCAGATGGTCGGCGAGAATGACGGTCTTCTTGTTGCCCGTGAGGCGATAACAAGTGTCGATCAGCTCGGCCAAATCCTTCTTGCCCATCACTTTGTTATAGGCGGCGAAAGGGATTTCAGCGGGCACGATTTCCGAAAGAAGCGCGCGACCGATGGTCGTGTCGTACACTTTGCCGTCTACGCGGCATTTCACTTTCGTCTGAATCGTCACGACGCCGTTGTCGAGCGCGTACTGCGCTTCGGCAGGCGAAGACAGGATCTTGCCTTCGCCTTTGGCGAACGGACGATCACGGGTCATGTAATACAACCCGAGAACGATATCCTGCGATGGAACAATGATCGGTTTGCCGTGGGCAGGCGACAGGATGTTATTCGTCGACATCATGAGCACGCGGGCTTCGATCTGAGCTTCGATCGAGAGCGGAACGTGTACGGCCATTTGGTCACCGTCGAAGTCGGCATTAAACGCCGCACAAACCAGAGGGTGAAGCTGAATGGCTTTGCCTTCGATCAAGACCGGCTCAAACGCTTGGATTCCCAGGCGGTGAAGCGTCGGAGCGCGGTTCAACATGACCGGATGCTCTTTGACGACTTCTTCGAGAATGTCCCAAACTTCCTGACGTTGCTTCTCGACCATCTTCTTGGCGGACTTGATGGTGGTGACGTAGCCGTACTCGGACAGCTTGTTGTAAATGAACGGCTTAAACAGCTCGAGCGCCATCACTTTCGGCAGACCGCACTGATGCAATTTCAGTTCAGGGCCGACGACGATGACCGAACGACCGGAGTAATCGACTCGTTTACCGAGCAAGTTTTGGCGGAAGCGACCCTGCTTACCCTTGAGCATGTCAGAGAGTGAGCGGAGCGGACGCTTGTTTGGACCCGTGAAGGTCTTGCCGCGACGGCCGTTATCAAACAGCGCGTCGACCGCTTCTTGAAGCATGCGCTTCTCGTTGCGGATAATGATTTCCGGAGCGTTGAGCTCCATGAGGCGCTTCAAACGGTTGTTCCGGTTGATGACCCGACGATAAAGATCGTTCAGATCGGAGGTCGCGAACCGGCCGCCATCGAGCGGAACCAGTGGACGAAGTTCCGGCGGAATGACCGGGATCACTTCGAGCATCATCCACTCAGGGCGATTGGTGCCGGAGTTCTTGAAGCTTTCGACCACCTTGAGGCGCTTCGACACTTTCGTGCGCTGCGCTTCGGATGTGATCTGCTTCATTTCGCGGCGAAGTTGGCGCGACATCATTTCGATGTCGACCTTCTTGAGCGAATCGCGAATGGCTTCGCCGCCCATGGCGGCCGTAAAGCTAAGACCTTCGCGGACGAGCTGCGTGAACTTGTCTTCAGAAATAACCGAGGCTTCTTCGAGGCCGGAGTTGCCGACGTCGGAAACCAGGTAGGCTTCGCAGTAGAGTACTTTTTCGAGCTCTTTCAGCGTGATGTCGAGAATCGCGCCGATGCGGGATGGCAACGAACGCAAGAACCAGATGTGCGCGACCGGCGTGGCAAGCTCGATGTGCCCGAGGCGCTCACGGCGGACTTTCGATTGGATGACTTCGACGCCGCACTTTTCGCAAACCACTCCACGGTGCTTCATGCGCTTGTATTTGCCGCAGTTGCACTCGTAATCCTTCACTGGCCCGAAGATCTTGGCGCAGAAAAGGCCGTCCCGCTCAGGTTTGAACGTACGGTAGTTGATCGTCTCAGGCTTTTTCACTTCGCCGTACGACCACTCGCGGATTTTCTCCGGAGAGGCGAGCGAGATGCGAATCCCCGTAAAACTTAGGGGATCCTTCGGCTTGTCGAAAAAGTTAAGTAAGTCTTTCATCGATACTGTCCTTTATTCCGGACTTTTCGGGGCTGGTTCCCCGAAAAGTCCGCTACTGAAAAAACGAAGTAATTAGAGCGTTCCGGTTGCAAGGTCTTTGTCTTCGTCCTCGATCAGCTCGACGTTGAGCGCCAAGCTTTGGAGTTCTTTGACAAGAACGTTGAAGGATTCCGGCAGACCCGGCTCGAGCAGCTGCTCGCCCTTGACGATCGCTTCGTACATTCGGTTCCGGCCGGTGACGTCGTCTGACTTCACCGTGAGGAACTCCTGAAGTGCGAATGCGGCGCCGTAGGCTTCGAGTGCCCAGACTTCCATCTCCCCGAGTCGCTGACCACCGAATTGGGCTTTGCCGCCCAACGGTTGTTGCGTAACGAGAGAGTAAGGTCCGATCGAACGGGCGTGAATCTTCTCTTCGACGAGGTGGTGGAGCTTGAGCATGTACATGATGCCCACCGTGACGTCCTCGGCGAAAGGCTCGCCGGAAACGCCGTCGTAAAGAGTCGTCTGGCCCGAAACTGGAAGTCCGGCGAGATTGAACACCTTTTCGATGTCCTTTTCGCTCGCACCGTCGAAGACCGGCGTCGCGAAGTGCGCGCCTGACTTGAGGTGGGATGCCATTTTCTTGAGCTCGAGATCCGAAGCCTTGTCGAGGTACTTGTCGACTTCCGGCGTCGCGTAAACTTCTTTCAGAAGCTTACGCAGCTTGTCCGGCTGGAACTGTTCCATGTAGGCGGTGATCTTCTCGCCGATGCCATGCGCGGCCCAGCCGAGCATGACTTCGAGGAGCTGACCGATGTTCATCCGTGACGGAACGCCAAGAGGATTCAGAACCATGTCGACCGGAAGACCGTTCGCCATGAACGGCATGTCTTCCATCGGCACGATTCGGGAAATAACCCCTTTGTTACCGTGACGGCCGGCCATCTTGTCGCCCACCTGAAGCTTACGCTTGATGGCGATCTGGACCTTGACCATCTTGATCACGCCCGGAGCGAGTTCATCGCCCTTCTTGAGCTTGTCGGTCTTTTCCTTGAACACGTAGCGGACGGCTTCAATCTTCTCTTTGCCGGCCTTCATGATCGAAGTGACTTCTTGCTCGAGGTCGTCCTTCACCGGAATAAATCCAATGAGGTCGAACGGAATCTTCTCGAGTGTTTCACGGTCAAGCTTCTGCGCTTTCTTCAACAGCTCTTCCGAGCCGTCTTCCGAAAGGAGTTTCCCGGTCGTTGAAGCCCCCTCGAGGAGTTTCGTGATCTTGCCGAACGCGGATTGGCGAATGGCATCGGTCTCGATCTTTTCGTCACGGCGGATCTTGGAGATCATCTCTTCAAGAATCTGCTTGGTGCGGTCATCCGGCTCCGTGCCTTCGCGAGCGAAGACTTGAGCGTTGATGACAATCCCTTGCACGCCCGACGGAACCCGGAGTGAAGTGTCGCGCACGTCTCCGGCTTTTTCGCCGAAGATCGCACGCAGGAGCTTCTCTTCCGGCGAAAGCTGGGTCTCGCCCTTGGGCGTGACCTTGCCGACCAGAATGTCTCCCGGCTTCACTTCAGCGCCAATGCGGATAATCCCGCTTTGGTCGAGGTCCTTCAGGGCCTCTTCGCCGACGTTCGGAATGTCGCGAGTGATGTCTTCTTTGCCGAGCTTCGTATCGCGGGCGACGCATTCAAACTCTTCGATGTGAATCGAGGTGAATGTGTCTTCCTTGATGAGACGCTCGGAAATCAGGATGGAATCCTCGAAATTGTAGCCGTTCCAAGGCATGAACGCGATGAGCACGTTCTGGCCGAGGGCGAGCTCGCCCGCATGAGTCGATGGACCGTCAGCCAAGACGTCTCCACCTTTCACGCGGTCTCCCGAGCGAACCACTGGATGCTGCGTAACGCAGGTGTTCTGGTTGGAACGCTAGTACTTGGTGAGGTTGTAGATATCGACATCCGAGCCGACGTCATCGGACTTGGAATTCGTGCGACGTACGACGATCTTCGTGCCGTCGACCATGATCACTTCGCCATCATGACGAGCGAGCACGATTTGACCCGAGTCGCGAGCGACGACGCGTTCGATACCCGTGCCGACGAGCGGCGCGGATGCGCGAATGAGCGGCACCGCTTGACGTTGCATGTTCGAACCCATCAAAGCACGGTTGGCGTCGTCGTGCTCGAGGAACGGAATCAACGAAGCAGCGATCGAAACGAGCTGGTTCGGAGAAACGTCCATGAGCTCGACTTCGTCCGGCTGAACGAGGGCGAAGTCACCTTTACGACGAGCTGAGATCAAATCGTCCTGGAACTTGCCGGTGCGAAGCGCATCCGGCGAGACCTGGGCGATAATCTTGTTCTCTTCTTCGGTCGCCGAGAAGAAACGGATTTCGTCCGTCGCCTTGCGGTTATTGATCACGCGGTAAGGCGTCTCAATGAACCCGTACTCATTGACGCGAGCATAAGTGGAAAGGGACGCAATCAAACCGATGTTCGGTCCTTCGGGCGTCTCAATCGGGCAGATGCGGCCGTAGTGAGTGTTATGAACGTCGCGAACTTCGAAGCCGGCGCGTTCGCGAGTCAAGCCGCCCGGTCCGAGCGCCGAAAGACGACGCTTGTGCGTGACTTCCGAAAGCGGATTCGTTTGATCCATGAACTGCGAGAGCTGGCTTGAGCCGAAAAACTCTTTCACCACCGCCGAAACCGGCTTCTGGTTGATGAGATCGTGCGGCATGAGCGTTTCAATCTCTTGAATGCTCATTCGTTCTTTGATCGCGCGCTCCATCCGAACCAGACCGATGCGGTACTGGTTCTCGATGAGTTCGCCGACCGGACGAACCCGGCGGTTTCCGAGGTGATCGATATCGTCGATCGTGCCTCGGCCGTTGTTGAGTTCGCAGAGATAGAACAGCGTAGAGAGAATATCCTGCTTGGTGAGGATTTGCGTCTCTTGCGGAATCGCGTTCTCCGGGAACTTGTAGTTCAACTTCAGACGGCCGACTCGGGACAAGTCGTAGCGGTCCGGATTGAAGAACAGGTTCTCGAACAGAAGCTTCGCAGCTTCGATCGTCGGAGGGTCACCTGGGCGCATGCGCTTATAGATTTCGATCAAGGCCTCTTCAGGCGCTCCGATTTTATCCAGCGTCAAGGTTTCACGAACGAACCCACCATAGGTAAGATTGTCCGTGTAGATGACCCTAAGGTCTTTGATGCCTTTGGCGCGAAGCTCTTCGATCTTCGGCTCGCTCAGCTCCTGGTTGCACTCCAGAAGAACCTCGCCGGTTTTCTCGTCGACGATATCTTCGGATGCCACGCGGCCGATGACAGCCTCTTGTGGAACCTCAAGCTTCTTGATGCCGGCTTCTTCGACCTTCTTCATCACCGACTTGGTGAATTTACGGTTCTTGCGAACGATGTTCTCGCCCGTTTTAGGATCGTTGATGTCTTCTTCAGCGCGTTGACCCGCGAGAATTTCGAGGTCGACGGCTTTCGAGAACTTGCCGTCTTTTTCGAAAACGATTTTCTCATTCTTGTAGAAGAAGCTGAGAACCTCATGGTTCGACATGCCCATGGCGCGAAGAATGATCGTTGCCGGAAGCTTCCGTTTACGATCGATGCGCGCATACAAGACGTCTTTGTGATCGAATTCGAAGTCGAGCCAAGAGCCGCGATGCGGGATGACGCGAGCCGAATAGAGGATCTTGCCAGAAGAATGGCTCTTGCCTTGATCGTGATCGAAGATCACGCCCGGTGAGCGGTGCAACTGACTGACGATGACCCGCTCGGTGCCGTTGATGATGAATGAGCCGGCTTCCGTCATGAGCGGAATTTCGCCCATGTAGACTTCTTGCTCTTTGATGTCGCGAATGTTGCGCGAACCCGTCTCCTCGTCGACATCGTACACGACGAGACGAACGGTGATTTTGAGAGGGGCCGCGAACGTCATGCCACGCTGGCGGCACTCGCCGACGTCGTACTTCGGCTTCTCGAGCATATAGCTCTCGAACTCAAGGGAAGCGGTTTTGTTGAAATCTTCGATCGGGAAAACCGATTTGAAAACAGCCTGAAGACCGCTGTTATCGCGCTTCTGCGGCGTAACATCCGCCTGCAGAAATTTTTCGTAAGATTTTCTTTGAAGTTCGATCAGGTTCGGAATTTCAACCGGGGTGGTGATTTTAGAAAAATCCTTACGGATCCGGCGATTCTCCGAAAACAGGGACGCCATGCTGACTCCATCTCACTCAGTTCGCCAACCGTCTGCGAAGCAGAAGACCGTGCGAACATTCGATGCAACTATAACGGACGTAAATAATCTCCCCTGCTTCCATCAGTGGAGGAGATTGGTTTCGTCCGATATCGTAATTAGGTTGATTGCGGCAGCCCGCACCTTACCCCCCTCGGTACAAAATTCGCAAGGGGTAAGACATGGACCGCCGCCCAATACAAAAGGGTCAGAAACCGGGCAAAACAGTCGAGATTACTTGATCTCGACTTTTGCGCCGACCGCTTCGAGCTTGCGCTTCATCTCTTCGGAGTCAGCCTTGTTCACGCCTTCTTTAACTGGCTTAGGAGCGCCTTCGACCAGGTCCTTGGCTTCTTTCAAGCCGAGACCCGTAATCGCGCGGACTTCCTTAATGACTTCGATCTTCTTCTCGCCTGCGGCAAGAAGAACGACCGTGAACTCGGTCTTCGCTTCGGCGGCTGGGCCTGCGGCGGCTGGGCCCGCAGCTGCGGCAGGAGCCGCGGCTGACACGCCGAACTTGGTCTCGAGCTCTTTCACAAGCTGCGAAAGCTCAAGAACCGACATTTTTTCGATAAAGGAAACAACATCTTCCTTACTGACAGTACTCATTTGGTTTCTACCCTTCTCTTTCAATTTCTGGTTTTCGACGACTTGCGCCGTCGGTCGAATCCGTAAACTTAGCGTCGCATCACTTACGCTTGGGTTTCCGTCTTCTTTTTCTCAATAGCGGCCAGCACCGTGACCAGACTTCTCGGTACAGCAGCAAGAACGCCAACGAAGCTCGTGATCGGCGCGTTCATCGTGCCGAGGAGTTTCGCAAGGAGCACTTCTCTCGCAGGCAGACTGGCAAGCTCTTGGACGCTTGCGGCTGAGATTCTGAGTTTGCCGAACAAGCTGTCTTTCAGCTTGAGCGCCTCATTATCTTGCGAAAACTTGTGAATGACTTTGGCCGCCGCGGCTGGATCTCCGAAAGCGAACGCGACCAGAGTCGGTCCGACGATTTCGTCCATCAGGCCCTTGGCCTGATCGCCCATGGAGCCGTCTTTAGTCAAAAGACGAGCGACGTTGTTTTTGATTACCTTCACTTCGGTCTTGGCCAAACGAAGAATGCGACGAAGGTCATCGGCCTGAGGCGCCGTCATTCCCTTATAATCCGCGAAGATCGCAACCTGCGCGCGCATGAACTTGTCTTTCAGTGTGGCGGCTAATTCAGTTTTTTCTGTACGATTCATATGTATCTACCTTCTCTCAACCGAAACCAGCGAGCTGCGCGACGTCTGCGGAGTCCAGCGAAATGCCAGGACTCATCGTCGTCGAGAGGGTCACGTTTTGGACGTAGGTGCCTTTGCTGGTCGGCGGTTTCGCTTTGTAAATCGCAGCCGCGAGGGCCGCGAAATTGTCGCGGAGCTTGTCCGGTCCGAATGATTTTTTACCGATCATCACTTGGATGATGCCGGTTTTTTCGGTGCGGTATTCGATCTTGCCGAGCTTCTGTTCCTTAATCGCTTTTGTCACTTCGAACGTCACTGTTCCGAGTTTCGGGTTCGGCATGAGGCCGCGGGGACCGAGGATCTTGCCGACTTTGGAGACGGCGACCATCATGTCCGGAGTCGCGATGAGCTTATCGAATTCCATCCAGCCGCCCTGAATCTTTTCAATCAGGTCGTCCGAACCGACGATATCCGCGCCGGCTGCTTCGGCTTCACGAGCCTTGTCACCCTTAGCGAGAACCGCGATACGAGCCGTTTTGCCGACACCGTGCGGGAGCACGAGCGCGCCGCGAACCATTTGATCCGCATGCTTGGGATCGACGCCCAAATTGATCGCAACGTCGACGGTCTCGTCGAACTTCGCGTAAGAGACTTCGTTCAAAAGCAGAAAGCCTTCTTTAACGGAGTACTTCTTGCCAACTTGTAGTTTTGCGAGCGCGTCCGTGTACTTCTTGCCGTGACGGCCGAGACGCTTTTTCTTGACGGGTGCTTCTGCCATTTTCTTCCTCCGTGGTGCAAACGCCGCCGAAGCGGCTCCCACTCTGTAAAACCAGACGCGTTTTCACGCGCCCTTCAAAAACTATCAGTCGACGACGGTGATCCCGGCGCTACGAGCCGTGCCGGCGATCGTGCGCATCGCGGCTTCAAGACTGCCGGCGTTCAAATCCGGCATCTTCAACTTCGCAATTTCTTCGATCTGTTTATTCGTCACTTTGCCGACTTTATTTTTGTTCGGCTCGCCGCTGCCCTTTTCAATCTTCGCTGCTTTCAGCAGAAGAATCGAAGCGGGAGGCGTCTTCGTGATGAACGTAAAGGATCGGTCCGAATAGACCGTAATGATGACCGGAATCACCATTCCCTTTTGGTCCTGCGTTTTGGCGTTGAACGCCTTGCAGAACTCCATGATGTTGACACCACGCTGACCTAGCGCTGGCCCGACGGGCGGCGCTGGGTTTGCTTGGCCTCCAGGGATCTGGAGCTTAATCTGTCCTGTAACCTTCTTTGCCATAAGGGGCCTCTGGTAACACTAATCGTTAGACTTTTTCAACCTGAATGAAGTCGAGCTCGACAGGAGTCGAACGGCCGAAGATGCTGACGAGCACCTTGACCTTGCCTTTATCCGGGTTCACGTCCTCGATGACGCCGTTGAAATTCGAGAAGGGACCGTCCACGACGCGGACGTTTTCGCCCTCGGCGAACGAAATTCGGGGCCGTGGCTTCACTTGGCCTTCGGCAATTCGGTGAGTCATCTTCTGAACTTCAGCTTCGGGCACCGGAACCGGCTTCACTTTATCGCCGACGAAGCCCGTGATTTTCGGGGTGTCTTTGACGATGTGCCAGGTTTCTTCGTTTAAGATCATTTTAACGAGAATGTAGCCCGGGAAGAAGCGGCGCTTGGTCGTCTTCTTTTGGCCTTTGACGAGTTCCACGACGTTCTCTTCTGGAACGATGACTTCGCCAAACCAAGGCTGCTTCTTATGGGAGCGGATGCGCTCCTCAAGCGCGAGCTTGGCTTTGTTCTCGTAACCGGAATACGTATGAACCACGTACCAGTTCATGTCTCCGGCGGCCTGAACGGGCGCTTGTGGACTTGGGGTGGCGACTGCAGCAACCGGCGGGGTAGCGGTCTCTTCGGTTTTATTATCCATTTCAGACACGATAAAAATCCTCTTTCTAAACTAAAGGACGGCCTGGATCAGGTAGGTCCAAAGATTATCGAGCATCCAAAGGATGAAACCCGAGATCAGGACCATGATGATGGTGACGAAGGTCGCCGAGGTGGTTTCTTTCTGCGTCGGCCAAGTGACCCGCGAAAGTTCGGAAATCACCTCAGAAATGAACTGGAAGCTGCGCTCATTCTTATAAAGCACGAAGAAGAGCAGTCCGGCGAATACGAGCGATCCGAGGCGAAGCCAAAGATCGAGATTCCGTACGGATGCTTCGACGTCGTAAAAACCCGTAAGCTTGAGCGAAACAGAAAAGAGGACGAACGCGATCAGCGCTGAAAACGCCATCAGGCTGCCGACTACCCACTTCTGGTATTGATTTTCCATAGTCTCCAGAAACCTTCAAGAATTGGCAGGGCAGGAGGGATTCGAACCCACAACCTACGGATTTGGAATCCGCCGCTCTACCGTTAGAGCTACTGCCCTACTTTAACTTCAAACGATGGCTTATTTGCCTTCGCGATGAAGTGTATGCTTGCGGCAAGAGTTGCAAAACTTCTTCTTCTCAAGCTTATCCGTGGTCTTTTGCTTGTTCTTAGTGGTGCCGTAGTTCTTACGCTTGCACTCGGTACAATCTAAACTGACGATGACTCGCATAAATGACTTCTCTTACTTCTTCTTCTAGTTGACTTCCAAACGGGGAGAGCCCTTATGAGCTCTCCCCTACGGAAACCTTGGACTCTTACTCGATGATCTCGGCAACGACGCCGGCGCCGACGGTACGGCCACCTTCGCGAATGGCGAAGCGCAGCTCTTTTTCCATCGCGATCGGCGTAATCAGCTCAACTTCGATTTGAACGTTATCGCCAGGCATCACCATCTCGACGTTAGCCGGGAGAGTGACGACGCCGGTGACGTCCGTCGTACGGAAGTAGAACTGCGGGCGGTAACCCTTGAAGAACGGAGTATGGCGGCCGCCTTCCTCTTTGGTGAGGATGTAGGCCGAACCCTTGAACTTCTTGTGCGGGGTAACCGATCCGACGTGAGCCAGCACTTGGCCGCGCTCGACTTCTTCCTTCTTCGTGCCGCGGAGAAGCGCGCCGATGTTATCGCCCGCCTCACCTTGGTCGAGAAGTTTACGGAACATTTCGACGCCGGTAACGACCGTCTTCGTGGTTGGGCGGAGACCGATAATTTCGATTTCCTCGCCAACCTTGATGACGCCGCGCTCGACACGGCCGGTGACGACCGTGCCTCGACCCGAGATCGAGAACACGTCTTCGACCGGCATCAGGAACGGCTTGTCTTTTTCACGCTTCGGCTGCGGGATGTAGGTGTCAACGGCTTCCATCAAACGCATGATGGACGGCTCGCCAAGATCGCCGGCATCGCCAGCGAGCGCCTTGGTGGCCGAACCTTTGACGATCGGAATCTTGTCACCCGGATACTTGTACGAGGTGAGTAGCTCGCGAACTTCCATCTCGACGAGATCAAGAAGCTCTTGGTCATCGACCATGTCGCACTTGTTCATGAAAACGACGAGTGACGGAACGCCGACCTGACGAGCGAGCAAGATGTGCTCGCGCGTTTGCGGCATCGGGCCGTCAGCGGCCGAAACGACCAAAATCGCTCCGTCCATCTGCGCGGCGCCTGTGATCATGTTTTTGACATAATCGGCGTGACCCGGGCAGTCGACGTGTGCGTAGTGGCGCGCCTTTGTGGCGTACTCAACGTGCGTGGTGTTGATCGTGATTCCGCGCTCTTTTTCTTCTGGCGAATTATCGATCTGGTCATAGCCTTTGGCTGTAGCCAGGCCCTGCTTCGCAAGCACGTTCGTGATGGCAGCGGTGAGCGTCGTCTTCCCGTGGTCGACGTGCCCGATCGTGCCGATATTCACGTGCGGCTTACTTCTATCAAATTTCTCTTTCGACATAACTTAAACAGGCCTCCGGTTTGTTTGGGTAGGTTTGTTCAACCGGACCTACGGCCGGTTCGAAACTGCATGGAGCTCTTGACGGGACTTGAACCCGTGACCTCTCCCTTACCAAGGGAGTGCTCTACCACTGAGCTACAAGAGCAGTCTCATGCCGTCGCGATCGAAACTGCTTCAAATTTTCCTAACGCAACTGAGTCGTAGTGGAGCGGGAGAAGGGATTCGAACCCTCGACCCTCAGCTTGGAAAGCTGACGCTCTACCAACTGAGCTACTCCCGCATCATCTTCCGACTCAACTGCTCACTTCCTTGCTTCGCCCGACTCCAGGCCACGCCCTTCGTCTGACAAACTTTTTTAAAACTTTTCTAAGTGGTGGAGAGAGAAGGATTCGAACCTTCGAAGGCATACGCCGTCAGATTTACAGTCTGATCCCTTTGGCCACTTGGGTATCTCTCCCCAAAAAAACTCAAAAATGGTGCTGGAGAAGGGAATCGAACCCGTGACCTACGGTTTACAAAACCGTTGCTCTACCAACTGAGCTACTCCAGCTCAAAATAGCTAACACTATGATTCGAAAGTACTTTTCCCGCCGTTCAAAACCCTTAGAATAAAGAAATCCAGAGAGCCGCTGCGTTGGTTTCCGCGACCTTCTGGGTTTTTCGAGACTATGAATTGTGCGCGAACGAGGCTGGAAATTTCCATCCTTTGCCATAAATGTCAACGAGCATGTTGGGATAGACGGTAGCGGTGCAGAACGGTAGTTTTTTAGGATGAAGAAATTTCTCGTTTCGGTCGCATTTCTGGCTCTCCACCTTCCCACGGTACACGCGGCTCCACCCAAGGCCGCAACCTCTGAATCCGTCGCGCCGCTAGCGGTCACTGGTCCGACACGATTCGCCGTAGGATTCGCCACCGTGTCCGGTTTTGGCGGTGCGAACGGGGCGATCAGCTTCTGGTATGAGCTGAATCCCTGGAACTCGATTCAGGGTTTGGCGGCGATTGGCGGGACTACGCCATTTGAAGTCGGCGTAGGCGGGCTTTATCGCCATACCGTCACCGGAGGCACCTCCGAAGGACTGCATTTGGGTGGCGGAGCCCTGCTCGGGTCGGTCAACGCGGGGGGCTCGCAGTTCTTCATGCGGATGTCCGGCCTCGTGGGAGCCCACCTCACCTTCCCAGGGCTGTCGCGACTTCAGCTCAGCTTTGACGGAGGCGTACATTTCGATCTATTGAACAATACCTTCGATATTCGAGTTGAGCCGCTCTCGCCGGCACTAGGATTCAGTGTCCATTACTTCATCTAAGCTGCACAAAAAAAGCGTCATCATTCTTCAGCACGCGCCGCATGAACATCCGGGTGCGCTCGGGCGTGCGCTCGCGGTTTTCGGAGTTCCCTATCGAATCATCCGACTGGATCTCAATCAAAAACCGCCGCAGGTCCAGGACTGCGCGGGACTGCTTTCGCTCGGCGGGCCGATGAGCGCGAACGATGAAGACGAATTTCCGTGGATCAAGGCGGAGCTGAAGCTGCTCAAGGCGGCCGTAAGGGGCGGAGTTCCAACCGTGGGGATTTGCCTGGGCGGACAACTCATGGCGAGGGCGCTGGGCGCGAAGGTGATTCGAAATTTCGTTCCCGAAATCGGTTGGCACCCCGTCGACTTGACCAAGGAAGGACATCACGATCCCTTGCTGAGCGCAGCGGGCCCGGATCCCACCGTGTTTCAGTGGCATTTCGATACGTTCGCTTTGCCCAAAGGAGCGGTGAAGCTCGCGTCGTCACCGGCGTGCCCGAACCAGGCTTACAAGATCGGTCGGCTCGCTTACGGGTTCCAGTTTCATCCGGAGGTCGACGCTCGTGTCGTTCGGGAGTGGTGCGAAATCGACGGCGTGATCGAAGAGCTCGAACCACTCGGTGAAGAGCCATGGGTTCAACTCCCTCACTCGATGGCGTCGCGTGCGGAGCGCGCGCAGATCGTGAGCCTGACGTTCAGTCGCGCGATCGCCTGGTTCTTCGCGATGGCGCTGAACTTCAATATCGGGAAAACCGTTCGGCGAAAGAAGCCGGTCCGCAAGAAAAAAATCAGGTTGAGGTCAGGTGCGAAATCAAAACGCCGGCCGCGACCGAAACGTTCAAAGAAGTGACCGGGCCCAGCGCAGGAATTTTGCAAAGCAGATCGCAGGATTCTTCAGTCAGGCGACGCATGCCTTTTTCCTCGTTGCCGAGGACGAGAAGCCAGGGGCGATCGCGTTCGATCGACTTGAGTGAATCCCCCGCATGCTCGGAGGCGCCGAGAATCCACAGGCCCGCTTCCTTCGCGATTTCGAATCCCCGCACCAGATTGATCTGCATGCTGAACGGCACGTATTCCACTCCGCCGCACGCGACGTCGTAAACCGCGGAGGTGAGCGGCGCGGATCGTTCGCTCGTGATCAAAATGCCCTCGACTCCGAAGAATGCGGCGGCGCGGAAAATCGCGCCCACATTATGCGGATCTTGGAGTGAATCGAGCGCGAGCCAGAGCCCTTTGCCGCCCTTGCGAGTTTTCGCGCCGGTAAAAAGTTCTTCGGGCGCGATGGGAGACCGTTCCTTGATTGAAGCTTCCGCCGTCCCTTGACGTCCGCCATCGGTCTGTTTGCCTTTGGGCAGCGACGACGGTGATTGGATCGATACTTTGGCTTCGCGAGCGAGGCGCACGACCTTTTCCCAGGCGTCGCCGTCGGCCTTAGTGGAGGCAGATACGCTGAGAACATCCTTCGGGCGAGTTTCGAGGGCCGCCAAAACGCTATGGGGATTTCGAACGGCGACCGGCATTTTTCAGTGTCCTAATTCTTTGAGGATGTTTTTCGCCGCGTCCTTGGGATTTGCGGCTTCGGTGATGGGACGTCCGACCACGATGAGATGCGCGCCGAGGGCACGCGCCTCTCCCGGAGTCATGACTCGGGCCTGATCATTTACGGCGCTGCCTTCGGGGCGGATGCCTGGAACGACAGTGTAAAGCCCGGGATAATTTTTTCGGATCGCCTTGAGTTCATGCGCCGAACAGACCACGCCGTCGGCACCCCAACCGTGGGCTTGGCCGACCAGCCCGTCGACGGAGTCGACGGGGTTCGCCGCATGGCCGCAGACGGCCCGCGTGACTTCGGCCCACTTCACGTCGTCAAACGACGTCAGGACGCTCACGCCGAGGATCTTCGGTTTGAGAGCGGGAATTTCCGCAAGCTCCTGCGCCGTCGCGCGAATCATGTGGCTGCCGCCGGCCAAGTGAAGGGTGAACATTTCCACCTGAAGGAACGCCGCCTGGCGGGCTGCTTTGGCGACGGTGTTCGGAATGTCGTGAAATTTGAGATCGAGAAAGACCCGCTTTCCCTGATGCCGGAGTTCCCGGACGAATTCGGGTCCCGTGGCGGAAAAAAGCTCCAAGCCGATTTTGTACATCGCATCGATCGGACCGATGCGCTTGATGCAGTCGTCGGCTTGGGCGCGGGTTGGAAAATCGAGTGCGATCGCCAGCTCAGTTTTATGTCCCATTAATATGCCCTCGCAAATACCGCCAAGACGTTCGGCCGATCCTTGGTCGATTCCTGGCCAGTGATCATGCAGCGATCACCGCTTTCGAGCGGTCGAAACTCATCGTCAAGCAGCAGACAGCGGATCGTTGCTTTAGTGTCTTCCTTCACCTTGGCTTCCGATTCCTTGGAACCACACCAGGGTGAAACGAAGAAGCCGCCGTCTTCGATGCGTTTCTTGAATTCGTCGTAAGACGAAACTTTATGCGTATTTTCCTCGCGAAACTTGCGAGCCTTCGCGAGGAGCTCCGTCTGCATGGCCGCGAGAATCCGCGCGACCGTGGCGGGCACTTCCGCGAGCGGGACGAAGGCTTTTTCGCTCGTATCGCGCCGAGCGAGGACCACTTGGCCTTTTTCGAGATCGCGCGGACCGACTTCGATGCGAATCGGGATGCCGTTCACTTCGGCTTCGGCGAACTTCCAGCCGGGGGACTTGGTCTCGTCCTTGTCGATCGAGAGGCCGAGCGTGTACGGAAGTTTTCGGACAGCTCCGTCTTCCCGGATCGCGGCGCCGAGCTGGTCGCAGACTTCGAAAATCTTCAATTTCAAATCCGGCTTAGGCGTGATCGGCACGATCACGACGTGCGTCGACGCGAGTTTAGGCGGTAAAACCAGGCCTTTATCGTCCGAATGGGTCATGATCATGCCGCCGATGAGGCGCGTGGAGACTCCCCAGCTCGTCTGGTGCACGGATTTTTTGGTGTTGTCCGTGTCGAGGAACTCGGTGCCGAAAGCTTTCGCAAAATTGGTCGAGAGATCGTGGGAGGTGCCGGCTTGAAGCGCCTTCTTGTCCTGCATCATTGCTTCGATCGTGTAAGTGCGAAGCGCACCTGCGAATTTTTCACTCTCGCTTTTGCGGCCCGGCAGGACCGGCATGGCGAGTACTTCTTCGGCGAACTGGGTATAAATTTTAAGCATCTGCCGCGCCTTGAGTTCACTTTCGGCGGCGGTCGCGTGGCAGGTATGACCCTCCTGCCAAAGAAACTCGGTGGTGCGGAGGAAGAGGCGCGTGCGCATTTCCCACCGGACCACGTTGCACCATTGATTGATCATCATCGGAAGGTCGCGATAGCTCTGAACCCACTTGGCAAACATTGCGTTGATGATTGTTTCGGAGGTCGGGCGAACCACGAGTTTCTCTTCGAGGTCTTTGGATCCTGCGTAGGTGACGACTGCGCACTGAGGCGCGAACCCTTCGACGTGCTCGGCTTCCTTTTTAAGAAAACTCTCCGGGATGAACAATGGGAAGTAGGCGTTTCGCACGCCGGTCGCTTTGATCCGGGCGTCGAGATCACGCTGGATGGCTTCCCAGATCGAATAGCCGTTCGGACGAATCACCATGCAACCCTTGACCGGACTATGGTCGGCGAGCCGAGCGGCCGCGACCACGTCTTGATACCATTCGGAAAAATCCTGCGCGCGGGGGGTGATCTTCTCGGCCATAAGTGTGCGCACCATAGCCGCGGGAACCGGTTCCGGGCAAGCTGCCTGTGCTCGTTGATTGAGCCGTTCAAAACGACTCAATCGCACTATGCCGTGAAGCCACCAGGGGCGCTTCGACACCGGGGGGCGCTGTCATTAGATACCGCCGCTTCACGGGCGAACCGGGCGCTCGTTTAGGTAAACAGCTCAATCATTTCAGATCGATGAATGCGCGGGGATTCCCGCGATCCGTTCGTCAGCCGCAGTGCGAGACTTCTGGCACGCTTCGCGCAAATCCCGCGTCACCCGGACATGGACGTCGTGGGACCGCGAGTTTGAGAGAGCTCCGCGGTCCCGAACTAAAAAAACGTGTGAGAGGCTCCAATGAATCTATTCCTGAATCGATGGCTATCCCTATTCTCCGTTCTCAGCGCGACTCTTCCCGCGCTCTCCTTCGCATCACCTGGCGACATTTCGAACAACCCCGACGATTATGACGTGCCGCGCTATCAGCGCCTCTACCAGGATTCCCAAGCTCGCGTGGTGAACGCGCAGACTCTGCTTCAGAATCTCGTCGCTCGCGCTGAGGCAGCCGGCAGAAATTACGACCGGGAATCCAATCAGGTTCAGGCTTTGGAAGCCCAGATCCAGGCCCAGCGAAACATCGTTTTGAACGCCTCCGCCCGCATCCAGTCCATCAAGGATGAAATGCAACGCGGACAGGCGGATATGGTGCAAATCCTCGCCGAATTGAACTCGATCGAATCGCTGATCACCGTCGAACAGGAAAAGAACGAAGTCCTTCGCACGCGCCTAGATCAGATGGTCGAGACTTTCGAGCAGCTGGACCAAGTCGCTCGCGACAAAGAAGCCGGGCTCGCGCCGCTCCAAGCGGTGGTCACCCAAAAACAGCAAGCGCTCGCGGCGGCGAACGCCGAACTCAAAAAGGCCCAGGATCTCGCTAACACTCTGAAGACCCGAATCGCCCAAATCCAAGCTCAACAAACGACCCTTCGCGCGACGGTTTCACAGCTCGACGCGGAACTACCCCGCCTTCAGGCCGCCAAGGAAAACCTCGAGCGCACGATTCCGGAAAAAGAGGCAAAGCTCGTCGAACTCGAGCAGCTCGCCACGGCCGCGGAAGAAACTGCCCGTCAGAATCCATCCGTCGGCAACGTCGCGGCGGCCCGTGCGGCGCGGGCTCGCGCGAACGGAGTTAAAGCGGATATCGATAAAAACAAGCAGGACCTCGCGGCGATGGGCCCCAAGATCGCAGCCAAACAGCAGCAACGCGACGACGCGGCGGCCACGGATGCAAATCTTGAGAATCAACGCGTTCAGCACGTGCAACAGCTCGCGGACGTGAATTCCGATCAGGTCGATCCCGCCCAGGCCGAAGTCGCCTCGGCGACCGCGGCGCTGACTCAGGCCCAAGGCGCATTGGCCGCGGTAAGCGGCGACGCGAATCGCGCTCGGGCGGCGGCGAACCAGGCCAAAGCCGGCGTCGACGGCGTCACCCGCGCGGTTGCCGACTCGGATCGCGCGATCGCCGCGCTCATGCAGCGTCCAGCGGTGCTGCAAGCCCGTCAGATGCGAATCCAGCAGATGATGGCCCAAAATGCACAGGAACTCCCACGGCAGGAATCGATCATTCAGGAAGCCCGCGCCCAGGTTCCTCGCATCGCGGCTTTGCTTGAGCGTCAACAGCGTGAACTCGCTCTCGCCCAGCGCGATCTCGGGCTCGCGGTTCGCGACCGGGATCAGGCTGCCGACGTCGTTCGGCAATCCGCGCAGGCTTCGGAGGTCGCGCGCCAGCGTCTGATCCAGGTGCAGGAAAATCTTCGCCGCGGCATCGAAGTCGCAACGGCGGACGGCGAACGCGATGGCACCGATCGCGGTGATTACGACGGACAGGAACAAGGCGCAGCCAAAGGGGATCGAGACGGTCGCGAAGTCGGCGCCCGCGAAGGACATGAACGCGGAACCGCGGACGGTGTCCAGCAGGCACGCGACGCCGGAACTCTGGCCGGGTCGACCAAAGGCCTGAGCGACGGCGCAGCTGCGGGTACTCCGGAAGGACAACGCCTAGGAAAAAACGATGGGACCGCCAAGGGCCGCGCGGAAGGTTTGCTCGCCGGTTACGAACAAGGCCGGGCCGAAGGCGATGCGACAGGATATCGCGAAGGAACGGCGGCCGGTCATCAGCAGGGCGGCCTCGCGCGCGGTCGGACCGAAGGGATCGCTCAGGGGAGCGCTCGCGCCACTTCGGAGGCCAACACTAAAGGGAAGCCGGAAGGTTACGCCGCGGCGGAAGCGGAATTCTTGAATGCCAACCTGACCGAGGCCACGATTTCGAACAAGACCGGTCGAGCGCCTTCGGACGTATTCGCCAACGCGAAATCGGTGCAAGCTCAACAAGCCAAGGCGGCGCAAAATTATCCGCATCCTGGGATGCAGGCCGCGTACGAACAAGGCTATCGCCGGGGTTACGATGCGGCGGCGGCATCCGGCTTCGACCGGGCTTACAAACAGTCTTACGACGCGACTTACGGCCCGGTGTACATGGAGACCTACAACACGGCTCTTCGTCAGGACTTTTCGCGGGAACGCAAAGTCGCTTACGACCAGGCTTACGCCACGTCCTTTGCGCAAGCGAAGAAGCAGGCTTTTGACGTCGCTTATCAGGCGGCTCATCGGACGGCTTACGAAGCGGCCTTCAATCTGGCTTCCGGTGAACGTCGCGACGAAGGGCGCCGCGACGGCCGGGCTCAGGGACAGGCTCGCGGTCAAAGCGAAGCGCTCGCCGAAGATATCGCTCGCGGGCGCGACGAGGGCAACGTCACGGGTTACAACGATACTTACCCGCGCGCTTACGAAACCGCGAAGCGGGAAGGTCGCGAGGAGGCCGTTCGGTTCTACTCCGCCAACGCCGTACTGAAATTCGACGGTGCACTCCTCGCCGATTCGAACCGTGACGGCATCGTCGCCCCGGGCGAAGCGCTCACGATCACGATGGTGATCAAAAACTTTGGTAAAGTCGTGCAAGCCAACAGTAAGGACCTCACGATTCAGATCACGGGAGCGTCGGCGGGCCTGCTCATCGAGAAGCCGGCGGATACCCTGGCTAAAATCGGCGGACAAACCCGCACGACGGTCGTCGGAATCGGACAGATCCGCGTTCGCGCCGACACCCAAGTCGGCCGCGAGGAATCCGTGACGATCACGGTTTCGCAAGCCGGGCAGACGCTTGGCAATGTTCGCCTCGCCGTATCGACCGGCCATCCCTATGCGATCCCGCTCGCGCAAACGGGCGATCTCGTCACGGCCGCTCGCGACAATGAAGTCCTCGTGCAGGTGAAGAACGTCAGCTCCCGCCTTTCGGGCGCGAACGTCGTTCTTCGTTTGGTGTCCCTCGATCGCCTCGCTTCGGTCACCCGAAGTGACATCGATCTCGGTCGCATCGAGGCCGGTGGAACGGTGGAAGCCCGGGTGGCATTCACCTTCGGCGCGGAGAACGCCTTCAAGAAGTTGAACTTCGAAGTGCAGACGCTGGAAGGCGCAAGCATCCTGGGACGTCGTCAACTGACGGTGGAATCGGCGCGACGCTGGACGTTTGATCCGAATGCATCGGGACTACTCGTGATCAGCACGGCCGATCAGGCTCGCTCCGTTCAGGAAGCCGCGCGGCTTTCGGGCCTCGCGCTGGATCTCTTTGATCTGCGAGTGGAGGGTCAGCTCACGGCCGCGGCCGTTTCGAAGTACCTCGGAACGAAGCTCGTCGTAGTCCCGGCCGTGACTACGCAGATGACGGCTTCAACGGCGGACGCCGTGAAGACTCTTATCGCACAAGGCGGTCGGCTCGTGGTCGGACTGGCGACCGGCGGCGAAACCAGCGCAGTTGGCGTGGCGATCGCCGATGCGACGAAAGATCTCGGAACGACGACGCTGGGGGATCTCACGATCCGCCAAGGCAACTTCTTTCGGGCGACCGACGGAACCGCGATCGTGATCACCGGTTCGGTGAGTGCAACTCCGGCCGCGCTCGCCGACCGCTTGATGGCGGCCAAGGCAATCGCGGGAACGGTCTCGGAGAAAATCTCCTTGGCCGCGATCAGCCGAGCCGCGGGTAACGCGAGTCGCGCGACGACCGCGCTTCACGCAATCGTCAGAGAACTCGTCAAAGAGATGAACGATGACAAGGCGCTGAATACCGAGCACTTCAAAAAGAGGCTCTTCTCCGTTTCGAGTGGGTAACTTTTCAACATTTGATATAGAGTTTCTGCAATTTTTAGATCTCCGGCAGCATACAGCTAAGAACCTTGAGCCGAAGGTACTCCTCGTCGCGTAGCC
>Ga0163144_10007707_pt1 | contig 23525 bp, 18 predicted proteins | sample OliLak19BULKMAT1_FD_123175 | JGI IMG/M metagenome (GOLD analysis project Ga0163144, IMG submission 123175) | Freshwater microbial mat bacterial communities from Lake Vanda, McMurdo Dry Valleys, Antarctica - Oligotrophic Lake LV.19.BULKMAT1 | ecosystem: Environmental > Aquatic > Freshwater >...
CTAGTCAGACACGCGGGCGCGGACGGCTGTCACTCTTCGGCCATCGCCATGCGTAGGAGTGATTCATGACCGTTCGCCAGCCCAACATCGTTCTGATCCTGGCCGACAACCTGGGATGGGGCGAACTCGGCTGCTACGGCGGCGGCGTCCTGCGCGGCGCGCCGACGCCGCGCATCGACGCCCTGGCGGCGGAGGGGCTCGTCTGTCTCAACTTCAACGTCGAGAGCGACTGCGTGCCGACGCGCTCGGCGCTGATGACCGGCCGCCATCCGATCCGTACCGGCGCGATGCAGTCGGTGCCGGCGGGCCTGCCGCAGGGTCTGATCCCCTGGGAAATCACGCTGGGCGAGCTGCTGCAGGGCGCGGGCTACGCGACCGCCTGTTTCGGCAAGTGGCACCTGGGCGACCGCGAGGGGCGGCTGCCCAAGGACCGCGGCTTCGACGAATGGTACGGCATTCCTCGCACCTCGAACGAAGCCATGTTCACGGCGTCGCCGGGGTTCGATCCCACGATCGTGCCGATGCCCCATGTCATGGAAGGCGTCAAAGGCGCGCCGGCCCGCGAACTCGCCGTCTACGACCTCGAGCAGCGGCGCCTCATCGACGGCGAACTCACGCGCCGCACGATCGATTTCATGGAACGCCAGTCGCGTGCCGCGCGGCCGTTCTTTGCCTATGTCCCGCTGACGCAACTTCATTTTCCGACCCTGCCGCATCCGGATTTCGCCGGACGCACCGGCGCCGGCGACTTCGCCGATGCGATGGCCGAGATGGACCATCGGGTGGGACAGGTGCTGGACGCGATCGACCGCCTCGGCCTGCGCGAGGACACACTGGTGCTGTTCGGCAGCGACAACGGTCCCGAGTTCCGGCGGCCCTGGCGCGGCACCGCGGGACCCTGGCGCGGCACCTACCACACCGCCATGGAGGGCGGACTGCGGGTGCCCTTCATGCTGCGCTGGCCGGGCCGCATCGCGCCGCGGCGCACGACGGACGTGCTGCACATCGCCGATCTCTACCCGACGCTGGCGAAACTCGGCGGCGCCAGCCTGCCGATCGACCGGCCGATCGACGGCATCGACCAGCTCGGCTTCCTCCTCGGCGAGCGGCCGACGTCGGCGCGGGAGGGGTTTCCCTTTTACATCAAGACCGAGCTGCGGGCCGTCAAATGGCGCGACTGGAAGATGCACCTCATGTGGGAGGTCGAGCCGAACGAAGGACCGATCAAGCTGGAGACGCCGTACCTCTTCAATCTCGTGCAGGACCCGAAGGAGGAGACCGACGTCGCCATGGAGGGCGGCTGGGTGCGCGGGCCGATCCGGCGCCTGATCGAGACATTCCAGGCGAGCCTGAAAACCCATCTGCCGATTCCGCCGGGCGCGCCGGACGATTTCGTGCCGGGCGGGAAGGCGAGACACTGAGTCTTCCGGACCGCGAGCATGACTGGAGAGACTAGGGTCAAAACCCATAAAGGTAGTCTGCCGCGTCTGCTTCCACCTCATTTTCTGACATCGGTAACATCTACTGGTTCATCCGCTTTGTGCCAACAAGCGACATCGCGCTTTCCGGCCATCCAAAATGAGATAGGTCGTGACACGGCATTTCATCGCTTTGGTCTTCCGCCAAGCCTCATTAGCAGACCTATCGGTCGGCTTCGACCTTGGCGGCCCTGCTAGCAGCTCGCGCTACCAACTGATCCAACGCGCGTTCAAGCACCAGACGTGCCCTGTCCTGCTCTTCGGCGTTCATCCGGCCTGGATCGAGGTTGAGAGTGAGGTGTGGCAGTCGCTCACGAACGACCTCCCTATCGCCTGCGGCCTCGAGGTCCTCGGTCACTCGATAGGTTGTTATCGGGCGAGCGATGCCCTTGACGGAGACCTGCCCGACTTCCTCGCAACTGACCTCGTCCTTAACGTGGGCGTAAGTTTCGTAGGAAATCAGGATTTCTCCCGGAGGCGCCTCGCTTTCAAGACGCGAGGCCAGGTTCACGCCGCCACCCACAGCCGTGTAGCTCACGCGATCTTCGCTGCCGAAATTGCCAACCGTACAATATCCGGTGTGAATGCCGATGCGGCAGGCCAGCGGTTGCTCGATGCCAATGTCTCGCCAGATGACCGCGAGTTCGCGGACACGCCGCTGCATGGCCACGGCCATCTTGACGCAGGCGATAGCATCCTCGGCCACGCCGCGACTTTCCGGATCGCCAAAGAAGATCATGACGGCGTCGCCGATGTACTTGTCGATGGTCGCGCCATGATCGTGGGCGATCTGGGACATTTCGGTCAGATACTGGTTGAGAAGTTGGGTGAGGTCCTCCGACTCCATCTTGTCGGTCGTCTCGGTGAACCCGACGATATCGGAGAAGAAGACGGTCAGCTTCTTGCGCTCGCTGACGACTTTCACGTCCTGGGCGCCCGAGAAAATCGTCGCATAGACCTGCGGCGGCAGATATCGGGAAAGCTTGCCCGACAGGGACTCGAGCATCGAATTCTTCTCGGATACCTCAATCATGACACGCCGCAATCGCTCGCGTTCGGTGGCAAGCTGCTGTTCCCGCAACCGAAGCTCCGTGATGTCGGTTCCGGTTCCCCGATACCCCTTGAATGTGCCATCCGGCCCGAACATCGGTTTGCCGCTGATCTGGATGAAGCCCAGCTTTTCATCGGGTAACGAAACGTCGTATTCGAAGGCGCGAAACGGCTTGTGGAGGCGGAGCTCGCGATAGTGCGCCTGCCAATGCGGTGCCTCCATGGCCCGGCCGGCAAACTCATGCCGCGTCTTGCCGATGATTGCTTCACGAGGGATTGTGAATATCTGGAAGAAGCGATCCGAGAGGAACGTGAAACGCAATTCGTCGTCCATCTCCCAGATCCAGTCGCCAGCCACCTCGGCAACGTCACTGAACCGCTGATGGCTTGCTTCCAACTCCGCCTCATGGCGCTTGATCTCGGTGAGATCCGAAAAAAGCGCAACCACGCCGCCATCCCGGGTCTTCTTCTCGCTGATCCTGGACCAGCGGCCATCGCCGCCTTCCCGAATGATCGACTCGCCAGGGTCCAGATGCTGGGCGACGCGGTCGCTGATCCATGCTTCGGGATCGCCTGGCGGCTTTAGCAAGAGGCCATTGTCGAGGGCACGCCGGACGATGGTCTCGAAAGTGTCGCCGATCCGGACGGTCGAGCCCGTTCCGTCGCCGATCAATGCCTTGTACTGGTCATTGCACAACAGCAGGCGATCCTGATCGTCGTAAAGCGCGAAGCCCTCGGAGATCGTCGCGATCGCTTCCAGCAGCCGCCCGCGGGCCTCGGAAGCCTCCTGCTCATGTAGCCTGAGGCTCGTTACGTCGCGGCCTGTGCCACGGTAGCCGGCATGTTCTCCATCGGCATTCACGATGGGCTTGCCGCTGATCTGAATGTAGTGCGCCGCGCCGTCTGCCATCGTGGTGCTGTAGGCAAAATCCCGGAACGAACGCCGCTCGGCGAGATCCGAGTAGTGTGCCCGCCAATGGGGTTCATCGAGTTCGCGCCCCGCGAACTCCTGCCGTGTCTTGCCGAGGATATTGGTAGGCTCGACTGGGAATATTTCGAAGAAGCGCGGAGAGAGGTAGGTAAACCGTAAATCGGCGTCCGTCTCCCAGATCCAGTCGCCTGCGATCTCGGCGACATCGCGAAACCGTTCTTCGCTGGCCTTCATGGTGGCTTCGTAGATCAATCGCGCGTTAGCTGAGGCAAGATGTGACAGGATCCAGTACCGGACGATCCGCATGTAGCGGCAAGCGATGTCGAGGGGTGCTGCCACCGCTACACTGAAAATGCGCTGCCCCTCGAAATCAATGGCCGCTGCGCAACCTTCGAGCATGGTGGCGGATTTCGCAGCGTCCTCCGCCGTGACAGAAATCGAATCGATGTCGCCATTCATGATCCTGGCGACGCCTTCATGGAACTGGCCGATACGCTCACTTTTTGAAGACGCAATGATCAGGCCTCGACTGCCGAAGATCGAGACGATTGCGTCGATCTCGGTGGAGATCTGATTGCAAATTTCTTGAAGAAGCGTGGCGTCGAGTTTCATTGGACTTACCCAGATGGGATCGCGGGACGCTGCACTGGAGGATCAAGCTACAGCAGCGATGCAAGTTTTGCGACCCACATCGGTAGTGGACAATTGGGAGCGCCAATTGCAGATGCATGCCACGATGCCACGATGCCACGATGCACCGATAGCCATCGTAAAGCAGGCCGGTCGTCTGGCTAATGTCTGCGGCTTGTCCGATGAGAGGGGATAAGCGGGTCCGCCAAGTCAGTTGTGGGTCAATCTCCGACGAATTGTTCCGCATGACCAATGTCTGGAATCGGCCCGAAAGCAGAAGTCGACGACCACGCATTATTGGGTTTTGACCCTAGCGTCAGGGGGTTAAGGTGAGGTCATGCTGAAAGTCGTCCCCAACAAGGGTGCCCTCGGCGCCCGCATCGAGGGCCTCGATCGCACGCGGGCGAACGAGCCGGCGATGGCTGCCATGCTCGACCAGGCGTTGGCAGAGCATCTTCTGGTCGCGATCCCGGGTGATCCCATGACCGTGGAACAGACACGCGACTTCGCCCGCGCCTTCGGCCGTCCGCAGACCCAGCTGCTGCGCTACAAGCGAAGCGGCGCCGTGCCGGAAGTGTCGGTGATGGTGAGCACGCTGATGGCCGACGGCACGACCGACAAGACCGCCATCCGGGCCGAGGACTGGCACACCGACGATTCGTATTTCGCCACGCCCGCGAAGGCGACGCTGCTGCACGGCATCGAGATCCCGAGCCACGGCGGGTCGACCTGGTTCTGCAACATGCACTCGGTCTACGACGCGCTGCCGGAGGCCACGAAGAAGCGGATCGAGGGCAGGCGGGCGATCCACGGTTACGACACGCCACGGGCGCGCAACCGGCCATCGGCGCGCACGCCGGAGGAGATCGCCGAGACTCCCGATGTCGAGCATCCGTTGGTGCGGACCCATCCCGTCACCGGCCGCAAGGCGCTCTATCTCAATCCCAACAGGCTAGATCGCGTCGTCGGGATGGAACGGGCGGAGAGCGACAGGCTGCTCGACGAACTGGCCGACGAAGCGCGCAAGCCGCGCCACCATTTCGGCCATGTCTGGAGCGTGGGCGACATCGTGGTGTGGGACAACCGCGCCACCATGCATCGCGTCGTGATCGACTATCCGGTGGGCGAGAAGCGCATCATGCAGCGCGTGCTGATCGAGGGCGACCGGCCGGTCTGAACGAGGACGGATCGTTGTCCATCCGTGCCCGGGTCAACGCTGCCGCCGGCGGTCGAGCAGGCGCATCACAGGTGTGACGGTGGCGCCGTGCAGCACGATTGAGATCACGATGACCATCGCGGCCGCGCTCCACAGGACGTCGGCGCCGTCGAATGGTGCGCGGTCCAGGGCGTAGGCGAGGTAGTAGACCGAGCCGATGCCGCGGATGCCGAAGAAGCCAATGACGGCCTTCTCGGCGTTCGGTTCCGGGCGGCCGGCGAAACCGATCCATGCCGCCGCCGGCCTGACCAACAGGAGCGTTGCCAGCGCAAACAGGACCACCGGCCATGACACGGCCTGCAAGAGCCCGCCCGTGCTGAGCGCGCCGCCGAACACGACGAGAAGGATCATCATGAGGAGGCGTTCGATCTGTTCGACGAAGTCGTGCAGCCTCTCGTGATATTCGTGCCGGCGTTCGGTCGCCCGGAAGGCCAGTGCCGACACGAAGACGGCCAGGAAGCCGTAGCCAAGCGCCATTTCCGCCAGGCTGTAGGAGATTGCGGTGATGCCGAGTGCCACGAATCCGTCGCCGGTCCGCGAGAGCCGGGCGTGCTTGGGCAGGCGGAAGGTCACCCAGCCGAGGCACCGGCCGACCGCGACGCCGACGGCCGTGCCGACGGCGACCTTCCAGGCCACATCTATCGACAGCCAGTCGAGCAACCAGGGATCGCCACTTTGCGCGGCCAGCGCGAGGGCGATCGCGAGATTGACGAAGGGAAAGGCCAGCCCGTCGTTGAGGCCGGCCTCCGACGTCAGGGTGAAGCGGACGTCGTCTTCCTTGCCTTCGCCGGGCGGGCCCACCTGAACCTCGCTCGCGAGCACGGGATCGGTCGGGGCAAGTGCTGCCGCCAGCAACAGGGAGGCGGCTAGGTTGGTGCCGAGCAGGGCAAAGGCCAGAACGGCGATACCGGCGATGGTGAGCGGCATCGCGATGCCCAGCAGGCGCCACGTCAAGGCGGCGTTGACCCAGTTCAACGGCCGGTCGAGCTTCAGCCCGGCACCCGTCAGCGCCACGACGACGACGAATTCGGTCAGTCGCTCGGTCAGCTTGAGGTGGTCCTGGGGAGACGGCGGTTCTCCTCCCACGTCGAGGACGGCGAAGAGCACGGCGCCGAAGCCGACGCAGAAGATCGGCAGGGTGAGGGGAAGGTCCTCGAGGACCATCGGCAGCCAAGCGGTGAGCAGAACGACCACGCCGACGCCGGCAAGAATGATGATGTAGGCGTCCATGCGCTCGACTGGCTCCCGTGGGGTGTGCAACGCGCCGTCGGGATGCGGGTTGCAGGCGGCAGGTGGAAGCCATGCGGAAACAAACTTGCAGATTCAGCAAGAATATGCCTATAATTCCTATAGGCTGACGCGAGGACCGCGCCGGCCTTTTTGATGTCGGCACGACCTGCCCGCGGCACGCCCTCGGGTCCGGCCTTGAGCCCTGGTGCAGCCGCCGCGGGTCCTGACCCGTGGACAGTCCCAACAACGACCCCGTCTCGACTCGGCGCCAAATAACGACGCCAGAACAGACACTTATACGACGCCTGGGCACAGGTGCGGTGGGGCAGGTGCGAATGAAGAAATCCGGAAGCCGCGTAAAAGCCCGTGGAACAAGGCTTCTCCCGAAGTCTGGCCCAACTGTGGGCACAACATTTGGCTCATTCAGGTGGGCCCGAGGAACGGGCTAAAAGCCCGTAGATATTGGCTCTCCGGCGTGCGGAGAGCCGAATAAGACATCGTCAACATGACCGGCAATCCGGCGGGTCGAGCGCCTCATTGGGCCGCGCGGGCGGCCAGGAGGGCGTCGATTTCGGGGGCGGCGTAGCCTGCTTCCGCCAGCACCTCGCGGGTGTGTTCGCCGGTGCGCGGCGCATGGGTCTCGTCCTCGCGGGCGCCGCCGGAGAAAGTGTTGGCGAGCTTGGTGCGCCGGATGCGCCCTTCGCTGGGGTGCTCCTCGGTCCGGAAGAAGCCGACATCGTCGAGATGCGGGTCGGTCAGGAGGTCGTCGATCGAATTGTAGCGGGCGGCCGGCACGTCCAGCCTGTCGAACAGTTCGACCCATTCGTCGGTCGTCTTGCCGGTGAGTCCTTCCCGCTGGACCTCGAAATAGGCCGCGGCATTCTTGGTGCGCGCCGCGGCACTGTCGAAGCGCGGATCGGCTTTCAGTTCCGGCCGGCCGATGGCGTCGAAGAAGGCGAGTGCCTGGGCGTTGGTGTTGGGACGGACCGTGACGTAGCCGTCCCTGGTGGGCAGTGGCCGGTAGTTGGGGCTGAGCAGGCGGCCGTCGCCGGTGGGCCCGACCGGCGGGTCGAAGGTGGCGGCGCCCAGATGCTCGCTGCTCACGAACGAGGCCATGTTCTCCAGCATCGGCACGTCAATGGCCTCGCCCTTGCCGGTCTTCTCACGCCGGTAGAGGGCGAAGCCGATGCATTGGGCAGCGATGAGACCGCTGGTGTGATCGCTCATCACCATCGGCACGAAGCGCGGCTCGCCGGTGGCGCGGGCGATGGTGCCGGCGACGCCGGACAGGCTTTGCACGATCGGGTCGTAGGCGGGGCGGTTGTAGTAACGGCCGCCGCGCCCGAAGGCCAGGATCGAGCAATGGATCAGCCGGGGATTGCGCTTGGCCAGGCTCGCATGATCGAGGCCGGCGCGGGCGAGCGCCTCGGGCCGCACGTTGCTCACGAACACGTCGGCCTTGGCGATCAACCGGAGCAGGGCGGCGTGGCCGTCCTTGTTCTTGAGATCGAGCACGATCGAGCGCTTGTTGCGGTTGAAGTTGATGAACTTGCCCGACATGCCGGGGTTGCGGCTGCCCTCGGCCATGGTGCGGAGCAGGTCGCCGCCGGGAGCCTCGACCTTGATGACCTCGGCGCCGTAGTCGGCCAGCGTGCGGGTGCAGATCGGACCGACCACGACCGTCGTCAGGTCGACGACACGGACGCCCGAGAGGGGACCGCCGCTCAAGACGCGAACTCCAGATCCATCTCGCCGCACAGCACGCCGTTCTTGTCGGCCGCCCAGATTTTCATCCGGCCGTCCTTCTGGGGCTCGCCTCGAACCTCGATCAGGTCGCCGACCCAGAGCGGGTGGACGAGGCGCGCGGTGTAGCTGGTGAGCGTGCCTTTGGCATGGCGGAGTGCGGCATCGACCATGATGTGCATCGACAGACCACCGTTCGAGACCAGTGCGGGGTAGCCTTCCTCGCTCCGCGTATAATCGCCGTCGTAGTGGATACGATGGGCGTTCCAGGTGATGGCGGAATAGCGGAAGTTGAGCGCATTGGTGAGCTTCGTGACATCGCTCCAGGCGTGGTCGGTGCGTGCCTGCGTGGCCACCGTGGCCGTCGTCTTCTGGCCGGGTGGGACGGCGGGACGGTAGATCGCGTCGAAATCGTCGACGGCCAGCACCTTGCCGTGCTGCTCGATTGTGTGGCGCATGGTGAGCACGAAGATATCGCCGGAGCGGCCGCTCTTGGGGACGATATCGGCGACCTCCGCCTTCTTCACTGCCGGCTCGCCGGCGCGCAGCTTGCCCATGACCTTGACCCTGCGGCCGGCGCCCATGCGGCGCGGCATCGGGATCGGCGGCAGCACGATGCCCTTGTTGGGATGGCCATCGGGGCCGATGTCGCTCTGGCGCACGGTCTCCGTGAAGAAGATGCCAAACCAGTGCGGCGGCAACTCGGTGCCGACCTTGAAGCTCTCGGGATCCATGTCGAAGGTGCCGGCGGCACGGCGCACGGCCATCAGGCCGATATCGTCCTCGACGGTGCGGACGCGCCCGATCCAGGGGCGGAGTTCGTCCATCGCCTTGTCCATCCAGCCTGTCATGTCCCGTTCCCTCGATTTTGCGGAGGGCATCCTCCAACAAAAGAAGGGCCCGCGACAGCGGGCCCTTCCATGATCCGAAAGATCGGAAAAGATCAGATCGAGTAATACATCTTGTACTCGATCGGCGCGGGCTGGTGTTCCCAGTTGTAGACCTCTTCCCACTTGAGCTCCATGTAGGCGTCGATCTGGTCGTCGGTGAACACGCCGCCCTTGGTGAGGAACGTGCGGTCGGCGTCGAGGCAATTCAGCGCCTCGCGGAGCGAGCCGGCGACGGTCGGAACCTTCGAGAGTTCCTCCGGCGGCAGGTCGTACAGGTTCTTGTCCATCGGGTCGCCCGGATGGATCTTGTTGTTGATGCCGTCGATGCCGGCCATCAGCATCGCAGCGAAAGCGAGGTACGGGTTGGCCGACGGGTCGGGGAAGCGGACTTCCACGCGCTTGCCCTTCGGCGAGGCCGAGTAGGGGATACGGCACGAGGCCGAACGGTTGCGCGAGGAGTAGGCCAGCAGCACCGGCGCCTCGAAGCCCGGGATGACGCGCTTGTAGGAGTTGGTGCTGGCGTTGGTGAAGGCGTTCAGCGCTTTGGCGTGCTTGATGATGCCGCCGATGTAGTAGAGCGCCGTCTCGGAGAGATCGGCATAGCCCGACCCGGCGAATAGCGGCTTGCCGTCCTTCCAGATCGACTGGTGGCAATGCATGCCCGAACCGTTGTCGCCGTAGAGCGGCTTCGGCATGAAGGTCAGCGACTTGCCGTAGCTGTGGGCGACGTTGTGCAGCGTGTACTTGTACTTCTGCACATTGTCCGCGGTCTTCACGAGCGTGTCGAACCGGAAGCCGAGCTCGTTCTGCGACGGCGCCACCTCATGGTGGTGGATTTCCATGGTGATGCCCATGTCGCTGCAGACCGACATCATCTCGGCGCGCAGGTCGTTGCTCGTGTCGACCGGCTGGACCGGGAAGTAGCCGCCCTTGACGCCGGGCCGGTGGGCCAGGTTGCCACCCTCGACGGCGCTGCCGGTGTTCCACGGCGATTCGTTCGAGGAGACCGAGTAGAAGCTGCCCTGCATCTGGACGTCGTAGCGGACGTCGTCGAACACGAAGAACTCGAGCTCCGGACCGAACACGGCGGTGTCGCCGATGCCGGACGACTTCATGAAGGCTTCGGCACGCTTGGCGGTCGACCGCGGGCAGCGGGCGTAGAGCTGGCCGGTCGAGGGCTCGACGACGTCGCAGGTCACGACCAGCGTGGTCTGGGCCGCGAACGGATCGAGCACGGCCGTCGAGGGATCCGGCATCAGGATCATGTCGGACTCGTTGATGGCCTTCCAGCCGGCGATCGACGAGCCGTCGAACATCACGCCGTCGGTGAAGGTGTCTTCATCGGTGGCCGAGGCCATGCGGGCGGTATGCTGCCACTTGCCGCGCGGGTCGGTGAAGCGGAAGTCGACGAACTTGACGTCTTTTTCCTTCATCAAAGCGAGAACTTGTTTGGCGTCCATTTGTCGTACATCCCTCTCTTATAGTTAACGGTACTCAACGCCCAGCGGCGTTGCTCATACGGCGGCGTCCCCGCGTTCGCCAGTACGAATCCGGATCGCGTCGTCGATGCTCGACACGAAAATCTTGCCGTCGCCGATGCGGCCGGTGTGTGCCGAGCTGCGGATAGCCTCGACGGCCTTCTCGACCATCTCGTCCTCGATGATCAGCTCGAGTTTCACCTTGGGCAGGAAATCGACGACGTATTCGGCGCCACGGTAGAGCTCGGTGTGTCCCTTCTGGCGTCCAAAGCCCTTGGCCTCGAGAACGGTGATACCCTTCAGCCCGATCTGATTGAGGGCGTCCTTCACCTCGTCGAGCTTGAAGGGCTTGATGATCGCCTCGATCTTCTTCATTTGGTTAAGCCACTCCGCAGACAAACGCCGGTGCCGCCGGTCGGGGCGACCCGTAGTGAACAGGTTCAAGCATTTCTCATGCCACAGTTAACCACAGGCATTGCCGCGCAATGCGAAGATTCTGGTCACGAACAGGGCTGTTCGTTTAATATATGGGCAAACTATTGCCCAATTTTTAATCTATTCAGGTTTCCTCATGAAGTCCGCTAATTCGCTGATGTCCGGCCTCGGGACCACGGTTTTCGAGGTGATGTCAGCCTTGGCCCGCAAACACCAGTCCGTGAATCTCGGCCAGGGGTTTCCCGACGACAAGGGACCTCAGGAGGTCCGGGCGGCGGCGGCCGACTACCTGCTGAACGGCCATAACCAGTATCCGCCGATGATGGGCATTCCGGAATTGCGTCAGGCGGTGGCAGAGCATGCGAAGCGCTTCCAGGGGCTGGATGTCGATTGGCAATCCGAGGTTCTCGTGACCTCAGGCGCGACCGAGGCGCTGGGTGACTGTCTGTTCGGTCTGATTGAACCCGGCGACGAGGTCGTGCTGATCGAGCCGCTCTACGATTCGTATCTGCCGATGGTGCGGCGGGCAGGCGGCATCCCGAGGCTGGTGCGCCTCGAGCCGCCGACGTGGCGCCTGCCGCGCGAGGAACTGGCAGCGGCTTTCAACGACCGCACCAAGCTCATCCTGTTCAACACGCCCATGAATCCGTGTTCGAAAGTATTCGATCGCGATGAACTCGATTTCATTGCCGGCCTGTGTCTCAAGCACGACGCCTATGCCGTTTGCGATGAAGTCTATGAGCACATCATCTTCGACGACCGGCGACACGTCTCGATCATGACCTTGCCGGACATGCGTGCGCGGACGGTCCGCATCGGCTCGGCCGGCAAGAGCTTCAGCCTGACGGGCTGGAAGGTCGGCTATATCACCGCTGCGGCCGAGCTCATGAAGACGATCGCGAAGACGCATCAATTCATGACCTTCACCACTCCGCCCAACCTGCAATGGGGGGCGGCGACCGGCCTGCGCCTGGCCGACGACTATTACTCGACCCTGGCGTCCGACATGCAGCGCAAGCGCGACCGGCTGGCGATCGCTCTGGCCGACATCGGTTTCGACGTCCTGCCGGCGCACGGCACCTATTTCGTGACGACCGACTTCCGACCGCTTGGCTTCAACGGCACGGACGACGACTTCTGCCGCCACATCACCGTCGAGGCCGGGGTGACGGCGGTCCCGGTCAGCGCCTTTTACGACGAGCCTGTGCGGGCACCCCGACACTTCGCCCGTTTCTGCTTCTGCAAGCACGATGCGACCCTGGACAGCGCGATCGATCGGCTGGGACGGCATTTCCGGAGATGAATGCCGGCTGACACGGGGGGCGGTTTTCGTTACAAATTTCCTGCCGACCGGGTTTCACAGGGCGTATACTGTGCCTGTAACTATTGATGTCTCGACCGTTACCAGCGAAGCGAACAGCAAATGGACGTTCATGTCGAACCTGCAGTCGGCGTGAGATCGGGCGAATCTGCATTGTCCCCTCGAACATCCACCAATCCTCCTTCTCGGATCGATGGCCGCCGCCTGCGCAGCGAGCGGACCAAGCAATTGATTATGGAGGCTTTTCTGGCTCTGCTGCGAGACACCGGCACGATGCCGACCGCCGCGCAAATCGCCGAGCGCGCGGGCTATTCGGTTCGGTCTATTTTCGAGCGCTTTCCCGACCTCAATGCTTTGCGGGTAGCGACAGTCGACTACCAGCTGGCGCAGGCCGCGGCCCTGGCGCCGCCGCGCCATGTCGACGGCGACCGGCAGACCAGGATCAGGTCGCATGTGGAGACGCGGGCGGGCACCTGCGAGCGCGGCATCGCGCTATGGCGCGTGTTTCTCTTCACGGTGGAGGAGTCGAAGGAGCTCAAGCTTCGTCTGAGCATCGCGCGGCAGCGAACCATAGACCGGTTCGAGGTCATGTATCGGTCCGAGCTTGCGACACTCGGAGAGGTCGAGCACAAATATCTCCTGATCGCACTCGAAGCCCTTACCGTCATGGAAAGCTGGGCGCGGATGCGCGAGATGTACGGAATGTCCTTCGAGGAAGGCTGCGCAGTCTGGATCCGCGCCATCGACCGCATGCTTCCACCGGCAACGCCGAAAAAATGAGAACATGTCTGCCGCTGAACCGGCCGTGATCGAGGCAATCTTGGCCAAAGACTCCATATCCAAGTCCGTTCGAGTTGATGGCCGCCGCCTGCGCAGCGAGCGAACCAGGCAGCTGATCATCGAAGCCTATCTCGCTTTGGCCAGCGAGGAGTCGCCTGTGTTGCCGACCGCCGCCAAGGTGGCGGAACGCGCCGGCTATTCCGTGCGCTCGGTTTTCGAACGGTTTCCCGATCTTCACGGCCTGCAGATCGCCGCTGCGGACTATGCCATCACCCAGGTGGTGGCGATGGCGGCGTCCCGCGATGTCGGCGGTGGCCGCATGGTGCGGATCAGGTCGCACGTCAATACGCGCGCCCGCACCTCCGAGCGCTGGCTGCCGCTGTGGCGCGCGCTCATCGCGAACCAGGGCAGTTCGGGGGAACTCAAGGCCCGCGCCCATGCGATGCGCGAGCGAGTCCTTTCGCTGATGGAACATATGTATGCGCCGGAGCTGTCGACCCTGTCGGATGTGGCTCGACGGCAAACGCTGATTGCCCTCGAAGCCATAGTGGACGTCGAGAGTTGGGCCCGGATGCGGGAGTATTTTGGCCTCTCCGACGAGGAGGCCTCCGCCGCATGGATCCAGGCCATCGACCGTCTGCTGCCGCCGACGCCGCCGGAATGAACCCTCGGGCCTGAGCCGGCGCCGAGCTGCAATCGTTTCAATTCGCAATGAAGCTTTGCCGGGTGTAATCTTTACGCTTGTTCTCTTGCGTGTGCCTCTTTGAGCGCGGCGAGTGAACGGACGGCCGATTGCGTTTGACGTCGGGCTGGTCGCCGATATGAATCGGATTGAATCGGATTGAATGGAATTGCCCTCCACACCACCCCCTGGACCAGCCCGGGTCGATGGCCGCCGCCTGCGCAGCATGCGGACGCGGCAGCTGGTCATCGAGGCGTATCTGGCGTTGCTGCGCGAGAATCCGGCGATTCCGACGGCTGCCCAGGTCGCCGAGCGGGCGGGCTATTCGGTGCGATCCGTGTTCGAGCGATTTCCCGACCTGCATGCCCTCCGCGTTGCCGCAACGGACTACGCCTTTCCCCTGGCCAATAACCAAGCCGCGACAACCGGCTTCGAAGGCGATCGGCAGAGCCGGCTCAAGCTGCACGTGGAAATGCGGGCACGCATCTGCGCGCAGTGGCTGCCGCTGTGGCGAGCGCTCAACGCCAACAAGGGTGAATCGAAGGAACTCCAGATGCGGATCCAGGTCATCCGCGGCGTGGTCGTGAGCAGGATCGAGCTTTTTTACCGACCGGAACTCTCTACATTGAAGGAACCGGAGCGTCGGCACACCGTGCTCGCAATCGATGCCCTGATCGACATCGAGAGTTGGGCACGCCTGCGCGAGTTCTTCGGTTTGTCGTTTGAGGAAGGCTGCACGGTCTGGATTCGGGCTATCGACCGGCTTCTGCCGCCGACGCCTCCGGATTCTTGACGCTCTGGCCGGCGAAGCGTAGGAAGGCGCGCTTCGTCAGGGGCGATCCACGATGGCGGCCGTAGCTCAGTTGGTTAGAGCGCCAGATTGTGATTCTGGATGTCGCCGGTTCAATTCCGGTCGGCCGCCCCAATCGCTCATTCGCCAAGGCCACTAGGGTGCCGCCAAGAGACCTGGCGCCCGCCGACGATCTCGCTCTCCTGACTTGCGCACAGATGGCGATGGCAGACGCTGCCGCCATTGCTGGCGGTATGCCCGGTATCAACCTCATGGAGGCGGCCGGGCGGGCGGTGGCGGACGTCGTGATGCAGCGCCATTTGCCCCGACCGCTCGTCGTTCTCTGTGGCCCGGGAAACAACGGCGGGGACGGGTTCGTCGCCGCGCGCCATCTCCATGCGGCAGGTTGGCCGGTTCGGGTGGCTTTGCTGGGTGACCGGGGCGCGTTGCGCGGCGATGCCGCCTGGGCGTCGCAAGCCTGGAAAGGGCCGGCGGCGGCGTTGAGTCTCGACCTGCTGGATGGTGGCCCGCTTGTGATCGACGCCCTGTTCGGTGCCGGTCTCCGCCGCCCGATCGACGGCGTCGCCGGGAAGATCATCGACCGGGTGAACGCCGAGGCCCTGCCTGTGATCTCCGTTGACGTACCGTCCGGTCTGCACGGCGACAGCGGCATGGTGATGGGGTGCGCCCCGATGGCGGAATGTACCGTCACATTTTTCCGCGCCAAACCCGGGCACTACTCGATTGAGGGACTGCGGCGCTGCGGCACCCTCAGGGTGGCCGACATTGGAATTGCGCGCTTCGTGCTGACGGCGGTCGCGCCGCAGCTCTGGCTGAACGCGCCGGCGTTGTGGCAGGAGCACCTACGTCACGAGGATCGCGGAACGCACAAGTACGCCCGTGGACACCTGACGCTTCTGGGCGGAGCGATCGCCACCGGCGCCGCGAGGCTTGCCGCCTTGGCGGCACGGCGTGCCGGGGCAGGGCTTGTGACGATCGCCACTCCACGTGAGGCAATGGCAATCTACCAAGCCGCGGAACCGGGCAACCTGATTGCCGAAGTCGAGGATGGCGAGGGGTTCGCGCGCCTGCTTGTCGATGACCGGCGGAACGCCACCTTGGTCGGCCCGGGCTCCGGTCTCAACGAGCGGACTCGCGCTTCCGTCGTGGCGGCGCTGGCGACGGGCCGGCCGGCCGTCCTGGATGCCGACGCGATCACCGTCTTCGCCGACAATCCCGGCAGCCTGTTCGATTTGATCAAAGGTCCGGTCCTGCTGACACCTCACGAGGGAGAATTTCGCCGTCTGTTTCCAACCCTTTCGGCGGTTCCTGGGAAAGTGGACCGGACTCGCCAGGCAGCGCGTCAGAGCGGTGCGACTGTCCTGCTGAAGGGACCGGATACGGTGGTAGCAGCGCCCAACGGTCGCGCGGTCGTCAACGTTCACGCGCCGTCGACCTTGGCGACCGCAGGTTCGGGCGATGTCCTTGCCGGCATGGCGGCGGGACTGATGGCCCGGGGCCTGTCGCCGCTCGCGGCGGCGGCGGCGGCGGCGTGGCTCCATGGCGATTGTGCCTTCCGTTTCGCGCGACCCGGACTGATCGCCGAGGATCTGATTGCTCGAATTCCCGAAGCGCTTGCAGCGGTGATTTCGGGCGATCCAGGCAGACATCAGGAGCGCTGAATTGACCGCTTGCCGGGCGCGGGCTAAGAGGCGCGCGATTCGCCCTCGAGGCACGCCCCGATGGCTCTCGACGGCAATTGGGCAGGCGTCGGGCGGGCGTGGTGGAATTGGTAGACACGCGAGATTTAGGTTCTCGTGCCGCAAGGCGTAGGGGTTCAAGTCCCTTCGCCCGCACCAGACGGAAGTGGAAGTGAGAAAATGCAAGTAACGGAACTTTCGGCCGAAGGGCTGAAGCGGCAATTCAAGATCGTCGTTCCCGCGGGCGACCTGTCGGCCAAAGTCGACGAGCGTCTGGCGGAGCTAGCCCAGACGGCGACGCTGCCGGGCTTTCGGCCGGGCAAGGTGCCGGTCGGTCTGCTGAAGAAACAGTATGGCCAAGCCTTGTACGGCGAGGCTCTGGAGGCGGCGGTCAATGCCAGCACGGCCAAGGCCATCGAGGACCGTGGGCTGAAGCCCGCGCTGCAGCCGCGCGTGGACCTGAAGCAGCTCGAGGAAGGCAAGGACGTCGAGTTCGAGGTCGCCATCGAGGTGCTGCCGGAAATCGGCAAGGTCGACTTTTCGGGCGTTGAACTCGAACGCCTGAAGGCCAGCGTTCCGGACAAGGATGTCGACGAGGCAATCGAGCGGATCGCCAAGGCGAACCGCGAGCAGAAGCCGGTCGATCCGCCGCGTCCGGCGCAGAAGGGCGATTCGATCAAGCTCGACTTCGTGGGCTCGGTCGACGGCAAGGAATTCCCCGGCGGCGCGGCCACCGACTATGTGCTCGAAATCGGATCTGGGTCGTTCATCCCCGGCTTCGAGGATCAGCTCATCGGTGCCGAGGTTGGCAAGACGGTCGACATCAAGGTCACGTTCCCGGCCGACTACGGCGCGCCGGAACTCGCGGGCAAGGACGCGGTATTCAAGTGCACCATCAAGGAACTCAGCGAGTTCGTCGACAAGCCGGCTGACGACGAGCTGGCTAAGAAGAACAACTTCGAGAACCTTGAGGCGATGCGCAAGGCGGTGTCGGAGCGGATCGGCCAGGATTACAGCCAGATCTCGCGCTCGATGATCAAGCGCAACCTGCTCGACAAGCTTGCCGATCTGCACACGTTCCAGGTTCCCGAAGGGCTGATCGAGGGCGAGTTCAACGCGATCTGGGCGCGTATCGAGGAGGCCAAGAAGAATGGCCAGAAGCTCGAGGGCGACGAAGAGAAGATGCGCAAGGAGTATCGTGAGATCGCCGAGCGCCGCGTTCGCCTTGGCTTGCTGCTGGCCGATGTCGGGCGTTCCAACAGCATCGACGTCACGCCCGAGGAGCTGAACCAAGCGGTGATACGCGAGGCCATGCGCTATCCGGGACAGGAGCGCCAGGTCCTTGAATTCTACGGCAAGAATGCCGAGTTGAAGGAGCAGCTTCGCGCGCCGATCTTCGAGGAGAAGACGGTCGACTTCATCCTGGAGTTGGCCAAGGTCTCCGAGAAGTCGGTTACCCCCGAGGAACTGCTCAAGGCAGCCCGCGAGGCGGAAGAAGAGAAGCCTGCCGAGCCAGCGGCGGCTTAGGCGGCAAATTGATCCAGAGCCGGTGGCCTTGAACAGAGCCACCGGCACTGCCACTTTCAGCCCGACAGTCACCAAGGGGGACTACGCGATGATTCGCGACCGCGATCCGCTGGAAGTTTACAACAATTACTACGTGCCGATGGTGGTCGAGCAATCGGCCCGCGGCGAGCGCGGCTACGACATCTGGTCGAGACTGCTCAAGGAACGCATCATCTTCCTGAACGGCCCGATCGAAGACAATGTTGCCGGGCTGGTGTGTGCGCAGCTTTTGTATCTGGAAGCTGAGAACCCGACCAAGGACATCTCATTCTACATCAACTCGCCGGGCGGCGTGGTGACGTCGGGTTTGGCCGTCTATGACACCATGCAGTACGTGCGGCCGCAGATTTCGACCCTGGTCTTCGGCCAAGCGGCCTCCGCTGGGTCGCTGTTGCTGATGGCCGGCCAGAAAGGGAAGCGCTTTTCGCTCCCCAACGCCCGCATCATGATCCACCAGCCCTCGGGCGGAGCCCAGGGCCAGGCGACGGACATCGAGATCCACGCCAAGGAAATCCTGCTGACCCGCGCTCGGCTCAATCAGATGTATGTCACCCATACCGGGCGTACGATCGAAGAGATCGAACACGCCATGGAACGCGACAAATTCTTCTCGCCGCCGGAGGCCAAGGTGTTCGGACTGATCGACGATGTCCTTGAGAAACGGCCGACTCCGACCGTCCAGGCGGCTGCCTCCTGAGGGGCAGCCGCGACCAATTGTTTCGGAATTGGCTACCGACACACCATATTTTGATGTTGTAGCCATCCCAAGGTCGAGTTTAACATAGTCTTGCGTGCGGGCTCGCAGTCAGCGGGCCCCCCAAGCGGAGGTGCGTTAACGACATGCCAGCCGCCAAATCCGGGGGCGATTCCCGCAATACCCTCTATTGCAGCTTCTGCGGCAAGAGCCAGCATGAGGTCCGAAAGCTCATTGCCGGGCCAACGGTGTTCATCTGCGATGAGTGCGTCGAACTCTGCATGGACATCATCCGTGAAGAGAACAAGACCACTTTGGTCAAGTCCAAGGACGGCGTTCCGTCTCCCAAGGAGATTCGCCAGATCCTCGACGACTATGTGATCGGCCAGGACCAGGCCAAGCGGATCCTCGCCGTTGCAGTGCACAATCACTACAAACGGCTGAGCCATGGCGGCAAGGCGAACGACGTCGAGATCGCCAAGTCGAACATCATGCTGATCGGCCCGACCGGCTGCGGCAAGACGCTGCTCGCCCAGACGCTGGCGCGGATGCTCGACGTGCCGTTCACCATGGCCGACGCCACCACGCTGACCGAAGCGGGCTACGTCGGTGAGGATGTCGAGAACATCATCCTGAAGCTGCTGCAGGCCGCCGACTACAACGTCGAGCGGGCGCAGCGCGGCATCGTCTACATCGACGAAGTCGACAAGATCAGCCGCAAGTCGGACAACCCCTCGATCACACGCGACGTCTCGGGCGAGGGCGTCCAGCAAGCGCTGCTGAAGATCATGGAAGGTACTGTGGCCTCCGTGCCGCCGCAGGGCGGGCGCAAACATCCCCAGCAGGAGTTCCTGCAGGTCGACACGACGAACATCCTGTTCATCTGCGGCGGAGCGTTCTCCGGGTTGGAGAAGATCATCTCGATGCGCCGTCAGGGCACGTCGATCGGCTTCGGCGCAGAAGTGCGCGGTCCGGAGGATCGCCGCACCGGCGAGATCCTGCGCGAGCTCGAGCCGGAGGACTTGCTGAGGTACGGCCTGATCCCTGAGTTCGTCGGCCGTCTGCCGGTCGTGGCGACCTTGGAAGATCTCGACGAGGCCGCCCTGATCGAAATCCTCACCCGGCCGAAGAACGCGCTTCTGAAGCAGTATCAGCGTCTCTTCGACATGGAGAGCGTGAAGCTCAAGTTTACCGAAGACGCCCTGCGGGCGGTTTCTCAGAAGGCGATCCTGCGCAAGACCGGCGCACGCGGCCTGCGCTCGATCATGGAGACAGTGCTTCTGGACACCATGTACGACCTGCCGTCGCTCGACGGTGTCGAAGAAGTGGTGATCAATCGCGAAGTCATAGAAGGGCGGGCTCAACCGCTCTATGTGCACGGTGAGCGCAAAGAGGGCATCGCTGCCGCGCCGGCCTGAGTTTTGCTGCGTCGGCGGCATCCGTCGCCGACGGTCCCCCGACGGGTCTTGAACAACCCCCTGTTCAAGCCAATCTTTGCTGGTGAGTGCGCGTCTAATCGCGCCGTGGATCGCCCATTCCGGGGATCGCGGCCGAGGGGCGGGTAGCTCTAACAGCGTACGTTGCGAGGCATCATGAACGCCCCCATTCAAGGAATCGTCTATCCGGTCCTGCCATTGCGCGACATTGTCGTGTTCCCAGGCATGATTGTTCCGCTCTTCGTCGGCCGCGAGAAGAGCGTGAAAGCGCTCGAAGAGGTGATGAAGGATGACAAGCAGATCCTGCTGATCGCCCAGAAGAACGCCAGCCAGGACGATCCCGGCCCCGAGGATATCTACACGATCGGCACGCTGGGAACGGTCCTGCAGCTGCTCAAGCTGCCCGACGATACCGTCAAGGTGCTGGTCGAGGGCGGGCGGCGCGTTCGCGTCACCGGCTACACCGATCGCGCCGACTTCTTCGAGGCGCGCGCCATCGAGATGGAAGAGGTGGCGGCCGAATCCTCCGAACTGCAGGCGGCGGCGCGTACCGTGGTCTCGGAGTTCGAGAACTACGTGAAGCTGAACAAGAAGGTGCCGCCGGAAGTCGTCGTCTCGATCAACAAGATCGAGGAGCCGGCCAAGCTCGCCGACACGATATCGGCGCACCTGGCGCTGAAGGTGGCGGAGAAGCAGCAGCTGCTCGAGCTCGATTCGGTGTCGAAGCGGCTGGAGCGCATCCTCGGCCTGATGGAAGGCGAGATCGGCGTGTTGCAGGTCGAGAAGAAGATCCGCAATCGCGTGAAGCGTCAGATGGAGAAGACGCAGCGCGAGTACTATCTGAACGAGCAGATGAAGGCGATCCAGAAGGAGCTTGGCGAGACTGAGGACGGTCGCGACGAGGTCTCCGAACTGGAGAAGCGCATCCGCAAGACGCGCCTGTCAAAGGAAGCGCGGGAGAAGGCCAATGCCGAGCTGAAGAAGCTTCGGACCATGAGCCCGATGTCGGCCGAGGCGACGGTGGTGCGCAACTACCTCGACTGGCTGCTGTCGATTCCGTGGCGGAAGCCGACCAAGATCATCAAGGACCTGAAGTACGCCGAGGAGATTCTCAACGCCGATCATCACGGCCTCGAGAAGGTGAAGGAGCGCATCCTCGAGTACCTCGCGGTCCAGCAACGCGTCGACAAGATGAAGGGCCCGATCCTGTGCCTGGTCGGCCCACCGGGCGTCGGCAAGACGTCGCTCGGCAAGTCGATCGCCAAGGCTACGGGGCGCAATTTCGTGCGCATGTCGCTGGGCGGCGTGCGGGACGAGGCGGAGATCCGCGGCCATCGCCGGACCTACATCGGCTCGCTGCCGGGCAAGGTCATCCAGAGCATGAAGAAGGCGAAGTCGTCGAACCCGCTCTTCCTGCTCGACGAGATCGACAAGCTCGGCGCGGACTTCCGCGGTGACCCGTCATCGGCGCTGCTCGAGGTCCTCGATCCGGAACAGAACAGCTCGTTCAACGACCACTATCTCGAGGTCGACTACGACCTGTCGAACGTGATGTTCATCACCACGGCGAATTCGCTGCGCATGGCGCAGCCGCTGATGGATCGCATGGAGATCATCCGGCTGGCCGGCTACACCGAGGATGAAAAGGTCGCGATCGCACGCAAGCACCTGATCGCCAAGCAGGTCGAGGCCAACGGGCTGAAGGAAGGCGAGCTCGACATCCATGATGACGCCGTGCGAGATCTCGTGCGCTACTACACGCGCGAGGCCGGCGTTCGCAATCTGGAGCGCGAGATCGCCAACCTGGCCCGCAAGGCGGTGAAGGAAATCCTCATGAAGGGGACTTCCAAGGTGAAGATCGGCCGCAAGAACCTCGACAAGTTCGCTGGCGTACGCCGCTTCCGCTACGGCGAGGCCGAGCTCGAGGATCTGGTCGGCATCACGACGGGCCTGGCGTGGACCGAGGTCGGTGGCGAACTGCTGCAGATCGAAGCCGTGCTGGTGCCGGGCCGCGGTCGGGTGACTGTCACCGGCAAGCTGGGCGACGTTATGCAGGAGTCGGTGCAGGCGGCCAATGCCTACATCCGCTCGCGCGCCGCGACCTTCGGCATCAAGCACAACATCTTCGAAAAGCGCGACATCCATGTGCACGTGCCGGAAGGCGCCACGCCCAAGGACGGCCCGTCGGCGGGTGTCGGCATGATCACCTCGATCGTCTCGGCGTTGACCGGCGTCGCGGTGCGCAAGGATGTAGCCATGACCGGCGAGATCAGCCTGCGCGGCCGGGTCATGCCGATCGGCGGCCTCAAGGAGAAGTTGCTGGCGGCATTGCGCGGCGGTCTCAAGACTGTGCTCATTCCCAAGGAGAACGAGCGCGATCTGCCGGAGATTCCAGACAACGTGAAGAAGGGCCTCGAAATCATCCCGGTATCGACCGTCGATGAGGTCCTTGCCAAGGCGCTGGTCAAGCCGCTGGTCGCCATCGAATGGCCGAACGACCTCGATGCGGTCGCGGCCAAGCCGGCGGACGGACCCGAGGCCATCCGGGCTCACTAAGCGTCCTTTCGAAAACAACCCGAAGCCCCGGAGCGATCCGGGGCTTCGTTGCGTCTGACCGCAACTTATGCGCCTTGTGGGAGGTCGCCCCACAAAATATGGTATTGGGCGTTGACGCCGTTTTCAGGTCGCCCCTACACTTGAGGCTGCCGGACCATGCAGGGGCTCGCCCGTGAACAAGCACGATTTGATCGCCGCCGTCGCCGCTTCGACTAACCTCTCCAAGACGGACGCGGCCAACGCCGTTGATACCATCCTGACCGTCGTCACCAAGTCCTTGAAGAAGAAGGAAAAGGTTTTGCTGGTGGGCTTCGGGACTTTCCAAGTGACCAAGCGCAAGGCAGGCGAAGGCCGAAATCCCCAGACCGGCGAGAAGATCAAGATTCCGGCTGCGAATGTGCCGCGTTTCAAGGCGAGCAAGGCTCTTAAGGACGCGATCAACTAGCGTCGCTTTCGGGCGCTGTGTTAGGACTGAACGTGTCGGGCGATTAGCTCAGTTGGTAGAGCGCTTCTTTTACACGGAAGATGTCGGCGGTTCGAGCCCGTCATCGCCCACCAGCGTTTCGCGAGGCGTCCGTGGTAGCGTGGAAAGCATAGCAATATCGGGCATTTACGCACCTCTTCGCGGGTGCGGTATGCTTGACACCCAATAGGTGGTCCTATATCTCTCGCGCGCCGTTTGGGGCTATTGCGGGCGTAGTTCAGTTGGTTAGAACGCCGGCCTGTCACGCCGGAGGTCGCGGGTTCGAGTCCCGTCGCTCGCGCCAGCCCAAACACTGGCAGCCCACAAAAACGGGGCGCAAGGGGTGGCGATGGAAGATCTTCTTAGGGAATACCTTCCGATCTTGATCTTCCTCGGCCTCGCCTTTGGCCTTACGAGCGCAATGCTCGGCGGATCTTATCTGATCGCCCGCCAGAA
>Ga0163144_10007708_pt1 | contig 23525 bp, 24 predicted proteins | sample OliLak19BULKMAT1_FD_123175 | JGI IMG/M metagenome (GOLD analysis project Ga0163144, IMG submission 123175) | Freshwater microbial mat bacterial communities from Lake Vanda, McMurdo Dry Valleys, Antarctica - Oligotrophic Lake LV.19.BULKMAT1 | ecosystem: Environmental > Aquatic > Freshwater >...
CCAAGTACAATCGGGCCCCTCGGGTGATCTCCACCAATGAGAGATCCGTTCCCGCCGCGATGTAGAGACGGCGCAGACTGGGTTGCCCCACCGCGCAGGCTCCGGCCAGAGCGATCCACATAGACGCGTGAAAACGCAAAACCGGGCCCACCAAAGCACATTCCAGACCCACCGCGTCCTCCCGATTGCCAACGATCGTATTGGCGATTCGCAGAGCCAGTGGGTCCGCTGCACCTCCGACCGAGACTCCTTGAGCCTGCCATCCGGGACGGCCCAGATCTTGCAGCGTGGTCGAAAGTCCGGGTTTGATCACCTCAATCATCGCCCCCGGCTCCTTCAACCGGCTCGAATCGCACGTGATCACCCACTTGCAGGTGAGCCGGTGGTCGCCCTTCGGGATCGAACAGCGCCAGCTCCGTTCGACCAATCACATTCCACCCTCCGGGAGTTGCCTGGGGGTAGATCCCTGCTTGTCCACCCGCGATGGCCACGCTGCCGGCAGGCACCGACGTTCTCGGCGTGGAGCGGCGGGGTACGTGAAGTTCCCTCGGAAGTCCGATGAGATAAGGGAATCCGGGTGAAAAACCAATGGCGGCGACCGTATAACGAGCGCCTGCGTGGAGCTCCACGACTTCCGCCACCCGAAGTCCGGTGGTCTCGGCAACCAAAGGTAAATCAGGCCCAAAGGTTCCCCCATACTGGACCGGCACGCGCACCTCTCGCCGTGGACGGACGCTCAACGGACGGGGATCCGTCCACCACCGCCCGACCCAAGCCTCAACCAAGGATTGAGGGTGGACCCCTCCAACGACCCTCGGGTCGAAATGCACCGTGATCGTGGTAAAGGCAGGCACAATATCCTCAACCCCGCGAAGCGGGTTATCCCGCAATGCATCGCTCAGTGACTGAACCTGCTGCGCGGTCGTTTCGTCCGCCACCGATCCTAAAGCGATCAAAAGCGCGGAATCCCCGAGTGGCCTGCAGAGCATGACTCAAGGCTCGCGAAATTTTACGGTTGGCTCAAGCTCCCCGTCTGGCTAATCCCCGACGAGCCTCGCACCAGACGAGTCCCGTCTGGTCATTTCGTAACCTTCCATGCCGCCCGCGCCTCAACACCTACTTTCCCTGCTTGCGGCCATCGTCGTACTCAGTCCAACGACAGTCCGATCTCATCCAGATTCCGGCGAGGAAACGACCGAGCTGACCCGACTGATTGATCGCACTCCCGATCAAGCCCGAAACTGGTTCAACCGCAGTCTGCACTACCGGGATCACGGTCAACTGCGGGCGGCAGAGGCTGATCTGAAGGAGGTGGAACGTTTGGAACCTTTGTTTCCCGGACTCGACGAGGCTTGGGCGGAGATTTTTCTGGCTACGGATCGGCTCCAGCTCGCCCGCCAGCGCCTCGACCAAGCAGTCTAGCGCAGGCCTTCGGAGATGGCGCCACGTATCTTGCGGGCGCGCGCAGCGGCGCGCATGGGCGATTCCTCTGCCGCCCTTGCCGACTATACCTTCGCGATCGAGAACCTTCCGGAACCGCGGCCTGAGCTCGTGCTCGAACGCGCGGGCTTGGCCCTTTCCCCCGAGCAAACGCTCGTCGGCATCGAGGACGGCCTGAAACGAATAGGACCGGTGCACGTCCTGCTGCAGCGGGCCTATGAAGTCGAACTTTAGCTAGGTCAGTTTTCTCAAGCGCTTCTCCGCCTTGACCAACTGATGTCCGGCTCTGAGCGCAAAGAGGCGTGGTTGAAACGGCGCGGAGATCTGCTGGCCAGGTCGGGCCGCCCGAAGGAAGCACTCCAATCGTATCAAGACGCGATGGCTGCGGTCGGCATGCTGCCCGAATGGCTCCGCGCCGATCCAACCATTACCCGACTTTCAGCCGAGCTCTCGCAACGGATCGCTCACACGTCCAAACTTTCGCCACCATGATCCTGCCCCGACTCGTTCGCTCCCTGGTACTCGGCCTGTCCCTGCTTTCTCCGGGGTCCAACGCCGCCACCTCCATCGTTCGCGGTCCTTACCTGCAATCAGCGGCACCCTCCAGTATTGTGGTTCGATGGCGCACCGACGCAACCGAGCCCTCGATCATTCGTTTCGGTCTCTCGGCTGACAAATTGGACCAGACGGCCACCGTATTCGGAGTCCACGCCGAGCACGTGGTCCAGCTGACCGACCTTTCCTCCGCAACCCAATATTTCTACGCGGTCGCTCTCCCTTCAAAGACCGGCGGCGCAGACACCCCGACCCTCGGTCCAATCAGTTCGTTCACCACCCCACCCGTTGCCGGTCCTGCGAAACCGACCCGGATTTGGGTGCTCGGTGATCCAGGGACCAAGAACAGCACCCAGCGAGCGGTGCGTGATGCCTACACGCAATTCTCCGCGGGAAAGCCCACCGATCTCTGGCTCCTCCTGGGTGACAACGCCTATCCGGACGGCACCGACGCGGACTATCAGAAAGCGATCTTTGAGATGTACCCCGACTTGCTCCGCTCTTCACCCGTTTGGCCCGCTCTCGGGAATCATGACGGCCGGAGCGCGAACTCCGTCACCCAGTCGGGCGTGTACTACGACATTTTCACCCTCCCCACCCGCGGGCAGGCGGGCGGCGTGGCCTCAGGAACCGAGGCGTATTACGCCTTCGACTACGCCAATATCCATTTCATCTGCCTCGACTCCCACGACACCGACCGGTCGCCTGGAGGCGCCATGATGCAATGGCTGAAAGCGGATCTGGCATCCACCCAACGCGAGTGGATCATCGCCTTCTTTCACCATCCGACGTACACAAAGGGCACACACGATTCCGATATCGACAAGGATAGCAGCGGTCGGATGAACGATATGCGCCAGGGGTTTCTCCCGGTCTCGGAGGCGGGCGGAGTGGACTTGGTGCTCACCGGTCACTCCCACGTTTACGAGCGGTCGTTTTTCCTCGATGGCCACTATGGCAAAAGGGGAACGACGGGACTGGTTTAGGTTGGTCAAGGAACCGACCAAACCGTGAGTTGATCGACGGCTTGAACTCGGCAAGAAGCCGCGTTCAAGCGGTCGGAGGTGGGCTCAAGGGCGGTCTCGCGTCTCACCGGCACGGACTGCAGGTGGGCTCGTCCCGACCCAGTCCTCGCGGAAAAACGGCCGGTTATGGTTGAAATTTTGTCATCCTGCGTTGCCCTTCAGCGTGACATGTCACGTTCCGCCCTCTTCACCCTTCTCGCGATCCTCCCGATCCTCGTCCTGGGCGGCTGCAGTGAGCCCCAGATTCAAAGTTACCGCGTAAAAAAGGATCCGGTCCCCGCCGCTCCCGCCCCGACCGCGAAACCGGACGCCAACGCACCGTCCGCCATGGCGTCGACCCCAGTTTCGACCGCCGACGGTCAGGGCCTGCAATGGACTGCTCCCGACACGTGGACCGCGAAAGCCCCCTCATCCATGCGGCGCGGCACTTATGTGATCAAGGGAACGGACAACACAGAGGCCGAACTCGCAATCACCGCTTTCCCGGGTGACGTCGGAGGTGACCTGGCCAACGTCAATCGTTGGCGAGCCCAACTGACCTTGTCCCCAATCACCGAGTCCGATCTTGCCCGTGATCTTTCCCGCTTCACGGCTAACGGCCTGAAAATCGCGGTGGTCGATCTCGCAGGCCAGAACGGCCAGCGAATTCTTGGAGCGATCGTACCCTACTCCGGCGCGACCTGGTTCTTCAAGTTGACCGGCCCGGATGCCCTTGTCTCCCGGGAGAAATCGACCTTCCTCGCCTACCTCCAAACCGTCAGAGCTCCCCAGCCATGAGCGAGTTCCGCCAAGCCTTCATCTCGTTCTTTGTTTCGCTCAAACTCACCGTTGGGCTGCTGGCCTTCTCCATCGTCCTCATCTTCTGGGCCACTCTGGCCCAGGTCAAATTGGGGATCTGGGGAGTGCAGGAACATTTCTTCCGAACTTTCTTCGTCTTTGGTCGCTTTCCCGGGACTGAAATTCCGGTGCCAATCTTCCCCGGAGGGTACTTCCTTGGCGGTCTGCTGCTGATCAACTTGCTTGCGGCGCACATCCAACGTTTCCGTTTCGCGTGGAAGAAGGCGGGAATCCTTCTGACCCATTCGGGCCTTATCCTCCTTCTGGTGGGAGAGCTCCTCTCCGGGCTCTGGCAGGAGGATTTTCAGATGAGGTTGGATGAGGGTGAAACCAAGGACTACTCGGAAAGCTTCCGCCTGAACGAACTCGTGGTGATCGATGCCACGGATTCTGAATGGGATGATGTCGTGGCAATTCCCGAGGCCTTCCTCGGCCGAAGCCGGGAGCTCCAGCACCCGAAGCTCCCTTTCCGAATCGTCCCCCGCGCCTACTATCCAAACGCGCAATTGCAGATGAAAGGCCCGCAGGCCCCGGCCCCGGCTGGAGGAGCTCCGGACCTCGCTACACGCGATCTTGGCACGCGTGTCTCGGTGACACCGCTTCGGATGACCTATCGGGACAACGAGCGCAACCTTCCGAGCGCTTTCATTGAGTTGATCGGCCCTGATGGTTCATTGGGCACGTGGCTCGTTTCCCCCATGATCACCCAAGCGCAGTCCTTCGACTTCGGAGGTCGGACATGGCGTCTGCAACTGCGGTTCGCACGCGAGCACAAGCCCTTCTCCCTCTCGCTCTTGGACTTTAGCCACGATCGTTACCCGGGGACGGAAATTCCGAAGAACTTTTCCAGCCGGATCCGCCTCAAGGCCGAAGACGGCAGCGAGGACCGGGAAGTGCTCATCTATATGAACAACCCTCTCCGCTACCAAGGCCTCACGTTCTACCAGGCTGGATTTGAAAACGACGACCGCACCACCGTGCTACAGGTGGTCAGGAACCCGAGCTGGATCCTCCCCTACGTCGCCTGCACGCTCATGTCGGTCGGCCTGCTCCTCCAATTTGGTTACCACCTCGTGGGATTCATCCGCCGACGGAGCGCCGCGCGCGCCTCGGCTGCCGTTTGAGGCTGACACCACACCCTGCACCGTCCCATGAAACGCATCATTCCCCTCCTGGTTCTCGTTCTCGCGACCGCCTACCTGGGAAGTTCACTCATCCATCGACCCGCGAGCTCCGAAATGGACCTCGACGGCTTCGGCAAACTTCCCGTCCTCGTCAACGGGCGGCTCAAGCCGATGGATACTGTCGCCCGCAACGCGCTGCTCATGTTTCAGGGACGTCAACGCGTCACCAATCCCGCGGGTGAAACCCTCGCGCCGGTCGCGTGGCTGCTCGACGTACTCTTCCGCTCCGACCTCGCCGACCGCTATCAGCACTTCGAAATCGTTCACCCCGACGTTCTCGCCATTTTCAACCTCACCATCGAACAGGGAGCGGGCAAGAAGCGCTTCTCGTACGCGCAACTGACACCCAAGCTCGGGGAACTGGACCGACAAGCGCAGTTGTCAGCTCAGATCGAAGCCCAGGTCCGGACGACCTTCCAAAAGGCGGTCGTCGAACTGCGGGAGCATCTGGTGCTCTACAATCGGCTCAAGCAGTCTCTGGTTCCGCCCGATAGCCAGGACGTCCTGCGCGATTACACCGCCTTCCAAAACGGTCTTGATGCCGGAATCACGGCAATCCGCGCGCGCGAGCAAAAACAGCCGTTCGACGAAGCCGCCGCAAACGCAACCATGACCGCTGGTCAGCGTTTCGAGTTCATGGCCAACATGGGTTACCTTCTCACGGTCGCCCCTCCCGCCTCGTCCGCCGATCCCAATGCGTGGAAGCCGGTCGGGGCGGCGCTTCTCGAGACGTTCCAGACCCGACAGCTCCATCCGACAGCGATGGCGTTCGCAGGCATGGCGCATTCCTGGCGTTTCAGCCAGGCGGAGCAGTTCAATACAATCGTCAAACTCTACCGAAACACCCTCGAGTCCCGCTACGGCGAGCGCCTCAAAAAGTCCGATGTCGAGACACGCTTCAATGCCGCCGAGCCCTTCTACCGCTCCATGCTGATTTACATCGCGGCGTTCCTGCTCGCGATCTTCTCCTGGTTGCTTCTCCCCGAGGTTCTCGGCCGAAGCGCCTTCGGCCTCATGTCGGTCGCATGGATCGCGACCACGCTTGGCATCGGCGTTCGCATGTGGCTGGAGGGCCGCCCGCCCGTGACCAATCTCTACTCGTCTGCCCTTTTTGTCGGCTGGGGATCGGTCGGGCTCTGCCTCGTGCTTGAGTACATCTACCGCAACGCCATCGGAAGCGCTGCGGGTGCCCTCGTCGGGTTTTGCACGCTGCTGATCGCCCACTTCCTGTCTCTCAGCGGCGATACGCTGGAGATGATGCGCGCCGTGCTCGACTCGAACTTCTGGCTGGCGACCCACGTGGTCATCGTGACGATCGGTTATTCGGCCACCTACCTGGCCGGTTTCCTCGCCCTAATTTACGTGTTTCGTGGAGTCCTCACCCGGTCTCTCGATGCCCGGACCGCGGATTCGTTGAACCGGATGGTCTATGGTATTCTTTGTTTCGCGACGCTGTTCAGTTTCGTTGGAACGGTGCTTGGCGGTATCTGGGCCGATCAGTCCTGGGGTCGCTTCTGGGGCTGGGATCCCAAGGAAAACGGGGCTCTGATCATCGTCCTGTGGAACGCGCTGATCCTGCATGCCCGGTGGGGCGGTCTGGTCAAAACGCGCGGACTCATGGCCCTCGCCATCTTCGGCAACGTCGTCACGAGCTGGAGCTGGTTTGGCACCAACATGCTCGGAATCGGCTTGCACAGCTACGGCTTCATGGACTCCGCCTTCTACGCCCTGCTTCTCTTCGCCATCAGCCAGATAACCGCCATCGGAATCGCGAACCTTCCGTTGGCTCGCTGGCGGAGTTTCGCCGCACTCTCCACCGGGGCCTCCCGGAAGTCCGGTGCCGCCTGATTCAACCCCAAGGAAGCCCCCATCGAACGCACTCCGGTCAACCCCGGAGCAGCTCTTCAGCATGGGAGAGCGCACTCTTGGCCGTGCGATCACCCAACATGCGCGCCAATTCGCTGATGCGCGCCTTTCGATCCGATTGAATGGGACTGATCGTGACGATCGCGCGATCCTTCGACTGGTCCTTGACGACCACCAGGTGGCTGTTCGCCTGAGCCGCAACCTGCGGCAGGTGGGTCACACAAAGAACCTGGTGCGCTTTCGCGATCCATCCCATTTTTTCACCCACGACCCGTCCGATCTCACCACCGACGTTTGCGTCGACTTCGTCGAAAACCAGCACCGGCACGTCGTCAAGATCCGCCAGAACCGTCTTTAGCGCGAGCATCACGCGCGCGAGCTCGCCACTGGAGGCGATCCGATTCAAGGGCAGCGGCGCTTCCCCGACATTGGGCGAGAAGAGAAACTCCACCCGACAGTCGCCAACCGGCCCCAACTCCTCCAACGGAATCAGTCGCACTTGAAAATCGGCCTTCTTGAAACCGAGTTGGACGATTCCCTTGGCCGCGGTCCTCGCAAGTTCCCGGGCCGCTTTTTCCCGCAACTCCCGAAGGACCGTTGCCTGCTTCCGGGCCTCCCGATGCGTTTCGACGATTTCGCGCTCAAGGCGCGTCAGCGTTCCTTCGACATCACCTTGCGACGCCAGTTGCTGACGCAGGTGTTCACGGGCAGCTGCGACCGCCTGAACCTCGCCGCCGTGTTTTCGCTTGGCTTCCAGCCAACTGTTCATGCGCACGGTCAACTCCTCGGCTTTCTCAGGATCGAACGCCAGCTCTTGTCCCAGACTTTCAAACTCGGCGCCCAAATCAGCCAGTTCGAATGAAACTCCCGCCAATCGATCCGCAAGCGGTTTGGTCGACGGGTCGATCGACTCCAAAGCCCGTCCTTCACGCACCAGCGCAGCGATTCGACCGGTGACACCTTCCTCGCCGATCAATGCGCCTGCGAGAGAAGCCGCCAACTCCATCAGCTCCTGTGCACGGCTCATCCGCTGAGAATCCCGCTCCAGGATTTCCACTGCCTCATCGGTCAATTCCAGGGTTTCAAGTCGTGCGAGCTCGTTTTCGAGAAAACGGAGTTGATCGGGCGACAACTGCGTTTGCGCGCGCACCCTTTCCCTTTCCCCCACCGCCGCCCGCCAAGACTGATAGCGAACCCGGTAGTCCGCCAAGACCGTCCCGGAACGTCCAAAGAGATCGAGCAGATCCAGCTGACACGCTTCCTTCAAGAGGCGCCTTGGCTCACTTGGACCATGGAAATCGATCCAGCACTCGCCCAAGCGATGCAGCGCCGCCAGAGTCGCGAGGCTGCCATTGACCGTGATCTTCGGGGCTTTCTCCCTTGGAACCGATCGCTTCAACAAAAGGTTCCCCTCCTCCGTCGCCGGTAACTCCAATTCGGCGAGGACTGCGTCGATTCGCTGGGGATCAGCAAAGTGCAGAGACGCCTCAACCTCACACGCCGCCGCCCCTTGGCGGATGATCGTCTTGTCGGCGCGTTCCCCCGCTAACAGACTCAGCGCCCCCAAAAGAATGCTTTTGCCGGCACCTGTCTCGCCGGTCACCACCGTGAATCCCGCTTCAAAGTCGAGCGACACCGCTTCCAATAGGGCGAGATTCTTGATGTGAAGCGACTGGAGCATGAATCTAAGGCGCAAAAAACCGGACGACTTTCAAGCGATGCGTGAAATCCGACGCTCGCGAGGGCGTAATTTGACTCAATTTCGCACAGCCCCCATCCGCGACCAGAGTCACGGTGAACAACACCCGCCCATGAAGGCCTCGCACACCACCCCTCCGAGCAGGGTCCACGGTTGGTGGTTCCACGGGGGATCGTCGACCGTCGTTGGTGCCTTTCCATCCTCGCCTGGGACTCTCGCCCCGGCGGGGTGAATCTCACATCCCACGCCCCAGACATCACCGTGCGGTCCACGTCGCTTGACTTCAGCAAATAAGTTAGTTATTAATTACTCACTTTGAAGGACGCCAACCCCCAACCCCGCTCCCGTCACCTCCCGGCGGACGAACGCCGGCTCGTCACCGTGGCCACAGTCATCGCGTTGGCCGCAGAACAGGATCCCGGCGGGATCACCACGGGCGCGATTGCCGAACGAATGAACCTGACCCAAGGCGCGCTCTTCCGGCATTTCCCCACCAAGGACGCCCTCTGGCAGGCGGTGATGGAGTGGGTGACCGAACACCTTCTGGCCCGGATCGACAAGGCGGCTCAGGTGAGCGCATCGCCCATGGTGGCGTTGGAGGCGATGTTCATGGCGCACATCGATTTCGTCTCCAAGCACCCTGGCGTGCCACGCATGCTGTTCGGCGAACTCCAGCGGTCGGATGACACCCCGGCTAGGCGCGTGGTGCGAACGTTGCTCACTCAATACGGCCTGCGCCTCCACGCTCTCATCGAGCAGGGTAAGGCGCAGGGAGAACTGGCCGCCGAAGTCGATCCGAGCGCCGCTGCCACGCTGTTCATCGGATCGATTCAGGGATTGGTCATGCAGGCACTTCTTGCCGGGAAGGTGGTGCGCATTCGCACGGACGCCTCCGGCGTGTTCGCCATCTTCGCCCGAGGAATCAGGAGTGTGCCATGAAACCTCCTCACCTAAACCGCCGGACCTTGGCGCTGGCCGGTGTGCTCATATCGCTGCTCGGGTTGTTCATCTACGTTGCACTGCGTTCAGGTCCGCTGGCCCCCGTCCCGGTTACAGCGACCACGGTCGAAAACCGTTCCATCACTCCCGCCCTGTTCGGCATCGGCACGGTAGAGGCCCGCTACACCTACAAGATCGGCCCAACCATCGCGGGGCGGATCAAACACGTGGACGTACAGGTGGGCGACAGGGTTCGCGCGGGGCAATTGCTGGGTGAGATGGACCCCGTAGATCTCGACGATCGGATCGCCGCCCAAGAAGCCGCGCTCAAGCGTGCCGCGGCTGCGGTTCGGGCCGCCGAGGCGCAGGTTCAGGAATCTTTCTCACGTCAGGGCTACGCCGCAACCCAGGCACGACGCTACGAAAGTCTCCTGCAAGCAGGCTCGGTCAGCGATGAAACCGTCGAAGCCAAAAACCAGGAACTTCAAGTGGCTGACGCCAGCCTTGAGACTGCGCGCGCCAATCTGGAGGTCGCCCGCCAAGAGTGGGTGCGATCCGGGGCCGATCGAGACGTGTTGATTCGACAGCGGGCCAATCTTCGTCTGATCGCACCGACCGATGGATTGGTGACCGTGCGAAACGCCGAACCGGGCACGACGGCGGTGGCCGGACAACCGGTCGTGGAGGTGATCGATCCTACGAGTCTGTGGATCAGCGTGCGTTTCGACCAGCTGCGCACTGCCGGCCTGCGCGCCGGGCTGCCGGCTCGCGTCGTGCTCCGCTCGCAGGCCGGCCACCCCCTCCCCTGCCAAGTGCTGCGGATCGAACCGGTCGCAGATGCGGTGACTGAGGAGACCCTTGCCAAGGTGGTCTTCGATGCGATGCCGGAGTCGCTGCCACCGATCGGTGAATTGGTCGAAGTCACGGTGGCACTGCCCGCGCTGCCGGCCACGCCAGTGGTGCCCACCGCCAGCGTCCACCGGGTCGGAGGGCGGCTCGGCGTCTGGCTCATCGAAGGGCGCTCCCTGCGCTTTGCACCGATCAAGATGGGCGCGACTGATCTCGATGGGCGGGCGCAAGTTCTCGAGGGTATCGAGTCGGGCGCGCGCGTGGTGGTCTACAGCGTGCGCTCACTCGGAGCCCATACCCGGGTGAAGCTCGTCGAACATCTGCCGGGAGTTACGCCATGATCAGTCTCGCGGGGCGCGACATTCTGCATTCGTGGGGCAAATTCGTCTTCACCGGCGTGGGGTTGGGCCTGCTGATCGGTGTGACCCTGACCATGGCGGGCGTTTATCGCGGCATGGTGGACGACGGCAAGGCGCTGCTCGACAACAGCGGCGCGGATCTATGGGTGGTACAGAAGGACACGCTCGGGCCCTATGCGGAGCCGTCCAGCCTGCCTGACGATGTCTATCGCGGCATTCTGAGCATGCCAGGCGTCGCGCGCGCGGCCAACGTAACCTACCTCACCATGCAGGTGCGCCAAGGCGAGGCGGATGTGCGCACCATGGTCGTCGGTGTCGTGCCCGGCGGTGTCGGCGAACCCGGGCAGCCGAGGTATCTCATCGCCGGGCGGCAGATCACGCGGGGGCACTACGAAGCCGTGGCCGACGTTGCCACAAAGTTCCAGCTCGGCGAACGCATTCAGATTCGGCGCAACCTTTACACCGTGGTCGGGCTGACCCGCCGCATGGTGTCATCCGGTGGCGACCCAATGGTCTTCATCCCGCTGAAAGACGCACAGGAGGCCCAGTTCCTCAAGGACAACGATGCCATCCTCCAACAGCGCCGCCGCACCACCGTAAGCCCGGCCTTCAACCGCCCCGGCGTGCCCGGCTTGCTCGAATCGGTGATCGCGTCCCAAAGCATCAACTCCTCCGTCAACGCCGTGCTGGTGCAAATCCTTCCGGGTTACACCGCAGAGGAAGTGGCCGAACCCATTCGGCGCTGGAAACGACTGCAGGTTTATACTCGTGCCCAGATGGAGGATCTTCTAATCCGCAAGCTGATCGCCACCTCATCCAAGCAGATCGGAATGTTTCTGGTCATCCTCGCCATCGTCAGCGCAGCCATCGTGGCGTTCATCATCTACACGCTGACTCTGGGCAAAATCCGTGAGATCGCCGTGCTGAAACTGATCGGCACCAAGAACCGCACCATCGCCGGGATGATCATGCAGCAGGCGGTGGGGCTCGGCATGATTGGTTTCGTGGTGGGCAAGATCGCCGCCTCGGTCTGGGCACCATTCTTCCCCAAATATGTGCTGCTCATACCGGGTGACACCGCATGGGGTTTCGTTGCGATGATGGTGATCTGTGTTCTGGCCAGCGTGCTGGCCATCCGCGCCGCACTCAAAGTAGATCCGGCGGAGGCGATCGGAGCGTGATATGCATACACGGGGTATTCACATTGAAGGGCTGCGAAAGCGCTACGGAGAAGGCGACACCGCCGTCGATGCGCTCAAGGGCGTGGACATGCGGGTCGCGCCGGGTGAGGTCGTCGGGCTCGTCGGCCCCTCGGGCTCCGGCAAGACCACCCTGCTCAAATGCCTGGGCGCGATCATCGAGCCCACCGCCGGCCGCATGTCGCTGGGAGATGACGTAATCTACGATCACGGTTGGAAGATTTCCGATCTGCGCGCATTGCGACGCGATAAAATCGGTTTCGTGTTTCAGGCACCCTACCTGATCCCGTTTCTCGACGTCACCGATAACGTGGCGTTGCTGCCCATGCTGGCCGGAATGCCCAACGACAAAGCGCGAAAGCGCGCGGTGGAGCTGCTCGAAGCACTCGACGTCGCGCACCGCGCCAAAGCCATGCCGTCGCAACTTTCCGGCGGCGAGCAACAACGCGTGTCCATCGCCCGGGCGCTGGTCAACCGGCCACCGGTCATCCTGGCCGATGAGCCCACAGCCCCATTGGACAGCGAGCGGGCGCTCGCCGTCGTGCGCATCCTCAACGACATGGCGCGCCGTTTTCAGACCGCGATCATCGTCGTCACTCACGACGAGAAAATCATCCCCACGTTCAAGCGCATCTACCACATCCGCGACGGCGTCACCTACGAAGAAGCCGGGGAAGGGCGGGACTTCAATGGAGCCTCGGGCAATTGAAACGCGGAACGATTCCAGGAGAACCCGCGCCACTCCCAAATTGATCATTGCCGCGGCCACCATCGGTTCCACACGGGAATGGGACTCATAGAAGGGGTTCTGGTGGCGCCCTCGCTGAACGGAGGAGCAACGATGAGGAACGTGGAGGACACAGATAAATCTCTCTGCGCTCGTTGTCACCTACGTTGTCACCACGTCAACTTCAGGAAATTATAATTTCCTATCTCATTGGATCACATGCCCTTCATCAGATGGTGGACCTTACAGGACTCGAACCTGTGACCTCTTCCATGTCAAGGAAACGCTCTAACCAACTGAGCTAAAGGTCCAAAATCGTGAGCCCGAGAGTAAGCAGGAGAGCCCCGCCCGTGCGCAAGTAAAAATCTCATCCTTCCGTCAATCCAAAATGGGACAGAGCCCGGCTCCGGTCCCGCCCCACTTGGGAACGAAGCGCATCGATGTCCGCAAATCGTTCTTCGGCCCGCAAAAATGACAACCACTGAACCTCGATTTCATCTGCTTCTCCCAGAGGACAGGGACCAAGCAGATGAATCTCCAGTCTCGGTTCAACCGCCGTTTCCACCGTCGGTCGCAGGCCATAGTTCGCCACCGCCGGCAACCAGTCCTGAGCACCTTTGCCCCGAACCTGCACGACATAGACGCCCAATTTGGGGACCAACTCCGGAACCCAGCTCAGGTTCAGGGTGGGAAACCCCAACGTCCGCCCCAAACGTTTGCCCGGCTTCACGACGCCTTCCGCAAGGTAGGTGTAGCCCAGCAGGGAGTTCGCCCGCTCGATCGCCCCCTCTTCAAGGAGCGCCCGAATCCGGGTGCTGCTGATCGGCTCTCCGTCGTAGTTCACTCTCGGTGCACTATAAACCGAAAGGCCGGCCTTCCTCCCCTCCGCGAGCAGGAGGGCGACATCACCGCGGCGGCCACGGCCAAAGCGCCAATTTTCACCCACATAGATGGTCGAAAGCCTGGGCAGCGCACGTCGAAGAATCGGTACAAACTCCTCGGCCTCCAGAGCGGCAAACTCGGTCGTGAACGGCTCCGTGATCACCGCGTCCACGCCCAACGAATACAAAAGCCGCGCCCGGAGTTCCGGTCGCTGGATCTGCCGGACAGGTTCCAGTGGGCGAAACAACCGGCTCGGATGCGGCCAGAAGGTCAGCACCGCAGCCACGCCCGCCCCCCTCTCAGCCGACTGCACCGCGGCACTGACGACCGCGCGGTGTCCCAAGTGAACGCCGTCGAACATCCCCACCGCCAGAAAGAGCGGCTTGGCCGGCAGAACGCCCGCATCGCGCAATCCTCCCAGCGTGTAGGTGCGTCTCACAGGGCGAAACCCGGCGGAACCGCATCACGGACCGGGATCAGGCGGGCAGCGATCTCGCTCCGTGCCATTCCTTCGAATTGGTCAATGGTCAGTGCCTGCTCCACCGAGAAAGAGTGGGTCGCGGTCCGTCGCAGGGCGGACAGATGCCCGCCGCATCCAAGCTTCGCCCCAAGATCGTGGGCCAGCGTGCGAACGTAGGTCCCTTTGCTGCACCGCAAACGGAAGTCGAGTTCGGGCGGGGCACAACGCGTGAGATCCCAGCTCATCACCCGGATGAACCGCGGCTCGCGTTTCACTTCCTCACCTTTTCGCGCCGACTTGTACAGCGGCACACCATCAATCTTGATCGCGGAGAACATCGGCGGCATCTGGTATTGATCGCCCAAAAACGTCGCAATCGCGGCCTTCACCTCCGACTCCGTCAGAGGCGGCACCGGTCTCGTCTCAAGCACCTCGCCTTCCGCATCCTGCGAGTTTGTCACGACACCGAGCTTGATCGTCCCGGTGTACTCCTTGTCGAGGCTGATGAGAAACTGCGATGCACTCGTGGCCTTACCCACCAGCATGATCAGCAGACCCGTGGCCATCGGATCAAGCGTACCCGCATGTCCGATACGTTTCATCGCCAGCTTGCGGCGCACCCGCGCCACGACGTCGTGGGACGTGTGATCGCCCGGTTTGTCAATCAGGAGGATGCCTTCGAGGTCTTTGGCCGGTCCGAGCATGGTCAAGGGGGTTACGCGCCGGCTTCAACCGCCGCAATCTGCATGGAAAGTGCCGTCAACAGTCGCTCCCGGAATCCTTCGGCCGCGACTCCCTTGAGGCTGAGTCCGGCCGCGCAGGCATGGCCTCCACCATTGAACCGCGCCGCCACCTGGTCGAGGCGGAGGGCCGGGTTCTTGGCGCGCAAGCTCGCCTTGACCCCGTCCGGGCGAACCTCGATCAACACGCCGACGTCCACTCCCTCGATGCTTCGGGCGTAGTCCACCAGACCTTCGGTATCCTCCGCACTGGTTTCAGTCTCCTGAAAGATCCCGAGCGGAAGCGTTCCGATGCAAACTTTGCCCCCGCACTCCATTTGGAACGATGCGAGGAATCGCTGCAGCAATTGCAGCCTGCCGGACGTCTCGCGTTCGTAAAGCTCAAGACCCACCGCGGCGGGCTGCGCTCCTCGGGCGACCAGCTCAGCCGCCAGCAGAAAAGTCTTCTGCGAGGTCGAGCTGAAGCGGAACTGCCCGGTATCCGTGATGATTCCGGTGTAAAGCGCCTGGGCCGCGACCGCATCCATCTTCAGGTCGTTGTCCAAAAAAACGCCCGCCAGAATCTCGCACGTGGCGGAGGCCGATATGTCGACGAGATTGTGGGAGGCAAATCCTGCATTTGACAGATGGTGGTCCACATTCGCCAGAGGCTGCGGAAATCGAAGCCGCATCTTCTCTCCGGCGCGAACGTGGTCCGCGCAATCGACAAAAACGGCCCATGGATCACCCGTCAGCGTATCCGCGGTCTGAAAAGACAATTCTTCCGTCAGGAACTGCAGGCGGCGGGGCACCGGATCGGGGTTCGCACAGACCACCGACTTGCCCAGCAAACGGAGAACGCGGGCGAGCCCCACTTGAGAGCCGATGCAGTCCCCGTCCGGACGGGCATGACCAACAATCGCGACCGAACGGTCACCGATCAGGTCCAGAAATTCGCGAAAGCGAACCGAAAGGTCGGGTTGAAACACCATCATGTCGCGATCTCCGTCGCCAGATTCTCAGGCATTCGGCGTCGCCGGCCCGCCACTGCTCTCGGAACGCGAGCGTTCGCGTGCGTCGATCTCGTTCAGCGCCCTCAAGATGCGGGCACCCCGCTCGCCGGAATCATCGAGAAAATAGACCCATTTTGGACTCCACTTGAGAACCACCCGACGTCCCAGCTCACGCCGGATCTCCTCGGCATGCTTGCGAATCCAACGCATCCGATCCTCGGCGAACTCCGGCGAGCCAATCACTCCCACAAAGACCTTTCCCGTGCGCAAATCATCATCCACCTCAACCGCCGTGATGGTGATGGTCACCGCCTCGTCCCGATGACGCGTGTGCAGGTAGTCGCTCAGCTCACGCTGAACGAGCTCGTTGATGCGGATGGTGCGATTCGACAAGGTGGTAAGGGTTTGGGAACGGATGGGAGCGGTTGTGGATTCGAGGATACCGGCGACGGTTTCACCGCCACGCAGCACTCCGTGGTGCCTTTCGGGTCTTTCCGCCCTGAGATCAAAGACCGGGATCGATGACTAGAGCGAAGCTCTGACTTTCTGAACCTCAAAAACCTCGATGGCGTCGCCAATCTCGTAGCCGTTGAAGTCATCGAGCTTGATGCCGCATTCCAGACCCGCACGCACCTCGTTGGCGTCATCCTTGAACCGCTTGAGCGTTTCGATCTTGCCTTCGTAAACCACGTCTTTCTTGCGGCGCAGACGCGCGCGGGAATTGCGGGTGATCTTGCCCTCGGTGACGAGACATCCCGCCACAAAGCCCTTGGCCAACGGGAAGGTCGCACGGACTTCGGCGGCACCGGTCCGCATCTCCTTGAGATCGGGATCAAGCAGATCAGCCATCATTTCGCGGACCTTGTCACCCAATTCGTAGATGATCCCGTAGGTCTCGACCCGCACTCCGTGGTGCTTGGCCACCGGCGTAACCCCGGTCTCGAGCTTGGTGTTGAATCCGATGACCACGGCCCCCGCCGCGCCGGCCATCAGGACGTCATTCTTGGTGACCAATCCGACGTCCGCTGAAACAACCTCGAGGGATACCTTCGAGCTCTTGATGTTCTCAAGAACATTGCGCACGGCCTCGGCGGAGCCAAAGACATCCGTTTTGATGATGACCTTGAGCGTTTTCGCCTGGGTGGCCGCGATATCGGCGAACAACTGCTCGACCGAAACATTCTTTGGCACCGCCGCCACCGAAGACGCTTCCTTGCGAGCAAGGTGCTGCACTTCCTCGGCCATCTTTTCCGCTTCTCGCGGACTCTTGACGGACTTGAAATGTGCGCCGCTCTCGGGCGTTCCGGTCCAGCCAATGATTCGAACCGGTGTGGAGGGCGTCGCTTCCTTGAGCGTATTGCCCTGATCGTCGAACATCGCTCGAACTTTCGCCCAATGCGCCCCGCAGATCAGCGCGTCACCCACCTTGAGTGTGCCCTGTTGCACAATCACGGTCGCAAGCGGCCCACGACCCACGTCGATCTGGGACTCAATCACGATGCCCGAAACCACACCCTTGGGATTGGCCCTCAGTTCCAACACGTCCGCCTGGAGAAGAATGTAATCAAGCAGCTCCGGGATGCCTGTGCCCTTGATGGCCGAGACCGGGACCGTGATGGTTTCACCACCCCAATCTTCCGGTGCAATGCTCCGTTCCTGCATCTGGGATTTGACGCGATCAAGATTCGCGCCCTTCACGTCCATCTTGTTCACCGCGACCATCAGGGCGACCTTGGCGTTCTGGGCGTGCTTCAACGCCTCGTCGGTCTGCAGCATGAAACCGTCATCAGCCGCAACCACCAGAATCGCGATGTCGGTCACGTTGGCGCCACGGGCGCGCATCTTCGAGAATGCGGCGTGACCAGGCGTATCCAGGAAGGTGACCTTACGCCCTTTGTGCTCGATCTGGTACGCACCGATATGCTGGGTGATCCCGCCGGCCTCTCCACCCGCCACATTGGCTTTGCGAATCGCGTCGAGCAGCGAGGTCTTTCCGTGGTCAACGTGTCCAAGGATGCAAACGACCGGGGGCCTCGGCAGGTGATTGACGGAGTCGTCGACCACGGGCTTCTGCTGCTTGGCCTTTTCCTTTTCCTTCGCGGCCTGCTGCGAAGCCACATCGCCGCGGTGCTTGACCTCAAGAAGGTAGCCGTGCTTTCCCGCCACTTTGGCCGCAACGACCTCGTCGAGGCCCTGCGTCATCGAGGCAAAAATCCCCATTTCCATCAGCTCAGAAATGAGCTTGAAGGGCTTCATCCCCAGCGCGGTCGCGAAATCGCGCACGATCACGGGGGGTTTCATATGAATGACCTTGACGTCTCCCTGCTGCGAGAAGGTCGCCACAGGGATCGCCGAGGAAGCCGCAAGGCTGGGGAAGGCACCGCCCGATGAAAGCGGAGTCGCTGGCGGCTTCGAAAGGCTCGGCGGCAGCGGAGGAGGAGCACTCGAGCGCGCCGGTGCCGGCGGCAATGCCGGGGGAGCGGCTCCGATGGCTCCCGTGCTGGGCGCCATCCGAATCACAGGTGCAGGGATCACCGGCGCAGGCGCAACGGGCGCGACCGGAACGGGCTGCATCACCGGAGAGGTCGGAGCATAGGCTGCGGACTTCGGCGGCAACACGGGCGGCGGTGAGAAACTGCTGGGTGCCATCGGCCGGGGACTGGTCGTCGCCGGCGACGTCATCTGGGCAGGTCGCGAAACAGGCGGAACCGACGGGGGCCGAACTGGCAAGGCCGGCGGGGCCGACATCATCGGACGCGTCACAGGTGCCACCGAGGTTGGCGGACTGACCGCGGGCGGAGCAGAGGGCGTGGCCGCCGGTGCGACCGGAGCTGCCGCAAGCGTAGGCGTTGGCGGACGCGACGCGACTTGGGCAGCCACCTTGGCCTCTTCGCGCTCACGCACGACATCATCCCTGGATTTGACAAAAACCCCGGTGGGAATCCTGACTCCAGGAGCCTCAGCGGGAGACTCGGCTGGAGCCGCGACAGTGACCGCTGCACTCTCGGTCGACGGAGCAACTGCACGTTCGGCCCCGGCTTTGGCCGAGAATTCCTTGTCCACCTCTTCTTCGTAGATTTTGCTGACCGTGCTTGAGACCGATCGGGTATCCGCCGATACGTAGCCGCGCTCCCTTAGCAAGGCCAGCATCTCCTTGCCTTCCATGTTGTATCGCTTGGCTAATTCGTGAATGCGGATGCTCATCGTTCAGTGCTGGGCGGATAAAAGTACGCTAATGTGATTCGGAAGTGAAGCGGGAGTTGAAAACGGCGGATTGGCCGGCATCAAGCTGAGTGCCCATTGACTCTGGCAAGAATGGCCTCGGCCTCTTCCTGGGTGAAGTCTGAACCCACCAAGTCCTCGACGGACATGCCTTCGAAAGCGGCCGGAGAGGTCACACCCATCGCAAACAGTCTGCCGGCAACGGCCGGGTTGAACCCAAACGCTGCAACCAGCGTCGCAATACCTGACGCCCGCGGGTCAGCCACCTGTGTCTTGAACTCCTCGACCTCCAACCGCCAGCCAAGCAGGCGGGAGGTCAAACGAACGTTTTTGCCACCTTTGCCGATCGCGACCGCCAAGTCGTCAGCGATCACGCGCACAAGGATCCGTCGATTCTTTTCGTCAAACTGCAAGTCACGCGGAACCGCCGGACGCAGGGCTTCGATCACCATCTGCTTCGGATCGGCAAAATAGTTGATGATATCGATCTTCTCGCCGTTCAACTCACGTACGATCGTCTTCACGCGAGCGCCCCTGGCACCCACGCAGGCACCTACCGGATCAACCTTGGGATCCTTCGAAGTGACCGCCATTTTGGTCCGGTAACCCGGCTCCCGAGCGAACGTCTCGATCTTCACGGTGCCATCAGCAATTTCGTTGACCTCAACCTCAAAAAGGCGTCGAACGAACCGCGGGGATGCGCGACTGAGAACCAACTCCGGACCACGCGGGCTGTTTTCGATGTCGAGCAAGAGACAGCGAATGCGATCCCCAGGTTGATACTCCTCACCGGGAACCTGTTCCTTGCCGGGAAGCACTGCCTCGGTCTTGCCCAAATCGATGAAAATATCGTTGCGCTCTTTCCGGCGGACCGTGCCGGTCACGATGTTACCCACCATGTCCTTGAAGTCGTCGTAAATGCGCTCCTTCTCGAATTGTCGAAGACGTTGCATCACGGCTTGACGTGCGGTCTGCGCCGCGATCCGACCCAAAGTCGCGGGATCGATCTCTTTCTCCAAGAATTCCCCCAAGACAGCACCGGGTTTCAACGCCTGCGCTTTCTCGACGTGGATCTCCGTGCGTGGGTTGCTGACCGAGTCCACCACCTTCAGAATGGACCATGCCTTGAGTTGACCGTTTTTCGGATTGATCTCGATCTTCAGCTCCTGACCGGAATTCACGCCTTTCAGCGCCGCCGCCTTGATGGCGTTCACGATCGCCGCAATCATATCGGCGCGACCAATTCCCTTCTCCTTTTCCATGTACTCGAGGACGGATAGAATTTCGCTGCTCATAGTGATTGTTGTTAAAAGGGAAAAAAAAAGCGGGCCAGAGGCCCACTTCAACTGAAAGTGACCGGAATTACAAACGGGTGAACTAGCCTGCCACGCAAACCCTTGTCAAGCCCCGCTCCCCTCTCGGAAGCGTCGATTAACCAAGTTCCACCCCCAAAACTCGTTCTTGGGCCATCCACCATCCAAGCAGGCCTTGGGCAAGTCCATGACAGAGTGGCTGGCACCGAGAAATGACTCCAATTTGCCGAAGTGTTCGCCCCAGATGCGGAGGTAAGTCCCCCGGGTACCAATGGAACCAGTGCCCCAGCACGGCCTCATTTGCAACCGCGGCCAAGGGAAACCAAGCATCACAAATCATCGTATCGAGGCGTGATCCGCCCAAGGCCCCTCCGACAAGCTCTTGGCAAAGCCGTTTTCGCAGGGTTGGGTAGGACCTTTCGTTTCGCAGTCCCCGCGTCGCGACGGTCTCTCCCGCAGGGGTCGACCAGTTCCATTCCCCGAGTCGCTCCGGCCAGTCCGGCACGGCCGCCACCCATCTCGCGTATTGCTCCAATCGCCTCTTTGGATGGTTCGCTGGCCTGACTCCCTGAACGCTCCAGCGGTCCAACTCTGAAGCGTAAGCGGCTTCAACCAGTCCGTCCCCACACCGCCAAACGGCCAGCGGCCAAGAAGCAGCAACCCGCAACATCGCAACTCGATTGTAGCGATACCCGAGAACTTCCAATGCCGTCTGATGGCAGGCCTCTCTCCACCCCAATCGTTGCACGCAAGGCAGCATAACGGGTCTTCTGTTTCCAACGTCGCTCAGCCTCCTGTTGCAACCGGCGATACCGCTCCGCCTCGGGCAGCGCCCCCAGCACTTCCAAGGCCCGAGAATGAGCACGATTGGCAAAACGCTCCACGACATCATCCTCTGCGTAGTCCTCCAAACCCCGCTTCAGAAGGGGCAGCAGCACGAGCAAAGGAATCCTGCGACCGTTGCACCCAACGGTCGTCGTCGAATCCGTGGGAAAGAGAACCACGTGAAGCACAACGTCGTCATATGCTGGATCCACGGCATGGGCGTGCGTCCGCCAATCCGCTTCGCGTAAGTGCAACTCGACATCCCCGATGATCCGCCGGCCATCGATTTCCAAACGTGCGAGCCTGAAATCCGGACCTCCCAACTGGTTCCATCGCCCAGGCGCAAGCACGCGAAGCGTCCGGCCGTCGGCCAAGCGCGCGGGGTTCCCCAGATACTCCCCCCTCAACCAGATTTTCTGCAATAAACGTTCGGGAAAACCAAAGGGGCCATAGAGCCCCTGCAATTCCGCCAATTTCGACTCAATCACTTGCACGGTTTGCCCTCCGGATGCTGAATCGGTTCAAACGCTACCCCAAAACTCCCTTGGGGCTCGGCTACGCCGTGAAAGAGGAAACACACTCCCCCCTCGCCGCGGATTGACCAGTAACAAACCAGCCATAGAGAAATCGGGAAACGAGGGAGAAGAACGATCGCTTAGGGCCAATTTAATACGTTGGACTTTTATTTGCATTTAAGGCTGCGTCAACTCCGTTCTCCCACAAACGGGCCGTTTCCCCGCTTGCTGTCTCTCTCCCGAGACGAAGCCACCGATCACCTGCTTCGCCAGTCGCCCGCCGTCTCCAGATTACGGCTGTCGATGGAAAAACCCTCGCTGTTCCCATCCCTGCACGCTTGCGGGTTGGGACTCTCATTCGTTGTCTGGCCTTCATGAACCCTGGAAAACTGATCGGGTTTGGCATATTTATTGTCGTGATCGTCCTTGCGTTGGTGCAGGCGACTTACGTGGTGGATCCTGGATTCCGCGGAGTCTTGGTCACTTTGGGCAAGGTCAGTGAAGAAGCCAAACCGGAGGGCTTTGGCACCAAATCACCCTTCATTTCCCACCTGATCCGGGTCCCGGTGCGTCAGTTGACCCAATCGCTCGATGCCGAGTGCTATTCGTCCGACCTGCAGCAGGTAAACGTCATGTTGCGGGTGCTTTACCGGATTCCCGAGGGGAAGGTGGTGGAAATCTACAAGAACTACTCGGGTGACCCCTTTGACAGCTTGATTGCGCCACGCATGTCCGCATTGCCTCATCAAAAATGTTACCCGACAGAAGCGGGCGACTTGGTCGCTTCCTGCGGTAAGCTTTGCGCTCGTGTCCTCGGAAGCGACCAAGCCTGACGACACGATTGAGTCCTCTGGTTACTGCGGCGCCCGGTAACATCCTTCGTGAGGCAACCGGTAACATTCTTACGTGAGGCAATGCGAACAGAACTTGGCTCTCCTGGCCGCCGTCCTGGTCCTGATTGGCCTCGGAATCGCCTTCCCTCGCCTGCTCGCGTTCGCGGAACTCGCCGCCCGCGAGCTCCGCGTATTCTGGTGGATGATCCTCTTGCTTGCCCTCGGAACCTGGCTCGCATTTTTCGCGGGCAAAAAACGCGATTGAAACAAGCGGGCGACCCGCCAAGGTCCCCACAGAAAGCAATCGGAGAGGTGGCAGAGTGGTCTATCGCGACGGTCTTGAAAACCGTTGGGCCGCAAGGTCCCGGGGGTTCGAATCCCTCCCTCTCCGCCAGTTAAAGTGCTGGTGAATGGCAGCTTAGGCATGTGCAACGTGAACGATCAAGTCAAAGGGCTTGCGCACTTAACGCAGTCAAGACAGGGTTCTGGTGGGCCACTTTTAGACCACCGTGCAACCGAAAATCTGCCGCACCGCCCAAACCTCCGCGCCTTGGTTGGTTTATTACACCGATCCGAACGACCGGAGCCCCGAGGGAAAACCTAACCGGTTCCGCTTTCGATTCGCCCAAGAGGCAGACGCGCGCAAGAAGCTCAAGACGCTCCAGCAGGAGGCGGCCATCGGGGGAATCGGAGCCCTGGTGATGGACGACCGGCTCAGGGCTGACGCCTACGCCGCCCGTCGGGCCCTTGACCAGGCCGACTGCCAGGAGGCAAGCATCGTGGAGGCGGTCCGCGGCTGGATCGCGTCACGGCCGGCCGCGGCCCGGGTGGATCAGCCGATCGATGACCTCCTGAATGAATTCATTGAGTCGAAAGAGCGGGAGGAGCGACGAGCCTCTCCAACCTGCGCCGGCGGGTGGGCGCATGGATCACGACCCACACGATCACGCACCTGGCGGAAATCAACGAGGTGACCCTGCGGGCGATGAAGCTGCGCAAGGGCGTCAGCGCGCAGACCCGCATCAATGACATGGCGGCCGTCTCCAGTTTCCTCGGCTACCTGG
>Ga0163144_10007710_pt1 | contig 23523 bp, 20 predicted proteins | sample OliLak19BULKMAT1_FD_123175 | JGI IMG/M metagenome (GOLD analysis project Ga0163144, IMG submission 123175) | Freshwater microbial mat bacterial communities from Lake Vanda, McMurdo Dry Valleys, Antarctica - Oligotrophic Lake LV.19.BULKMAT1 | ecosystem: Environmental > Aquatic > Freshwater >...
ACGAAGATGCCGTGCAGCGGAATGCGCGCGCACAGGTAGCGGAAGAAGCGGCGGTCCGAGCGCACCAGCGCCGGAACCCCGCGCATGAAGTCGCCAAAGCTTTGCAGGTCCGCCCGCTGTTTGCGCGGTATCTCGCTCGTCAGCAAGAAGACCGCGTAGGAGGCGGCCACAAGCAAGAACGTCGCGAAGTGCAGGAGAGCATAGCCCTTCGCACCCGGTTGATGCGACAGGACGTAGGTGACGGCGCCGCCTGCTGCGAAACCGAGCACGGTGCCTATGACGAAGCGCGCGGCCCACATCGACGCCCGCAGGCGGTCGGGGATGGTGGAGGCGACGTACTCCTTCCAGGCGTTGATCGCGAGGCCGCCGATTAGACCCGAAACCAAGGGGGCCAGCAGGACGGCTGGCAGGGCGAGCGCGGGGTATCGCGGCGCGACCAGCAGCATCAGCGCGGCGACCAAGTAGGGGAGGCGTTGCCACGCCCCGAGCCGCACCACCCAGCTGCGCATTTCCGGCAGCTGCTCGATGCGATGTGCGACGAACAGGCCCGGCATGAGGAAACCGATGCTGAGCAGAGTCGGAGCGAAGGCGATCAGCAGCGAGGGAGCGCCGAGCGTCTGCAGCATGCGCGGCAGGACCGTGTGCGGGTGCACGAAGGCCAGCCCGCCGATGTAGAGCCCGCCCTCCAGCACGTGCGCGAGAAAGTTACGAGTCAGCCCGCCGGCTTTGCGTTGCGGCGAAAGCTCAAGCGGTGGAGGCATCGCCGTTCACGACGATAGGCGCCGTTCGAGCCAGTTCTTGCGGCCAGGGCTGCGGCTCACCGAAACGACTTTGCCGGCCTTCACGAAGACTTCGCTCGGAAGTGGGCGGCCGTTGTATTCGCTCGCCATCACGAACGAGTACGCGCCTGCATCTCGAATGGCAACGAGCCCCGTGGGCTCGGCTCCGAGCGGGTGGAAGCCGAAGTCGTCGCTGCTCTCGCAAACTGGGCCGACGACTCGCCAGTCGGGAGCTTGCGGCGCACCTTCCAGCAGCTCTACGCGATGTTTGGCCGTGTACAGGGCGGGCCGAATCAGGTCGTTCATGCCGGCGTTGATCATGACCCAGCGCCGCTCCGCGCTGCGCTTGGTTTGCACGATGCGCGCGACCAGCACGCCAAAAGGCGCCACCAAGCTGCGCCCGGGCTCCACGACGATCATCAGATCCGAGAGGCCGGCATCGCGCAGCGTTCGCACGCAGGTGTGCGCGAATTCGGAAGGCGGAACGGTGGACTCGCCGCCGTAGTCGACGCCGAAGCCACCGCCGAAGTCGACGTAGCGAAGCGACGGCGCGGCCGTTCGCCGTTCCCGAGCCACGTCGCAGAGCTTTCGGCCGGAGCGCGCATAGGCCTCGGTGGAGAGCTGCATCGAGCCCAAGTGCACCGAGATGCCGACCTGGCACAGGCGCCCGTCCGAACCGTCGATGACGCTCCAAGCCGCCGTCAGGTCGCTCTCGCTGATGCCGAACTTGGCGGAGTCGTGGCCCGTCGCGATGTGCGCGTGCGAATCGATCTCGATGCCGGGATTGAGCCGGATCGACACGTCGGCTCGGTGGCCAGTAGCTCTGGCCCTCGCCAAAATGCGAACCAGCTCTTCCACGCTTTCGGCTTGGATGGCCAGGATTGATTTGTAGAGAGCCAAGTCTATCTCGGCGTCGGTCTTGGCGACCCCACTCATCAGGATCTGGTTGGCTGGCACTCCGCAAGCCAAGGCAAGCTCGACCTCCGCGCCGGAGACCGCATCGATGCCGGCTCCCTCCGCGGCGAAGGCGCGGACCACCGTTCCTGAGCTGTTTGCCTTGACAGCGTAGGCAACCAAATGTGGCGCGTCGCCGAAGGCGTGGCGCAAAGAACGCAGCGTTTCCGTCATGCCGTCGACGTCATAGACGTAGGCGGGAAGCTCTACGTCGGCCTCGCGCACCAGCTGCGAAAGCCGCACCGAGCCCAAGACACCGTGATCTTGCGCATCGCGTCGAAATCCGGTCATGGGCGACCATTAGCACGGCCCGAACCGCGGGCTAATGCCAGGGAACGAGGCCGAAGCGGACGTGACCGCCGGCCGGCTCTGCGCGGTCGAAAGCCCCCCCGCGCTCGCGGCAGCTATCGCGTGTGGATTCTGCTGTGGCATGCTCGCCCTCCCGCCAAGCGCCGAGGCGCCGGCTCTATCACTTTCAGGAACTGGACGACCCTAGATGATCTCTCGCCGCGCCAAAATCGTTTGCACCATTGGACCCGCTGTTGACACGAGCGAAGGGATTCGCGGATTGATTGAAGCGGGGATGGACGTCGCGCGGCTCAACTTCTCCCATGGGACGCACGAGGAGCATGGCTCTCGCATCGAGATGATCCGTCAGGAGAGCGCAGCGCTTGGCAAGCAGGTGGCTCTGCTTCAGGACTTGTGCGGCCCCAAGATCCGTACCGCCAAGGTGGGCCCGGCCTTCCTCACCAATGGCGAGACCATCGACATGATCGCGGGCGACGTCGGCGACGACAAGACGATCGCCATCACCTATGAGCCTTTGGCTCACGACGTGCGGCCCGACGATCGCATTCTGTTGTCCGATGGCCAGGTAGAGCTGCGCGTGCTCGGAGTTCGTGGCGACCGCGTGGAATGCTTCGTGGAGCACGGCGGCGCGATGCGACCGAAGATGGGCGTGAACTTGCCCTCCGGCAGCCTGCGCTTGCCGGCGCTGACGGATAAGGACAAGAAGGACTTGGACTTCGGCTTGTCGATGGACCTCGACTACGTGGCGCTGTCGTTCGTGCGCCGCGCCGAAGAGGTGCAAGAGCTGCGTGAGATTTGCGAGCGCAAAGGCAAGCCGACGCCGATCATCGCCAAGATAGAGACGCCCGGCGCCGTGGAGCGCCTGGACTCGATCGTGCGGGCTTCGGACGCGGCGATGGTTGCGCGTGGGGACTTGGGCGTCGAGCTACCGCCCGAGACCGTGCCCGTCATTCAAAAGCAGACCATCGGTACCTGTCGGATCCACAGGAAGCCGGTGATTGTGGCTACGGAAATGCTCGCTTCCATGGTGGATTCGCCGCGCCCGACCCGCGCTGAGGCGAGCGACGTGGCGCACGCAGTTTTCGGCGGCGCTGACGCGGTGATGCTTTCAGCCGAGTCGGCTAGCGGCAAGTTCCCGCTCCAGGCGTGCCGCATGATGGACCGAATCATTCGCCAGGCCGAGGGCAGCCGGTTCTTTGCGCCCGTTCCCTCGGAGCCCGACCACACGACGCAGGACTCCATTGCCCACGCCGCCTGCGCCATCGCGCGCGAGGTAGGGGCCAAGCTGATCGTCACCTTGACCGAAACGGGCCTGACCAGTCGTTTAGTATCCAAGGCCCGCGCTACCGCGCCAATTCTGGCGTTTTCTTCTGATGAGCGCACTTTGCGGCGACTCGCGCTATATTGGGGCGTCACCCCTAGGGCGCTCGTGGGAAAAACGTCCACTCTCGAAGATCAGGTGCGGAATACCAGTCAGTTCTTGATGGACAACGGTCTCGTCAAGTCGGGTGAGAGGTATGTGATGGTGTACGGCGCGCGCGTGGGTGTGCGCGGCGCTACCAACGCCGTACGGGTGGAGCAGCTTCCATGATAGGCGCGCGGCGGAGGTCTGACTGAGCGCCGCGCACGAGCAGTCCTTTCCGAAGCTCGACAAGTACGAGCTCTTGGAGGAGATCGGCCATGGTGGCATGGCCACCGTCTACCGTGCTCGGGACAAGCGTCTGGGGCGGGAGGTGGCGGTCAAGATCATCCATCGCCACCTGCGCGAGAACAAGGAGGTCGGCCAGCGCTTCGCCAGCGAGGCTCGCGCCGTAGCCAAGGTGAAGCACCCCGGGGTGGTGGAGGTCTACGACGTTTCTGACGACGAGAGCGACGAACGCTACCTGGTCGTGGAGCTGGTTCGCGGCAAGACGTTGCGCCAGCTCTTGACCGACGAGGGCAACTTGCCACCAGAGGTGGCGGCGTCGATCGGCATCGAGGTCGCGTTGGCGCTCGACCACGCGCATGGCCTGGGCGTGATTCACCGGGACGTTAAGCCAGAGAACGTGCTCATGCGTGAGGTGGGTGAGGGTCGGCCTTCTACGGAGGTCCGGGAAAAGGCCGTGAAAATTACGGACTTTGGCATCGCCAAGCTGCTGGACGCCCAGGGCGTGACCTCTACCGGGCAGGTGCTCGGGTCGCCGGCGCACATGGCTCCTGAGCAGATCGAGGGAGGAGACGTGAGCGCGCGCTCGGACGTCTTCGGATTGGGTGTTTTGCTGTACGAGAGCATGGTCGGCAAGTTGCCGTTCGACGGGAAAAACCCCGCCCAAGTGCTGCGCCGCGTGCTGGATGGCACGTTCACTCCGTCGGAGCGCGCTCGGCCAACGCTGGGGGTTGGGCTGGGCGCCATCGTGGACCGCGCATTGGCCAAGGATCCGAAGGATCGCTTCGCGTCGGCGCTCGAGCTGGCGGAAGCGCTGCGCGGCGAGCTTCGGCTCCTGGGCTTCGACGATTCGAACTCAGAGGTCGCGGACTTCTTGCAAGCTCCCCAGCGATATCGCGAGGACTTCGAAGCGCGTGTGGTAGGGCGGCTGGTCGAGCGAGGTAAGGCGGCAAGGCTAGCGCGAGACGTGCTCGGGGCGACGGCTTGCTTCAATCGAGCGCTGGCTTTCCGGCCAGATGACGCCGACCTGATTACCCAGGTTTCGTCCTTGGCGCGCAATCAACGCACCCGGCGGCTGCTGGCTCAGGGCGCGGCGGCGGTGAGCGGTAGCTTGATTATCGTGCTGGGTGTCGTGGGCGTCTTCAAGCTGGGCTCGCGCATCCGCGAAAACAACCGACCCAAGCCGCAAGCCGTGGCAACCGCCGCGACCCGGAGCCAGGGACCCAAACGCGAAGCGGCGGCTGACCTCACGGAGCTGACCGAGGAGCCCGCAAGCTCGGCTCGCAAGCGCCCCAAGAGACCGCCTCCTGGCAAACCAGTCGTTGAAATCCCCAAGGAGGTCGAGACTACCAAAGCCCGCGTGCGGGTTCTGGTGATGGGTCCCCAGAACGCTACTGTCTACGTGGACGGCAAGCCTTTCGACAACTGGTTCGGCGTAGCCCACGACCTACCGGTGGGCCCGCACAGCTTCGAGTTTCGCCCACCGAGCACGGAGTGTTGTGTCGGCCCGGTATTCAAGACCGTGACCATCCGGGCGCCTGAATCGCCGAACGAGGAACAGCTGGTGAAGGGGGTCATCGATTGGAAGCCCGCCGTTCTGGAGTTCCGCGGAGCCCCCCTCTCCACCGCCAGCTGTGGCGAGGTGGCAACCTTCACGGCCCCGGGCTCGAGGTCGATCCCGATGCAAAAGGCCAGCGAAAAGGCGCGTTGCACGGTGATTCCTGCGCCGCAAAGCGGGGAGGCGCCAAAAGCATTTGACGTGGAGCTAAGCCCCGGACGAACCTCGAGCTTCCCTCGTCCATAGCGCGACCGGGGAGTGTCCCGGCGCCGAATGCAGAGGTTGTTGTCAGCGGTGGTGCTACTGAGCCTGTGGGCTTTGGTCTGCGCTCGCGCGGAGGCGCAAATCAAGTCGCCTCTCGACCGGTCTTCGGCTGCGGCTGACCCGCCGAGCAAGAAGGTGGAGGAGCGTCTGAGCGACGAAGCCGAGCTTGCCAAGGTGGTAAACCTGTATGAGGCCGGCAAGTATCGGGAGTGCGGCCAGGAGCTAGAGCGGCTCCTCGACCCGACGGGGCGCGCGCCGATTCGCCACCCTGGCATCGTGGAGAACGCCCGCGTGTATTGGGCCGCCTGCTTGATCGGCGGCGGGGACGCCGAGCTTGCCGAAGCGCCGCTGCGCGCCGCCATCCACGAGAATCCGCAAATGAAGCCGCCGGATAGCTTGGTGTTCCCGCAACCGGTGGTTCAACGTTTCTTCAAGGTGCGGGATTCGCTGGTGACCGAGATTCGCGCGGCGGAGCAGACGCGCATCAAGCAGGCGCAGGCGGACGCGCAGGAGCGTGAGCAGAGCCGGGAACGCGACAGGAGCCGGATGCGGCTCCTGGAAGAGCTGGCGCAGCAGGAGACGGTGGTCGTGGTGAATCGCCGCGTTCTGTCTTTCGTCCCGTTCGGTGTCGGGCAGATTCAGAACCGTCGCGAGGCGCTGGGCTACTCGCTCATGGTGAGCCAGTTGCTCTTCGGCTCCGCCGCGGTCGCGGCAGAAACCGTGCTCAGTCGCTTGGAAGTGGAGGTGGAGGTTTTGACCACCGACGGGAAGCTGGTGCAGTCCGACGAGGTGAACGCCAACTACAGGACCTGGGGCGAGGTGCGAAACGTAAGCTTCTGGACCTTCGCAGTGCTGGCGGTCGGAGGAGTCGTGCACGCTCAGCTGGACTACACACCCGAGTTTCGTGAAGTTCGTCGCCGGAAGGTTCCGGCCATGCGCGAGCCGACACCGACACGCCCCGCCGCCAACCTGTCAGCCGCCCCGTACTTTACGCAACAAGGCGCAGGCCTGAACGTGAGCGGCCGGTTCTAGTCCGGCTCGGTCTGGCGCGTTCGTGTGACGGGTGGGGTTCCTTAGCCGCAAAGGCGCAAGCCCTTCGGGCCGCCAGAAGGCCGAGAATTTGGGGGTTTAGATCCGAGCGGCGCTACGCGGCTCCATTCTCGAACCCCAAGACTCAGTCGGCGAGGGCGCAGCCCTTTGCGTCTTTGCGGCAAGTAAATGCCCCAAGTCGAAACACCCTCAACCCGCTTAGCGAGGGCAAAGCCGTCTGCGTCTTTGCGGCAAAGCAACTCACGGGCAAAGCACGACGCCCCAGGTTAATGCCTTGTGCTACAGCGCGCTGACCACGACGTTTTCGCGGTCGATGGCGGCTTCGGCGGATTCTACGCTGGTGGGCGATGTGGCGGCGGCTCGCAGCAGCTCGGCGTCCGAAATGCCGAGCAGGCGCAGGACCCATACTGGCGGCGTCAACTGAAGGTCGTGCTCGCGCGAGAAAAGCCGACCCAGCTCAAGCGCGTAGGCTCGCATCAGCTCACGAGTCCGAATGCCGTCGAAGGCTCGAGCCTTGGGCCGGCTGGCGAGTGGGAGCAGCACGAGTGAAATGAAAAGCAGCGTGTGCAGTCGGCGAAGTCTGCGTCTTCCGTCGACGGTACGGCTCAAGATGCGCCGCAAGAAATGCACGTTCAAAGGCACGTGGAAGGCTTCGTCTCGGGTCAGGATCGTGAGCATGCTGCGGACCGCCGGATCCGAAACGTTACGTAGCGCCATGCGATACGTAGTAGAGCCGATCGTCTCGAACATGAGGTTCGTCAGGACGATGGTGTCCATGCGCTTGGCGCGCGCGTAGACGGCGTAAAAAGTGCGGGTGACGCGCCCCATCGGCTCGACCCGCCCACCGAGCTTACCCAAAAACTCGGTCAAGAGCTCGCGATGCCAGCCCTCCTCGTTCCCGTACAGTCGCAGCACTTCCGATAGCTCGAGGTCCCAATCGGCCACCTCGTCGGCCAGCTCGTGCGCTTGGCGGATGCCTGACTCCTCCGCTCGAAAAGCGGCGTTGAAGAACTTGAGCGCCGCGCGCCGCTCGGCCTCGCTCTTGAACTCGACGCGATCACCCGGGGGCGTGTATTCGTGCATCTTGGGTGCGCGCCGCCGGAGCGCGGACAGCCACCACTGCGTTGGCCTCGCGGTCGGAGGCTGTGCCGTTGGCGCCGTATTCACGGAAAAGTCTCTCGCTTTTCGTAGGCTGCGACGTAGAACCCGGCCAGCTCTTTCAGCGGCGAGTCGCACAGCGCTTGTTCGGCGGCGCGGAAGAACCGCCGCCCCCAGCTGCCCCGCAAAAGCTTTGCGGTTGGTATTACGATTCGAATGCCACGTGCGCCTAGAAAAACGCAACCGGGCGGAGTCAGGGCTCGGGCGCGGGCAGGAGAGTCGAAGCGCGTGTACACATCGTGCTCATCGGCGCTCGCCGCAATTCTGCCTGCGGGACCCAAACGCCGCAGCAGGCCTCGCAGGCTGTAGGGATTGTAAAATTCGGCGATCACGACGCCACCTGGGCGCGTAACCCGCGCCATCTCCGAAAGGGCCTGCTCGATTGCAGGAACGTGCGCCAGCACTTTGAAGGAGCAAGTGACGTCGAAGCGACCGGACTCGAAGGGCAGCTCCGTGGCTGAGCCGAGCACGACGTCCAGCCCACGCAACTTCGCGCGCTCCAGCATGCCCGGCGAAAGGTCAACGCCCTTGGCGCTGCGAGCGAACTCCGCGAGCCGCGCGAGCACCAGCCCGGTTCCGCAGCCCACTTCCAGCACGTCGCGATCCTCCCCGAAGCGGCGAACGTAGCCGGCCTCGAGCTCGTCGAGCAGATCGTGATAGCCGCCTGGGTCATTGGTGCCACGTGCGCGTTCGTAGTCCGCCGAAAAGGCGTCGTAGTATTCGCGGTTTGCGGAAGCGCTGCCGGAAGCGTCCATCGGGCGGCTCATTTCCCGCTTTTTCATACGGTTGGCAAGTCTAGCCGCTAAGCGTCGGATTCTTCGTCGCTTCGGGGCCCGCTCGCGGCGTCCGCTTTTTTCGCGGAGCCGGCTTCCAACTCTGGCTTGCGCGAGCTGGTACCGTGCTCGGCGCCCACGCCCAGCAGCCCTGGGTTCTCCAGCTGACCGCTCAGCGCCCCGCAGGTGCGGCAGACTTCCACGCTGACTCTGCCCAGCGTGGACAGCCCGGCCAGGTAGCGCCCGCTGTCGGTCAGCTCTACGACGTCCGAGCCGCCACATCGCGGACAAGCATTGGCGTCTTCGTCTTCGTCTTCTTCCTCATCGTCGTCGTCCTCCTCGTCGGCATTGCGGGTAAGAGGAGTGGCTCTGGCGTCGCGCGCAAGCGGCAGCTTTTGCGCTCGGGATCGCAGGTAATAGCCCAGCAGCTGAGCCAACAACGCCACGGCCGATGCCACCAGAAACCAAGTCGAGGCTCGCTCCACCCGAACCGCATAAACCACGGCCGAGGCGAGCACGGCGGCCCCCACCAGGTCGCGGGCGCGCGCGCTTTCGATACGCGCTTCGCCGCGCACGAGCTTCGAGCTCTTGCCGAGGAGGATGAGAGCCCTCAGTGAGAGGGCCAGCGCTACCGCTGTTGCGGCAAACTCCAGGGTGGGAAGCTCGTCCAGCACGTGGGCCTGCTCCCTTATAGCAACCGGCAGCAGCGAGCGCGCTGAAACGTTGCTAGATTGGAGCCTGGCGTCGATGCCCGATCTTCAAGAACCCCGAGTTATTGGCACGGCGGAGTACGTGGATTTCCCGGATTGGAGGATTCGCAGCTTGCGCGCCAAGGTTGACACCGGCGCGCGAACGAGCGCGCTCCACGTGGAGAACGTCCTCGAGCTGCCCGGCGCCCGGGTCCGCTTCGACGTGAGGCTGCATCGCAGCGACACGACCGCCCGAACCACTGTCGAAGCAAAAGTGTCTCGCCGCGGGCTGGTGCGGGTCAGCTCCGGCATCGCGGAGACTCGCATCTTCGTTCAGGTTCGGGTACGGCTGGGTGGTGTAGGGCAGAGCATCGAGGTAGGGCTCGTAGATCGGCGCAACATGATCTACCGCATGCTGCTCGGTCGTGCGGCGCTTGAACGGCGCTACGTCGTCGACGTGACGAAACGCTACGCGCTCGGGAGCCTGTCGAACGGCGCCGGGCACAAGGTCGCCCGATGAAGCCGAGCGATCACCCAGAGTACTTTCGACTTCCGCCGCCGCCCGGGCGCTCCCGCGAAAGCTCCATCGTGCTCACCAGGGACGGGCGCTTCCTGCATGACGGTGAGCCCGTCGAGCACCTCTCCATGAAAAGGGCCTTCGCCTCCTGGCTCCGGCGGCACCCCGACGATGGCCGCACCATTTTGGACAACGGCTACGACTGGACTTACCTCCAGGTCGAGGGCTCGCTTTCGTTCGTGCGCTCCGTGAGGGCGACAGCCGACGGGCTGCGGGCCGAGCTGCTCGACGGCACCGAGGCTCCGCTTTCGGCCGGTGACCTTGCCTGCGATGCCGAGGGGGTCCTGACCCTGCGGTTGCCAAAGGGCGAGCCTGCGCGCTTCACTCCGGCCGCCCAGCTCGAGCTTTCACCCTGGCTTGCGGAGCGGGGCGGGCAGATCGGGCTGCAGATAGGCGGCCAGTTTTGCCCGATCGAGGGCGCCGCCACCAGGGCGTGATAAGTCTCGGCCCAATGCGAGTTCTGGTCGCCGACCGCCTGTCCGAAGGCAGCCTCGACGAAATGCGTACCCTGGGCGTCGACGTGAGCTACGAGCCCGAGCTCAGCGCTTCCGAGTTGCCTGGCCGTTTGGCTGAGATCAACGTGCTGGTCGTGCGCGGGACCGAAGTGACGAAGGTCGCATTCGACGCTGGCAGCGCGCTCAACTTGGTGATTCGCGCCGGCGCTGGCGTGAAGAACATCGACGTGGCGACGGCCAGCGAGCGTGGCATCTATGTCGCCAACTGTCCGGGTAAGAACGCATCAGCCGTAGCGGAGCTGACCTTCGCGTTGATCGGGTGCCTGGACCGACGGATACCGGACGCTGTGGCTAGCCTGCGCTCCGGGCGGTGGGAGAAGAACGAGTTCGCTCGGGCGGTTGGGTTGCGAGGGCGCTCGCTCGGAATACTCGGCCTTGGCCACGTGGGTCGCGCGGTGCTGAAGCTTGCGCAAGCTTATGAGCTTTCGTGCTTTGCCTGGGGTCGCTCGCTCACGCAAGCCAAGGCGGCGGAGCTAGGCGTCACGCGGGTCGCTTCGCCACTGGAGCTGGCGAAGGTTTCGGACATCTTCAGCGTGCACCTGGAGCTGACCGAGCGCACCCGCGGCATCGTGGACAGGCAGCTTTTGTCGCAGCTTCGTAACGGAGCTTATTTCGTGAATACGGCGCGCGACGAGCTGGTGGACTACGACGCGCTCTTGGAGCTCATTGCGCCAAAGAACCTGCGGGTCGGGCTCGACGTCATGCCGCGCGAGCCGGAGATGCGCAGCGCTTCCTACCAGCACCCGATTCTAAAGAGTGAATTGGTGTACGCGGTGCCGCACATCGGGGCCTCCACCGACCAGGCTCAGATTGCGATCGCCAATGAAACGGTACGCATCCTGCGGAGCTTTTTGACGAAGGGCGAGGTGCCCAACGTCGTCAACATCGCCGAAAGCTCCTGGTCGCGTTACCAGCTGGTCGTGCGGCACGTTGACAAGGTGGGCGCCCTGGCCAACGTGCTCGGGGTGCTCAAGCGCCACGGCATCAACGTCCAGGAGCTGGACAACACGGTCTTCGAAGGCGCCAGGGCAGCCTGCGCGAAAATCCGCTTGCCTTCCCGGCCGAGCGACGCTTGCCTCTCGGAAATCATGGCCTTCGAGGGCGAAGTCCTGCATGTGGACCTGGTTACCCTGCCGAACTTGGCTTGAGGCGGCAGATCGCAGGAAGCGATACCCTGGCAGGTCTCGATGCGCGACGCGGGGCTAGAAACCGAATGATTTCGCATCGGTAACTGTCCTTGCGTAGGGGTGCGCTCTCGGCTAATATTCCGGCCGACAATTTGGGTGGTTCCTTCGGACCCGCTCTTTTTAGAGGGTCCGTATTTTTTTGCCCTCTGCCCAGACCGACACTCTCCCACCTTCGATGCCGATTGCACACGAAAAGCTACCAGGATTGGACCGCGAGCGCGTGCTCGCCGCGGTAGCGCCCATCCTGTCTGCGCACCGTGTGGATGGGGTGGAGCTGTTGTTCAAGACCGACCGCGGCGGCTGGGTGCTCGAGCTCACTATCGAGCGACCCATGGAGCGAGTTCCGGGTGCCGGTATCACGCTGGAGCTCTGCACGGACATCTCGAGGGATCTTTCGGCCGCTCTGGATGTTGCTGACTGCATCCCCCATCGCTATCGGCTCGAGGTCGGCTCGCCGGGCGTGGAGCGCGCTCTTTACTCGCAGGCCGACTATCAGCGTTTCGCTGGCCAGGCGGCCCGGCTCAAGCTGCGAGTGGCCCGCAACAGCGAGTACGTGATCATCGGCGTGCTCAATGGGCTCTCTCCGGAGGGCCGCATCGTCATTCAGTCCGACACAGGGGAGCTGATCGAGCTTTCGCTCGATGAAATCGACAATGGCCGCCTGGTCTTCGATTGGAAGACTGGCAGCTCACGTTCCGGCGGCGCCAAAGCAGCGCGCCGCCCACCTGGCCGCGCTGAGCGGTCCGCACGGAGAAGGTAGAGATGGCAGCGCAAATAGCCGGAATGGCCATGGACCTCGGGTCCATCGTGGAGCAGGTCGCCCAGGAGAAGGGCATCGAGAAGAAGGTCCTGATCGAGACGATCGAAGCGGCGATCCTCAAGGCCGCTCAGGCCGTTTTTGGTCCCACGCGGGAGCTCGAAGCACGTTTCAACGACGACACCGGCAACATCGATCTTTTTCAGTACATGACGGTCGTCGAGACCGTCACGCTACCCGAGCGAGAGATCGACCTTGTCAGTGCGCGGAAGCATGGTCTCGAGGCCGAGATTGGCGAGGAGCTAGGCTTCCAGGTGTTCTGGCATCCGCGGGATGCAGAGCGCGCGCGCCAGCAGGACAAGGAGTTCGGGGCCGTGCTGGACATGAAGCAGGCACGCAGCGCTTTTGGGCGTATCGCGGCGCAGACGGCCAAGCAAGTGCTGCTCTCGCGTGTGCGTGACGCCGAGCGCGACATCATTTTCAACGAGTACAAGGATCGTCAGGGGCAGCTCATCCGCGGCATCGTTCGTCGCTTCGAGAAGGGACACAACCTGATTGTCGATCTGGGCAAGACCGAGGGTGTGCTGCCGGCTCGCGAGCAGACCCCGCGTGAGACTTACCGCCCGGGCGATCGCATCGTGGCGTTCGTCAAGAACATCGACCGCGAGTCGCGCGGACCGATGATCATCCTGAGCCGTCAGTCGCCGACGCTGGTCGACAAGCTGTTCGAGGCCGAGGTGCCAGAAATCTACGAAGGCATCGTCAAGATCGTGGGCGTCGCGCGCGAGCCTGGGTCACGCAGCAAAATTGCGGTAACGACCCGCGACTCGGACGTGGACCCCGTCGGCGCGTGCGTCGGCATCAAAGGCTCGCGGGTGCAAGCCGTGGTGCAGGAGCTGCGAGGCGAAAAGATCGATATCGTGCCGTACGACCCCGATCCCGCCCGCTACATCATCAACGCCATCCAGCCCGCCGAAGTGAACAAAGTGATCGTGGACGAGTCCGATCACCGGATGGAGCTCGTAGTGCCGGACGAGAAACTGTCGCTCGCCATCGGGCGCAAGGGCCAAAACGTGAGGCTCGCGGCTCAGCTCACGGGCTGGAAGCTCGACATCATCAGCGACAGCAAGTTCCGTCAGATGGAGGACGAGGCCCTGGTCGTGCTGAAGGAGATCGACGGAGTAGACGAGAGCCTCGCCAAGGCCATCTTCCGTCTGGGCTTCCGCGCCTTGGAGGAGATCTCCGAAGCGGCGGTGGAAGAGCTGGCGCAGATCGAGGGCGTAGAAACCGAGGAACGCGCCACCGAGCTGAAGCGGGCAGCCGACGCCACGACCGAACGCCTGCGCCGCGAGCGCATCCAGCGCGCTTCTTCGCAGATCGAGCCGCTCACCGAGCGCGAAAAGCTGCGCTTCGTACCGGGCGTAGGTCTACGCACGCTGCAGTTGCTAGAAGAGGCCGGCTACCGCGCGGTCACCGACCTGGCGCGGGAAGATGCCGACCGTTTGGCGATCCGTACCGGCCTCGGCATCAAGAAGGCACGACAAATCCAGCAGGGCGCCGAGTACTTCCTCCGTTCCGAGGCGCACGTCATCGAAGCGACGCGCGCTGAGCTCGCTGCGGCTCGCGCCGCCCAAGCCGCTGCCGCCCCGGCCCCGGCTTTGGAAGAGGCTTGAAGCGAGAAGGAGCGGCAACCAACGTGCCCATGCTTCGGTCGTGTGTCGGTTGCAGAGCCAGCGGTTCACCGCAGGACCTGGTGCGCCTGGTCGTCGGCCCCGAGGGCGAGGTGGTGCCTGATATCGGCGGCAGTGCCTTCGGCCGCGGAGCTTGGGTGCACCCGCGCGCGACTTGTGTACGTGACGCCGTGCGCGGTGGCCTGAGTCGCGGACTGAAGACGAAAGTGACCGCTGACGCTGCCGCTGTCACGGGTCTGCTGCGAGACGCGGCAGCGCGACGAGCAGTTTCGCTACTCAAATCCGCTCAGAGAGCCAGGCGTACGGCTCTAGGGACGACCGCTCTCGAGGAAGCCGAGCGAGACGGGCGCGTCGAGCTTTTGGTACTAGCTTCGGATGCCAAGGCGTCTGCGGACCTGTCAGCCGTTCAGCGCTTGGCGGCGCGTGGCCGAGTGCGGATCTTCATGACCAAGTCCGAGCTCGGGGCCGCGATGGGCCGCGACGAGCTGGCCCTCGTGGGTTTACTTTCCGCGGACCTCTCTCAAGAGGTTTCCCGCATGATTTCGGTGGCCGAGCTCGAAGAGCCGGGACAACCGCACAGAGTGACGGAGGTTGGATGACGATCAAGCTGCGTGTGTACGAGGTAGCTCGCGATTTGGGCATGGACAACAAGAGCCTCGTTTCGTTGCTCCAATCCGTGGGCGTCCCAGACGTGCGCAATCATATGAGCGCTATCGGCCCCGAGGTCGTGGACCGCGTCAAGCGGCACCTGGAGAAGGCCAAGTCTCCCAGCACGGTCGAGGAGCGCATCCGTCCGACCGTCGTGAAGCGGCGTGCCGCTGGCGGCGGAGCTGCTGGTCGAGTCGAGGCTTCGTCCCCGGTCTCGTCGGCGGGGCCGGTTACTCCTTCACGGGAGGAGAGGTCGTCTCCGGCTCACGTTCAGGTTCAGGCGCCAGTCGAGATAAAGTCGCGCCCGGTGGCTCCGGCGCGTCCGATGCCCCCCGAGGCATCGCCCATACTGATCGCGCCGGCAGCGCCCGCTCCGATACCGGCAGCAGCCGCACCAGCCCCGGCAGCCGCCCCGGCAGCCGCCCCGGCAGCCGCCCCGGCGCCCGCACCAGCACCAGCAGCACCACCGCCCGTCGTGGAGGCAGCGCCGCCCGCTCCGGCTCCTGCTCTAAAGTCGGAGCCACGGTACGCCGATCCGCCTCCGCCTCCCGCGTCGGCGCCATCTAACTCCGCTCCGGTTCCTCAAGTGGTCGCACCACCGCCGCCGCCGGTCCCGGTGATCGCGCCGCCGCCGCCGGCGTCGACGCCAAGGCCCGTCGTCGCTTCGGCCCCGACCCCTTCGCCCGTTGGAGCTTCAGTTGCGCCCGGAGCCCCGCGTCCATCGACGCCGCCCAAAACCGGCATCGATGTCTGGGAGGGCCGACCCGGAGTGCCCATGCCAGCCCGCGGTGGTCCGGTGCCGCGTCGCGTTCAGTACGACGCCAAGGCGGGCGTCGGCATCGGGCAGCGTCCCGGCGCACCTCGTGGTCCGAGCGGCCCTCACGGGAATTTCCGAGGCCCACAGCGGCCGGGTATGCGTGGCGGGCGCTTCGTCGGTCCCTCGCGGCCCAAGATCCCAAGCAATATCGTCACGCAGGAGCGCTCGGCACACAAGAAAATCGTGCGCATCGAGGAGACGGTAGGGCTTCAGATCCTAGCCGGCAAGATGGGCATCAAGTCCACCGAGATGCTCATGAAGCTCATGCGGCTCGGCATGACTGGCGTGAACATCAACAGCACGCTCGACGCGGATACCGCGAAGATCGTCGCCAACGAGTTCGGCTGGGAAGTCGAGGACGTGGCGGTCAGCGAAGAGGATCAGATTACGGCAGCCCAGGGCGCGGAGGCCGAGGATAATTCCGAGAAGTTGTTGCGCCCGCCCGTCGTAACCGTAATGGGTCACGTCGACCACGGCAAAACCAGCCTCCTTGACCAGATCCGCAAAGCAGACGTGGTGGGCGGTGAAGCCGGTGGCATCACTCAGCACATTGGCGCCTACTCGGTGGCGACCGCCTTCGGATTGATCACGTTCCTGGACACGCCCGGCCACGAAGCGTTTACGGCCATGCGTGCCCGTGGCGCGCGCACGACGGACTTGGTCGTGCTGGTGGTAGCCGCCGACGACGGAGTGATGCCGCAAACCCGCGAGGCCATCAACCACGCCAAGGCTGCGAACGTGCCCATCGTCGTCGCCATCAACAAGATGGACAAGCCCGACGCGAACCCGGAGCGGGTCAAGCGTCAGCTTTCGGAGCTTGGCCTCGTCGCGGAGGAATGGGGCGGGGATACGCTCTACGTCGAGGTCTCTGCCGTTACCAAGCTTGGTATCGACAAGCTCCTCGAATCGCTGGCCCTGCAGGCCGAAGTGCTCGAGCTGCGTGCGAATCCGAGCAAGGCCGCGACCGGCGTGGTCGTGGAAGCCGAGCTCGATCGCGGGCGCGGGCCGGTTGCGACGATCCTGATCCAGGATGGCACGCTCAACCGTGGCGACATCATCCTGGCGGGCGGCGCCTACGGCAAGGTGCGCGCAATGCACGACGCCCTCGGCAATCAGCTCGAGAGCGCCGGGCCTTCTACGCCGGTCGTGGTCATTGGCCTGGCCGACGTTCCGAGCGCGGGCGACCCGGTTCACGTCCTCAACGACATGAAGACGGCGCAAGAAATCGCCGACACCCGCAAGACCAAGGTGCGGCGCAGCCTAACTCCCGGCACCGGAGCTCGCGCCACCACGCTCGAGGACTTGGCCAAGGCCATGGCCGAGAACGAGCAGGCTGAGCTGAAGCTGATCATCAAGGCGGACGTTCAGGGGTCAGTCGAAGCGGTCTCGGACGCTTTGACGCGCCTAACGACTCAAAAGGTCAAGGTCAGCGTCGTGCACGCAGCGGCGGGCGCCATCACCGAGGGTGACGTCAACCTGGCAGTCGCGGCCGGGGCGATCATCATCGGCTTCAACGTACGCCCTGCCGGCAAGGCGGCCTCTCTTGCGCAACAAGAGGAGGTTCAGATCCGCCATTACACGATCATCTACAACGTGGTGGATGAGGTGAAGGCGGCCATGGAAGGCCTGCTCGCTCCGACTCAGGTGGAGAAGAACATCGGCAAAGCGGAGATCCGCCAGGTGTTCAAAACCAGCAAGTCCGGCGCCGTGGCAGGTTGCATGGTGATCGACGGCATCATTAAGCGCTCGGCAGGAGCCAGGCTGATGCGCGAAGGCGCGTCCATTTGGCAAGGCAAGCTAGCAAGTCTCAAGCGCTTCAAGGACGACGTACGCGACGTGAAGGAGGGCTTCGATTGCGGTATCGCCCTCGAGGGTTACGCCGACTTCAAGGAAGGCGACATCATCGAAGTCTACGAGGTCGAAGAAGTGAAGCAGACCTTGTGATCTGCAAGCTGACCGCGCCCGCGCTACCTCGCCACAAAATCGAATGTTTATCGGAGTTTTGAGGCTCGTGTTTCAGATCCCGGGCGCCGCTTCGCTGAAGGACCGGCGCCGTGTGGTGAAGAGCTTCAAGGATCGCGTGCGAGCGCGTTTTCCGGTTTCCATTGCCGAGGTAGGTGACCTTTCGCACTGGCAGGTGGCGACCCTCGGTGTGGCGGTCATTTCTGGCGAAGCCGCTCGCTGCTCGGAAGTGCTCTCCGCGGTCTCGCGCGAAGCGGAGCGAGCAAACGACGCTGTGCTCGCCGACGTGGCTACCGAGCTGATTCCGTTCGGTAGCGGTGGTTCAGGCATTCGCGGCGGCATCGAGCAGGCGCTCCTGCGCGGCAGCCAGCCAGACGGAGAGTAGCTGAGCCATGCCCAACCCAAGCGACGGCAGGCGTACGAAGCGCGTGGCAGAGCTGATACAGCGCCACTTCGCTGACGCCCTTCGGCGTGAGCTCGACGACCCGAAGCTGGCTGCCGTGGTCGTCACAGGAGTCGACGTCTCCGACGATTTGATGATCGCCAAGATTGGCATTCGGTTGCTGATCGGCGACGACGATGCCAAGGCGCGTCGGGGCGTCATCGAGCGCCTCAAGCGCGCGTCGCCCCGGCTTCGGCGGGTGATCACGCCGCGGCTAGAGCTAAAGCGAGCGCCGGAGCTCCGTTTTCACTACGACTTGGGGCTGGATGCGTATCAGCGTGTCTCGGAGCTGCTGAAGGAAGTGGAGCAGGAGCCCAAGGCAGCACCGGACGGTAAGCCAGAAGAGTGAAGCCTTGCGGCGACGCTTGGCCTTTTCCGTGCCCGTAAACGTAACGGGCACGGGCACGTTTACGGGAGAGACAGCATTCAGGGACACGCCTGAGTAGTGTTAGAGTGTCTTCGAGACGGTCACTGGGTCGCCGGAGAACGGCGAGATGCGCGCGCGCGACGCTGCGGCAATCAGGCAGGAGCGGGTTTCGCGGGCGAGATTCTCGCCGGAAACGCGAATGCTCTTGGCCACGCCAGAGTTGGCGAAGCTGACGATAACGCGCACCGGGCCGCTGCGCTCTCCGCAACTACCAGCCGCTCGCCCTACCTGACTCAGCGCCGACACCAGCTCTGCCCGGCTCGGACCGTCCGCGGCAGGGCTACGAGAGGCTGCAACGGAGGTGGTTGACGTGGTGGGGGTGGTGCTCGCCGGCGAGACGCGCGTCGTGCCGCCAGTCGCGGTCAGGAGCGGCAAATCGGCGATGGTCAGCGTGGGCATGCTCGGCGCTCGGGTCGCGCTCCCAGGCGACGAGGCGGCGAGTTGCGGCGTATCGATGGAAGGAGGGGCAGCGCCGGCAGCTCGAGATCCGCGGGGCGCGGAGAGCGGGGGCTTGGCCACGGCCCACAACGGACCAAGCTCGCTGTGCGCAAACCAGGCAGCGGCCGAGCTCAGCGCTGCCACCAGCAGGAGCTCCATCCCGCGCCTCTGGGCCACGGCCCTCGAGGCTACGGCGCTGGAGGCCACGACCCCGGGGGCCAGGTCGCTCGAGCTGGGCGCGAGGCTTGGTGTCGGCGCGACCTCGAGGTCTGGCGCCGCTCTCGCGGTGACCTCGCTTGGCAGGCGAGGCGGCGCAGGTATCTGCATCCGAACCAGTGTGTCTTCCCAGTCGGGAAACGACGGGGCAGGGGGCCTTGCCTGAGTCGCCGGCTGAAGTCGCTGGTCGTCCGGCAAGATGCGCGTGCGCCTCAGGATCGGCTGTAAGTCCGCTACGCCCAGAAGCGGGCGCCACTTCAGCATGCCCTTTTTCCAAACGACCGCTCCCCGGGCGAGCCCGTGACCGTAGAGGCGTGCGATCTCTTCGTCGCGTAGCTCGAGTTGCACGTTCCAGCTATCCCCGGACGTCAACGTGCGCTCGCTTCGTGGCAGCTCCAACGCCCCTTGCGGTGTATTGGCAGAGTCGCGCGGCGGCGGCATCTCGTGGCGCAGCGCGTGCGCCGAGCTTTCCGAGGTTGTCGTGCTAGTCGTGCCCGTGTTGGTAGAGAGCTGCGGCACGGGAGGTGGTGGCGGCATCGAGCGCGGGACAGCCGGCCGCGTGTCGCTACGCGGCTGCGGCACGGACGACGTGCCGCGGCGCCCCGAGCCGATCGCGGCATAGAGCCGACGTGAGCGGAGTGCTCCGCGGGCGCTTGAAAGATTCGACGTTTCGACGCGGAGCATTTTCTTACCTGCCGAAGATCCGTGCGACCCAGCGAAAGGACCTGCCGACTCGAAGGCCCTGGGCATACCACGGCTCCGAACGCGCGTTTCGCCACCCCTGCGTCAGATCGCCACTGACGTTAGGCCTGCGCTGTTTCGAGCAACTTCTGGCAACGGTTCCAGGTCGCGGGCCCGGCTAGCTGGAATCAGTTCAGCCGGTAGGGCCGGGGCTTTTTGGCCGCTTTCGGCCCCCCGCGACGCATTGCCGCTGGGAGGCCGCATTACCCGCACTTCGGCGTCACTTCTGCTGAATTAGAACCTGAACGCGACGATTCTTGGCACGGTTGCCGTCGGTGCTGTTCGGAACCAGCGGTTTGTCTGCGCCGTAGCCCTTGGCGACCAATCTGTCGGGCGCCACGCCCAGACGGACCATAGCGTCCACCACAGCCTGCGCGCGACCTTGGCTGAGCCGCTGATTGTAGACAGCCGAGCCCGTGTTGTCGGTGTGGCCCTGCACTTCGGCGAGGCGGATTTCGGCGCGGGCCTTGAACAACTCCGCCAACTCTTCCAGTAGACCGAAAGAGTCAGGCAGGATTTCAGTGGAGTCGTGCTGGAAGTGGACTTCCTTCTTGAGCTTCACCTCGCGGCCGGCCACGATCACGTTGGGTTGGGCGGGGCGCTTGTTCAGCACGATTCGAGCTTGCACCTCTTCGCGCGACTTGACGGCGACCTCGGTGGCGCTCGTGAAGTAGCCCGCGGCCTCGACGGTAATTTTCACCGTGCCGGGCTTTACGTTGCCCACGCTGAAGGCGCCCGTGGAGTCTGCTGAGAGCTCCAAGCTGCGGTTCAAGGGATCCATGATGATGATGCGAGCGCCGGAGACCGCCTGACCGCTCTCCCCGTCGCTGACCGCGCCGGCGACGGTTCCGACCCGCGGCAGCGCCTCCAACTCGCACACCACGTTGACCACGGTATTGCCACCAACGCTCGTCGGCCCGGCGACTCCGCCCGGAGTCGAGACGGGCGGCGGCGCCACCGGAGCGCCGGGAGCCGGCGGAGCGCCGGGAGCCGGCGGAGCGCCAGTTGCAGGCGCGGCTGCAGCTGCTCCAGGCAACGGCACGGTGGCGATGCATTGCCCGTCGCGATAGCCCGCGGCCATCACGTTGAAGGTGTACGTGCCCGTCTCGAGGTCGGTCGAACGAAAGGTTCCGTCGTCGGCTGTCACCATGCCGGTCAAGTTGCGGCCGTCGTAGCGAAGGACGGCGCCGGCCACGGGAGCCTGAGTGCCCCGCTCGGTCACCACGCCGGCAATGTACGCCTTGGGCGCGGTCAAGGCGGGCGCGGGGCGCGCAGGAGCTTCCACCCGCTGAATTACCGGCGCCGGGGCAACCGTGTCCACCGCGTAGGCCAGACCGAACCACAGGTTCCAGGGAGCTTCGGGCGCTACCTCCTCGACGAACTCGCTGGTGGCGCCCGTCCCGATATCCAAAGCCGCGGTGAGCGCTAGCCCGTGCTCGGCCCATGGATAGACGCGCGCGCCAAGCGTTAGCCGTGACGGCGAGGCCCCGAACCCCTGGTGTTCGCCCAAGCAGCCTTCACCCGCTGCCACCACGTTCGAGAGGTTGCAGGTGTAATTCTGACGATTCAGGGGCACGTCGATCGACCACTCCAGAAAGGGCCGAATCACGGCGTGGTCATACTCAGCCGCCAAGCCGATATTGATGAAGTCCACTCGATTGATGTCGAGGCCAAAGCGTTCGATGCGGGAAATCCTGGCGCCGCGACCTGCTGGAGGCTGGGCGTTCTCCAGGTCGTCCACCACGTTGCCCGAGTTGTCGAGCACGTAGCCGAAGTTGGCGTGGAACCGCAGCGGGATATTGTCGGCTGGGTTGATGCGGTTGTTCAGATCAATCGTGCTGAGCGCACGGATCGCGAAGCTGGTGCCGCCGCCGTCCAGCCCTACGCCGCCGGTACCGTTCAAGAACCAAAGCTCGAGCTCGCCGCCAAAGCTGAACATGGCGTCGGGCTCCTTGGGCATGAAGCCCTTCACGCCCAAGTTCGTGTCGCCCAGCACTTGCAGGAGCTGAGGTCGGCTGCGCGCGTTGCTGACAGCCCGATTGTGGAAACCAAGGTAAGCCTCGAGGAACGGCAGCAACGTCGCCGAGACACCGAGATGCGCGCCCATGGCTTCTATCTCGTCAGCGGCGCCTGGGGCTTCGCCTCGAAAGGTGGGACAGACGCTGGCGGAGTTGCACAAGAAGCCCGAGGTCGTGAAGTAGCTGCCGTACAGCGAAAAGCGGAAGGTGCCTGGCGCACCGGAGCCGGCCTCCGTGACGTGGATCAGGCCTGTCGAGCCCGAGACCGCGTTCTGCGCTTGCAGCGACTGCAAGCGCCAGTTGCGCTCGTAGTCGGTCGGCGACTCTTCGTCGCCTTCGAGGTCGGTGCCGCTCGCGTCGCCGTCGAGCCCGCCCTCGAGACTGAGGCTGGCGTCCGCGCTGGCGGAGGCGCCAGGAGAGGGGCTGGCTGACGGAGCGGGGGCACCGGCAGCCGGAGTCGCTGCGGGCGCAGGGGAGCCAGGCGCTGGCGGCGCTGCTGCGGGCACAGGCGAGCCCGCAGGGGCTGGCGCGGCGGGAGGCGGTGGGGCCGCAGGGCCTGGCGCGGCCGGCGCCACCGCGGGCGGGGGGGCGGCGGGAGGCAACGGTTGCTGAGCCTGTACCCCGGCAGCCCAGAACGACCCCAAAAGCGAGAGCGACGCGAATCCTACCCGTTTCATCTTTCCTCGTTTTTCCTCGGTTCGAACACATGCCCCAGGAGGTACCCACACAAAGTCCCGGGCGAACGAAGCATCGAAAGCCGTTCTATCATCGAATGGCCCGGCCGTAGAAATTGGCTGGACGACTCATTTTCGGCGGTACCTGGCGGCCCGGGGGGCGCGGTTCTGCCTTCGGGGCTTTTGCCCGTCGCCCATCGACGCTACCTTCCTCCCAAAACGTGGCAGACGCAGTCATTCGGGTCGAGCGGCTTCAGAAGGAATTTCGTCACGGGTTCTTCAGACGCCGCGTGGTGGCGGTGAAGGACATCTCCTTCGACGTTCAGCGCGGCGACATTTTCGGGTTTTTGGGGCCCAACGGCGCCGGCAAGACCACCACGATCAAGATGCTCGTGGGGCTCATCAGGCCCAGCGGCGGGCAGGCCGCACTGTTCGGAGATCCCGTACCCAGCACGCGTGCGCTGGCCAAGGTGGGGTTCCTGCCCGAGAACCCTTACGTTTATCCTTACCTAACTCCCACCGAGTTCGTGGAGCTGTGCGGTCGGCTGTCAGGGCTCAGCGGGCGGGCTGCCCGCGACCAGGCGCGTCGAGTGCTGGGACAAGTTGGAATCTTGTACGCGGCCGACCGCCCCGTGCGGCGGCTTTCGAAGGGCATGCTTCAGCGTACCGGCCTGGCGGCGGCACTAGTGGCCGACCCGGAGCTGCTCATCTTGGACGAGCCGATGAGCGGGCTGGACCCGGTGGGACGCAAGGAAGTGCGCGACCTGATTTTGGACGAGCGGCGGCAAGGGCGCACCATCTTCTTCTCCACGCACATCCTCAACGACGTGGAGACACTCTGCGATCGGGTCACGATCTTGCGCAAGGGCGAGGTCGTGGTGAGCGGTCAAATTTCAGAGCTGCTGCGGCGTGAAGCGCGCAGGACCAACGTCACTGTGTCTGGCAACTATGCCGAGCTCGCGGCAGGCGCGCTCGGACCTTCCGTGGCCGTTAGGGAAGTCGGCGGCAACCTGGTGCTGGAGGTCGAAGGAGCCGATCAGCTGAGCGAGGTTTTAAAGCGAGTGCTGGAGCTGGGGGCAACGGTCGTCGAAGTCATTCCCCACCACGAAACGCTGGAGGGCTTGTTCCTGCGTGAAGCCATCGGAGCGGGAGAAGCCGCAGCTTGAGCCGCAGCGCCCTAGGAGACTGGTGTTTTTCAAACTCCAGTCTCCTAGACCTGTCCTGGGGGAGGAGG
>Ga0163144_10007711_pt1 | contig 23523 bp, 21 predicted proteins | sample OliLak19BULKMAT1_FD_123175 | JGI IMG/M metagenome (GOLD analysis project Ga0163144, IMG submission 123175) | Freshwater microbial mat bacterial communities from Lake Vanda, McMurdo Dry Valleys, Antarctica - Oligotrophic Lake LV.19.BULKMAT1 | ecosystem: Environmental > Aquatic > Freshwater >...
CCCATGATGAAGCGACGGGTCAATGACTCGGGCGGAGTGCCGCATTCCGGAGCCCGCCTGGGAATGTGCAAGACGCGGTACTCCGGCGGATAACAATTGCAAGCGGACCGTCATGGGTGTCTTCATCAATTATCATGCAAAGCTTACTCGGCGCGGAACTGTCTGGAAAGCAAAGAGGAATGGCCGGCATTTGAGCCGGCGGGGCAGCTCGCGGACGTTGCGGGCGTTGCGCCGTGGGCTGGCTGCTGCCAACACGAGCGATAACCCAATCCCAGCCCCGAAGGGCCGCAACACGCAAGCCCATGGCAACGCCCTGGGAAGAGCTGAAGCCTCCGTTCACCCTGTCCGAGCCGTCCGGGCGCCACGGCCGTCGAACACGATGCCGTGCTGCTGACCAAAGGCGTACCTCGCGAGGTGCCACCCCGAAAGTAGTGGCACCCCGAGCGACGCCATCAGACCTTGCTCAGGTGTTCTGCCATTCGCGTTTGCCAGCCTGGGCCCGTGGCCTTCCAGCGTTCGATCACGTCGGCTGGCAGTCGCAACGAGATCAGCTTGCGGGGATTCGGTGAGAAAGGTCGTCCGCCTTTGTTGACCTTGGCGCGGGCGAGCATGTCATCGGTGAGTTCAGGAAGTTCCTCGTACTCCGCGGGTTTCACCGTGTGCGCATCGACCCGGGCAACGTCAGACTTCAAGGAGCGGCGAGATGCGGGTTTGTTCGCGTTCATTGGCTTTCCTCATACTGAAGATGTGGCGATCTGCGCCACGCGGCGTGTAGCCCACGACGACCATGCGTCCGGCCAAGGTGCCGTAGCAGATCATGCGCGGCTCGCCATAGTCCTTCCGTGTGTCTTCCATCTCCACGGTAACCCCAGCAAAGACGGCTGCAGCGTCGGCGAAGTCCAATCCGCGTTCGGCCAAGGTTTGCTCGCACTTGGCCGGATCGAACAGGATGCGAATGCGGTTACCGTATCTACGACAACTCGAAGCTGCAAGCAGCGTCGTCGTTCTCCCTGATAGGGGGGGGAAGGCCGAACCGCAGCGATCGTTCCGTCGCCGCGTGAATCATCCCGTCGTGAACGAGCGCCGTCGAGGAGTTTCACGCAACGCCACGACGAGCGCTACGCACGCGGCGCGAGATCAAATCTTCTGGCGATGGAATGAACCGGGTCGCAAAGGTTGAAGCCTCGCGTCCGAACAGAAGGTGTCCGGGTCCAGCCCCCGCCTGAAGCCTCCGTTCGCCCTGAGCCTGCCGACGTGATGGTCGTAGCCCTTCCGCGGGGTCATCGACTAGCGCGGGCTCGCGCCCGCAACCCGATTTCAGAACCTGAACTCTTCATCGTCGCTAGTCGTTCAGGGCCAGGACAGCCCGAAGCGTTCGCGCAACGCGCGGATGTCGTCGGCAAAGATCTCTTCGAGGAAGACGCGGTACTTGCTCCGGGCTCCGGCTGCCGCCGGCGGGATTGACCTCCTCGCGCGCCAAGTCGCCAGTGAAGCCATCGTCGCTGTCGATGCCGAGAAACTGCATCGCCTCGAGCAACATCTCCTCAGGGCGCGTCCCAATGTCGTCGAACACGCCCGGCTACCGTCGAGGTGCGTCCGGCGCCCACAAAATCACCTATTGACAGGGTTCGAGCACCTAGTTGAGGATGTCCCAATCACTGTTGAACTGAAGAATTGAAAAGGTGGCGGCTCGTTCTCCGTTTCCGATAAGTGGAATTCCGGGACGTAGAGAACTTCTGGAAGTTGCACCGAGCGTGCCAGCTCGGAAGCGTTTTCCGAATCTTCTCTACGTCCCGGAATCGATATCGATTCGCTTCCCCGCTTTAGTCGGCTCCACCCGTGCACACCGCATCGCCCCGTCGACCACGAACTCCTCGATCCCGATTCCGATTCCGACCCCGATGCGGGCGGGCTTCATAGAAATCCACCGAGCCGTCGGTTTCCACCTTGGCCTCCGGGTGGAATAGCACTTCTTTCACGGCCTTCGCTTCGCTCGGATCTCCGCGAAGACCTGCCGCGCAGCAATCCCTCGGACGACGCCATCCCGTAGCTCATGAAAGCGACGCTCGGCCCGGCGAAACTTCTCGCCTGCGCCAGGCGGCGTCATCGGAGCGCCGGCCGATCACGGGGATTCCGGCAGGATTTCCGAAGGGCGTCGAAATCGTTTCTCCCTCCACTGTAGCCGGCGGACTGCCGAGCCTATTGTCGTATGCCAACACATAGAAATCCGTTGAAAAGCCATGCGCACCCAAGATTCCGTCATTCCCGCGGAAGCGGGAATCCACGATTGGTGCGGGATTCTGGGCCCCCGCTTCCGCGAGGGCGACAGAAGATTGCGAAGTTCAGCAGGCTGTTGGCGCAGCCGGATCGGCCGGGTCAGCACCCACTGCCGCAGGCCAAGCCGTAAATCTCGGTGTCAACGAGCGCAAAACGGGCGTCGGGAGCGGTGAGAGTTGCGAGTGCTCGTAGTTCGGGCTTGCGTTGGCGTTCGTCTGCACCCGCTTTCGCTGCGTTGGCTCGCTGTCGGGATGGCGTTCTCGTCCGAATGAGCTTACCGCGAAATGCACGAGATGCGCGGAATGACTCCGAACACCCGCAATGGCATCAGCCAGGCTTGTCGGATGGCGGGGGCGGGTTGCGGCGGGCGTCGGCGCGGTCGTAGGCGGTGATGATGTTCTGCACGAGGCGGTGGCGTACGACGTCGCGCTCGGTGAAGTAGCAGAACCGGATGCCGTCGACCCCTTCCAGCACCGCGCGGGCATCCTTCAACCCCGACGGCTTGCCGGCCGGTAGGTCGATCTGGGTGATGTCGCCCGTGATCACTGCCTTGCTGCCGGAGCCGAGGCGCGTCACGAACATCTTCATCTGCTCGGGCGTCGTGTTCTGCGCTTCGTCGAGAATCACGAACGAGTCGTTCAACGTGCGGCCGCGCATGAACGCGAGCGGCGCAACCTCGATCTGGCCGCGCTCGATCATTTTCTGCGCCTTGGCGAAGTCGACCATGTCGTGCAGCGCGTCGTACAACGGCCGCAAGTACGGATTCACCTTCTCCACCAGATCACCCGGCAAGAACCCGAGCTTCTCGCCCGCTTCGACCGCCGGGCGCGTCAGGATCATCCGCGCGAAGTTGTTGCGCATCAGCTCCGCCACCGCGATCGCCATCGCCAGGTACGTCTTCCCCGTGCCTGCCGGGCCGATGCCAAAGACGATGTCGTCGGCGCGGATCGCGTCGATGTATTCCTTCTGCGCCACGCTCTTCGGCGTGATCATGCGCTTGTGCGCCGCGACGTATACCGTGTCGAGAAAGATGTCGCGCAGGCGCGCGTTGCGATCGCGACTCAGGATGCGAATGGCATAGTCGACGTCGCTGGCGAAGACCGGATAGCCCTTCGCAATCACGTCGTAGAGCTGGGTGAAGACGCGCTCGCCGAGTTCCCGCGCATGCACGTCGCCCTCGAGCGTCAACGTCTGCTCACCGATCATCACCCGCAACCGCAGGTTGCGCTCGATGACCTTCAGGTTCTCGTCGTGCTGCCCGAGCAGGTCGCGGAAAACCCGGGGGTCCTCGAGTTCGATGTGCGTGACGTCCGCGCCCTCCGGTTCCACAATCTCTACTCCCCGCCGAGCGCGCGGCGCGCCGCCTGCAACGCGTCCGCGATCTTCGCCGGCTCCTTGCCGCCGGCCTGCGCAAGGTCGGGCTTGCCGCCGCCCCGGCCGCCGACGATCGGTGCGATCTCGCCGATCAGCTTGCCCGCATGCACCTTGCTGCCCGCTAGATCCTTGGTCACCGCACAAAGCAGCGCCACCCGGCCGTCGGCATCGCCCGCGAGGACCACCGCGCCACTGCCGATGCGATCGCGCAACTTGTCGGCGAGGTCGAGCAGCCGCTTGTTGTCGGCACCCGCCACCGGCGCAACCACCGCCCGGAAGCCGCCCGCGGTGGTGAAGGCGTAGCGTTCATCTTCGAGCAGATCACCGCTCTGCGCGCCCGCTAGCTTCTCGGTGATCTGCTGGAGCTGGCGCTCGAGTTCCCGCTGCCGCGCCACCAGCTTCTCGACCCGCTCGGCGAGCCGATCCTCGTCGCTCTTGACGAGTTCGCCGACCTGGCGCAACACCGCCTCGCGGCCGCGCATCCAATCGAGCGCTCCGGCGCCGGTGATCGCCTCGATGCGACGCACTCCCGAAGAAACGCCGCTCTCGCCGCGCAAACGCAGCACGCCGATGTCGCCGGTCATCGCGACATGCGTGCCGCCGCAAAGCTCGACCGAGAACGAACCCATGCGAAGAACGCGGACCTTGTCGCCGTACTTGTCCTCGAAGAACGCCAGCGCACCGGCAGCCATCGCATCGGCGAACGCCATTTCCTCGGTGGCCACCACGGCATTTTCGCGGATGTGCGCGTTGACGTCCGACTCGATTCGCAACAAGACGTCCGCGTCGACGGCCCCGTTGTACGAGAAGTCGAACCGCAGCCGCTCGGGCGCGACGAGCGAGCCGCGCTGCTCGACCTGCGTGCCCAGATGCTCGCGCAACACCGCGTGCAAGATGTGCGTCGCCGAGTGATTGAGGCGCGCAGCGTCGCGCCCCGCTTGCTCCGGGCGCAAGCGCACGCGCTCGCCCTTGCGCAACGCACCGCGCACGATCTTGCCGATGTGAACCGTCAGATCCGCGTTCGGCTTGCGCGCGTCGACGATCTCGATCAGCGCACCCGACTCGGTCTCGATCGTGCCGCGGTCGCCGACCTGGCCGCCCGACTCGCCGTAGAAGGGGGTCTCGGCGACGATGACCTGCACTTCTTCACCCGCTGTCGCCTCGTCGCGCTCGTCGCGGCCGACGAGCAGCGCCAACACCTCCGACTCCCAATCGTAGATGCGATCGCCGGCGAAGCGCGAGCGATAGTCGCCGACGCTGGTTGCGAGTTCCGCGCCCGACTTGCGGGCGTCACGGCCGCGCTGGCGCTGCTCGGCGAGCGCCTTTTCGTAGCCCGCCACTTCGACTTCGATGCCGTCGGTGCGCAGGATGTCCTGCGTCATGTCGAGCGGGAAACCGTAGGTATCGTAGAGCCGAAACGCGACTTCACCAGGCAGGGTCTCGCGACCGTCGCGACGCAGCGCTTCCTTCTCTTGTTCGAGCAGCGACAGGCCCTTGTCTAGAGTCTTGGCGAACTGTTCTTCTTCCTGGCGCACCGCTTCAGCCACCCGCTCGCGGGCGGCGACGAGTTCGGGATACGCCTCGCCCATCGAGTCGACGACGGCGCCGGCGAGTTGGAAGAGGAAGGGCTCGTCGAAACCGAGGTGCTTGGCGTGGCGCGCGGCGCGGCGCAACAAGCGGCGGAGGACGTAGTTGCGACCGTCGTTGCCGGGAAGCACGCCGTCGGTGATCAAAAAGGCGATGGCGCGCGAGTGATCGGCGAGGACACGGTAGGAGACATCGGTCTCCTCGTCGCGACCGTAGGGCTTGCGGCTGTGTCCCTCGGTGAAGCGGATGAGCTCGCGAAAGAGGTCGGTGTCGTAGTTCGAGCGGACGTTCTGCAGCACGGCGGCGATGCGCTCGAGGCCAGCGCCGGTGTCGACGTGCTTGGCCGGGAGTTCTTCGAGCGAGCCGTCGGGCAATCGGTTGTTCTGGATGAAAACGAGGTTCCAGAGTTCGACGTAGCGCGCGCAGCCGGCGTTGACCGCACAGACGTGGCCGGGAACGTTCTGCTTGTCGCAGTTGCCCGCGCCGCGGTCGATGTGGATCTCGGAGCAAGGCCCGCAGGGGCCGACATCGCCCATCTCCCAGAAGTTGTCCTTCTCGTCGAAGCGGACGATGTGGCTCGGGTCGATGTCGGTGATCTTCCCCCAGAGGTCGGCCGCCTCGTCATCGGTGCGGTAGACCGTGGCGTAGAGCTTGTCTTTGGGGAGCTTCCACTCGCCGGTGAGCAGCTGCCACGCCCACTCGATCGCCTCGGGCTTGTAGTAGTCGCCGAAGGACCAGTTGCCGAGCATCTCGAACAACGTGTGGTGATAGGTGTCGCGCCCGACCTCCTCGAGGTCGTTGTGCTTGCCGCTCAAGCGCAGACAGCGCTGCGCGTCGACGACCCGCGGGATCGCGCGCTTTTCCTTGCCGAGAAAGACGTTCTTGAACGGCACCATGCCCGCGTTCGTGAACATCAGGGTCGGATCGTCGTGCGGCACGAGCGAAGCGCTCGGCACCACTTCGTGGCCACGGACGCGGAAGAACTCGAGGAATGCGGAACGGATTTCGGACCCAGTCATACCCTTTCGACCCTTACCAGTCTTGCCCCACGATGGCGAGCACGACCTCTTCTGAATACCCACGGTTGTGGAGAAATCGCGCGGCCTTGACGCGTTCTCCCGGCGTTCGCGGCATGCCGCCCAGCCGGCGTTCCAGCTGCTGCTGGGCGCGTTCGCCGTCGGCAACCGCCATTTCGGCGACCGCAGCTTCGATCCGTTCGTGATCGATTCCGTGGTTTGCCAGCTCCGCACGGGCGCGCTCGCTGCCGTAGCCGCGCCGGGCGAGGCGTTCGCACAGCCCGCGGGTGAAACGCTCGTCGTCGAGATAACCGTAGTCGCGCAGCCGCGCAATTACGCCGGCGAGCACCGCGTCGTCGCTAGCCGCGAGCCGGGCGCGGATCTCGTGCTCGCTGCAGTCGCGCGCCGCCAGCATGCGGACGGCGGCGTCCCATGCCCGCCGAAGCGGGTCGGCGACGCCGCCGCCAGACTCAGGAGCCGCGTCCGCCGCGCTTGGACTCGGGCTTCGTGGGCCCCGCTTCAACGGCATCGTCGCTGTCCGCCGCCACCGCATAGAGCGGCGGCAGGCTGCTTTGCGCACGGATATTGTTCTCGATCGAGAGCGCCATCTCGGGGTGCTCGCGTAGGTACTCCTTTGCGTTCTCGCGCCCCTGGCCGATGCGCTCGCCGCCGACCGAGTACCATGCACCGCTCTTCTCGACCGCCCCGGTCGCCGCGCCGAGGTCGATCAGTTCGCCCTCGTGCGAGATTCCGGTGCCGTAGAGAATGTCGAACTCGGCCTCGCGGAACGGCGGCGCAAGCTTGTTCTTGACGACCTTGACCCGGGTGCGGTTGCCGAGGATCTGGTCGCCCTGCTTGATCGAGCCGATGCGGCGGATGTCGAGGCGCACCGAGGCGTAGAATTTCAATGCGTTGCCGCCGGTGGTGGTCTCGGGGTTGCCGAACATGACGCCGATCTTCATGCGGATCTGGTTGATGAAGATGACGATCGTCTTCGAGCGCGAGATCGTGCCGGTGAGCTTGCGCAGCGCTTGCGACATCAGCCGCGCCTGCAGGCCCATCTGCGGCTCGCCCATTTCGCCCTCGATCTCGGCGCGCGGTACCAGCGCCGCTACCGAGTCGATGACGACGACGTCGAGCGCACCGCTGCGCACCAGCGTCTCGGTGATCTCGAGCGCCTGCTCGCCGTGGTCGGGCTGCGAGATCAGCAGATCTTCGGTCTTGACGCCGAGCTTGCTCGCGTAGCCGACGTCGAGCGCGTGCTCGGCGTCGACGAAGCCCGCGAGGCCGCCCGTCTTCTGCGCTTCGGCAATGATCTGCAGCGCCAGGGTCGTCTTGCCCGACGACTCCGGTCCGAAAATCTCGATGACGCGACCGCGCGGCACGCCGCCGACGCCGAGCGCGAGGTCGAGGCCGAGCGATCCGGTCGGCACGACCTGCACGTTCTCGATCGCAACGCCCTCGCCGAGCCGCATGATCGCGCCCTTGCCGAATTGCTTTTCGATCTGCCCCAGCGCCAGGTCCAGAGCCCGCGCGCGATCACCATCAATGGCCATCCAACTCTCCTTCCTTCGATCTACCGCCAGCGAGCGGCATGCTCGCCAGCACCTCGTACACCGAGCCGCCTGGCTGCAGATGGCTGCGGTAAAGCACCACTCGTTCGACCCGCGCAGCGCCGAACCCGCTCTCCACGAGCGGGGCGAGCGCCGAGCGCAATTCCGGCCAGCCGCGCTGCGACCGCACCCGGCCGAGGGTCACGTGCGCCCGCAACGGCTTGGCTGCGGCCGCGAAGCCGAGCGTCGCGAGCGCGCCGTCGAGCGCCGCCGCGATGGCCCCGAGCTCCGCAGCATCGCTCCCCACCCACAGCGCCCGCGGCCGCGACAATGACGGAAACCCGCCGACACCGCGAACCCGGAGAGCAAACGGCGCAACGCCGCGCACGACTTCCGCAGCCACGGCTGCGATCTCCCCGACCTTCGCCGCCGGCACGTCGCCGAGGAACTTCAGCGTGACGTGCAAACCCTCGGCGCGAACCCACCGCACGTCAGCTCCGGTACGGGCGAGACGGCGAGCCGTCTCGGCGACTACGTTCCGGACCTCCGCGTCGAGATCGACGGCGAGAAAGCAGCGAAAAAGGTTCTCCAAAGAATCGACCCCAGCGCGCCCGGACGCTAGTACGCGGCCGGCGGGCTGTCCATACCTTTCCGATTCATCTTGTACAACTAACTATTATCCAAGTGCCGCAGCTACGGCAATGGGGGCTGGCCGTCGGACGTTACGCCGGCGGGCGGTCAGCGCTTCAGCGCGCCCGACTCGCTCGGGTCGAGTCCGAGCAGATGGCGCCGCACCCAGTCGAGCGCGACCTGCGACGACAGCACCTTCACCCAGTCGCGTGCGCCCCAGAGCTTGTAGCGACGCGAGATCACGCCGTTCGCCGAGGCGAGCGCGAAGCACACCGTGCCGACGGGCTTATCGGGAGTTCCGCCAGCCGGGCCCGCAATGCCCGTGATCGCCAAGCCGAGATCGCTGGCGAAGATGCGGCGCGCGCCGACGGCCATTTCCTCGGCGGTCTGCTCGCTCACCGCGCCGTGCGCCTCCAGGGTCGCCGTGGCGACGCCGAGTTGCGCCACCTTCGCCGCGTTCGAGTACGCCACCACGCCACCGAGAAGATACGCCGAACTGCCTGGTACGTCGGTTAAACGGTTCGCGACGAGGCCGCCGGTGCACGATTCCGCCAGGCCGAGGGTCACCCCGCGCCCGGCAAGCAAGCGGCCAACCTCCGTCTCCATGTTGACGTCGCCCTCGCCATAGGCGAAGCCGCCGAGGCGTTCGCGCAAACGGGCAACCAGCGCGTCGAGGCGGGCCGCGGCACGCGCAGGCTGGTCCTGCACCGTCAGGCGAACGGAGATTTGGGGAAACGCGGCGCGGAAGGCGATTCGGCCCTCGGCTGCGTCGATGCAGCCGGCGACCATTTCATCGAGTGCCGACTCACTGAGGCCGAACGTCTGGAAGACGTGGCTGAGGTAGACTTCGCCGGTGCCGCTCTCCCCTTGGAGCCAGGGGATGATCTGCGTCTCCAGCATCGGCTTCATTTCGCGCGGCACGCCGGGCAGTACCGCGAGGTGGCAGGTCCGGTTGCCGCGCTCTACCGCGACGCGAAAGCCCGGGGCGGTGCCGAGGGCATTGGGGATGACCGTCGCCCCCTGCGGGAAGTGTGCCTGCTTGAGGTTGTTCTCGGGCATGGTCCGGCCCATCGCCGCGAACATCTGGCGGATGCGCTCGGCGACATCCTCGTGGAGTAGCAGCTTGCGGCCGATCATTGCGGCGACGGTCTCGGTCGTCAGGTCGTCCGCGGTCGGCCCGAGGCCGCCGGTGGAGATGACGACGTCGGCCTTCTCCATCGCCTGCTCCCAAGCCCAGCGGATGCGGTCGGGGTAGTCGCCGACGACGAAGACGGCGACGACGTCGAGGCCGATGGCGACGAGCTTATCGGCGATGTAGTTGGCGTTGGTGTCGACCGTGCGGCCGGTGACGAGTTCGTCGCCGGTGCTGAGCAGTGCGACGCGGCGGATCATCTAGAGCATCCCGAGGACGATCAAGGCGTGCATGATGGCGCAGGTATAGAGCCCCGAGACGACATCGTCGAGGACCACGCCGGCGCCGCCGGGCATGCGCGCGTCGATGGCGTTGGCGGGGTAGGGCTTGATGACATCGAGGACGCGGAAGATGAGAAAGGCGACGACGATGGTGGCGATGGAAGGCGTTATGAAGAGGGTCGCGGCGAGGTAGCCGACGATCTCGTCGATGACGATCTTGCCGCTGTCGTGCTCGCCGAAGGCGCGCTCGGCGTGATCGGCAACCCAACACGCAAGCGCGACGGCAGCGGCGAAGGTGAGCAGGTAGAGCGCGATCGAGGTCGAGCGCAGGGGATCGAGCGCGAGGTAGAGGGGAATCCCGACGAGGCAGCCGACGGTGCCGGAGGCGACCGGCGAGTAGCCGGTGCCGAACCCGGACGCGAGAATGATGACCAGACGGCGCATGGGGGCCTCGAGATAAGGGCCAAGGTAAAAGGGCCAAGGGCCAAGTTGAGAAGGGCTTGCTTGGCCCTTGCACCTTGGCCCCTGGCCCTCGCCAATCAGCCTCGGCCCGGGCACACGCCCGGGCCGAGCGGTAGATTACGATTTCAGATTCGTCAGATCTTGCCCTGGAGCAAGAAGGCGATGACCAACGCGTAGATCGCGAGGGCCTCCATGAAGGCGATACCGATGATCATCGGCGTCTGGATGCGATCGGCAGCGTTCGGGTTGCGGCCGATCGACTCCATGGCAGCGGCGACGGCGCGCCCCTGACCGAGACCCGCACCGATCGCGGCGAGGCCGAGACCTAGGCCCGCACCGAGTCCGATGAGACCGCTCGAAATACCGCCATCCTCGGCGGCGAACGCCGGGAAGGCGACGAATAGAACAGCTAGCACCGTGAGAAGCGGTGCGATCCAACGATTGCGCATACTGTAGTCCTCCTTTCGTTTTTGATTTGGGAGAACCGCTCGGCCACGCCCCTCTATCATCCTCTTCCACACCTCGGCCGCGGGGCTCCCTGTACTACGATGCGCGAACAGAACCTTGTCAGTGGTGCTCAGCGTGACCGTGATCTTGATCGTGACCGTGGTCCGCGAGCACCAGGGAGAGATACACCATACTGAGAATCGTGAAGACGAACGCCTGCACCATCGACACGAAGGTGCCGAGGGCGAGGAAGACCACCGGAATGCCGATCTTCGTCAGGTCGGTGAAGATGCTGAGGACGACGTGGTCGCCGGTCATGTTGCCGAAAAGTCGTAGCGCCAACGAGGCCGGACGGACGAAGTTGTCGATCAGCTCGAGCGGCAGCATCAGGAAGACCATCCAGGGGATCGGCCCGAGGAAGTGCTTGAAGTAGCCAACGCCCTTCTCGGCGAAGCCGAGGTAGTTGTAGAGTAGGAAGGAGCTGATACCGAGCGCAAAGGCGATGTTGAAATTGCTCGTCGGCGGTAGGAATCCGGGGATCAGTCCACTCAGGTTCGCCAGCAAAATGAATAGAAAAAATGTGCCGTAGATCGGTACGAACTGGCGTGCCTTGGGGCCGAGCACGCCCTCGGCGAAACCGACGAACCACTCGACGAAGATCTCGAGCGCGTTGCGCGCGGTCAGCGTCGCCTCGGGAACAACCGGGTCGCTGACCGCTTGCATCTGCCGCAGCCCGACGATCGCCCAGGCGACGATCGCCAGCATCACCAGCGTCGCCGTCACCGTCTGGTCGAGCGCATGCCCGAAGATCCAAGATACCCAGGTAAAGTGAGCTTCCACGTCAACCGGCTCCTTTCGCCGTCCCTGCCCCGCCGCTCAACGCGGCGGCAACGCACGCGAACAACAAACACGTCACACCGACCGCAAAGCCCATCGCGTCGATCGGCAAACGCAAGAACAACATCGCCAACAACCCGACGAAGAGTCCGAACTTCAGCAGGACGGCAAGAACGGCAAATGCCGTCTTGCTCGACGCCTGCGCTTCCGTTGCACTCGGCACCAAGGCGCTAGCGATGACCTTGAGCAACCAGAGGTTGACTCCCATCACCACGCCGCCGAGAAGCACGCTCCCGGGGTCCGCCCACGCTGTCGCGTACGCCGCGCCGCTCAGGGCGACGAGCGTGGCAACGTGTATCGTGGCGACCCGCCGAAGGTCAACCGCCACGGCTGCCTCCCACGCTCCTCATGACTCGTTCTTCATCCGCTTCAAGACCACCAACAAACGGTAAACCGCACCGACCATCGCCGCCGGGGTCAGAACGATCAAGAGCAGTGGACTCGTGCCGAGATAGTCGTCCAGATAGTAGCCGACCACCAGCGCACCGAGCACCGATCCCGCGAAACCGAAGCCGAGCGCGAGAAACCGCCCGGCTTTGCCCAAGCCTTTGCCGTTCATCCGATCTGCACAAGCACCTTTCGCGCCGCCGTCAGCGTCGCATCGATCTCCGCCTCGGTGTGGGCCAACGAAAGAAAGCCGCACTCGAACTGCGAGGGCGCCAGGTAGATTCCCTCGGCGAGCATCCCCCGGAACCAGCGCCCGAACATCTCCGTGTCGCACGCCGCGGCAGAACCGGCGTCCGGGACTTCGGTGACGCCGAAGAAGGTCGTGAACAGGGAGCCGAGTCGGTGCAGCGTGGTCGGGTGCGGGAACGCCGCGAGCGCGGCGCGCATGCCGGTTTCGAGGCGGCTTCCGAGTACCTCGAGGCGCTCGTAAACGCCCGTCTGCGCCAACTCGCGCAACACCGCCCGCCCCGCAGCCACAGCGAGCGGATTCCCCGACAGCGTTCCCGCCTGGTAGACGGGACCGAGCGGCGCCAGGCGCTCCATGACGTCGCGGCGGCCGCCGAACGCCGCTAGCGGCAATCCACCGCCGACGATCTTGCCGAGACAGGTGAGATCGGGCTGAATCCCGGCAATCGTCTGGTAGCCGCCGTAACCCAGCCGGAAGCCGCTGATCACCTCGTCGAAGATCAGCAGCGCGCCCGACTCTTGGGTGATTTCACGCAATCCCTCGAGAAATCCCGGCGCCGGCGGGACGAGTCCCATATTGCCGGCCACCGGCTCGACGATCACCGCGGCGATCGCATCGCCTGCGGCGGCAAAGTGGTCACGCACCTGGTCGAGATCGTTGTGGCGCGCGACCAATGTCTGACTCACCGTCGCTTCGGGCACACCCGCACTGTCCGGCACCCCGAACGTCGCCGCGCCCGAGCCGGCGCGCACCAGCAGCGCATCGACGTGGCCGTGGTAGCAGCCGGCGAACTTGACGATCTTGGCGCGACCGGTGAAGCCGCGCGCGAGGCGGACCGCCGTCATGGTCGCCTCAGTGCCCGAGCTGACCAGGCGGACCATCTCCATCGACGGCACCGCCGCGCACAGGGTCTCGGCGAGGTCGACCTCGCCGGCTGTCGGCGCGCCGAAGCTGGTGCCGTTGCGCATCGCTTCATGAATCGCACTGAGCACCTTGGGGTGCGCATGGCCGAGGATCATCGGTCCCCAGGAGCCGAGGTAGTCGATGTACTCGCGGCCGTCGACATCCCACAGCGAGCAGCCGCGGGCACGCTGTACGAAAATCGGGTGACCGCCGACGGCACCCCAAGCGCGGACGGGGCTGTTGACCCCCCCTGGGATGCGGTGCGCGGCGCGTTTGAAAAGCTGTTCGGAAAGACCCAACGGAAACCTACCGGCAGGGGCTGAGGAGCATGAATAATCTTGTCGCTATCATCCGACCGGCGTTCAGTCAAACTAATATCCGGAGCGTAGCCACAGCCCCCGCGCGAGTTGCGCGGGTGGTGTAAACGAGATAGCTTTTCACTGTGTTAAATGCGCGGGAATGGACTCGTTGGAAGGCTCTGCAAAGCCCTCGAAAAGCGCGTCATGCAAGCCGTGGAAAACCTGTGGACAAAGTTGGATCCAACGTCGTAAGCGATTGATCGACAAGAGAATTTGGTTTCAACACGGAGATGTGTAGAACTTCTTGATTCACCCCGATGCTGCAAGCCTGGAAACAAGCTCTCGAACTGCTCCGGCAGCGCTTGGATGACGCCGAGTTCGACTCGTTGTCGCGGACTCTCCGGCCGCTTCGCGTGCACGGCCGGACGATCCTCGTCGAAGCGCCGAACCAACGCGCCGTCGAACAAATCAATCAGCGTTTTCTTCGCGTCGTCGAAGAGGCCGTTTCGCTGGCCACCGGTGTCACTACCCGAGTCGTGTTTCAGCCGCCTGCAGCAGCACAGCAGGAACTGTTTCCCATCGTCGAAACCGGGCCCCCACGACACGAAGCGGTCCGTTCACGCCGTGCCACGGGACTGCAGGATCGCTACACCTTCGATTCCTTCGTCGTTGGCGGCGGCAGCCAGTTCGCCCACGCCGCCAGTCGCGCTGTCGCCAATCTTCCCGGAGAAACCTACAACCCGCTGTTCATCTACGGCAGCGACGGACTCGGCAAGACCCATCTCGTCAATGCCATCGGCAACGCGATTCTCGACCGCAACCCCGGCGCACGCGTCCTCTACATCACCTCCGAGTCCTTCATGAACGAGTTGATCACGTCGATCCGCCGCGATCGCATGACCGACTTCAAGGCGCGGTTCCGCCGTGTCGACGTGCTGATCGTCGACGACGTCCAGCAACTCGCCGGCCGCGAACGCACCCAGGAGGAGTTCTTCCACACCTTCAACGCGCTCTACGAGAGCCGCCGCCAGATCGTGCTCACCTCGGACAAATTCCCGAAGGACGTTCCCGACCTCGAGGAACGCCTGCGCAATCGCTTCGAATGGGGCCTGATCGCCGACCTCCAGCCGCCGGACATCGAGACGCGGGTGGCGATCCTACAGCGCAAGGCCGAAGACGAGCAGATCGACCTGCCCGCCGATGTCGCGATGCTCCTGGCGACTCGCTTCGAAGCCAATGTCCGCGATCTCGAGGGTGCACTGACTCGCCTTGCGGCGCTTGCGTCGATGCAGAAGCGCGCGATCGACCTCGAACTCGCCGACGGGGAATTCGGCGCCAACGCTCGCGAACCTCGCCTGCCGATCACCATCGAGACGGTACAAAAGGCAGTCTGCGACTACTTTCAGGTCCGCACCACTGATCTGCGATCGAAGAAACGGACTCGGACCATCGCGGTCCCGCGCCAGGTGGCGATGTATCTCTGCCGGCGTTTCACCGACGCTTCCTTCCCGTCGATCGGCGACCGCTTCGGCGGACGCGACCATTCTACTGTGATCCACGCAGCCCACGTCGTCGATGAGCGAATGAAGCAAGATCCAGCCCTGCGGTCGGCTGTCGAACGGATCTCGCGCATGTTAGAAAACGGTGGAGAACCAGTGGGAAAACCTGTGGAGAGGCGGTGAGGAAGTGTGGATGGAACGACGTTTGAACGCCTCAACGCAACAATCTCTCCCGCTTTCTCCACAACGCAAACAGCCTTTCGTCCAGTTGATTCAGGACTTTCAACATATCCACATGCCTTACTACTCCTACGAATTCTTTACTCTATTAAGGTAAAGGAAGGGGGGACACCGACACGATGGAGTTCTCGATTGAACGCGACGAGTTGCTACACGGACTGCACCTGACCCAGGGCATCGTCGAGCGTCGCACGACCATTCCGATCCTCGCCAACGTCTTGTTGGAATCAAATGCCGACGGCGTGATCATCTCGGCAACCGACCAAGAAGTCGGCGTGCGCCGGATGTGCATCGCCAAGGTCAAGTCCGCCGGTGCGCTCACCACTTCTTCGCGCAAACTGTTCGAAATCGTTCGTGAATGTGCGGACGGTCCGCTGACGTTGAAGTCGCTCGACAACAACTGGATTGCGGTTACCTCCGGCAAATCGCGCTTTCGCATCGTCGGACTCGACCCGAAAGAATTCCCGGCGATGCCGGCGTCGCGCGGCGGTGACGAAGTTGCGCGGGTGACGATCCCGGCGCCAACATTTCGCGAAATGGTTGCCCGCACGATCTTCGCCGTGTCGACGGACGAGCTGAGAATGAACCTGAGCGGCATTTTCCTGCAGCGGCCGGAAGCCGGTCGGATCCGCGCTGTCGCCACCGACGGACACCGACTGAGCATGATCACGCGCCCGGTCGAAGGCGGCGGTCAGGGTGAAGGTGTCATCCTCCCGCGCAAGGGAGTCAATGAGATTTCGAAGGTCATTGAGGGGAGCGACGAGGATATCGTCCTCACCATCCAAGGCGGCGTAGCTCATACCTCACAGGCGGGGGTCGAGTTGTCGATGCGCCTCATCGAGGGTGAGTTCCCCGACTACCATCAGGTCGTCCCCAAGAGCTCGCCGCGAATCATGACGATCGGCATCGGCGAGTTTCTCTCCGCACTGCGGCGCGTTTCGGTCGTCTCGAGCGAGCGCAACGGTGGGGTCAAAATGAAGATCGATGACGGCAAGCTCGAGCTTTCTTCGATGAGTCCCGACTTCGGCGAAGCGAGCGAAGAGGTTGCCGTCGATTTCAATTTCGAACCCGTATCGATTGGTTTCAACGCTCGTTACCTGATGGATGTTCTCGGCGTGCTTCCCGGCGACAGCAAGATCGAGATGAGTTTCAATGACGATTCGAGCCCGGGCGTGATTCGCGCGGTCGGCGACGCAGACTTTCTCTACGTCGTCATGCCGATGCGGCTCTGAGTGGGCGAGAGGCAGGACGTGTCAGATCCAGGCAGTTACGGCGCGGTCAACATCCGCGTACTCGAGGGGCTCGAAGCGGTACGCATGCGCCCCGGCATGTACATTGGCGACACCGGCGAGCGTGGCCTCAACCACCTCGTCTTCGAGGTGGTCGACAATTCCATCGATGAGGCGCTGCAAGGCCACTGCACTCACGTCGAGGTCGTCATCCACATCGATTCCTCGGTGACTGTCGTTGACGATGGCCGCGGCATCCCCGTCGACATCCACGCGACCGAAGGCGTCTCCGCTGCGGAAGTCGTGCTCACCAAGCTCCACGCTGGCGGCAAATTCGACAAGGACTCGTACAAAGTCTCCGGCGGCCTACACGGCGTCGGCGTCTCCGTGGTCAATGCACTCAGCGAGAAACTACAGGTCGAAATAAAACGCGAGGGCAAGGTCTACTCACAGAGCTACGAGCGTGGCCACCCGCTCGCGCCGCTGCGGGAAGTCGGTACGACGGATCTGCGCGGCACAACGGTCACCTTCAAACCCGATCCGCTAATTTTCGAGACCACGGAGTTCAGCTTCGAGATCATCTCGCAACGGCTGCGCGAACTCGCGTACCTCAATCGCGGTATCCGCATTTCGATCGAAGACCAGCGCGTCAAGAAGAGCCACGAATTCTTCTACGAAGGCGGCATCTGCGAGTTCGTCAGGCTGCTCAACGAAACCAAGACTCCGATCCACGACGACGTCATCTACCTCGAAGGCGGCCGCGATGGTCTCAGCATCGAACTCGCGATGCAGTGGAACGAGGGCTATACCGAAAACGTCTTCACCTTCGCCAACAACATCAACACCATCGAAGGCGGAACCCACCTGAGCGGCTTGCGCTCGGCGCTGACGCGCACGATCAACGCTTACGCCAGCGCCAACAAGCTCTTCAAGAAAGACGGCGAGACGCTGCAGGGCGAGGACATCCGCGAGGGTTTGACGGCGGTGATCAGCGCCAAGGTTCCCGAGCCGCAGTTCGAAGGCCAGACCAAGACGAAACTCGGCAACAGTGAAGTGAAGGGTCTGGTCGAAGCGCTGATCAACGAGAAGCTCAGCGAGTACCTCGAGGAGCACCCCGCCGAAGCGAAGAAGATCGCCTTCAAGAGTCTCGACGCCGCGCGGGTGCGCGAGACGACGCGCAAGGCCAAGGAATTGGCCCGTCGCAAGGGAGCCCTCGACTCCGGTTCGTTGCCCGGTAAACTCGCCGACTGCCAGGAGCGCGATCCGGCAAAGTCCGAGCTGTACATCGTCGAGGGTGACTCCGCCGGCGGCTCCGCGAAGCAGGGCCGCGATCGCAGCAACCAAGCCGTGCTGCCGCTGCGCGGCAAGATCCTCAACGTCGAGAAGGCGCGCTACGACAAGATGCTCTCGTCACAGGAGATCCGCTTGTTGATCACCGCGCTCGGCATCGGCTTCGGCAAGGAACCCGGCGACCGCGACATCTCGAAGCTGCGCTACCACACGATCATCATCATGACCGACGCCGACGTCGACGGCTCGCACATCCGCATCCTGCTGCTCACCCTCTTCTACCGACAGTTCAATGATCTGATCACCCGCGGTCACGTCTACATCGCCCAACCGCCGCTGTATCGCGTCAAGAAGGGCAAGAAGATCACCTATCTCAAAGACGATGCCGCGCTCGAGGATCACCTGATCGAAACGGGTACGGAAGACGTCACCGTGCGCTCGCACGACGGCACGCCCGGGTTCACCGGCGTGCCGCTGCGCAACTCGGTCAAACGCGTGCTGCAGATCGAGCGGATCCTCGACGCCGTCGAGCGCCTGCGGAAGAACCGTCACGTGGTCGCCGCAATACTGCGCGAGGATCGCATGGGCACGGAAGCGCTCGGTGACGAAGGCCTCCTCGGCGAAATCGCGGCCGCTGTGAAGGCGCGAATCGAAGATGTCGCTCCCGACCTCTTCCCGGTATTGGCCGCGGTCGAGGAGGATCGCGAGCACGCCTGCTTCCGCCTGGTGGTCCATACCACCGCCAACGGCAACCAGGAGAAGACGGTCATCGATACCGGCTTCGTCGCCAGCCCCGAGTTCGTCGAGTTGCGGCGCCTGGCCGGCGAACTCCGCGCGCTCGGCAAGCCGCCCTACGTGTTCGAAGAGGGCGAGACCAAGACCACGCTCAAGACGCTGCGCGAAGCCGTCGCCCAGATCGTCGTCGGCGCCCGCAAGGGCCTCGACATCCAGCGCTACAAGGGTCTCGGCGAAATGAACCCCGAGCAACTCTGGGAAACCACCATGGATCCGGAGAAGCGGACGCTGCTCCAGGTCAAGATCGAAGATGCGATCGAGTCCGACCTGATCTTCTCGACTTTGATGGGCGATGAGGTCGAGCCGCGTCGCAAGTTCATCCAGGAGAACGCACTCAACGTGCGCAACCTGGACATATGACGACGCGTCGGCGAAGTCGCTTCGGGCGCAACCAGCGTTAGGCAGCAGCAATGGATTCCACTTCCCGGACCGTACCGGTCAACATCGAAGACGAAGTGCGGCAGTCCTTCATGGACTACGCGATGTCGGTCATCATCAGCCGTGCCCTGCCCGACGCGCGTGACGGGCTGAAGCCCGTGCACCGTCGCGTCCTCTACGCGATGTACGACCTCGGCAACGAATGGAACCGCGCCTACAAGAAGTCGGCGCGCGTCGTCGGCGACGTCATCGGTAAGTACCATCCGCACGGCGACTCCGCGGTCTACGATACCATGGTGCGCATGGTGCAGGAGTTCTCGCTGCGCCACCCGCTGATCGACGGCCAAGGCAACTTCGGCTCGGTCGACGGCGATTCGGCCGCGGCGATGCGTTACACCGAAGTGCGCATGGCGCGTATCGCTTCGGAGATGCTCGCCGATCTCGACAAGGAAACGGTCGACTTCTCGCCGAACTACGACGAGACGCTGCAAGAGCCGCGCGTCATGCCGGCGCGCTTGCCGAACCTGCTCGTCAATGGTTCCTCCGGCATCGCCGTCGGCATGGCGACGAACATCCCGCCGCACAACCTCGGCGAGATCGTCGACGCGCTCGTCGCATTGATCGAGAACCCGGACCTGTCGATCGCCGACTTGCTGCAGTACGTCCCCGGGCCGGATTTTCCCACCGCCGGTTTCATCTACGGTCGCCAGGCGATTCATCAGGCCTACCTGACCGGCCGCGGAATCCTTCAACTGCGCGCCCGGACCCACGTCGAGGAGCACCCGAAGAGCGGCCGCGAGTCGATCATCGTCACCGAGATCCCCTACCAGGTGAACAAGAAGCGCATGATCGAGCGCATGGCCGAGTTGGTCAACGACAAGAAGATCGAGGGAATCTCCGATCTGCGCGACGAGTCGTCGCGCCAGGGCATGCGCGTCGTCATCGACCTCAAGAAGGACGTCAACCCCGAGATCGTCCTCAACCAGCTCTACAAGCAGACGCCGATGCAGGAGTCGTTCGGCATCATCATGCTGGCGATCGTCGACGGCCGCCCGCGCTTGCTCGACCTCAAGCAGGCGCTGCAGGTTTTCATCGAGCACCGCAAGGAAGTGATCAAGCGCCGCACCGCGCACGACCTGCGCAAGGCCGAGGAGCGGCTGCACATCCTCGAGGGCCTCAAGATCGCCCTCGACAACCTCGACGCGGTGATCGCGCTGATCCGCTCGTCGCCCGACCCGGGCACCGCCAAACAGGGACTGATCGACAACTTCGGCCTGTCGGCGATTCAGGCGCAAGCGATCCTCGACATGCGCTTGCAGCGCCTCACCGGCCTCGAACGCGACAAGATCCTCGAGGAGCGCGAGCAGGTGCAGCAGCAGATCGCCCGCTTCCGCGAGATTCTCGGCAACGAGAGCGAGGTCTACAAGATCATCGTCGAGGAGTCGCGTGCCGTGCAGGCGCTGCACGCCAACCCCCGCCGCACCGAGATCGTCGACGCCTCGAGCGACATCACCATCGAGGATCTGATCGACGAGGAGGACGTCGTTGTCACCCTCTCGCACGAGGGCTATGTGAAGCGGAACCCGGTATCCGAGTACCGCGCCCAGCGCCGCGGCGGCCGCGGCAGAATCGGTGCCGCCACCAAGGAGACCGATTTCGTCGAGGATCTGTTCATCGCCTCGACCCACGCCCACGTCCTGTTCTTCACCACCAACGGCAAGGTCTTCTGGCGCAAGGTCCACGAGATCCCGCAAGCCGGCCGCGCCGCGCGCGGCCGCAGCGTCGCCAACCTGCTCGACCTCGCCCCCGAGGAAAAGATCTCCGCCTTCCTCGCGGTGCGCGAGTTTGAGCAGGGCCGCTACATCCTGTTCGCCACCCGCAACGGCACGGTGAAGAAGACCGACCTGATGGCGTACGCGAACCCGCGCCGTGCCGGGATCATCGCCATCAATCTCGACGACGACGACGCGCTGATCGCCGCGCGCCTCACCGACGGCAACCAGGACGTCATCGTCTCCACGCGCCAGGGGCAGGCGATCCGCTTCGACGAGGGCGACGTCCGCGGCATGGGCCGCAACGCCGGCGGCGTGCGCGGCATCAAACTCGGCGACGACGATGCCGTCGTCGGCTGCGATATCGTCGTCGTCGGCGAGACTCTGCTGGTCGCTTCGGAGCGCGGCTACGGCAAGCGTACCGAGGTCGCCGAGTACCGGCGCACCGGCCGCGGCGGCAAGGGCATCCTGACGATGAACGTCACCGAGCGCACCGGCCCGGTCGTCGGCGTGCGTCTGGTCAGCGAGGACCAGGACGTCATGCTGATCACTGACGGCGGCAAGGTCATCCGCACGCCGGTGCGCGACATCTCGCTGATCGGCCGCAACACCCAGGGCGTCCGTTTGATCGACCTGGCCGAGGGCGAGAAGGTGGTGAGCATCGCGCGGGTCGCGGACTCGGGCGACGACGACGCCGTGGAGCCGGGCGAGCCGGCGGGCGAGGAAGTTACCGCAACAGATGAGGAGTGAGCGCGGGGTCCGGAAGCTGCGTCAATTCCCGACGCCTGCCAACTCCGGGAAGCCGCTCGCGCGTTCGAGGCCGGGAATGCCGAGTTCCTGGATCTCGATTGCATTGCTGCCTTCCTCGTAGCGCGGCAGCTTGCCGAAGTGTGTCGTCCACAGCCGGTACGCGAGCGCTGCCGACAGCACCCGGATCGGATAGTCGCGCGGCAGATCCTTCAGGTACGGTTGGATCGTCACCGAGTCGGTCGCGCCGTAGTTCTGCATGATCGAGCGCAAGCCACCGTTGTGCGGACCGATGTTGTAGGCGAGCAGCGCAAGAAAAAGATCCGCGTCCATCTGCTCGAGGTAGTGCCGGAACGTGGCCGCGCCGACGAAGATGTTGTGCCGGTGGTTGGTTTTGACGTTCAACTCGGTCACGCCCAAGGCGTCCTTCGCCGCCGTGAGCGCCGCGGTTGGCGGCTTGGTCACCTGAAAGAGGCCCTCGCCACCGTCCTTGCTCGGACGCGGATGGAAGGAACTCTCCGTCGCGGCGATTCCCATGAGGATCTCGTGGCTCACCCCGAGCGCAGCGCCGGCGTCGCGCACCGCCGCGTCGTAGGCCATGCCCTGGCTGATCATGCGGCTCGTCTGCTCGAGATTCGCGCGGCGGTAGTGGGCGAACACCTGATGCGCAATGGTCGCCCGTGCGCTCTCTGCGGAGCCGCCGACGAGCGCCTGCAACTGACGAACGTCCTGCCGCATCGTGCCCGTGGCCCACGAGAAGGCTGCGCCGCCGCCGAGGCAAAGCGCGACGATGACCGGCACCTGATGGCCGAAGCGGCCGAGTCGGGTGATGAACAGGCGCCAGGTGAACCAGGCCTTGAGGAAGATCGCAGAGGCCACGCACAGGCCGAGCACGGCGGCGGCGAAGGGCAGCAGATTCTCGGTGAGGGAGTCGCCCGCGAATTGCTGCGAGAAGCGGCTCATCGCCAGCGCGATCGCGACGAGTGCACCGACGCCGAGCGCGCTCGCCTCGACGATGACGCCGAACCAGCGGCCGATAAAGTACGCCGAGCGGCGCTTCCAGCTTTGCGCAACGCTCGTGGAGTTGGTGCCCTTCTTCGCGCGTCGTTTCTCCTTTGCGGTGGGGGTGGAACGTGGTGCGTCGGGACCGATACCCGGGAGATGGCCGATGGCCGCCTCCGTTCTCGCCGCGCTCCTGCCCCTCCCACCCATCGCCGCCGATCGTAGTGCAGGCCGCCGGCACAGGCAACGAAATCGCGTCGACGCTGCACGCCCGAAGCGGCGTTCAGATCCGGTCGGTGAGCATCAGTACGCCGATCAGGACGAACAACCCACCGGCGCCGCGCTTGATCCACTCGAGCGGTACGGTGTGCGCGAGCGCGCCACCGACGACGACGGCGATGGCCGATACGCAGGTGAGCGCCAGCGACGAGCCGAGAAACACGGCCCACGGCTTTCCGGTCTGTGCCGACAGGGTCATTGCCGCCAGCTGCGTTTTATCGCCGATCTCCGCGAGAAAGATCGCCCCGAACGTCGTAAGAAACACCCGCAAGTTCATCGCCGTACCTCCGCGCCGTTTGTGTCAGTCTTTGCGACGAGCTTCCAGCGAGCCGCAGTCGCATGCGGTGGACCAACCTGATCCGTCCGCAGACCAGAGTCCTCCCAGAGTCCACCCAGAGTCCGACCCGGGACCGCGGGCGTCCCACCCGCCAGACCCAAGTCAGCACACACCACACACCCGCTTCCTTTCAAGGCTCTCCCAAACCGGCCACGCTCCCGTCGCCCTCGCGGACGCGGGGGCCCAGGGGTTGGAATCGGATTCTTCGCGACGCAGATGTGCCGGGAAGGGGACAGCCACGTTTGTGCGAGCACTCCTTCGACCGCCGAGTTGTTCGCGGCTGCGCGAGTCGGTGCTGGAGGCGGCGGGGTTGGGTTCCCGCGTGCGCGGGAAAGACGGAGGGGTTGGGGGCGGGAGCACGACCCTGCCGGCGCGACGAACGGATGAGGCATGGCCCCGCGCTGCGCTCTGGGGTAGGCGGCCTGTGCACGCCACGCTCCCGTCGCCTTTCAAGGCTCTCCCA
>Ga0163144_10007712_pt1 | contig 23522 bp, 24 predicted proteins | sample OliLak19BULKMAT1_FD_123175 | JGI IMG/M metagenome (GOLD analysis project Ga0163144, IMG submission 123175) | Freshwater microbial mat bacterial communities from Lake Vanda, McMurdo Dry Valleys, Antarctica - Oligotrophic Lake LV.19.BULKMAT1 | ecosystem: Environmental > Aquatic > Freshwater >...
GCCGCGATGTTCTCCGACAACCGCGCGATGCGCCGCCTGTTCCAAAGGTTCGGCCGGAAATGCGAGGAACGCGAAGTCGGCGGTGGCATCGTCGAGGTGATCTATGAAATCACCGAGCCTCCGGGCGGATTCTTTGATCCGTCGCTGTGAGGCGTAAGCCAGAGAAGACGTAGCTGGCGAATCTTGCGCCAGGCCGTTCGGGGGGATTCCAGCCCCCTGTCACAACCACTGCGAGGAGCCAAGATGGCTCCCCGAACGGGCTGGGGCCAGAGTCCCCAGCCACGTGCCTCCTACTTCTGCAGGTGGACGAAGCAGCCCTTCTTGTTGCCGACGATGACGTCGGGCTTGTTGAGGCGTAAGCCAGAGAAGACGTAGCTGGCGAATCTTGCGCCAGGCCGTTCGGGGGGATTCCAGCCCCCTGTCACAACCACTGCGAGGAGCCAAGATGGCTCCCCGAACGGCCTGGGGCCAGAGTCCCCAGCCACGTGCCTCCTACTTCTGCAGGTGGACGAAGCAGCCCTTCTTGTTGCCGACGATGATGTCGGGCTTGTTGTCGCCGTTCACATCGGCGGCCATGACCTGGCAGCCGATGCCGCTGTTGTCGTCGATGATCTCGGCGGTGTAGGTGGCTTTCCCGTCCTTGCGGGTCAGGAGAAATGCGTAGAGGACGGCGGGTTCGTTCGGCTCAGGGTCACCACCGGGGCCGTGTGCCCAGAAACGTTTCCCGGTGACGATGTCCATAGTTCCGTCACCATTGATGTCCGCGATGTCGATGCCGTGAGGCTGGGAGAAGGCCACGCCGGTTGAGCCTTTCTCATCCGGTGTGTCGGTGAGCAAGTGCCGCTCCCATGATCCGTCCTCCTTCTGCCCGAACCAGCAAAGCCCGAAGCCGTGGGCATCGAGGGAGGTGATGACATCGGTGCGACCGTCCGCGTTCACATCATAGCCGAACATCTGTGCGCCGCCTTTGGTGCCGAATGCCGCATCGTGGCGTTTCCATGGGCTTTTCCCGTCCCAGTCTGCGGGTTGCTCCCACCAGCCCTTGGCTTCGAGGATGTCGGTGCGCCCGTCGCCGTTGATATCGCCGTGGCCGATGCCGTGGGTGTAGCGCTGGTAGGCTTTTTTGTCCTCCGGGCAAATGGCGTTCCATTTCCAGAGGGCATCGGGGTTGGCGGGATCGGATGTGGCGTAGCCGATTGTGCCGTTGCTCATGCAGAGCAGATCGGGGCGCTTGTCGCCATCGATGTCCGCGAGCATGGGGGATTCGTTGTCGGTGACGGCGATGGCGGTGTGGCGCGGCCATGGCCCTTCGGCTGTGCCGGGGTTCTCATACCAGAAGGTTTCCTTCCCGGGAAAGCCGATGACGAGATAGTCTGCCCGTCCATCGGCATTGAAATCGCCGGAGTAGGAGAGGAAATTCTCAGAGTATCCGTTTTTCCCGCTGAGCTCGCCTTCGTAGCCCCGGATCATTTCACCGCCCGCCTCGAAGCCCTGCGGATCCGGATAGATCGTGTGGATGGTCTTGAAATCCGGGCCCTGGAACCAATACGGCCCGGAGAGGACATCCATTTTCCCATCGGCATTCACATCAGCGACGCAGGCGCCCTCTGCCCAGAAATAGCGGGAGAGCTGGTGCTTCTCCCATTTCCCTGTTAGAGGCGCGGGCTTGGTCGAGATGACCGCTGTAGCGGCTCCGGCTGCGGCGAGAAGGGGCAGTAGGATCGATTTCATGAGAAGAAGTGACCAGTGGGAAAAGGCTGGCTAGGACGTTGCAGGGGTGGGGCTGCGGCGGTCAGTGAGTGTGTGGCGGAGCGTGTTGCTTGCCCCGGATATTGCGGGGATGTTTTCCTGGGGCGATGCCCCAGGCTATGATGCCTCGCTCCTACAGGGCTGGGGAAGTGTCGCGTTCCGGAGGCTCAGCTCGATGCGACTCTTCCTTGAATTTTGAAAGTTGAGAGTTGAGATTTAGGGTTTCCTGTCCCAGCGGAGGATGCGGCCCCACTTGTTCCACTCGGTGGTGACGACGTTGCCGTCCTTGTCGAAGGTTGCGCCGTGGGGGGAGGTGGTGATGCCTTCGCGCCATTTGTCGGGGGCGACGCCGTTGGTGTTGAACTCCTTCGGGTTGTCGTTCTCGCCGAGGCGCTTTGCGACTTTGCCTTCCTTGTCGAGGATGGTGATGCCGCTGGCGAGCTGGGCGACGCAGACGAGATCGCCATGGAAATCGACGGTGCAGGGCTTGAGGACGCCGGTGGCGAAGACACTAAGGAAATTGCCTTCGAGATCGAGGTGGACGAGACGGTCGTTGGTGCGGTCGCAGACGAGGACGCGGGCGGGTTCGTAGCGGTAGTCGAAGGCGAACTTGTGTGCTGTTTTGAAGCCCCAGGGTTCCGCTTTGCCAGCGACGGTGCTTTTGAATTTACCGTCCTTGTCGAAGATGAAGATCCTGTCCGAGGCGTAGCCATCGATGATCCAGATATCGCCGTTCGGTGCCTTGTCGGCATGGGTGAGGGCGAAATTCTTGCCGATTTCCGCAGGGAACGCGGAGAGCGGGATCTCAAGGAGGACTTCGCCATCCATGCCGAGCTTGAGGAAAGCGGTGTTGGGATCCTTGAGGCAAGCTGCGTAGATGATGTCCTTGCCGTCTTCCTGAACCATGGTGAAGCCGTGGTGGTTGTTGCGGGCGTTGGGAAGGTTGCGGAGGTATTCGCCCTTCGGGGAGTAGATCTGGATGCCGCTTTTTGCGCCGCCGAGGATGGAGACGTAGAAATTCCCTGCGGAATCGACGTCGATCTCACCGTGTGAGTCGCCGATGTATTCGAGGCCTTCCGGCGTGGTGGGCCAGCCTTTGTGCAAATCGTATTCGTGGGCGGATGCGATGGTCGCGAGGGCGGCGAGGAGTAGGATTGGTTTCATAAAATTCAAATTTCAAAGTTCAACCCTCAAAGGAAGAGGGAATGTGTGAGCGATTGGTTGGTTTCTGTGTTTGTCAGGGAAGAGAAGGGGAGAATGGCAAGTCTCGGGTGCGCTGGGAAGTTGGAAGTTGAGATCTGAGATCTGAGATCTGAGATCTGAGATCTGAGATTTGAGATTTGAGATTTGAGATTTGAGATTTAAGCGCATTTCGGGCAGACGCCGAAAAACTCAAGCTCGTGATACAGTCCTTGGTAGCCGGTTTTTTCGCGGATTTCATCCTCCAGGTCATGGACGGGGCAGGGAGCCTTGATGCTCTCGATTTTCCCGCAGCCGGTGCAGATGAGATAGTCGCTGTGTTTTCCCGGCTGGAGGAGGGTGAAATAGGCGGCGCGCTCGTGCAGGCCGAGGCGGCGGAGGATGCCGTTATCCGTGAGCCTCTGCAGCAGGCGGTAAACGGTGGCCTTGTCGCATTGGTCGGCTAGGCGCGGGGAGGCGGAAAGCTCGGCGAGGGTCATGGGGCGTGAGGTCTCGATGAGCGTTGAAAGGAGCTCCTCAAGCGCCTTGGTGCGGCGCAGTCCGAGGTCCCGGCAGCGGATCACCGCCTGTTTGAGTTCTTCTTGCGGCATGGTCAGAAGAGTCTCGACTGGGTATCCTCGGGTTTCAAGGGCGGAGCGGGGGCTCCGATCTTTTTGTAGGCGGCGGGCATCGCGGTTCTTCCGCGCGGGGTGCGCATAAGGAAGCCCTGCATGATGAGAAACGGCTCATGGACTTCCTCAATGGTCGCCGCATCCTCGCCGACTGAGACCGCCACCGAGTTCAGCCCGACGGGGCCGCCGCCGAACTTGTAGATGATCGCCTCAAGCAGGCGCTTGTCCATTTCATCGAGGCCGTCGGAATCGATCTCGATCATCGCGAGTGCGGCGGCGGCGTTCTCCGCATCGATGATGCCAGTCCCGCGCACCTGCGCGAAATCCCGCACCCAGCGGAGCAGGGCGTTTGCGACACGCGGGGTGCCGCGCGATCTTGCGGCGATCTCAAGCGCGCCCTCGCGGTGGATCTCCACATCGAGCAGCCCGGCGGAGCGCTCAATGATATCGGCGAGTTCCTCTTTGGTATAATAATCGAGCCTGTTGATGAGGCCGAAACGAGACCGCAGCGGCGCTGTCAGCATCCCGGAGCGGGTGGTCGCGCCGACGAGTGTGAAGCGCGGGAGATTGATCTGGATCGAGCGGGCGGATGGGCCGGAATCGATGATGATGTCCAGCCGGTAGTCCTCCATCGCCGGGTAGAGGTATTCCTCGATGGCCGGGTGGAGGCGGTGGATCTCGTCGATGAAAAGGATGTCGCCCTTCTGGATGTTCGTGAGGATGCCGGCCAGGTCGCCCGCCTTCTCGATCTGCGGACCCGAGGTGGTGTGCATCTGGGTGCCCGCCGCTTTTGCGATCAGGTTTGCGAGGGTGGTTTTCCCGAGGCCGGGCGGGCCGGAGAGCAGGACGTGGTCGAGGACATCGCCGCGCCGCTTCGCCGCCTCTAGCATCAGGAGCACGCGGTCCTTGACCTTCTCCTGGCCGATGAATTCGGAAAAGGCCGGAGGCCGCAGTGAGACATCGAAATGTGTCGGCGGGGCGGTGGTGGTCTGCTGGTAGAAGTTCTCGGACATGCGGTCGGGGAAACTTTAAATTTTAAACCCGAAACTCCAACTCTCAATTCGCCTGCTCTTCCGGTTGGTTGCGCATGAAATCGGCGACTTGCTTGAAGAGGGCATCGAGAAATGCACGGGCGTAGGGCGGGACTTTGGTTTCATCCATTGCCTCGCCCATGAGCTGCAGCCAACGGTCGCGCTCGGCGATCCCGACCCGGAACGGTGCGTGGCGCATCCGCAGGCGCGGGTGGCCGCGTTTTTCCATGTATGCGTTGGATGCGCCGAGGCGGAACAGCATGAAATCGGAGAGCCGTTCCTCCGAGCCTTCCCAGTCGTCGTCGGGATACATCGGGCCGATGAGGTCATCGGTGCGGACGCGGCGGTAGAAGGCGGCGACCATGGCGCGGATTCCGGCTTCGCCGCAGGCTTTGATCACGTCTTGTTCAGTGGGGGTCATGGGTAGGTATGGAGCGCTGACTTTAGTCGGCGAGTGTTGGGAGGACACGCCGACTGAAGTCAGCGCTCCATGGTTGGGGAGGGTTGCATGGGATTTTAAGAAAGATCGGCGACCGAAGGTCACCGCTACTTTGAAAGGACGCTCCAGCGGTGGATGGTGACCGGCACTGCGAACCAGACGTTCCCGGATGTCCTGCCGTTTTCGATGATGACCTTGCCCGCTCCGGGATCGGCCTGGATCCATTTTTCGTCGCCGAGGTATGCTAGTATATGCCTCCTGTCCTCCGTGACGGCTAGGTCGCCGGGCTGGAGTTTTCCGTAATCCATTTTCGCTATGGTGCCGCCTTCTCCGGTGGGGATGGTGAAATTCATGTGTCCCTCCGCGAGTGCTTTGGCGCTGGCGTCGTTCCACCATTGCTTGAGGAACATACGCAGGCTTCCGCCGTCCATGGTGGAAATGCCATTCGAGAAAAGGGCATCGCGCAACGCCTTGCGGGGTAGGCCGGAGCAGTCGATTCCCCGGCTGCTTTCTCCGCCCCAATGGTATTCCGTGCCTTCGAAGGAAACCATGCGGCGGATGAAATCACTGCGGAGTTCTTCCCGGTTGATCGGTTTTGCAGGAAGGAGAAATGGGATGACGACGAGGAACGGGATGGGCAGAAGGGCGTAGCGGACGGCTTTTCTTTTCCAGAGCAGCAACAGCGGGCCGAGCCAGATTCCGGCCATTGCGCAGAGGATTGCCATGCGGTGGAGCTTGGTGGTGACCGGATCGAGGTTCAGCATCACGAGGGCGACAATAGACCCGAGGGTCATGATTAGGAGGAGTCGGCGGAACATGGTGGGGAGCCGTGCTTTTAGCCGGCTTGGGTTGGATTGGAAAATTTCCGGTGCCGTATGATCGCGATGATGAAGAGGACGAGGGCAATGAGGGCGAAGGGGATGCAAACCATGGGTCCGATCAGAGCGGCGGAAATATCGCCTGCGAGTTCACTGGGATCTGCAGCTCCGGATGCGCTCATGGTTTTAAACGCACTGATCATGCTTAGCACGTATATTGCGACTCCGGCGCATATTGCCAAGACCAGAGAGAGTGCGGAAATCCAGATCATCTTTCCCCAGAATTTCCGCTTTTGTTCGGTAGGTGTTGGAGTGTGCAATCGTTTGTTGGGAGCGAGGTATTGATTCCTGAATATTGGCATGGCGGATGAAATCCGCCGCCACGGTCACATCCCCGCTTCGGCGAGGCGCTCGGTCATCTCGTGTTTCATGAGCTCGGCTGTGACCTCGCTGAGATCGCCGGACATGATGGCGTCGAGGTTGTGGGAGGTGAAGCCGATGCGGTGGTCGGTGCAGCGGCTCTGCGGGAAGTTGTAGGTGCGGATCTTTTCCGAGCGGTCTCCGGAGCCGATCAGGGAGCGGCGGTTCTCCGAGTAGGCGGCCTGCTGCTCCTGCATTTTCTTTTCGTAAAGCCGCGAGCGCATGATCTGGAGGGCCATCTCCTTGTTCTTGATCTGGGAGCGGCCGTGCTCGCAGCGGACGTATAGGCCCGTGGGCAAATGGAAGATCTGGACGGCGGAGTCGGTGGTGTTGACGTGCTGGCCGCCCGCTCCGCCCGAGCGGCATACCTCGATCCGCAGGTCTTCCATCCTCATATCCACATCGACCTCCTCCGCCTCGGGAAGGACGGCGACGGTGATCGTGGAAGTGTGGATGCGCCCCTGCGTTTCGGTGGCGGGGACGCGCTGGACTCGGTGGACGCCGGATTCGTATTTCAGGTGGCGGAAAACCTCGTCGCCGGTGACTTTCAGGATCACCTCCTTGAAGCCGCCGACCTCCGAGGGCGAACTCTCCAGGTGCTCGGTTTTCCAGCCCTTCGCATCCGCGTAACGCTGGTAGAGGCGCATGACTTCCCCGGCGAAGAGCGATGCCTCGTCGCCCCCGGCACCGGCGCGGATCTCGATAAGTGCGTCGCGGTCCTCGTTCGGATCGGCGGGTAGGAGGGCGTATTGCATATCCTCGCGGAGTTTTTCCAGGGACTTCTGCAGATCGGGGATTTCCATGGCGGCCATCTCGGCCATCTCGGGATCGTCGGAGCGGGCGAGCTCCTGGTTTTCGGAAAGTTGGGTTTCGTTCGAATGCAGCGTGTCCCAGAGTTCGAGGGTCTGCTGCAATTTGCGGTGCTCGCGGAGGATCTCGGTCGCCCGCTTCGGGTCGTCGAAAAGGTTCGGATCGCCCACCGCTTCCTCCAGTTCACGGAAGCGTTCCTTGCGTTTGGCGATGAGCTGCGAGTAGTCCACGGGAAAAATTAAAAATTTAAAATTCAACCTTCAAGGGGAAGAAGATCGGGCGGAGTTAGTAGCGTCAATCATCCGTGCTGTCCAATGTTGCCTCGGATACTGTGGCTTCCCGTCCCACTTTTTCCGTCCAAAGACCTGCGGTGAGCAAATGGATTCTTTCATTTCAGTCCCGGTCATTACGTCTTGGGATCGCGGCGGAACGGGCGGGGCGGGAATTTCAGCCAACTGAAGATGACGGCGATGCCGAAAAGGGTGTAGCAGACGACAAAGACCCATGGGGGCGCATGGAAGAAGAGCACTTTGTGCAGCCAGTGGGCGATGAAGGTGCCGCCGTAGGTTTGCTCTCCGGCTTTTTCCCGGCAGTGCATTTCCAAGGTTGTGAGAGGACAGATGATCCCGAGCCATGACTGGATGACGACGAGGCCAATGGCTCCAAGGTGCGCGGCGCGGAACCACGGGTTGCCAATCCACTTCCAGCGGCAGACTCCGCCGCAGAGGATGGCCAGGAGGCCGAGGGTCACAAAGGCCACGAAGCTCACGTGCAGTATGAGCACAAGATCGGCCAGCAGACGATGGACTCCGGCGCTCATGGTTGGCTGGCGAGAGAGGCGACGACTTCGGAGGGGTGTCCGGCTGAGAGGGTGATCCTCAGGCGCGCAGTGCCCCTCGGGACGGTGGGGTAGCGGATGGCGGGGGCGAGGAAGCCTTTTTCGGCGAGGGCGGCGGAGGCGGCGAGGGCGGCTTGGTTTTCGCCGATGATGATGGGCAGGATGGCGCTGGGGTGGTTCTCGCAGAGGAGATTGATGTTTTGGAAAAGTTTTTTGCGGAGGGCTTTGCCTTCGGCGGAGCGAACGAGATCGAGCGCGGCAAGCGCGGCGTGGGCGAGGGCGGGGGGAGGGGCCGTCGTGTAGATGAAGGGTCGGGCGCGGTTGATCAGGAGTGCTATCCAATCGCGGGATGCGGCGAGGTAGCCGCCGGAGAGGCCGAGGGCTTTGCTGAGGGTGCCCATCTGGAAAGGGACGCGATCCTGCAAGCCGAGCTGTTCGGCGAGGCCCATGCCGGTGGGGCCGAGGACGCCGAGGGCGTGGGCTTCGTCGAGTAGGAGTTGCGCGCCGTGGAACTCGCACAAGTCTAGTATCTCGCGGAGAGGGCAGAGATCACCGTCCATGGAGAAGACGGATTCGGTGACGACGAGGAGGCGGGCGGCGGGGTGCTTTGCGCGGAGGGTGGAGAGAAGTTTGGCGAGCTTTTCCGTGTCGTTGTGTGGGAAGACGCGGAGGGTGGCGGCGGACATGCGGGCGGCATCGATGAGGCAGGCGTGGGCGAGCTTGTCGAGGAGGACGAAGTCGCCTTTCCCGGCGATGACAGGGATGGCGGAAAGTGCGGTGGCGTAGCCGGAGGAGAAGGTAAGGGCGGCTTCGGAATGTTTCGCTGCGGAGATGCTTTCCTCAAGCGCTGTATGTGCGTGCGAGGTGCCTGTGACGAGCCGGGAGGCGGCGGCGCCGGTGCCGTATCTTGCGATGCCTTCGGTGAACGCGGCGGCGATGGCCGGGTGGTGGGAGAGGCCGAGGTAGTCGTTGGAGGCGAAGTTCCAGAGTTCGCGCCCGTCGCGGGTGATGCGGAGTCCGCTGCTTTCGCCGGGGGAGAGGGTGCGGAGGAGGTTTTTCCCTGCCAGGTCGTCGAGCTGTTGGCGGGGTGTCATCGGAAATTTCAACTTTCAATTTTCAACTCTCAAGGAAGATGACTCTGTTCCTGCGCTCTGCTTGGAAGTTGAGAGTTGAAGGTTGAGGGTTAGTCTGCGACCGGTCGTTCGAGGGCCCAGCGCATGAGTTTTTCGGAGTCCGACCAGATGTTGGGCGTGTTCGATTTGAGGACGACGCATACGACGGATCTGCCGTTGAGGCTGCCGGTGGCGATGAGGCAGCGGCCGGAGGCGTTGGCGGTGCCGGTTTTCATGCCGTCGCAGTAGGGGAGTTTCTTGAGCAGCCTGTTGGTGTTCTCGATGGTGCGGGTGCGGCCGTCGTTGTAGGTGAAGGTGAAGGATTTCGTGGCGAAGTAGGAACGGAGCAGCGGGCTGCGGTAGGCGACGCGGGCGGCGATGGCCATGTCGCGGGCGGTGGAATACTGGCCGGGGGCGGGGAGTCCGTTGGGATTGACGAAATGGGAGTTTCGCATGCCGAGCTGGGCGCACTTGTTGTTCATAAGGTTTGCGAAGCCTTCCTGGCTGCCGCCTACATCGCGGGCGAGGGCGCGGGCTACGTCGTTCGCGCTTTTGACCATGAGCACTTTCAGCAGCTCACGGCGGGTGTAGCGCTCGCCCGGCTTGAGGTAGAGCTTGGTCGGCTCGCAGGCTGTGTCCGAGGGTTGGATGACGACGGTCCTATCGATGTTGCCGGCGTCGAGGATGCAGAGTCCGGTGATGATCTTCTGGGTCGAGGCGACGGGGCGGACGCTGTCGGCATTCTTGGCGTAGAGGTTGCGGCCGCTTTCGAGATCGACTACGAGGACGCTTTCCGCGACTACGGCAGGAGGAGGCGTCCTGGGAATCGTACCCACGCGCACCGGCGGAATGTCCCCCGATTGATAGTTGGTGGTGCGCTGCGGTGGTTTCCCTCCGCAGGAAGTGATGGTCAGGATGGCGAAAAGGCTGACTGCAAGCGGCCGCAGGTGAATCATGCGCGGAGAATGCGGTCGCCTCCCGCTGCGGTCAAACAAGAATAGGGATGCCGATCCGCGGCCGAATTTCGTCCTTGCGCCAAAACCCCGTTCCCGATTAGTTGTTTTCAGCAAAGCAGCACGCGTCAGCGCAAGCGGACGCCGCAATAGCCTATGATTCCCACGGAGCGCATTCCCGCCAAACATAACACCGGTCTTTCTGGCCGGTGCGGGATTCCTGTCATTTTCCCATGACCCGCCGTTCCAATCATCGCTGCCATCGCTTTTCGCAACGGACATCCGAGGTGGCTCTTCCGCCTCCCGGTGCCGGTGCGTCCATTCAAACCATCCGGAGGACAAAACCATAGCCAAGCCAAAGAAAAACAACACCAGGGGCCGTTTCCGCGACATGACGCGGATCAACGACCGGATCCGAGCACCCAAGGTTCGCGTCGTAAATTCCCTTGGGGAGCAGCTCGGGGTGATGTCATCCCGGGAGGCTCTCGAGAAAGCGAAATCCGTGGGGCTCGACCTTGTCGAGATCGCAGGACAGGCGGATCCCCCGGTGTGCAAGATCATCGACTACGGGAAATACAAATACACCCTGGCAAAGCTCAAGAAAGGCAAATCCAAGACATCCACGCGGATGAAGGAGGTGAAATTCCGCGTCGGGACGGGGGATCACGATTACAACATCAAGCTCGGACGTGCCGAAACATTCCTCGACGGCAACCATAAGGTTCGCTTCGTCCTGCAGTTCAGGGGTCGGGAAAATGCCCACAAGGATCTCGGCTTCGTCGTCCTGAACAGGATCATCGGGGATCTGAAGTCGATGGCAGCCGTGGATCAGCCGCCGCGCCTGAACGGGCGTGCGGTCGCGATGATCCTTTCCCCATTGCCTGCGCACCAACGCAAGCGCCACTTCCACCTTTTCCACGGTGAACTCATGGATGAGGACGAGCCCGACGAGGACGACGATGATTCGGATGACGATGATTTCGACGAGTCCTCGGAAATCCCGACTGACGATGAAGAGGGCGAGGACGAGAACAGGGAAGACGCAACTTCCGCAGCGGGGGAGCAGTGATGGCCGGCGACATCGGGGAGCTGACCGGGATTCTGCGGCGGGCAGGCGAGCCGTGGCTGTTGCTTTTTGATATCGATGGCACACTCGTTGACACCGGAGGCAAAGGTATGTCGGCGCTGCGGAAAACCGCCGTTGAGGTTTTCGGCGGCGACGGGCCGCAGCTCGATCTGGCCGGCTCGACCGATCTCGGCATCCTGGAGAGTCTCTACGTACATTTTGGGATCGATCCAAGCGACGAGCAAACCCATGCGTTTTTCGAAGCCTACCACCGCCACCTGGAGGCAAGCCTCGAAACCGATCCCACCGATGGGCGGGTGCTGGAGGGGGTGATCGAGCTGCTGGAGCATCTCGCCACCGCAGAGCACGCACAGCTCGCGCTGCTTACGGGGAACACCTCCCTGGGGGCGCAGATCAAGCTCCGGCATTACGGGCTGAACCATCATTTCGCCTTCGGTGCATACGGCTCGGACAGATCGGACAGAAACCTGCTCGGCACGATCGCCCTGGAGCGTGCGCTTGCATTCACCGGGCGGGCCTACATGCCCGGCCGAACCCTGGTCATCGGCGACACCCCGAAGGATATCGCCTGCGCCCACGCCATCGGCGCGAGATGCTTTGCCGTCGCCACCGGCCGGTTTTCCACGGATGAGCTCGAAGCTGCTGGAGCGGATTGGGTTCTAGGATCACTGGGGGAACTCGAGCTCTGCGGCTGCTAGATCCGGCTTTTTCCGGCCGACATGTGGTGGAGAAGCTTCTGGTTGAACTCGTCCGCCATGTTGTAGCCGAGGCGGCGGAGCTGCTGGTCGAGAGCTGCGATCGCCACCATCCGTGCGGTGTCACGGCCGGGGCCGACGGGAATCTCAACGTGAACGACCTGCTGCCCCAGCAGCTCGTAGGTTTTTGACTCCAAGCCGACGCGGTCCACTTCGTTGAGATCAGCGGCGGGCTTCAGGGTCACCACGAGATCCAGGCGTTTGTCAGGGCGGATGGATGCGAGGCCGTAGAGGTTCGCGACGTTGATGATGCCGATGCCACGGATCTCCATGTAGCCGCGCGAGAGATCCGGTGCGGTGGCGATGAGTTCCCCGCCGACGTGCTTCACGCGCACCATGTCATCCGCGACGAGCGAGCCGCCGCGCTCCAGCAATCCGATCGCGGTTTCCGATTTCCCCGAGCCGCTTTTCCCGACGATCAGGACGCCAATGCCTCGCACGTCCACCATGCAGCCGTGGATCGTGAGTGTCGGCGCGAATTCGTGCTCCAGGCTGATCGTCGCCGCGTTGAGAAATTTCATCGTGACCTGCGAGGTGCCGAAGACCGGGATCGAGTGCTCCCTCGCGACGGCCATCAGCTCCGGGCCGAGTGTCGCGCCGCGAGAGACGATGATACAGGGGATGTCGCGCTCGCACATCCTGCGGAAGCGGTCAATTCGCATCTGCTCAGGCAGCTTCCGGAGGTAGGCCATCTCCAGGTTTCCCAAAACCTGCACCCGTTTTTTTGCGAAATAGGAGAAAAATCCCGCAAGCGCCAGGCCGGGCCGGTTGACCGCAGGCTCACTGATCAGGCGGTCGAAGCCGATGCGCTCGCCAAGCAGGTTCAGCTTCAGCGATTCCGAATACATTTCGAAAAATTTCTCCACCGTGATCGAAGCCACGGTCTTCACTCGCTGAGCCATGGACTATGACTAACAGGCGCCGGGCGGAACGGCACGCGAAATCGGCGCGCGGAGTGCAGGTTGATTTTCCGGCAGGGGCGGCATATCCTCCCGGTACCAGATGCAACTTCCGAAAATCAACATCCCATCGCTCAGATCCCATCTGCCGGAAGCCTTCTCGGTTTCCGGGTTTTGGCTGATTGTCGGCAAGCTTGCGAAACGGGGAACGCGCAAGATCCTCATTGCGGCCCTGACCCTCTACCACTGCATGCGGGACAGCGAGACCCCCGCCTGGGCGAAGAGCGTGATCGTGGGCGCACTCGGCTACCTGATTTTTCCGATGGATCTCATCCCGGATGCAATCCTTGGCGCCGGTTTCACCGATGACTGGAGCGTGATCCTCGGGGCTATCGCGGCGGTGGCAACCCACATCAAGGCCGAGCACAGGCTCAAGGCAGAGGCACAGGCAAAGCGTATGCTTGGCGGCGGAACGAAAGAAGACGACCCGGAATCAGTCCAGCAAGCGGCTGAGAAAAAGGCGTAGCGCCTGGAGATCAATCCATACCGAACCGGCGGCATGGCGTAACATCAGCCCCTTGGGTGAAATTTGCGGTGCGCATCCTTGAGCCCCTTGGTGCTGACGTGCGTGTAGATTTGTGTCGTGGAAATGTCCGCATGCCCGAGGAGTTCCTGGATCACCCTTAGATCCGCGCCTCCTTCCAGCAGGTGGGTGGCAAACGAATGCCGTAGCATGTGCGGATGCACCGGCACTCCGGTTCCCGCCATCTGTGCGCGTTTCCTGACGATTTGGCGTATTCGTTCCGGAGTCAGCGCGGCTCCCCGGATGCCGATGAAAATATGTGAGGATGTCTTGGCCTTCACCAGCTTGGGACGGCCGTTGGCGAGGTAGCCGGAGATCGCCGCCTGCGCCTTCCCGCCTATCCTGACCAGCCTTGTCTTCTTTCCCTTCCCGGTGACCCGCAGGAAACCTTCTTCGGAATCCATCCATTCGAGCCGCGCTGCACAAAGCTCTGCGAGACGCAGCCCGGAAGAGTAGAACAGCTCGAGGATCGCTTTGTCGCGCCATCCCAGCGGATCATCCGTCGGGATGCTTTCCAGCAAGGATTCCACCTCGGCCGCCGAGAGGGTGGATGGAAGCTTTCGATCCGTTTTGGATGATGAAAGGGGTTCGGCAGGATCCATCGCCGCCCTTCCGGTGGCGGCAAGCCAGCGGTAAAATATCTTCAGGTGAACGGTTGTCAGGCGGATGGATGACGGGCAAAGCCCCTCGGCTCTCCGGACGGCAAGAAACTCCGCGAGTTCGGCGGTGCCGGTTTCCTCCGCAGACAAGCCCTTCCGTCCGAGCCAACCGCCATGGGCCACCAAGGTCTGCGATACGGAAAGCTGGTAGGACTCCGACAAGCCCTTCTCAGTGGCTAGGAAACGAAGGAACGCATCAATCCTATCTTCCAAAATATCTCCTTTCCTCCCTGGTTTTTATAGTCCCCACGCAGCAATCCTCCTTCTTTTTTAGATTAAAGACCACCAAATGTTAAAAATGTTCAAAAAAAGATTGCCAGATCATCCGAAATGTCTAAGATGGCGGACATCAAAGGAAAAGTGATAGTTAATATTCCTTGACTAAATCGCCCAAATCCTTAGAAACGCAACGAATCCGAAACCCAAATTCGAATCCATGACTGCCACGAACCCAACCATAAAACTCGGCCCTGGCCTTGCAATTGGCTACACGGCTCCTTTGGCGACCTTCAGCGAAGAGGTTGAATTGCAAGGAGGAACCCATTTCCTGCTCGCCCGCAACGGCAGGGGGAAATCGACACTGCTCCGCACGATCGCGGGAAGCCTCAGGAAGCTTTCGGGCGATTTCTCGACCCACGGCTTCATGCAATATCTTCCTGAAGACATGCGCTTCGATCCGGAGATCACTCCGAAAACCATTTTCAAATCACTGCTTCCAAAGGCCAGGCACGAGGCGGCGCTCTCCCTTGCGGATCGCATCGAACTCGATGTGAACAAGGTGTATGGCAAGCTATCCACGGGCAACCGCCGCAAGACCGCACTGATCATGGCTGAATATTCGGTGATGCCGGATCGTGGCAACATCCTCCTGCTCGACGAACCTTTTAGCGGCCTCGATGCATTCGCCCGCGAGACCTTCGAGGAAATGTGGAACAAGACTTCGGACAACGTCCTCCGTCTCGTCTCCTGCCACCCGGATTACGATTCCATGATCATGCCGAGCGTCCTTCTCATCGAAGGCAACAAGATCAGCCACCATGCGGACGACGGCCAGAAATGGTCTTCGCTGAAAGCCCTTCTCAACTGATTGCCACAGAAAACCAAATTTTTGGAAATGAGACTCTTCAAACTGACATTTGCCACCATCTTCCGCAGGAAAGCTTGGGCGTTCTGTCTATTTGCCCTGCTTTTCCTGCCATTCGCGTTGCCGATGATCTCGAGCGCCAGCGAAAAACCGGTGCTGGTGCAACCGGCCCGCATCCAGGCGGCATGGGGCACGCTCTTCATCTGCACGATGGTCTGGGGATTCTTCGCCGCAGCCCGGCTCGGTGAATCCAACACCCGCTCCGGGACAGGGGAATATTTCCGCACCACAGGCCTATCCGCCACCCGCCAGCTTTTCGAGATCTGGCTCGCGCTTTTCGCCTACATCGTCCCGCTTGCTTTCACCGCCACCGCGATCTGCCTGTTTGCCGCCATGCCTGCGGAAGCTTCGGAGAAAGCGATGTGGTGGACACTCAATTTCCAATATCTCACCCTCTTTTTATTGGTCTTCGCCCCACTGCTGGCGCTCGCCTGCGCCCTCGCCTCGCGCTACGGCGGGATCACCGGCTTCGGTGTCACATTCCTCATCACCATCTACGGGCTCTACGGCGTCGGCTACCTCGACAACATGCTCAAGCTGGAGGCCAACTCCGCGCTGCAGGCTCTCTGGCTCTACTCGCCGCAATACCGCTTCGCCGATCTCACCCAGCGCCTTTATTTCAAGACCGGTGCGCTCTCCGGCGAGGTGTTCGGCAACATGATCCTCTATTTCACCGCGATCCTTGCCGTCAACACCGGCATCTCCCGCCTCTGCTTCCGCACAAGCGCCACCGCCTGATTTTTTTCCAAAACATCCAACTCCATGAAATCCATCCCGAACATCATCTCCATCGCCCTCATCGGGTGCGGTGCGGCCGGGTTTGTGATCGCTTCACGCCCGCTGCTGTCGGACAAGGAAAACGATGTCCCGCTCAACGTGCTCGGCATCAACCGCAGTCCCTACGGCGAGGTCTTCGCAATGGCCATGCAAGGGCCTATCGATTCATATTTCCACGCCACAAACGCGAGGGGCCACAAGTGCGATGACGCCGCGACCTGCCAGCACATTGCGCACAGCCAATCCCAGGATCTTGCGGGGCAAGGCATCAATGAGCGTGTCCGGCATTACATCGACGGGATGGACGCAGGGCTTGTGGAGCGCACAAACCCGTTTTCCGCCGGCAAAGCCCACAAGTTCTATCTCCGCCGGGAAATCGAGGACAAGCTTCGCTTTGCCTACAACCTGGATCCGGGACAATACGGCAACTACAACGCCTACCACTTTTTCCTTACCGAGCCGGAGCTGGGAACCCGCCCGGAACTCACCCCGTATGCCGCGAAACTGGCGGATCAAACGATCCGCTATTGCCTGAGCCAGCGCAGCGATCCGCGCTACGCACTGACTGCAGCGGCAGCGGCGGGGAACGTCATCGAGCTCATGCTCAATGACCGCCAGATCAACAGGGAGCATCCTCTCTACACCACGGCACAGATGAGGGATGTCCTCAAGGTGATGGATCAGTCCCTCGGACTCTACTCCCACCTTGCCAACGAATGGGCCGACAAAGGCCTCTGGGAAAACCTTTCCGAACTGAGGCTCACTGAGGTTCAGCAGCGCCTGTCATTCACGGTCAGTATCCGCGACAGCCACGAGCAGTCGATCCGCCTCATCGAAGGCCGTCACGAAAACGGCAACACCGTTAGCAACGCCGCCGCCGGAGAAAGCCAAGCCAACCGCTAGTATCACCTGTCCCATGTCAGTCATCGCACCACCAGCACCACCCAGCATCGCACCGGCAGCCGCCCGGACGCGCTTTGCGCCGGGTATGGGCGGGCGCGAACTCCTCGGCATCATTTTCACCGTCTGCCGCGAGATGCGCGTCTCGGACATCCAGATGCGCTCCCAGCGCCCGGTGTATATCCATACCAACAAGGGCATGGAGACGCTCGATTTCCTCGGCCTGCTGAGCGCCGCGAACATGGACGAGATACTCAAGGAACTCATCCGCAACCGCGAATCCGCCTCCCACGGCTTCGGCACCGGCGCTTCCGTCGAAATGCGGGTGGACGATAAGATCCGCATCGCCATCGAGGAATTCGCCGGGAAAATGGTTTCCGATTTCTCCTGCGACGGCATCCCGATGGGGAACAACGGCGAGAAATCCGGACGTCTCCGCATCCAGGCTCACCTTTCCTCCTCCGGCCTCGGCATCACCTGCCGTATCCTCAACGATTTCATCCCGGCCCTCGATACCCTGGGCATCGATCCGGACACCGCCACCACCCTCCGCCATGGCGTGCTCAAGCGCGCCGGCCTCTGCCTTGTCACGGGGCCGACCGGCTCCGGCAAATCCACCACCCTCGCCTCGCTGATCGACTGGCTCCGCCAGAACCACCCGAAGCATATCGTCACCGTCGAGGATCCGATCGAATACCAGTATCCCGACGATATGGACGATCCGGTCTATCCGGGCCAGCGCATGCCTTCGCCTTCCATCGTCACCCAGCAGGAAGTCGGGCGCGATGTCCTCAACTACAAACAGGGACTCAAGGATGTCCTCCGGAAAGCCCCGCACGTCATCCTCCTCGGGGAGATCCGGGATAGGGAAGCGATGGAGACCTGCATGGAGGCCGCCCAGACCGGGCACCTTGTGCTCTCCACCCTCCACACCACCGGAGCCGTGAAAACCATAGGCCGTATCCTGGAGCTTTATCCCCGCGAGAGCCACGATTCCGTCCTCTCACGCCTCTCGGAAATCCTCATCTTCATCCACTCCCAGGGACTCCTCAACGGCATCGAGCGCCGGGTCCTCACCTACGAGTTCCTCCAGAACAACGACGACGCCGTCTCCTCCGCCATCAGCAACTATGACGGCGGCGCCCGCTCCCTGGAGGACGTGATCCGCCGCGCGGGGAACATCCAGTGGGATGCGAACCTCGAGCGCCTGCTCCGCAACGGGATCATTTCCCACGAAACCTTCGAATCCGCAAAAATGAACAAATCGGACGACGAAACCTTCTGAACCCCGGTTCATAACAAGATTTCCTGGAAAAGCCTCTCGGCCGCTCCTTGAAAAAACAAAAACAAAACAAAACAAACACACCATGAAACTGACAAACACCCAGAACATGAAAGCATCCAAGTCCGGCATGACGCTCCTCGAGCTCACCGTCGTCATCCTTGTCCTGCTTTCACTCATCTCGATCCTCTTCATCGGCGCCCGCGCCTGGAAGAAGGGTTCGGACCGTGCTGCATCCATCCTGCAGATCCGCAATTGCCAACAAGCTGTCCGCTCGTTCGCGAACATGAATGGCAAGAACATCGCTGACGCGATCGTTCCCGGCACTTCGCTCGCTGCCGGTGACATCTTTGGACCGGAGAAGTTCATGGAAACGAACCCTGTTGCTGAAAACAGCGGCAAGCACCCTGCCGGCACGCCAATCGTGTTTGAATATGGCATAGATGCCGGTGTTGCTGTTCCAGCAATCGGTGAGCTCTATGTCACTGCAAGCGATACAGAGTACGCTCCGACTGCAACGGGCGACTGGTAAATACCACTATGGTGCCTGAATGGTACCGTTAAAACAATCTCGGGTCGCCCCCTTTGCGGGGCGGCCCGAACCCCATTTTCCAAAACATAGGATGCCCCCGAATCCGCCATGAAAGTCCCATTCCCTTACACTTTTGGCCACGCTCGAACATCCGGCAGCCCTCAATGCCTTCAAGCAGTTCAAACAAGCTTGCTCCATCCTGAGCGAGACCAGCCGTGCCACTCAGCCGGCCTGGTACCAGGAAGCGCTGGAACTTGATTTCCAGTTGCACATACGCATCGACGGCCCTGCCGTCCGCACGTTTTTCTACAAGCGCCCCGCCGAGGAGTGGAGCGAAGCTCCACCCCTCACCGAAGATGCCATGGGGAATGAGGATCAGACCCTCGCCTTTGCAAGGCAAGTCCTCAAAACAGTGAGGGGCTTGAAAGGCACCTCGCTCGGGGTGATCCTCCATATCGCCGATGAATTCGCGACCGCAGAGATCAAGCAGGAGCTGGACAATCCCGCCGCACTCGCCGATCTGCGCGATACCGCCGTTAGTAATCCGGGGGATGTCCTGGACGATGCATCGGTGCTTCCGGACCAAGCCTCATGGCGGGTGCTGCCCTATCCCGCCGCAGGCAGCGAGGTGATCGGCACAACGGTCAGCATTTCCAGGCGCCTCGGCGGCTTCGTCGCCGCGCTCCGCAAGCTCGGGCAGGACGAAAACTTCCCCATCGTGACACACACGCTCAGCGCACCCCTGGTTGCCATCGCGGGACTTCCTTCGGTGATCGAGCCCACCCCGGACAAGCAGTTCGTCGCGATCTTCCAGTATCCGTGGTTCACCGCGCTGGCATTCTTCAACGAGCACTCGGATCTCCGCCTCATACGCACACTTCAGCACCGGGGGATGCGCCGCCCTTCGAACTTCCGCAGCGCCCTCGCCACCACCAACGCATCGCTCGAGTTCGTCGATCCGGATCTCTACGTTGTCCCGTTGGCTGCGGATGTGGATCAGAAATTTGCCGAAGACCTTGGAAGGAATTTTCCCGATTCAACGGTGAAAACCGTCACTTTTGCTGCCATCGGTGCGCTCCCATCCGAGATTCCGGAGCCTGCGCTCTGCATCCAGGCCGCACCCGCGGAGGAGGTGGACGAAAGCCACACCTTCGGGGTGCTGCGCAGGGAGAGATGGTTCCACCAGGATTTCCTTCCTCCCAATAGGGAAAACATCGAGATTTACCCGACCAAGAACGAGATGCGTCTGCTGCGTCTCCTGAGGCTCGGGAGGCTTGGTGTCGCATCGGTGGCGGTGCTGGCCCTTGCTTGGCTCGCCTTCGGGGTTTTCTCCGTTGTCCGGCGCCCTGAATGGGCGTTCAATGACGGCGAGGCGAAGGCCGTCCAGCAGCGCCTTGTGAGCCTTACCCAGGAGCGCCAGAGGCTCGATCATTGGAACAATCTCCTCGCCGACAGATCCAAGGCATGGAGTTCGATGGAGGCGCTCGCACGCCTGTTCCCAGCAAATTCGGGCCTTCTGATCAAGACCTTCGGCCATTCGGTGCGCCCGGATACGGCACCCGGGCAGGCACAGGTCGGTTTCATCAAGGAATGGAGCATCACGGGATATGCGAGGGACGAGGCGCTGAGTTATCTGAACACCCTGAACACCCGCGAAGGGATATCGGCGCATTTTTCGGAAATCTCCAAAGTCACCGGCAATCTCGCCTACGATCCGGCCCCCAACACCAGAACCATCGTTGTCAACGTCAAGACCCAGGAGAACGCGACGTTCAAGCAGATGCCAATGGATCAGATCGTCGATTCCGACGACGCCACGTATCCGTTCACCTTCAACCTGAGCATCACCCAACGCTTCGAATCCGCCGATGCTCTCGCGATAACGGCCGCCAAGGCTCCCTGAAACCGCACATGTACAAGCAATCCATCATTCTCTTCGGAATCGTGATCCCCATCCTGATCGCGGGAATCATGATCGGGGTCTGCGCCTTTGTCCGCGGCAAGATCACCGGCTCCTTCGACGATAAGGTCCGTTACTATGCGGGCTATGAGACAAGCCGTCTCAGCGCGCTCGCCATCGAGGCGCAGATCAGCAGGCAAAGGGCGGACTCCGATCGCTGGACCGAGCTGCTGAAGCAGGAGACGTTCTCGCTTGTCACTACAAACCTGCGGGCGATCGGCGAGACGCTCCCGCCGAAGGAATTCCAGCAGACGGCATTCGAGCGCCTCGGGCAGTCCGGCGGGATAGGCAGTGTCTCCGCCCAGAAATCCTCCGGCTTGAGATTCAATTTCAGGGGCACTTTCAGGACAGTTCAGAAAGCCTTCCTCGAGCTTGAGACACGGATGCCGAACCTGCAGCTCCAGGAACTCAAGATCGATCCGAACACATCCAGCGAATCAGCCCTGCTCAATTTTCAGGTCACCTACACCGCTTGGGAAAGCTAAGCCGGAAATCTCCCAGAACATGAAACCAGAGGATCATACCCCGCCCGCCACCCTTGCTGCGCATGCCGCCGGTGCCGTTCTTCTGTGCCTCATGCTTACCGCCTCCCTCTCCGCCCAGTCTGCGGAATCATTGATCAGCAGCACGGCACCAAAGTCCGGCGAATCCGCAGAGGAGGAAGCTAAGCCCGATCCGGTCACTGATATTCCTTCCCGCTTCGCCGGAAATGACATCGTCCCCTACACGGCGTCAAGGGTCGCTGTCTTCTCGATGAGGAACCGGGTCACCGATCCCTTCGGCCTCAACCAGGATCCGAATGTGAAGCCGGTCATCAGGAAGATCGCATCCAGCGGGCCCATAAAGCGTCAGGCGGCGCTCCCTCCGACCCCGCTTTCTGACATCGTCAAGCTCATACGCGTCACAACAATCATGCCCAGCGAGAAAAAATTCCTCGTGGGGGTGCGCTCTTTTTCCGAATCCGACGAATTCCCCCTGGTTTTCCAGGGCAAGCGCATGAACATGAAAATCGTCGAGGTTTCATCCCGCACCATCCTGTTCCGCAACCTCGATAACGGCGAAACCGCATCGCTCGAGACGGAGATGCTCCCGCCGGGAATGATTGCGGGCGCAGGCCGCCTCCGGCCTCCCGGTGTCGTCACAACTCTCGAGGAGGCGCCTCTCGAACTCGGTTCGGATCCCGCCGAGGAGGCCAACAACTGATCACCACGTAAACCAAAACACCCGATGAAAACATATCCCAAACAATGGCTCGCGATGGCCTTCCTTTGCATCGGCACCACGGTGTCGCCTGCGCAGGATGATCTTCTCGGCTCACTCACCGACGTGCTGGATAAAAGTGATAAGCCCGCGATCCCGGAAGCCCCCTCGCTTGCGCCGCCGGTGGAAGCGGCACCGGAGCTGCCCGCGGCGGGCGGTGCCGACCTGCCGGAGATCGGCGCGGATATCCCTGCCGTAGGTGCGGACGGTGAAGCGGCTCCCATCGGCCAGCCGGGCGAGACGAAGGGTGAGATGCAGAAATCCTCCGAAGGCTATATCATCAAGGACGCCGGGCTGAACGACATCTTCCAGTTCCTCGCGAAGTCCGCCGGACGCCAGTATTTCCACAACCTCAAGATCAACGGCCCGGATTTCCTGGTCACCGGGCATCTGGACGACGGGAATCCGCTCAACCAGATGGAGGAACTCGCTTTCATGTATGGCCTTTCCCTGCACACGAAGGGAAACACGATCTACGCCCTCACCCAGGCCCAGCTCGGTCAGCTTCCCAGCTCGGAATTCCACTACCAGTTGAAATACCTCCGGCCTACCGACATCGAGCAGATCAAGGAACTCATCAAGCCCATGCTGAGCCCGGGAACGGGAATCGTGAACTTCGAGCCGAAGACCAACACCATCATCATCATCGACACCGCCACCCGCATCGAGGCCACCCGGAACCTCCTGCACGGCATCGACAAGGCCAAGGGACAGATCGTCGTTGAGACGAAGATCCTGCGTGTGAACTCAAGCAACGGGATACGCAGCGGCGTCAATTGGGGGGATTCCCTGGGCAACGGGGTCGGCTTTTCCGTAGCCCGCGATCTGAACTCGATCTTCGGCCTCGGCGGTACCTCAACCGCCTCGAACCTTGTGCTCAGCCCGGTGAACCTTTCGGGGGTTCTGAAAGCCCTGAACGACGGAAACCTGGCAAACCAGGTTTCCAACCCGACACTCATCACCGAGGACAACGAGCAGGCAACGATCTCCATCATCGACCGGATCCCGATCATCACCTCCACCACGACACCGGGCAGCGGTGGCGTCGCTCCCACCGTGAGCGAGGAAGTCCGCTACAAGATCGATACTGCGGACCAGGCGATCACCGAGAGCCCCGAGAACCACCGCGAGATCGGTATCTCGCTCGTCGTCACGCCGACGCTGCTGCCGGATGGCACGATCCGCATGAAGATGCGCCCGCGCTCCGCCCAGATCACGGGCTACGTGATCGGACAGGGCAGCGGGAGCTTCGCGGGAAACAGGTATCCGCAGGTGACCGAATCGATGGTCGAGACACTCGCAAGGGTTCCTGACGGCTACTCCCTGGTGGTCGGCGGATTCTACGGTGAGATCAGATCCAATGAAAAAACCAAGGTGCCTATCCTCGGGGATATCCCTGTGCTCAACTTTTTCTTCAAGAGCAAGGAGTCCGCCAGGGAGCAGACTTCGCTGGTATTCATTGTCACCCCGAAAACCTACGATCCGATCAGCGGCTCCGCGACCGATCGCGTGAGCGAAGGGCTGCGTTCCAAAACGGAGTTGCCCTGCGACTACGACTGGGTGGATCCCTACAACCCGGGGCCGGCCCACGAGCCGAACATCCGCCGCACCATCCGCGGAATTGCTCCTGCGGAGGCTCCCTATTACCCGCGTACGGACGAAATTCCGTTGGTTAAGTCCCATCGCTCGCTCCGGGGTTCCGA
>Ga0163144_10007713_pt1 | contig 23521 bp, 21 predicted proteins | sample OliLak19BULKMAT1_FD_123175 | JGI IMG/M metagenome (GOLD analysis project Ga0163144, IMG submission 123175) | Freshwater microbial mat bacterial communities from Lake Vanda, McMurdo Dry Valleys, Antarctica - Oligotrophic Lake LV.19.BULKMAT1 | ecosystem: Environmental > Aquatic > Freshwater >...
CCGGGGACGCAGGGATCGTAGATCGGCGTCTGGCCGGTGGAGTGTTCGGGGTTGATGCGGAGGCCGCATTGCAGCTCCCCGGAGATGAAACGCGGGTGGGCGAAGATCGTTTCCCGGAAGCGGAACCACTGGGAGAGAGAGTTGAAATCCAGGTGGTGCGTGAATTCCAGCAGCTCCGCGATGTCGCCTTCATCATAAGCGGGCGAGTAGGTGACGATGTGTTTTCCGAAATGGTCGCGGGCAAGCATCGCCTCCCAAAGCCCGGAGGCGCAGCAGCCGTCGAGAACGCCGCTGATGTATGGGTATGCCTTCCAGCAGGAGAAACCTTTTTGTGCGAGGACGATCCTGCATCCCGCAGCGTCGGCGGTTTCGCGCAGGACGCGGGCATTGCGCTGGAGAGCTTCGATGGAGATCAGGAACATTGTCGCTCAGGCAAAAAGTTCGCGGGCGGTGTAGGCCATGCCGATCGATGCGGCGGCGTCCCCGCCCTCCGCCCACTCGAAGTCGGTGGTGGTTTTCTCCGGTTCGATCGGGCTGCGGCGGTAAACAGCCCATGCGCGTTCGGCAAAGCCTTCCTTCACCCAATCCAGGAACTTGTCGCGGAACTTCGCTTCGGCAAGCCCGCCGCCGAGAACGACGAGGCCCGGATCGAAGACGCGGACGAGATCGGCGATGCCGTATCCGAGGATGTGGCCCTGCTGTTTGAATAGCTGGATGGAAAGCGCGTCGCCGTTTTCCGCAAGGGTGCGGAGTTGGAAAGCCTTTTCCTCGACGGTTCCGGGGGTGCTGTTGAGATCGTGGGTTTCCCATTCCGGCTTGCTGAGTTCGATCCCGAGCCGCCTGCGCAGCGCAACGAGGGAAACCCATGCCTCAAGGCAGCCGGTGAGGCCGCAGGTGCAGTTGGGCAGGTTTCCGTCGTCTTCGCGGAATGGTACGGAAATGTGGCCGACCTCCAGGGCGAGCCCGTTGGCCCCTTCGTAAAGGTGCCCGCCGGGGAGCACGAATCCGCCGCCCAGCCCGGTGCCCGGCGCGACGAGAAGAAGCCCGCCGAGGTGCTTGTTGCGGATCGCGTATTCGCCCACTGCCGCGGCGTTGCAGTCGTTGGTCATCGTCACAGGGATGCCGGTGCGTTGCTTGAGCGCCGCGCAGATATCAGTCCCGACCCAATCCTCGCCGAGGTTGGCCTTTCCCCAGATCACCCCGTTGGAAGAAGGCGCGGGCACATCCAGCCCGATCCCGCCGACATCCCCGACCGTGATCCCCGCGTTGGCGCAGAGCTCGCTGATCGCGATGTCGAGCTGCCTGAAGGTCGCCTCGTAGCCGTTTTTCACGAAGCTCTTCACCTCCACGATCGCCCCGACCTGTCCGCCGGTGGGGCCGATGATGACGGATTTGATCGTGGATCCGCCGATGTCCAGTCCGATGAAATGCTTGGGGCTTGTCATATCGCTAAGGTGTTGTCGCGCGGCGCGGAGAGTCAAGATGGATCACGGCGTGGCAGCAGCTTCCTGGAACTGGATGCGGGTGTCGGAGGCGTCGCCGTTGTAGAAGTTGGTGCGCTGGACCATCATGATTGTGTAGCGGCCTTTTACAGGGTCTATCCATGCCTGGGTGCCGTAGGCTCCGCCGTGGCCGTAGGAGCCGATGGAAAGCGGTGCGGTGACTCCGGTTGGCTCGGCGATGCGGATCCAGCCGAGGCCGTAGTTGCTGCCGGGGACGAAGCCTGCGGCGAGATCGCCGGTGTGGGAGCGGGTCATTTCAGCGATGGATTCCGGCTTCAGGTAGCGTTTCCCATCGAGTTCGCCGCCGTTGAGTATCATGCGGGCGAACCTGCCGCAGTCGGCTGCGGTGGAGAAAAGCCCACCCGCCGCGCTGGGGAAGCGGTCGGTGGAGGTCGCGGGTTTCCCGAAGAAAATTTTCACGGGCACGGCCTCGAATCCGTCCTTGGTTGTGGCGTAGGAAACGGCGAGCCGTTTCTCCTGGGCTTCCGTTAGATAGAAGGAGGTGTCCTTCATGCCGAGCGGGGCGAAGAGATTTTCGCGAAGGTAATCGGGATAGGATTTCCCGGAAACGACCTCGATGATGCGGGCGGCGGTGCTGATTCCGGTCTGGCAGTATTGCCACTCCGAGCCGGGATCGAATTTCAGTGGCTTCTCCGAAACGAGGGCGGTGAGTGCGGCGAGCGTTGTGGTTGCGGCGTTTTCCTTGTCATCGAGATCCTGGAGACCGCTGGTGTGCGAGAGGATGTTCTCGATGGTGATGGTGGCGGGTTTTCCGTCCACGCCCTTCAGATCCTTGAATTCGGGGAGGTATTTGGAAACGGGATCGGAGATCGAGACGAGGCCTTTCTCGACCGCCATCATCATCGCGGTGCCAGTGACGGGCTTGGTCATGGAGGCGATCCAGAACATGTGATCCGGAGTCATTTCCTCGCCGGTCCCGATGTTTGCTAGGCCTGCGGTGGCGGTGGCGAGGACTCCTCCTTTATCACCGACCTCTGCGGTAACCCCGGCGATTTCCCGGGATTCGACCTGCTTTGCGGCGAAGGATGAGAGTGCTTCCTGGAGGGCGGATGTTTGCCCTGCTGCAGGGAGGGCGAGCGCGAGGAATGCGGTGGTGAGGCTCTTGTTCATGGGTTGGGGAAACCTACGGAGAGCGAGCCTGCTTGGCAAGGTGTCAGCACGCGAGCGGAAGGCCGAGCTTGAGCAGCTCGGGGGCGATCTTGTATTTCGAGTCGGCGACCTTGCCGATGGGCAGTTCGCCGTAGGAGCCGTCCTTGTAGATCATGATCGAGTTCGTCTGCCCGGCTTCAAGTGCATCGACGGCGGCGACGGCGAACTTGTAGGCCATGATGCGGTCGTGGACGGTCGGCGAGCCGCCGCGCTGGACGTGGCCGAGGACGGTAAGGCGCGCCTCCATGCCGATGGAGTCGTTGATGAAACGGGTGATGTATTCGCCCATTTTTGTTCCCTCCGCGACCACCGCGATGACGTATCCCCGGCCACCGGCAATCTCCGCCTTGATGCGGGCTCCGATGGTGTCGAGGTTGTATTCCACCTCGGGGATGAGGCAGATTTCCGCGCCGCAGGAGAGCGCGGAGGTGAGGGCGAGGTAGCCGCAGTGGCGTCCCATGACCTCGACGACGAAGGCGCGCGAGAACGACGATGCGGTGTCGCGGATCGAGTCGATGGACTGGCGGATGACGTTGAGCGCGGTGTCCACGCCGAGGCAGTAATCGGTGCCGGCGATATCGTTGTCGATGGTGGCCGGGATTCCGGCGAAGGGGATCTTGAAATCGGCATAGAACTGGTTGAGCGCACGGAAGGAGCCGTCGCCACCGATCACGATCAGCTTTTCGATCCCGCGCGCCTTGAGGTTGTCGTAGGCCTTTTGCCGAAAGGAGATGTCGAAAAACTCCGGGGAGCGTGAGGAGCGCAGGATGGTGCCGCCTTTGTGCATGATTCCGGAAAGGAGTTCCCTGGTGGCCGGGACGATGTTTCCTGCGATCAGCCCCTTGAGCCCGTCATAGACAAGGAATGGCTCGTAGCCGCGCTGGGCCGCGTATTCCACCGCGCATTTGACGGCCGGGTTCATCCCTGCGGAGTCGCCCCCGGATGTCATCACGGCGAGGCCTGTTTTTTTTGTATCCATAGTTCGGTTGGGAACGGGGTAGCAGGATGGGTGCCGGAGTTGATGGTTCGGTGGAAACCGGGATTTTGAATTAGTAAGGTAGCAATGCAGGAAAAGATGGAGAGGGATTATGATGAGGAAGGCAAAGCAGGAAGGGGATGGGCTTTTTACCTGCATGCTTGCATTCCTCATTCAGATGGCCCTTTTGACGGTCAGGGTGAGGGTTGCGAAATTCAGGAGCAGTCCGTGCTTGATGCCCTGAGGTAGCTGCGAACCTGCCCAAAATGGATGTCTTCAAGCGTCTTGATGGCTTTTAGTTCGACGATGAGTTTGTCCTCAATGATCACCTGTGGGTTCCCACGAGTTCCCCGTGGTATTCGATGGGAATTTCTTTCTGGAATTCGGCTCTTATTCCGCGTTCACGGCATTCGATTTTCAGGGAATTCTCGTAAATCGATTCTAGGAATCCAGGGCCATGCTCTTTGTGGGCGGCGATGGCGGCTCCGGTCAATGCTTCAGAGATGGATTCGTATTCGAGGGACATGGGTAGAGGATGTTTGAATGAGGAAAACAGGAAAGCAGGAGAAGATGGGTGGAATTTTGTTAGGAAGGTGGAAGGCGGTTGATAGGAGCATTAATTTCCTGCCTTCCTGCCTTCCTTATTCGAAATTCTCTTCTCAAAGCCCCCGGTATTCCGCGGCGAGGCGCTTCGCGGTGGCGATGGTGTTGCGGTGGAGCTTGGCGGTGAACTCCGGCTGCCGGTTGTAGCCGCCGCCGTAGAGGATGGCGACGGGGATGCGGTTCTTGATCATGGCGCGCAGCAGCACTTCGTCGCGGCGCTGGATTTCCTTGAGGGAGAGGTGCATCTGGCCGAAGCGGTCGTTGCGGTGGTTGTCCGCGCCGGAGATCCAGATGACGAGATCCGGGGAGAACTTGTCGAGCGAGTCTGCGAGGGTTTTGAAAAGCTGCTGGAGATACATCTCGCCCTCGACGTAGCGAACCGTCTCGACATCGAGGGTCGAGGCGATTTTTTTGGTCGGATAGTTTTTTCCGACGTGGATGGAGTAGGTGAAAACGCGCGGGTCGTCGCCGAGGATGGAGGCGGTGCCGTTGCCTTGGTGGGCGTCGGTATCGACGACCATGACCTTGATGTTCGGCTGCTTGTCCTGGAGGTCGCGGATCGCGATGGCGACGTCGTTGAAGACGCAGTAGCCCTCGCCGTGCCCGCTGAAGGCATGGTGGGTGCCACCCGCAAGGCAGACGCCGACGCCCTCGGTGAGCGCCGCGTTGCAGGCGAGCCGGGTGGCCTCGACCTCGGTGGCGGAGCGGGCGAAGAGATCGCGGCTCGCGGGCAGGCCGAGCAGGATCTGCTCCTTGCGGTCCAGGGCGGAGGACTGGATTTTCTCGATGTAGGCGCGGTCGTGGACGCGGAGGATATTGTGGAAATCGGTCGCCTTGACCTCGGTGATCTCTTCGGGGCGCAGGATGTTTTCCGCAAGCAGCATGTCCTTGGAGACACGGAACTTGTCCATCGGGAACGGATGTCCGGTGGGTAGTTCGAGTTCGAAGGCTTGGGAGTAGAAGCAACGCATGGGGGAAACCTTAAATTTTAAACCTTAAACATCAAGGAAGAGTCCTGTTGTCACGCGAGGATGATGATTGGTGAGGCGGGGGATTGACGCAAAGCCGGACGCAGGGGACAAAGAACCGTGCGAAATGGGACGATGAATGTGGCGGTGGTGGGATGCGGTGCGGCGGGTGCGGCGGCGGCCGTTTTCCTAAAGCGTGACGGCCATCATGTCTCCGTTTTTGAGCAGGCGCCGGAGTGCCGGGCGGTGGGTGCGGGTTTCCTGATGCAACCGAGCGGCATGGAGGTGCTCAGGGAGCTTGGAATCCATGATGAGGTCGTTTCCCATTCGTCCAGGGTGAAGCGGCTGCACGTGCTGGAGAAGGACGGGCGGGACCTGATGGAACTGCGTTACGGGGAGATCGGCGAGGGCTTGTTCGGGGCGGGTTTGCACAGGCCGGTGGTGATGGGGGCGCTGATCGGTTTGGCGGAGAGGGAAGGCGTGGAAATCCGCTGGGGCAGCCGGGTGGAAAACGCGCAGCGGCTGACGGATGGCTGGGAGGTGGGCGGCGGGAAATTCGACCTGCTGCTGGTGGCGGACGGGGCGCGCTCGGTGATGAGGAGGGCGCTGCTCGGGGAAGGTCATGACCGCGGATATGGCTGGGGGGCGCATTGGTTCATCGGCAGGAACAACGGGATTTTTCCGGAAGACACCCTGCACCAATTGGTCAACGGAACCCGGCAGCTTGCGGGTTTCCTGCCGACAGGGAGGGAGAAAGGCGGGACAGAGGATTTGGTGAGCCTGTTCTGGAGCATCGCGGTTGGCAGGGATGCGGAGATCCGGAAAAGGCCGCTGGATGAGTGGAAGGGGGAAATCCTCACGCTCTGCCCGATGGCGGAAAACCTGCTCGGCCAGATCGACTCCTGGGAGCAGGTGCTGACCGCCCGCTACGGGGATGTCCGGATGCGGAAATGGCATGGCGAAAGGGTGGTTTTCCTCGGCGATGCCGGTCACGCGATGAGTCCGCAGCTTGGGCAAGGTGTGAACCTTGCCTTGGAGGATGCGAGCTGCCTCGCCGCCTGTCTTCGGGAAATGCCCATGGAAAAAGCACTGCCCGAATACTCCCGGCGGCGCGGGCCGGTGCTGCGATACTATCAGCTTGCAACCCGCTGGCTGACTCCGGTTTTCCAATCCGAATACGAGTGGATCGCCCCCTTCCGGCACGCGGGTTTCCGCGTTTCCCAGAGGATCCCGTTCGCGAGGAAAATGATGACGCTGTCGATGGCGGGGAGGATGAGGGGGATTTGAAGGGAATTGGGTTGTATGCCAGATCCGTTCTTCCCTCCCCGGTGTGGTCTCCCACGGCGAAGAACCGGTTGGTGTAGATCGTCCTTCCGCCCGCCTTCTCGTAAGGAGCTGCGCTCTCCAGAGCGCGAGTGCCTGCGGAGGAAGAGGGCCGGCTCGCGTTCTGGAGAACGCGGCTCCATTCGGCGAAGCGCCGCTACTAGGACACGGAGGTAGGGACATCCGGTCGCGAGGGCTGAAATCGATGTGAGCGCAGTCTGGAGTAAAACATTTCACTTTTTTTCCAATCAGCGAGAACTTGCGGTGGGAGTCCGGGTGTGCATCTTTACGCCGTGTCAGGAAAATTCATTGGATTGTTCACCGTGGCCTTCGGGTTCCTAACGGTGGGGAATTTGTGCGCGCAGGAGGAAGCGGCCGCAGAGAGGAAGCCTGCGCGGGTGGTGGTCATTCCGGTGCGCGAGCAGATCGCCAAGCCCGAGCTATTCATCCTCCGCCGCGGCCTGAAGGAGGCGATCGAGCAGAATGTGGATACCATCGTGCTGGATATGGAGACCCCGGGCGGGGCGCTGGATGTGACGTTCGATATGCTCAAGGCGCTGAACAAGTTCCCTGGAAAAACGGTCACCTACATCAATAGCGAGGCGATCTCCGCCGGTGCGCTCATTTCCGCCGGCACGGATGAGATCTACTTTGCGCCGGATGCGGTGATCGGCGCGGCGGCCCCGGTGATGGCCACGGGCGGGGAAATCGATGCCACGATGCTGGCGAAGATCGTGAGCTATCTCAAAGCCCGGGTGCGGTCGATTTCCGAGGGCAAGGGCTACCGTGGGCAGGTGATCTCCGCAATGATCGATATCGACATGGAGTTCAAGATCGGGGAGGAAGTGATCAAGAGCAAAGGTGAACTGCTCTCGCTCACGGCGCAGGAGGCGATGAAGAAATATGGCGAACCCGCCACGCCGCTGCTAGGCAAGGGCATCGCCAAGGATCTCGATGACCTTCTCAACCAACTCCACGGAGCGGGCAACTACTCGGTGGTCAAACTGGAAATCACATGGTCTGAAAAACTCGCGCAGTATCTGACATCCGTCACGCCCCTGCTGATCGGGGTGGGGTTGTTGCTGCTGTTCGTGGAGTTCAAGACCCCCGGCTTCGGGGTCTTCGGGGTGGGGGGGATTGTCCTGTTGGCCGTGGTGTTTTTCACGCAATACACGGCGGGACTTTCCGGGCATGAGCCGGCATTGTTTTTCGCGATCGGCTTGATCCTGGTGTTCGTGGATTTGTTTTTCATCCCCGGGCTGATCCTGGCGATGGTGGGTGGATTGATGATGTTCGTCTCGCTGGTCTGGTCGATGGCGGACTTCTGGCCGAAGGAGCCGCTGAGTTTTTCCGGGGATGTGCTGGTGGGGCCGTTGACCAACGTGATGATAGGCACGGTGCTGGCGGTGGTGATGTTTCTGGCAATCCTGAGATTTCTACCGCGTGGCGGGCTTTGGGGCAAAATGGTGCTGGAAGGTGCCGTCGGCGGGGAGCCGGGCGGGCTGCGTGCGATTCTCGGTGGTGGCGCAGATGAGCCTCGCGGAGCGGTCTTGATCGGGCGCACCGGAGTGGCCACCACCGATCTCTATCCAAGCGGGCAAGTTGAGATATCCGGCAGGCGTTATGAGGCGAAGCTGCTCTTGGGCAGTGCCGCTGCAGGGGCACCGGTGCGGGTTACGGCGACGGGGGATTTCGGCCTAACCGTGGAGGTGATTTCATGAGCGTCATCATCCTGTTGTTTTCACTCGGGATCGTCTTCATCGCGGTGGAGGTTCTCGTTCCGGGGGCTATCCTCGGCATGATCGGTGCCGTGTTGATGTTTGCAGGCTGCGTGATGTCGTTCATCGGCTTCGGCCCGCAGGGCGGTTTGATCGCCATTTTGGTGGCCTTCTCCGTGGGTGGCTTGGCATTGTTCTTGGAGCTGAAAATTTTACCGAAGACGGCGCTGGGCAAGCGGGCATTCCTCAACAAGGAGATCACTGCGGTGAGTGCGGCCTTCGGCAGCGAGGCGCTTGCACTCATCGGCAAACCCGCCACGGCCATCACGATGCTCTCACCCAGTGGCTACGTGCTGGTGGAGGGCGTGCGTTACGAGGCATTTTGCCAAGCAGGCCAAGTCCCCAGCGGCGCTACACTGGAAGTTGTGCATGCTGATAATTTCCGACTCATCGTTTCTCCAATCCAACCGAACCAATAAACACATATGCCTGATATCACCACCATCGTCCTCATCGTCATTGCCATCCTCGGGCTGCTGCTCTTTGGCATCATTCTTTCCTTCTTCAGCGTCTGGCTGCGGGCTTGGCTTGCAGGAGCCTACGTCGGCTTCACGGATCTGGTGGCCATGCGCCTGCGCCAAGTGCCCTATGGCATGGTGGTGGATGCGCGGATCACCGCGAAGAAGGCCGGGATTGAAATCCCGATCAACGACATCGAGGCGCATTTCCTGGCCGGCGGAAATGTGATCCCCACCATCCAGGCGCTCATCGCTGCGCGCAAGGCCGGCATCGAGCTGGATTGGGATCGTGCCTGTGCCATCGATCTGGCGACGAAGGGCTCGGGCAAGAGCGTCGTCGAAGCTGTCCGCACTTCGGTGGATCCCAAGGTGATCGATTGCCCGAACCCGGCCTCCGGTCGGACCACCATCGACGGCGTGGCCAAGGATGGCATCCAGGTGAAAGTCCGCGCCCGCGTCACGGTGCGCACGAATCTGGATCGCTTCGTCGGCGGTGCCAAAGAGGAAACCATCATTGCCCGGGTGGGTGAGGGCATTGTCACCACGATTGGCTCTGCGGAGAGCTATAAGACGGTGTTGGAATCACCGGATAGCATTTCCAAGGTGGTGCTGCATCGCGGTCTGGATGTGGGCACGGCGTTTGAGATCCTTTCCATCGATATCGCAGATGTGGATGTGGGTGAAAACGTGGGTGCAAAATTGCAGGAAGCGCAAGCCGAGGCGAACAAGAACATGGCCCAGGCCCAGGCGGAAATTCGTCGCGCCGCCGCAGTGGCGCTTGAGCAGGAAATGGTGGCCCGGGTGGCGGAGATGAAAGCCAAGGTGGTGGAGGCGGAGGCACAAGTCCCGCTCGCCATCGCCGAGGCTTTCCGCAGCGGGCGCCTGGGCGTGATGGATTACTACAAGATGGAAAACGTCAAATCCGATACGGAGATGCGTGCAAGCATTTCCAAATCCGAAGGTGCCTGAGGAAATCTAACAGAATCATCCCATGGATTGGCTGTATGAAAATTTCCAGATCATTGCCCTAGTTCTCATCGGTTTCGCCGGCTGGATCAAGAGCCGGATGGAATCGAAAAACGGGGAGCAGGAACCGCCCGAGGAATCTTACGACGAGGGTGAGGTTTTCATTCCCGAGGAGGAATGGCAGCAGGTTCCATCCGATCCGAGCGTGCCACCGCCCTTGGTGTGGACTCAGCCGCCGCCGATTCTCACTGCGGCGGCGGACTTCGAGGCGGCGCGTGAAGCGGATGCGGCACTCAAGCACCAACAGGATCTCGCGGAGCGCTTGCGGCAGATCCGTGAAAACAAGGCCACCACTACCGGCGGCGCTGCGGCGACTCGTGCGCGACTGGCCGCTGAGAAGGCTCCGCCCAAGGCGGTGGCTGCTGTTTCCATGGGTTTGCGCAGCCGCTTGCATGACAAGGGCGAGCTGCGCCGCGCGTTCGTGCTGAAGGAAATCCTAGCGCCTCCACTGAGCCAACGCTGAGAGGGCAATGGGAAACTACGCCTTGAGCCGGGGTGGCATCTCCGCCGCGTGTGGGAAGGATTGCGGAGCGCGGACTTGAGTCCGCAGCCCCGAGACCGATGAAACCTGCGGACGAAAGTCCGCGTTCCGTCTGAGACTTGTTCCCGGCGTGGTCTGCCAGTCGACTTGTCTCCTGCCTCCCGCCCCTGATTTTTGTTTCCCGAGCGTGGGTGGCCTGATTGTATGGCTCCGTGTTCCAGATAGTTTTCAACGAGATCAGCGCGGCGGAGATTTCCGCATTGGATACCCTTGAGCAGCTTGAGCTGCTGGAGGAGTTCCGCGTTACGGAAAAGGACCTGAACGACATCGGCTGCGACAAGTTCGCCAAGTTCGAGCGCGAAGGGCATGTCATCCACCGCTTCCGGGCGAAGGAATACCGCTTCTATTTCGAGGTCAAGGACGGCTCGGTCATCGTCCACCGCGTGTTGCACAAGGGGACGTTTTCCGATTTCCTGTTCCGCTCGAAGATGCCGCTGGGCGAGGACGAGGCGCTGGCCGGCTCGAAGCATTTCTGGAAGCTCATCGACGAAGGCCGCAACGCAAAGCGCCTCTGAGCGCGCTGCACAATCAGGCTTGCAGGCCCTTCGCTGCGCTCCCGAAGACCGCTTTCTTCGAGGGCGTGATGTGGGGCGGAGCTAGGTAGATGGGCTGGGGGATTTTCCCCGCCCAGATTGCCTGGGTCTGTGGCGTTGCCGCCTGCCATGCCTGCCAGAGGCCGCCCGCTGTGGGGCGGGCGAGGGGGATCTCGGTGTCACGGATGGAGTCCATGCAAAACACCGCGGTGCCATTCGCCTTTGCGTTTTCCAATGCGGATTCGAAGCCGATCCTGTCGGTGAGTCCGGGCTCCTCGGTTAGATTCCCTTCGCTGATTTTCGCCATCCAAAAGGAACCCCGGCGGGCATCGCCGACGGCGAGGCAGGGCTGCCCGGAAAGGGCTTCGGGAGTTGCGAGGATGGAAGGAACCGCGACCGCCTTGCAGCCCGCCACCAGTGCGGCTCCCTGCGCGGCGGCAATGCCTACCCGAGTGCCGCTGTAGCTGCCGGGGCCGCTGCCGACGAGCACCGCATCGAATGACCGGCAGCCGTGGCTTTCCAGGATCTCCGCAAGCGGTGTGAAAAGCAGGGCGTTGTGCCGCCTGTCGCTCACAAAGCCTTTTTCATCCACGATCACCCCGTCCACCGCAAGGGCGAGGGAGGCGGCATCGGTGGACGTTTCGATGATCAGTATGGCACGCACGCCCGCAGGCTATGCGGGAATCGAGGTTTTCAAATTCAAAAATACCGTTCCCTCCACCTACAGGCCATCTTGCAACTTGCAAGATGGCCTGAGGTTCGTGAATCTCCGCCATGCGCATTTCCGACCGATACATTGCCCGGCAGGTGATCGTCGTGACGCTTTATGCGATCATGGTGCTGAGCGTGGTGCTGGTGATGGGAAACCTTTTCAAGCAGATCCGCCCGCTGCTGGTGGAGCAGGGCGCGCCGCTCGGGCTGGTGCTTCGCTTTGTGGTGAACGTGGTTCCTTATTCGCTGATGTTCACGATCCCATGGGGTTTCCTTTCGGCGGTGCTGCTGGTGTTCGGGCGGATGTCCAGCGAGCACGAAGTGACGGGATTCCGGGTGGCGGGGATCAGCCTGACGCGGCTTTCCTTGCCGGTTTTTTCGATAGCCGCAGCGCTTTCCGGGATCTGCCTTTGGATCAACGTGAATGTGGTGCCGTTGGCGACGGAATCCCTGGCGGATCTGTTGTATGAGCAGGTGAAACGGGATCCCCGCTCGCTGCTTGATCCGGGGATTGTGCAGTCGAGGTTCGAGAACCAGAAGGTGTTCGTGGAGGATAGGGATGGGGATTCCCTGATCGGATTCCACCTCTACCAGGTGTCCAACGGCGATAACGGCGGCCCGATCCGGGCGGAGGCCTATGTGCACGCCGGGAAGGTTTCGCTCGTTGTGGATGAGGATAAAAAGCAGCTCCGGCTGAAGCTGCAGGATGCGTTCATCGAGACGAAGCAGGAGGACGGGAAATCGGAGTTCGCCTTCGCGCAGGAGGCGGAGCCGTGGCTGTTCGATTTCGGCTCCACGCGCAACCGCAGGTTACGCTCCGGTGCGATGACAAACACGCAGATCCAGCGATATCTGAAGGACAATCCGGATCTGCCGCAGGAAAAACAGGTTGAGTTCCGCGCGGAGATCACCAAGCGTTACACGTTTTCGATGGCCTGCCTTGCCTTCGCCTGCGTGGCGGTGCCGCTCGGCATCAAGGCGAGGCGCAAGGACACCTCAACGGGGCTGATCCTGAGCATTTTGATCGGGATGGCCTATTTCCTGATCACCGTCCTCGCGGAGGATTTCAAGAGCGATGCGGCCGCGACGATGGTGCTCTGGACGCCGAACCTTCTCTGCGGGCTGCTCGGGTTCTACCTGTTCAGGCGCGCGAGATTCAGGTAAAACGATCCGAACCGCATGAGTTTCGGCAAATTCATCAGAAAAACATCCCGCCACACACGGGATTATTTCGCCACGGAGAAGATCGACTTCCTACCCCGTTTCGGGCCGGTGGGGAATTACTCGGGGGTGAAGCTTGGCGCGGATCTGCGGGCGGCGATGAACGTGACCCTGCTGGCGCTGCCGCAGGCGATCGCGTACGCGGCGATCGCCGGGCTGGATGTGATCTACGGGGTGGTTTGCTCTGCCGTCGCGGCGATCGTCGCGCCGTTTTTCGCCAGCTCCCGGTTCAATGTGCTCGGCCCGACCAACGCGACGGCATTCATGCTGTTCAGCTTTTTCTCGATGAACCCCGAGCTGCAAGCCCGCATCCCGGAACTTCTGCCTCTGCTGGTGATCCTTATCGCGGTTTGCTCGATGCTCGGAGCGGTGCTCAAGGTCGCGGATCTGCTCCAGTATGTTTCGCGCAGCGTCCTCGTCGGCTACATGGCGGGGGCGGCGGTGCTGATCATCGGGAACCAGATGAAGCCGCTGTTGGGTCTTGAGGGTTTCGTGGATCCCGGAAAAACAGCGACCTTTTTCGGACTGGTCTGGGAGCTAGGGAAATCATTGCTGCACACAAATTGGGTGCCGCTCCTGATCGGCGGGGTCACCTTCCTGATCTACCTCGGCTTCCGGAAATGGAAAAAGGCCTGGCCCGCGTTCTCGCTCTCCCTCGTCCTCGGCTCCGCGATTTTCGGCCCGCTGATCCACGGCGCAATCGGCCCCTTCGCGGGCCAGGCGACGTTCAGCACCTTCGGCTTTTCCGAACTCTTGCCGACGATGCCGCAGCTCATGCGTGAGGGGATCTTCAACGACATCTCCGCTTTGCTCGGGCTTGCGCTGGCCATTGCGTTCCTCGCCTCCTTGGAGAACACGCTGATGGCGAAGTCGATATCCTCGCAGACCGGCGACCGTGCTGACGTGAACCAGGACATGCTTTCCATTGGCTTCGCAAACCTCGGCTCCGCGCTCGCAGGAGGCATGCCGGCCTCCGGTTCGCTGACCCGCTCCATGCTGAATTTCCGTTCCGGGGCGGCAACCAAGGCGGCGCCGGTTTACACCGGACTGTTCACGCTGGTGCTCGTCATCCTGATTGCCTGGTCCAGGGAAACGGGGCTCAACATCATCGACTACATCCCGAAATCCGCGCTCGCGGTGCTGGTGATCGCGATCTCGTTCTCGCTTTTCAACATCCACCAGATCCGCATCTGCCTGCGCTCCACCAGCGACGATGCGGTGGTGATCGCCCTGACTTTCATTGCCACCCTGCTGGCACCCCTCCACGTCGCGATCTTCATCGGGGTCGCGATCTCAATCACCCTGTTCCTGCGGAAAGCCAGCAAGCCCTACCTCACGGAATACGAGTTCAATGAGACCGGCGAGCTGCGCGAAATGGGCGTGAAACGGGCGCGCCCCATCCCGGCGATCTCCATCGTCCACGTCGAGGGCGACCTATTTTTCGGAGCCTCGGAACTGTTCCGCACCCAGATCCAGCGCACCGTCAACGATCCGGCGATCAAGGTGATCATCCTGCGTCTCAGGAACGCACGCCACCTGGATGCGACAAGCGTGATGGCATTGGAAGACCTTGTGCGTTTCATGCGGCGGAGGAATTTATTCCTGCTGATTTCCGGTGCCACCAAGGATGTTTACAAGGTGCTCAAGCGTTCCGGGATCCTTGAGACATTGCAGGAAGGCGCTGACCGCACCCAGGGCGAGAGCAACATTTTCCTGAGCATGCCCTCGAACCCGAACATCTCCACCCGCGATGCCCTCCGCCGCGCCCAGCAGCTTCTCGGCACAAAGGATGCGGATGTGCGGATTTTCTACGATCCCGGCAAGCAAGCGTGAGGAAAATGCCGCACTGATCCCAGAATCCCAAGGATAACCCGGTGAGCCATGGGGGGGACTCCTCGCCCGGGTGGCGGAATCGTAACAGTGATCCGCTCGGGAAAGCCCATGGAGAAGTGTGAAAAATGAGGCATACCCCTATGAAACACACCAAACGATTTCTCCTCGAATTCAGCGCCTGCGCCCTCGCCTCCACCGGAGCCGCATTCGCGCAATTCTCGCCCGGCCCGAACCCGATCTCGGGAACCGTGGGCGTCCAGACGCTTTCCAGCGGCACCGGCACGATCAATGCCGGCGGCGCGATCAGCATCGCCAGCGGTAGCGGCGTGCCGTTCACAATGACCGGCACCTCAGCCCTCGTCAACAACGGCACCATCCAAACCCTCGGCAGCGGACGCGCCATCGACAGCAACTCCGGCACCGCGAACCTCACCGTCACCAACAACGGGCTGATCAGCTCGGTCTCGGCGGATGCGTTCCGCATCAGCACAAGCGCCTCCAGCGTCGATCTCACAAACAGCGGCACGATCCGGGTCACGGCTGGAGGTCAGGCCATCGACTGGGCGGCGATCACCAGCGGTGCCAATACCCTTGAAAACCTTTCCACGGGCATCATCACCACCGTGGGCGAGGATGCCGTGCGCCCCGGCGCCAATGGCGTGATCAAAAACGCGGGCACGATCACCGCCACCCCCACGGGCACCACCACCCCATCCGGAAGCGATGGCATCCAGGCGAACGGCTCCGGCGTGAAAATCACTAACAGCGGCAGCATCACCGGACGCCACGGCATCACCGGCGGCTTCGCGGGATTCTCCATCACGGTGAAAAACGACGCCGGCATGATCACCGCGCTGAACGGCTCCGGCCTCAACATCGACGATCTCGGATCCACCGCGGATGTCACCAACGCCTTCGGAGCGACCATCAAGGGCGGCGTTCTGGCGGCATCCACGCTTGGGGACGGCGACGGAGTGGATGTGGACGGCGTGCTGACACTTGTGAACTCCGGCGACATCCTCGGCCTCGGTGCAAAAGGCGGCACCAACAACGCGGAGGCGGTTGCGGCAGGCGGCGGCAGCATCACCAACACCGCCACCGGCCGCATCATCGGCAGCACGCTGTCTGCCGATGCCCCCAACGGCGATGCCTTACGGGCAGGCAACGGAATCCTCATCGATGACAGCAACGGAGCCAACGCCGTATCCGCCACAACCGTGACCAACAGCGGCCTGATCCAAGGCAAGTCCGGCTTCGCCGTCAAATTCATCGGCAACTTCGCGGACACGGTCACCAACAACGCCGGAGGCACCCTTCGCGGCGCAGGCACCGGCGCAGCCATCCAGACCGGCGGCGGAAACGACACAGTGACCAACCGCGGCTCCATCACAGGTGACAACGGCACTGCGATCGACCTCGGGGATGGCGATGACATGCTGAAAATCGAGGGCGCGGCGGCCTCCATTGCGGGCAACGTCTCCGGCGGGACCGGAACGAACACCCTCACCATCGACCCCGGCACGGGCAACTCGTTCAGCTACTCGGGGGAGATCTCGAACTTCACCTCGGTAGGCATTTCATCCGGGGAAGTGACCCTCTCCGGCGCGAGCACCTACAGCGGCACCACCACGGTGGCGGGAACCCTGACGGTGACAAACACCAGCGGCAGCGCGATTGGCTCCGGCCCGGTCGCCATCGGATCCACTGGCACCCTTTCCGGAACCGGAATCATCGGAGCCAATGTCTCCGTGGCGGGCGGCGGGATCATTTCCCCCGGTCTCAGCCCCGGCACCCTGACCCTGGAAGGCGACCTCGCGCTGGTGAACGGATCCGTCCTGAGCTACGAGCTGGGCACGGTTTCCGATCTCATCGATCTCTACGGCACCCTCTCCTTCACCGGAGGCGGCTCGGCGGTGTTCGACATCCTCAATGCCGGCGGCTTGCAGGCTGGCGCCGAATACACCCTTGTGAACTTCGGGGACATCTCAGGCCTCACGCTTTCCAACCTCTCCTTCGGCAGCACCCCGGGCGGTTTCTCCGGCTTTTTCAAGATCAATTCCGATTCGCTCTCCCTGCAGGTGGATGCCGTCCCGGAGCCTTCATTCGCCTTGCTTGGCATCATGGGTCTCGCCGCCACGATGCTCCGCAGGAGACGGATTGCCTGAACTTGCGCTGTTGTTTTCCGAAAACGGGATTCACGAGTCCGCAGGAAGCGTGTGCTCCCGTTCGCCATCAAGATGACCGGCAGAATGTGGATTGCACTCACGCCGCTCTGAAGTGGGCTGGGGCAGGCTGGTGTCAGACCCCTCCGCCCGGAAAACTTCCGGGGACAAAGCAGCCGGACGTGCGTATCTTCCACGCTCCCTGCTGGCACCCATGAAAAAGCTAATCCCCGCCGCCGCCGCCGTGATCCTCATCCCGCTGGGGATGTGGTGGTTCTCTGCGGAGCAGGTGATCAAGCGGCGGACGAACCACCTCATGGAAGTGCTTTCCATGAGCGAGGGGGCGGGCGGCCCGCTGCGGCAGGCGAAGGTGTATTCCATGAACGCGATGCTCGCCCCGGAGGTGACGCTGACGATCCCGGACATCGACGATGCGAACGGAAGCTTCGACAAGCATGAGATGGAATCCGCGTTCTCGTGGATCTGCCAGAATGCGAAACAGTCGGACTTCCGGATCACGGAATTCCAAGGGATAGATATCGATGGTGAAATAGCGAAGGTGCGTTTTATCGCGGAAGGTTTCCTGGATCTGGGTGCCAGCCGGCCCGCTGACGGTTCCTTCGATGTCACGATCCATTGGAAGAAGTCTGGCGACGGATGGCGCTACGACGCCGTGACGTGGAAGAACCTTTAGTCCCCGAGAAACACGAATTCCTCGGCCACGCGGTTCAGGGAACGGCGGGCATCCGGCATCACCTCCGCAAGCGCACCGAAAAGTTGCCGCGGGATTTTGCTGCGGACATGGGGGCTATCGGCGGCACCCTGGAAGGCGCGGCGGGCGAAGGCTTCGTAGAAGTCCAGATCGGGTGCGCCGCAGCGCTCGTTGCGCTTGCTGATGAAGGTTGGAAAAAGCCCGGTGAGCACCATGAACTGGTTGCCGGCCGCGACTTGCAGGTGGAATTTCATTTTCCCCTGCGCCGAGGAAATGACCGCGAGAAAATCAGAAGCGTGGGTGTAGCCGCGCGCGATGTCCTGCAAGGGGTCGTTGGCATGGACGCCGATGCGTTTCGCCAGAACCCCTGCAACGTAGTCGGCGATGTCCGGGCAGCGGATGTCCGCCTGCATGAAGGCGTGGCGGACGAGGATATAGAAATAGAAATTCGGAGAGACGCGGAGGGCGGAAGGGGAGTCGAGCATGCCGCGCAGGACTTCCTTGAGATCGAGCATTTCGCGCAGTGCGTCGGGGTCGTCCCAGAGCTTGGCCATGCAGACGCGTTTGTGCCCTCCGGCCAGAACATCGGTGAGGAAATCGAAGTCGGCACCGGTGAACCGGTCACGGCTTGCGGCAATCCATTCTTCCAACATGGATACGCATTTACCAAAGCCGGGGTCACTTTGGCTAGATAAATAGTAAGGAAAAATTAATAATTTTCATGGAACTGACCGCTGGGGGTCTTGTCCCTTGCATCGCTTCGCTTGCTGCATCAGGCTTTGCGGGCACCAAAGCGAACGCTGCGGCAAGGATTCGAAAGATGGAATTTATGGACAAATCAGCAAGCAACACCGCCATCGACGCAAGCACCGCCCTGCTCGGGGAGAGGTTTTCCGCAAGGTATGGGGCAGGTATCAATCACTCCGTCTGCCGATGGTGCTACGATGACATCCCGCTTGAAACCCTCTGCGCGGCGGCGAAGGGGATCGGCTTGCAATCCATCGAACTACTGGAAACATCGGACTTCGCCATCTTGGGGAAATATGGCCTGGCCTGCGCCATGGTCACCTTTCCCACCACGGTCACGAAGGGCGGCGTGAAAGTCGGCATGATCGAGAAATCCTTCAACCGTTTGGAGCATCACGATGCCTTGGCGGAAGTTTACGGAAAAACCCTGAACGGCTGCGCCGCCGTCGGAGCGAAGCAGCTCATCTGCTTTCCCGGGAACCGCGATGGGATGGGAGATGAGGAGGGTATGGAGAACTGCGAGATCGGCCTCAAGCGTATCCTGCCGCTGGCGGAAAAGCTGGGGATCACGCTTTCGATGGAACTGCTCAACTCCCGGGTGGATCATCCCGATTACATGTGCGACCGCAGCGACTGGGGGATTGCGCTTGTGGACAGGATCGCCAGCCCGAATTTCAAGCTGCTTTACGACATCTACCACATGCAGGTCATGGAGGGTGACATCATCGCGACGATACGCTCCAAGCACGGATACTTCTCCCACTACCACACCGGCGGCGTGCCCGGCCGCAACGAGATCGACGGCAGCCAGGAACTCCATTACCCGGCGATCATGCGGGCGATCGTGGAGACCGGATACACGGGCTACGTCGGCCAGGAATTTATCCCGAAGCGGGCGGACAAGCTCGCCAGCCTGAAGCAGGGCGTGGGGATTTGCACGGTGTGAGGAGCGGAGCCGCGGTCTCCAGACCGCGAGTCACACCCGGATTTCTGACCATCTGAAAATCCATTCCACCGCGATATCAGCAAAGCAAACAGCCCTGAATCCACCTTCCGTCCGTGATATCCAGCATGGCACGTCAGGCAATGGCGGAACGCCCGGATTGACCGGATATCCGCACCCGACCCATGAACATCCTTGTCAAATCAGGGTTTCATGGCTATCCCTCTCAGCAGCATCTCTCCGGATATCACTTCCAGAGTGGCTACGAATAAAGACTGTTAGCCAAAGAAATAATATGGACATCACCAACCTCGCTAAGGATGCCATCCGAATTGCTAACACCGCCGGATTGAGCAAGGACGTTATTGACCTGCTGACGGCGAAGATTACTTTGCTCGATGAGAAGCTCATTGAGACGAAAGCTGCTTTCTCGGAAGTGATGCTGGAGAATCAGAAGCTTCGTAAACAGGTGGATGACATGAAGCCAGTCGATGATGGGCTTGATGATCCAGCATGCGAAGTCCTGAAGCTCCTTTTTATGAATTCTGAGGGTTTGGATATGAGATCGATTTGTTCGCATCTTAATATTGAGCATGGCGTTACTAGTTTTCATGTAGGCGTTCTTCTTGAACGGGAGTTCATCGGATTCACGAAGCGCGTTCTTCCCGGAATGAGGTCGTCCTCCAATATATTTTACATCAAGCAACCGGGCCGATCCTACGTAATGAAGAAAGGCTAACAAGACGTAGATGGCGACGCCGAGGAAGCCGTCTGATTTACTTTTAGCTTTCACTCGGCGCGCCATTACATCTAACGTTAGCCGAAGAATGAAGACCGAAATAAATGAGTATCTCTTCCTTGAGTTCGGGGGTGAAGGCGACATATCGGACGTTAGCGAGACATGGCCTTTTGTATTGACCCAGGTTGGAGTGATTGGTGACGACACCGTATTTAGCTTTTCAGCAGACGGTGAAGAGTTTTATGCAATCAGCGGACAGAAGCTCACTTTTTACCAGCAGGATGGGTTTTCCGTAGATGATCTACACTTCCAGATACTTGGAAGCCGCTGGATTGGTGAGCGTTCGCCAATTGATCTGAATACTTCCCGAGGTGATCATCCTGTGATACCGCGAGCAATAGAGCGTAAGGCCGCTATTGAGGCGCTAGCTCAGAGTCTACTGCGAGGTGGATCTCTTACGATCTTGGAAGGCTTATTTCTCGAGGAAACGAAGGGCTATCTGGCTTTGGTGCATTTCTCGGACGAATCGGAGTTTCATGTGGTTGGAGACGGATTTACGATCTCCGGCATTCCAGTAACCAACGCCTCTCGATGGCGCATTCTTGCACGCGAAGTTGGGCAATCCTTAGCACAAATGGAGAACGGCTAACAAGCCAGAGATGGCGACGCCGAGGAAGCCGTCTGATTAATTTTTAGCTTCCCCCCGGCGCGCCATTCCTCTAACGTTCGACGAATATGAAGAAAACACTTTTGCCGATTCTATTACTACTTCTATCGATTTTTCCCGTTGCAGGAGAAGAATTAAAACTAGATGACGCCAAGGTCGGCGATCCCGTAAGAATAGGTCATGCAGCAGGATTTCTAAAGTATAGAGGTGTTCATTCCGGTGTTACGGTTTACGCCCTATCTCTTGATATTGGTTCTGCAATGCCGTCGGAAGATTTCAGATTGTATGCCAAGGACGAGCGTTCATCGGGAGCAATTTTTTCACTAGGTATGAGAAGCAGGGAAGGTTATCGATGCGTCGTGGAGGGCGACACCTTGAGACTATTTGTAACCAAAGGTTTATCCAGAGAAGAAGTTTCGAAAGTTCCGATCGCTGTCATCGATCTTAAGCAACTGATCTCAGAATATGTCGAACAAGCCGGCACTGGACAACCCGCTAGCCGCCCCGAGTCGGATTCTAAGGGTGGCGACAAACCTTAACCTGAAGCGGAGGGGCGCTCCCGGTAGCGGGTGCCAGGCCTCGACGTTCGACAAGAAAAGAAGACATGGCTAAAACCGTAAATCAACAAGTCCTAGCCTGTCGCACATGCAAGCGCCAAACATTGCATTTCCAGAATACCAAAGAGATGAGCTGGTTGATGCACTTGGTCTTGGCTATCTTCACAGCGGGCATCTGGCTGATCATTCTAATTCCAATCGCTTTCCTCCACATGTTCACGAAGCCAATCGGCGGCAAATGGACTTGTTCAACGTGTGGGAAGAAGAGATAATTCCGCCATAGGTCTTTTCACAATGCCACATCCGAGCAAAATAATTCCTAGATACAAAAGAAGTCGAACAAGTCGGAGCAGGCGACGCCGAGGAAGCCGTCTGATTAAATTCGTGCTCGACACCGGCGCGCCTGTCCTATGACGTTCTCTGAAGAAATTTGGCATTGCTGACAAGAGTCTTTGGTCGTGTGGGATTTGACGAGAGCAGCATATCGTTCGCGGGGGTTCCGGCGGGTGTTGTGCTGGACGTGGCCGTCTCTTCCCGCCATTCGCGCATTAATAACCACGGATTCCAGCATGGTTGGTAGTTCTCTTCGCCGAGTCTTCGTAGTTGGCAGTTTCGGAGCCGCTGCGTGATTTCGGAAGAGGAAGAAATGAAGAGGCAGAGAACAAGGCGGAGCAGACGACCCCCAGAGCGCTTCTGTTCAAATTTCAGGCCGTCGGGAGGAGTGGAGTTTTCACGCGGTTTTTAATCCTTGAGAAGGGGTCGTCTGTCCTCTAACGTTCGGCAAAGAATCCAAAATGCAATTCGCGCTTTTCTTATTGGCTATGCTTATGTTTACCTTTGCATTCTTTGTGCTAGTCTTCCACATGCGAGCGAAGAAGATTCCAAATCCGCCAACCTGGCCTCTCTTCTTCATTCTCTGCACAGCCGTCGGTTGGGCAACATCATTCTGCCTGCCTTCTCGAGAGCTTGTAGTAATCCTTATAACGGTAGCTCCCTTTACCTTAGCGATTGCTTCCTTAGCGCTTTGGGCGTCGAGGAATAGGACGATCTACCATCGATTTTCAGTCTGGACTGGAATCATTTACGGAGTGTTTGTCGTAATCTTCTTCTGGGTTCCTCCAGCAATCTAAATCGAATAAGAAGCCGAACAAGACGCAGATGGCGACGCCGAGAGCGCACTCTCCTGAAATCGGAGCTTGACTCCGGCGCGCCATTGCTTTGGCGTTCGGGAAGAAAATAGACCCATGACGACCATCGCTGAAAAGATTCTTCAACTTGGCGGAAAGCTAGCCGGACCAGCTTCAGTAGAGGAAGTCGAGATGGTAGAATCGAGGCTCGGGGTGACATTACCACCCCAGCTCAGGAATTTTCTCTTACAGCATGACGGAAGTGCAACTGAGACTGACGAGGGCATATGGAGATTTTGGCCGTGCTCAGAGATCACGACTCACTCAGATTATCGAAAGTCGGGAGACTTCATTCCCGACAACAACGACCTCCGGGAGCTTGATCCCTCAGTCCATTCAGTTCGACTCCGTGGTGATCGCTTGATTCTATTTGCCGATGCGATGATCGATCTTCCCACGTATGGCGTCTTTCTAGCGCCTGGCGAGCGTTTCCACGGCATGGTATTCGACACGTCTTGTCGGTATCTTTCCGCACAATCATTCGACGACTGGGTCGTGATGTTTATTGCCCGAGGTGAAGACTCCCTCCTGATTCAAGAAACAGAAGAACCCGAACAAGCCGTGGATGGCAACCCCCACTAGCCCCTTTGTTAGCGATGATTTTCCGTATTTTCAACCTCTTCTCCGCGATCAACGCTGGGTCTAGCTAGTGGGGTTGCCATCACTTTTGACGTTCTCCAAAGAAATGATTACTCTACAACCGTTGCTCTGTGATGCGATACCAGGTTTCGCGGAAGAACTCAGGTTATTGCTCGGGAATGGCGAATACGCGGGTCTGTCCAATCAGGTGGAGACATTATCGATAGTTGATCGGTGCGATTGTGGAGATGAATCGTGTGCTACATTTTATACCACGCCTAGGCCGTCTGGCTCGTGGGGCATTATGCACCGTAATTTGGTGCTTCCAGTTCAGGATTTCGACTTGATTCTTGATGTCGTTGATCAGCAGATTGTATGCGTGGAGATTCTAGATCGACCCGACTTGAAGCTGCTTTTGGACGACAACTTTCGAGCCTGCCTTACCGAAGAAAAAAAAGACGGAGAATCGGGTAGGCGGGAGGTTTTAACTCCCGCCCCCCACACCACCGGTCATACGGATCCGTAACACGGCGGTTCCTAGCTGTCGTATGCTACCCTTTTGGTCTTTTCGGGCCATTCGGGTAG
>Ga0163144_10007715_pt1 | contig 23519 bp, 36 predicted proteins | sample OliLak19BULKMAT1_FD_123175 | JGI IMG/M metagenome (GOLD analysis project Ga0163144, IMG submission 123175) | Freshwater microbial mat bacterial communities from Lake Vanda, McMurdo Dry Valleys, Antarctica - Oligotrophic Lake LV.19.BULKMAT1 | ecosystem: Environmental > Aquatic > Freshwater >...
AATGTCGTGAGCACTTCAAAATGAATATGGACTGTTGGTGTAATGGCAACACGAGGGTCTCCAAAACCTTCGATGGGGGTTCGATTCCCTCACGGTCCGCCAAGAACAATAGCGGAGTGGCGAAACTGAATAGACGCACCAGGTTTTGACCCTGGCGCCCTTCACTGGGTATGTAGGTTTGAATCCTACCTCCGCTGCCAAAAAGTATGGCCCCCTAGCTCAGTGGTAGAGCACCGTCTTGATAAGGCGTAGGTCGTTGGTTCGATTCCAACTGGGGCTACCAAGATAATCCGGATTTAGTGTAAACTGGTGAGCACTGTTGTTTGAAACGCAGCAGGTCTAGGTTCAATTCCTAGGGTCCGGGCCAAATGTAATACCACCGCCGACGGAGCGGCACTATCCCTCCTAAGGATGGCTGTTGGGGTTCGAGTCCCCTCGGTGGTTCCAAAGACAATTCCGAAGTGACCAGAGTGGTAATGGTCCGCACTGTTAATGTTTTGCACTGTTAATGCGGCATGAGAGCAATCTCTACGTAGGTTCGATCCCTACCTTCGGAGCCAATCAACTAGAAAGGACGCGCAATGTTCGCATCAACTTGCGCCGCCGGTAAACGTACCCCAATCTGGGAGCGTCACCAAGCGGCCGAAGGTAGCAGGCTTTTAACCTGACAGAGTAACATCTCACCGTGGGTTCGACTCCCACCGCTCCCACCACACAATGCCACCGTAGCTCAACTGGAAGAGCACTGGATTACGAATCCGGATGTTGGAGGTTCGAATCCTCTCGGTGGCTCCACATAACAACACCGAGTTGGATTTCTGGGAGATCCTCTGCCCTTCAAGCAGATGAGACGGGTTCGATTCCCGTACTCGGTACCACCCTACAACGCGTCCGTAGCTCAACTGGCAGAGCACTCGGCTCTTACCCGATAGGTTGTGAGTTCAACTCTCACCGGGCGCACCACACAACACGTCCTTAGCTCAATGGTAGAGCATCGCTTTGACTCGGCGAACACGAAGGTTCGATTCCTTCAGGACGTACCAAACATTCCGACCGTCTCGCGACTTCACGGTTATCCTTCACGATTACCCCCGTGGCACTGCACGCCGAAAGGCATTTGTCGGAACTAACAACACTCTCGTCGTCTAGTGGCTAGGACACGACCCTTTCAAGGTTGAGAAGCGGGATCGATACCCGTCGAGAGTACCAAACAACACCGAGTTGGATTTCTGGGAGATCCTCTGCCCTTCAAGCAGATGAGACGGGTTCGATTCCCGTACTCGGTACCACTAATGGACCTGTAGCTCAATTGGGAGAGCGCGACACTGTCACTGTCGAGGTAGCGAGATCGAAACTCGTCAGGTCCGCCAAAACAATATCGATGTCTTCTACTGGATAGGAAACTGAGGCTCTCACCCCAGGAACGCGGGTTCGAATCCCGTCATCGATACCAGACAATGCCACTGTAGCTCAACTGGAAGAGCAAAACCCTACGAAGGTTTAGGTTGCACGTTCGAATCGTGTCAGTGGCTCCAGTAATGCCCCGTTAGTTCAACGGACAGAATAGAACGCTTCGAACGTTCAGACGGTGGTTCGATTCCATCACGGGGTGCCAGGAAAAAGTCCATGAGGTCCACGCAAGTGGTGACAAAATAGGCGCAAGTGGGACGCAACCCGCTTCATGGCAATAACAATGGTGCAGTAACATAGCGGCTAATGTAGCTCCCTGTCTAGGAGCCTATCGTGGGTTCGAGTCCCATCTGCATCGCCACCTTGTCCGAGGCTTCACCCGCGTACGACAGACGTTCGCTCGTCTGGTCTGGGATGATCAACCTCCAGCCTGTCAAAGTCAGGCGGCAACAACCTTTGGCGCAAGGCACGAGCGATGTACATTGCTCGGGGTACGATGATTGAAAGCAGCAAGGTCGACTTACCTGCTTATGGATCGTACGCTAGTGTTGCGCCGCCAAATGCACAGTTTAGCTTCGCACTGTGGCAGGAAGCCTCTGATACCTCTGAGGATCACGCGTCTCAAACTGCAATTAAAGTTCTCACTGCAATGAGGACAGAGCAAGAATCTGATGGGGATTAGTTAAGTGGCATAACATCGCCCTTTGAAGGCGAATTCGTTGGTTCGATTCCAACATCCCCTGCCCCTAAAATTTATGTGACCGTATCATAAAAGTAATGACTCGCGCTGTGAACGCGGTTAAGGTGGAGCATTACCACCCGGTCACCCCAAAATAAGCCGTTCAAACATTGAAGGTGATGCCCTGTCTTGTAAGCAGGTTTAACGCAGTTCGAGTCTGCGGAACGGCACCAATTTAGAATGTATTCATTGCTCCGCGAGAGGCGCTGTGGTGGCAACCGCGTGACTGTTAATCACGATTAGCCTGGTTCGACTCCAGGTCGCGGAGCAATGAGTATAATATAATGGTGATATGGCAGAGCGGTTTATGCGCCTCCCTCATAAGGATGAACAGGCAGGTTCGACTCCTGCTATCACCACCAAAAAAACAATGGGACTCTGGTGTAGCTGGTGCGCACGGGAGTTTGAAAAGCTTCAGGCGAATGTTCAATTCCTGTAGGGCCTCCAAAGCCTTTAGTCGGGGTTCGATTCCCCGGTAGTTCGCATTGAAGCGCATTTTGCTATAAATAAAATCAATGATGAGCCTCAATAGGAGTGCGCCGTCAATAACGCGAAAATGGGGAATTATGAAAGTCTATGAACTTTTCAATGAATCTGGCGAAGATTTTCAGCGCATGATGAAAAAGATAGCGACGAGCGCGCCGCCAAAAAGATGCACCCTATGATCACATGAATGACATCGTTCAAGGTGCTGATCAGAAAAAGAAACGAGTCGACAAAATCGTTGCGGACAAAGACATACCATCAACGATTGGCGTCATCTGCATTGTAAGAGGTTGGGGTCCTTCTCCAAAACCAGGAATCGCGCGACCTTCTGAAGGTGTTAAATTTTTGATTGACTTTGAAATCAACCTCAAGGATAAAGCCAGAATTTTTGGCACCAACATTAAGAAGTCTGATAAACACGAACATGAGGATGATGACAGCAACGCAATTGCTACAGAATATGTTGGCGGGTTTAATTCAAAGGCTTTCGACAGCTACATCAAGAAAACTGTGAAGAACGCTGAACCTCTTGCCAGAGAACTGAAAATGAAGAACATCAAGCTTCTTGATGAATTCTCAGTGACGTGGAAGGATGTTTTGCCTGATTCTCCTGGAAACCGCAAAATCGCTGATCAGCTTCGCCAATTCACAGTTGCTCAATTCGAACGGTTGGTTGGATAACGAATGGTAAAATTTCGATGGAGATTCGAAAAGAAGAAAAGTCAACCTATCTTGCTGCTGGCTTTACAAGTTGTAGAACAATGCATGAACTGAAAATATGAAAGTATCGGAACTTCTAGAGTCAACGGCTCCAAAAGCTAAGAAAATCCCAGATGGTTATTCTGACGGAAAATTCACTTGGGCTATTGTAATTGAAGGTCCTTACAATGATGAAGTTCTTGAAAGCGGGTTCAGCACGAAGCGAGAAGCTTTAGCTTGGCTCGCAAAGAACAAGAGATGATGAGCGAGTTCAACGTGTTTAAAGCACTATCTTAATGAAAGTGAGTATGGGAAACGCGGCGATGTAGCACTAGTGGAAGTGCGCAGCTCTCATAACAATGAATGAGCGGAGTTCAAATCTCCTCATCACCATTATATGTCTAGGTTCAGACTCTTCAGTGTAAATACATTAGATCACCGGAGAGTGAACATGGCACAAATAAGATCGCCGCCAGAACAATCAGAACAATCAGAACAATCAGAACAATCAGAACACGCGCAAATACTGTTACAGCAAGTCACATCTGTGACTTGCGTACCGCGCCCGGAATCGACTGAAGAATTGCCATCATTAAAAATGAGCCTGACTCTTAGTAGCATCGGTTCAATTTTGATCGCGATCGCTTCGTCTGTGAGTGCTTCGTTCCTGACTGTCAAAACGTATCTTGACACGAATTACGCTACGAAACAGAATTACGATGAATTCAGACAGTATTCGATACAAGATACGCTGACGAATCGAAAATTGATCCTTGAAAACAGGATATACTTTCTTGAGATGTGTAAGAACACTCTAACTTGCCCCTTCAAAAGTAGCACTACCGCTGAGATCGAACGAGACACTCGCGATCTGATATCTGTGAATTCTGAACTTGAAGAACTTCGAAAGAAGATGTTTCAAAAGTAACATTTCAAAAATTGTTCATATCGAGCATCACAATGTCGATGCAGCTTCTTCAGGAAAATGCTTCATCGCCATGAAGTTCAGCTGGATTGAGGTCATGTCGTCGATGGCTCGTTCAATTGCCTATGTAGTACATTGGTCGTACACCTTCTTGGTATGAAGGAGAAGCAGGTTCGATTCCCGACTTGGGCACCAAAAGGTTATTGGGGGTTTGTGTATTGGTAGCATCCTAGGCTCTGACCCTGGAGAAGAGAGTTCGATTCTCTCACCCCCTGCCAACAATGGATCATTAGCTCAATTGGGAGAGCGCGACACTGTCACTGTCGAGGTAGTGGGATCGAAACCCATATGATCCGCCAGAATTCAACAACGAAAGGAGCGCGCCATGCGTAGCACGATCAGCGCCTCTGTCAAACTGACCACATCTGGGGGTGTGGTGTTCAACGGTTAGCACAGCGGACTTTTAATCCGACAGGTCAGGGTTCGAATCCCTGCGACCCCACCATCTTTACCTCCGCCGAAGGAGCGGTAGCACGCCTTCTAAGCGAGCATATGGGGGTTCGAGTCCCTCCGGAGGTACCAATCAGAAATATACCATCCTTTACTTCCACATCTCTGGCATCGTTTTTTCCGTAAATACATCCTAAGCATCATGCTTGCGATCTAGGAAGACAACGAAAATGCCACTTCAAACGACAGGCTCGATAGATTTCGCCGCCCTTCAGGCGGAGCATGGGGGCACGAATCCAATTGCACTTACAGATTACTATCGCGGGAACGGTTTGGTGCTCCCAGTTCAATCGCTTCCACCAGGAGTTATTGTTTCGGATTTGTTTACAAGTTCCGGTCCAAACTCGTGCGGAGCAATCGAAGACACAGTCGGGCAGCCTATCAGTATGTGTATGTTCTTCGGGACTGCAAGGTGGCAGATGCTCACTTATACGATTTCATCATCTTGGCAGTGCCCAGTTGGCGTCACTAGCATAGGCCTCGTTGTTCTTGGCGGTGGCGGTGGCGGTGGTGGCACGCGTTCCAATTCGGGAGATGGTGCGGGTGGTGGTGGCGGTGGTGGCATCGACTATCGTGATTCGTACGCTGTAGTCCCAGGTCAAACATACACTATCGTCATTGGTGCAGGTGGTGCATCTGTCGTGGAAGAACGCGGCTTAACAGGCGGAAGTACTACGTTCTCATCTATTTCCGGGACTATCACTGGTGCTGGTGGTGGGGGTGGTGGGGGTGGTGGGAATGGTGGCGATACTCGACAGCTAGGTGGTGACGGAGCTACTGGTGGCGGCGGAAACGGTTATGACCGAACAGACGGTTTTGGCGGGAACCAAACGCTTGGCACTCGAGGCGGAAGTGGCGGGCGGGTAGGCCGGGGCGGCGGTGGCGGTGGCTACGGAGGTCGTGGCGGGGACGGAGTCAATGATCAACCAGGAACTCCAAATCAAGGTGGAGCTGGCGGGTCAGGTTTTAACGTTGTCCTTCTTGGTCCAAATTACCTCTTAAACATTGGTGGTGGTGGTGGTGGTGGCGCTCAGGGTGCCGGTGGTACTCTTGGTGCCCTTGGAAGTGGTGGCGGCGGTGGCGGTGGGGCCGGCCCTGGTGGAACAGGAGTTTCTGGCACTATAAACACTGGTGGTGGTGGTGGTGGCTCAGCGGGGTCAGTTGCTCCACAAGTTGGAGCTCAAGGTGGTTCAGGTGCTGTGATTATCATCTTGAAAGATACTCTCCCAATTGGAACGCCTGTGTCATTCTCAGGAAGTGTTTCAGGAGTATCATCTACACCAGGACTAGCTTCGGTCATGTTCCAAGTGTTTGACGGCGGTGCAGTGCGCGGCAGTTCACCGACAGACACTTCTACTGTTGTTACAACTTCACTGCTGAGCGCTCCGCCATATACTCCGTGGTACTCTCCGCAGACAGTAAAAATTGGTCGTAGATTCTTTGTTAAAGCCACAGGCGCGGCAAACATCTTAAATATTTACTCTAGTCCGTTGGACACCTGGTTGAACATCAATTCTTATGCTCCAGTTTGGAGACTGGATATAGATACTGTAGCCGGTGCAGGGAATACGGCGGCGCCACCGTACACTCTGACTGTGCAAATTGCAGAATTCGATAATGGGCCTGTGCTAAGCACAAGTGTTATAACAATGAACGTTCAAGCTGCTGGAATACTTGATCCAAGTCCTCCGCCGCCTCCGCCAGATCTGTCTACAGGCTCTTAAGCGTTATAAGGATTACAGAATGGCACACTTCGCAAAAATTGAGAATGGCAAAGTCACGAACGTGATCGTAGCTGATCAAGAATTCATTGATACAACTGATGGCACTTGGGTTCAAACTTCGTACAACACTCGCGGCGGCGTCCACTATGGACAAGATCAACAACCTGATGGTCTTGCACAACTTCGCAAGAACTATGCTGGCCTCGGCATGATCTATGACCTTGTTCGAGATGCATTCTATCTTGACATGGATCCAATGTTGTATGATTTCAATGAGACAACTTGCCTTTGGACATTGAAGCCAGTTCCGCCAACTCCATGAGATTCGCAGAATTCCTTATTGTCGAAGCTTCATACGTTGATAATATTGGCATGATGGAGATGTTCAAGTTCTATCAAATTGCCACTTCAGAAGAGAAGGATCGAATGAAAAAGTTCTTAAGTTCCGGTGAGCAAGAAGCTGCTTGGGAATTCTTAAAGAAGATCACTGGGATAAAGCTAAAATAACACTTTCTTGAAAGCACCCTTCTGAAGGTACCAACTTACATTGGTCCTACAAATAATCCTGCGGAATTCTTCGAGAACCGCTAAATACAATCAGCGACAATGTAGAACAGTTCCAAAGAGAATTGGTAATGATTTTGGGATTTCACCCGAAACGGTAACGGCGACGTATCACCGCGAGTCTTCCCTCATGCAACGTGAGGCGAGCAAGTTTGGAGTGGTGTTAAAATGGACCCAATTAGCAAATCCGATCCCGTCGAGGCTCTCGTAAGAGACCTTCGTACCAAGTTGCCTGGAATCACAGATCCAGAGATCAAGGCACTTATCCCGACAATGGTTGAAGCGGCTCGCGCCGGCATTCTTTGAATGAATGTACATTGTTTCTTTTGTTACGAGCGCTATTTGCAACGTGACAAAGATCTTGGTTCGATGATCCGTAAATACATTATCACTCTTGAGGATTTTGATGATCCTTGTAAAATTCCAACGGGCGCAAGACAATTGCGCGCGTTGAATCTATCAAAGTTTTGAGCTGAGAACATTCATGAAATCATACTCTGGCCCGATGAATACTGGTTCTGGACTAGAACGACTTGCAATTCCTTCAGGTCGTGAACTTCCAAGAGCTCCAGTCCCAGGAGAAATATATCATCTAGATGTTGATATGCCGATAGGCGATCCATTACTGCCATGGTTTTCGAAGGGTACGTACACGTTCAATGGTCAGAAGTGGGATAAATTGAATGACATCCTTCGACAACGAAAGACTGGAATCATTGGGGCGCAAACGATCGAGATCGAAAAAGCTTCATCTGTCAAGAACACTCCGACATCGAGAACTGGATTTCAAATTTCATTCGTCGAGATCATTCCTTCGAATCAGAAGTCGAATTTTTCAGGGTTCGCAGCGTTTTGGGTTGATATTGCTAAAAGCGGGTACGTTTGGGCAGGCATCTTTCGCGACGATATTCTTGTTGGATTGGTAGCTGAATATGTTGAAGCAGGGCGTCCTCACACGATGTCCATTTCGTTCTTTGATCTTCCGGCTTGGGCAGAACAGCTGAAGTACGTTCTTCGAGTTTATACGGAATCAATTGGCGATTTGTACATCAACAAATGCAACATGTTCGCGTTCGATGGATCTTCACAAACTGCATTCATCGTCGCCGAGAACACTTGAAAACAATTGTCTTGTGAAAGCTTCATTGTAATCGAACCTAAATGATAATGTTTCCATGAGGTTCGATCTAATATACAATGTCAGTACCAACAACAAGGATCTTCATGTTCACATCAGCTGCTCCATTCTTCGCTCGTCTCACTGAAGTCGAGAAGTGTACTATTCGCGGTGCGCAAACAATTGATCGTCTGAATTACCTGTTCGATGTAAAGCATCGGTTTGAGTTCGATCTGAAGGTTGCTGAAGCTCGAAAGGCATTCATCGAAACTGTAGATCTGATTCGTGATGAATTCACTTCTAAAGGGCACGAAACTGGGTTCGGTCTAACTTGGCGATTCTAAGAGTTGTTCGTCTACGCGACATAAGTATATTCTACTTTAGCGTGCCGATGGGCTTCAAATCTGAAGCCCATCGGGGCATTCACTGTAAATATCATTGAATTCATCCTAGATCATACAATGGACAAAGAAAAAGTTATAGAGTTCCTCGAAGATATGATCGATACTTTGACATTCAGGCGTGTAGCTCTTCTGACGCTCTTGATATCGATCACGATCCTTCTTCTTACAATCTTCGAGCATCGATCGGCAGTATTCACAATGCTGTACAAAAAGTCCGAAGCTGTCACTTCAATCTCGTGGGATCTGAGCAATGAAAGCAAAAGCGAGCTTCAATCGTTGACAGTATCAACTCAAGGTCTCGTCGGTGCGGTGGTCTTAATGGACGTTGATCTTAAGAAAAACCGTCGGAAGCCGAAATACTTTTACATTCAAGATCAAGCAGTGATGTCGATGGCATCACCAATTATCAGCAAGATGTTGTCTCAAGCGCTTTTTGATTTCGACCATAAGAACACTGAGCAGATGGTTGCGATGCTGAACAACGAATACAAATGCGTTCCAACTATCGATACTCAAAACACGAGATTCTTTCCAGAGCTGGTATCGAAATACCCAGTTACCTGTCGAATCGCAGTACCACCATTCTTTGGAGAGTACGCTGGATTCCTCACTTCTTTTCTTGTTCGAGAACCAACTGAATCTGAACATAACGCGTTGAAGATTGAAATGAATCGTATGGCTATTGAACTTTATCTTAGAGACATCTCAAAAAGTCTGAAGATCCGATCAGACTTCTAAATACATGAACGTTGAAAGTTACAGAATTCATTGAAGGCAACATAGTGCTCGGTTTTGCTTCCAAGTTAGTCAAGACAATCACATTCAAAAAAGTGTTGATTTTGACTTTAGCAGGTGTCTTAAGCGTTCTCGCCGTCACTTCTTACGAGAATCGCGCTGACTTATTTTCATCGACAGGATTCGGTAAGAGTCTCGGGGTATCAAATCCAGTTGGAACTACGTTCACGATTGGCGACTTAACGAAGAGAAAAGTGAAGAAGATAGTCGATGATGATTCGAGTATTCAAGGCATCGTAATTCTTGCTTCTGACATCAGGATGAACAGTCGAACATCGATGTTCTCTTACGAGAAGAATGAAGGAATGACGACCGAAAAGTTTACTCAGGCTAGAAAGCCGTTGTTCACAAAGAATGAAGAGAATAACAGGCAGATCGTGAAGCTTTTGAATGGCGAATTTACTTGCGGGCCACATAAACAAACAATCTTGTCCCAACCGCTTCAATCAATAGAAATCAAGTCCGTTTTCGTTTGTAGGGCGAGTTTACCACCTTATTATGGGCATTTTGCAGGATTTATCACGGTGTTCTTGAACATAGATCCAGATATCGAGAAGCAAGTTCAGCTGAAAAGTGACATCGAAGCTCTCGCAACCGAGATCTATTTTCGTGATGTGATTCCAACCGTGCGGAAGCTGAAAATTGAAAGCTAAATAGAGCATACACATACCAAAGGTGCTCTATGACAAAAATTGCAATCGTCGGCGCAGGTCGCGTCGGTACCGCTGCAGCGAAGATCTTACTTTCAGTCACAGACTACGAAGTGATGCTTCTTGATTCGTCCGAAGCTGCGTTGACTGCGGCATACATCGCGTGCGCGGAACTCGAACGACCCCAGCACCGCATTGCGATGAATCCGACTATACCAATCGAAACATACATCGCATCTGGCAGCGAACAAATCGAAGCTACACTGGCTAGTCTAAAGGTCGATGTCTTACTGTGCAGTACGCCATTCAGCGTTAATATTGTCGTGGCCGAGATTGCGAATCGTCTTCGGATTCATTATGTGGACTTCACAGAAGATGTCGAAGTCACAAGAGCAATCAACAAGCTCAATGTCACTGAACGAACATTCGTACCGCAGACCGGACTTGCTCCCGGTCTTGTGAATTACATCGGTCTCTCGTTGTTCGATGAACTTGGCGAACCATTGAGTCTTGATCTTCGAGTTGGTGCACTTCCGCAAGTATCATTTGGGCCAGCACATTACGCGATCACGTGGTCGCCTGAAGGCTTGATCAATGAATACTTGAAACCAACAGTTCGAAAGATTCAAGGTTCACTTCAATTAGTTCCAGCTCTAGTCGATCATGAGACGATCATTGTAAATGGAACGACATACGAAGGGTTCACAACGTCAGGGGGTGTTGGCGATCTCGATGCATACGACCACATTCCTTCGATTGAATACAAGACACTTAGATATCCTGGACACCTTGAGTTCTTGCAAAAAATGCTCGCAAAGGTTGATCAAGATTTTGAGGATGCTGTTCAGCTTGCACGTCAAACATTCGTGACGACACGCGATGATGTTGTAGTCTTAGCTGCGCACGCTGTTGATGTGCATGGGAAGTCAGCTTCAGCGGGGATGCACTTCTACCCGTGTGAACAACTTGATCTTACTGCACTCGAATTGACTACAGCTGGCGTCGGTGTCGGCATCATTGAGCTTCTGCTTGATGGTCAGCTCGAGCTTGGAGTTTTGAATCCAGCTCAGATCCCATTCGAGAAGTTGATGAGGACGAACGCCGTTCAACTCGTCTTCGAATATATGAGTTGATAAGTTCTTCGTAAATAAAGAATGGCGGTACTATCCGCTTTCACAGGAGAATCGTATGTTTGAATTTGTTGCAGGGGTCGCTCTTGGTTCAGCGTTCGCTCCATTCTGGATGATGATTTGGTCTGCTGTGAAGCCAACGGTAATTGGCTTGTTCGCATCCAAGAGGTGAGTGATGTTATTCTGGTCTCTTTGGGGATTGATAATTGCGGTAGCTTGCGCCGTCGTATATCTTTCTTCGAGGCCAGGATATAGGCGGCGCGGCTGGCGTCCAGAGTATCCTGGTCCTGACAGGCGATCTGACGCGACTGCGATCGATTTTCTAGATTACCCGATGTTTACGAGTCGATCGTGTAAAGGGTGTAATCAACTTCGTCGCCGAGATGGCTGCCTCAAATCTATTAATTGCATTCCAACTCAGGATTGACATGGAAATTACATTTGGCTTCTTCAACGGGTTCGGTCTCGGTATCGAATACATTGGCAGGAACGATGATGACGGTATCGACGAATCCGTCGTGATCATTGACTTCGCATGCTTCCGCGTGATCATCTGGACAGGTGACTTCGATTGAAGTAAATACAAGATCAGAATCTAAATGGGGTCCTGTTCTTGTAACATGATCCCATTTTCGTTACGATTGAACTGTCCTAGAACCCCATACTTGTGATATAATACTAACATGCTTACATCAACACACAACGACGAAGACGGCTACGAGAAGCGCTCGCGAGCCGGATTGATCCCATTTCGACGCTCGAAGACCGGAACACTGAAGTATCTGATGATGGTTTCGTCAGATTCAAAGTTCGGTGGCGCGCGGCCGATGATCTCAAAAGGCAAGATCGAAGATGGAGAGGGAACTCTTGAAGCTGCGATTCGCGAAGCTGAAGAAGAGCTCGGATTCGAGCAGCGAAACGTTCGTGGCGAATACATTTCGTTGTTCTCTGGACGACAAGAACTGTTCTCAGGCGCGTACCACCTCACTGTGTACGGTGTCGAGATTCAAGACAAGTACGATTTTGGAAAGTGGTGCGATGAGACTGAGTACACGACGTGGATGAGTCTCGAATCTTTCAAAGTCACGGGTCGAAAGGACCACGTGAAGTTCTTGGAAGCATTAGAAGAAAAGGTAATTGAATCATGAGCAGGATCCTGACGCTGGACCAGCAAGGTCAACCGAACGAGTGGGTTTCCCACCAAGACGCAATTTGCTATCATGCAAAGGGCTTGGTCGCGTGGCAGCTTGGCGAAGGTGAAGGGAATGTTCAGTTCCGCGGTGGTGAGAATCGAATCACTGGGCAGATGTCGCGAATCACAACTGCTCCGATCATCGCGATCAAAGGGAAAGCTCACGCCTCAAAACGCGGTCACAAGTCTCCGTCGCTAACGAATCCTGATCTGTTCGCTCGTGACGGGAACATCTGCGCGTACTGCGCAAAGAAGTTCAAGTTCATCGATCTGTCGCGTGATCACGTTGTGCCACGATCACGGGGCGGCAAGGACGTCTGGACGAACGTTGTGACGGCTTGTCTTCCGTGCAATCACAAGAAAGACGATCATCTGCTGGATGAAGTCGGAATGAAGCTGATCTACGTTCCGTACACACCGAACTTGGCCGAAGCTTTGATCCTCGAAAGCCGAAACATCCTGGCTTGCCAGATGGAATACTTGCGAACCTTCATTCCTGAGCACTCGCGTGTTTGGGAACGGATCAAGATTGACTTCCCTGAAATGTCACAGATGCATTGATGTCGTACAGCTTGAATTCTACTCAGACTGCACTCGCAGTCTGGGGTCAGTTCTACAAGATCGAGTACAAGTACAATTCAGTGAGCGGAATGTTCGAGACCAAGATGGGACCGTGGCACATTTTGAAAAGGTACGCAGGCGGCTGAGGTTCGATAAATAGATCATCACAATCAAAAGGTCCCAAATGAAAGTCTCAGAACTGTTCGAAGCGTACACACCGCCAGTCAAGAACCGGAAGCTTGGATACCGCGAAAAGGCCAAGATTCCTGTCGGTGGCTCCAAGGAATGGCTGAAGGCCTTTGGCGCGACAGCTGAGCACATTGAACAAGCGTTGCGAATCATGCGCGCTTCGGCTGTTGTCAAGAAGCTCGCTTCACTTGGTCTTACAGACGATAGCGGCCCACAAAACTTCAGGAATGGCTCGATGCAATTCGTCGGCTCGATGACGGTTCCAATATCGGCAGACGGGAAGTCGAACCCAAAGGCGAAGCGAGTGAAGTTCACTGTGCAGCCGAACGGCAAGATTGATGAAACTGCAACGAACGATTTCCACCGAGCGCCAGTTGCTTCAGGGAAGCCGCACATCGTTCCTGGCGATCCAGTCGGTTCGATCACGAAGTCAATGACGAACGCGATGGAGAAGCTTGTCACGACGATGGAAAAACGTCGTGCGAAGGAACAGAAGTTCACGGCAGCTGTGAAGAAGGCGAATGCATCGTGAAAATTGCTGAACTTTCAGCTGAAGTGACAGGAAAGAAAGATTGATGCTCAAAGAACTTTTGTCGATCATCGAAGCTGAGGAAACGATCTCGCCTGAGATGCAGAAGAACTTCAATCGAACTGCTGTCTCGATTCGAAAGGCGATGAAGCCTTGGGTTGAGCAGCGAGAAGTTCTTTCAGTTGCCACAACAGGGCAGAACAAAGCGACGTACACGATCGAGTTCAATCATTGGCTTCGCGAAGAAACGATCGGCGAGGTTTGCAAGGAAATCGAAGACGCGATCAAGAAGTCAGATGTGAACGGGCATATCCACAAGATCGAAGATCATTCGTCTGGTGAACAATCCGTCGAAGCTCTGCTGTCAGGCCTTCGTCGCGGGATGAAGCTCGTCCCGGAAGCATTCTTTCCAACGATCGAATTCGTCGTGACTTGGCAAATTGTAACAAGAAGGCCAAGTCGATAACGCAGGAGGTTCCGTGTCTCAGCTAGATCAAGCAGTTCAAGGCGCTGTCGAGACGTACAGGAAGACTTTCTTCCTTGCGCTCGTCATCTCAGTTCTGATGTGCGTAGTTCAAGGTCAATTCGTCGCCGCTCTTGTCGCCCTTGTGATCTTCGGCGCTACGTATCACCTTGGCCTCATTGTACTTGGGCATCTTCTCGCTCGATGGCTTCCTGAGGAAGTCTTGATGCAAGATCTTCAGTCTCGTAGAATCGCTGAGATCAACAGCCGTCTTCAAGACGGATCGCTCGAAGCTGGCTCCGAAGAACTCGAGACTATGATGAAGCACGCTGGCCTCGAACCGTTGTCAGTTGTTGGGGCGCGCGGTCCAGTTTTTGGAAAACAGTTCGATGCAGAATTGTACGAATGGATCGAAGCCAAGAAAGGCAGAGAAGGCGAAGTTCTACGGTACACATACATCGGCGAAGCTCAATTCGATGAAGACGGTTGCGTTCAAGCCACGGACGACTCTGGAGAATTCATCGTGCTCGACGGGTTCATGTACCGTGCTGAACCTAAAACAAGTTCACCATCAGCCTCTTCGATGGTGTATAATGAATTTATGGATCGCTAAATAGGAAACATATCGAAAGATGTAGTACGCTTTCAGGTAAGTCCTGTTGGCCTAAAGAATCAATGAACCGCTAGGTGATAGTTATCTTCAACGGTGCCACCGTCTCTCGGACAGCAATCTCCGAGAGACGGTGAAAAGAGTGGTAAGTTCTCGCAATACTTCCAATTCCCGTCCCGCTCTTTGTTCATGTCTTTTGAGTCTTCAAATTTCAATCAACCCCAGCGATGACCGTCGAACATCGGTTATCAACTACGCCTCAACTCGAAACCTGAACTCTGTTGATCGCCGCCAGGTGAAAGACAAGCTGTGAAGGAAAACAGAGTAAAACTGCTCGTATGAGCTGCGGCATCGTGACCAAAGATTCACGATCGTTCTGAAGTCGTAAATCAGTGCGGGACCACATCCTAAGATGTGTGGTGTAGGCCTCTAGAATTGAGACATCAAACTCTCTCTGGTACGCCGAAATCTCCGAAATCACTTTTTGTTATCGCTGGTTTTGATCATTTTGCTGCTTTGTTCGCAGCCGCATTTTTCAAGGGAAAACATCATGTCGAACACGTACGCATCTTTCGCTTCGAACGCATCTCCTGCTAAGGCTGTCACGCCAGTGTCACTGCCGATGCCAGGTCGCGAAGCTGATCAAAAGGCGAACAACGCTGGTGGGTTCACGTTCACGCTGGATCAATGGGGCGTGCTCGACAGGTTCTTGATGCTCGGAACTGAATCGGGTGGGTACTACGTTGGCAAGAAGGAAAAGACGAAGCTCGGCTTCGAGACAACGAAGTCGTGCATCGCTGCCGATGGCGTTCGTGTCGTCAATCGCGCTCTCGAGTTCTCGCTGGCTGGGCGCGCTCCGAAGAATGATCCGTCAGTTGTCGCGATCGCTTTGGCCGCTGTGTACGGTGACCCGATCACTGTTCAAGCTGCGTACGATGCGCTCCCACGAATCGCTCGTACCGGAACGTGGCTGTTCCTGTTCGTCTCGATTCTGGACTCGCTGGGTAAGTGGAACGCGGCTGCGAAGCGTGGCGTTTCGAAGTGGTACACAGCGAAGACTGTCGATCGTCTGGCCGTTCAGCTCCTGAAGTACCAGTCCCGTGATGGTTGGGCGCACCGTGACGTTCTGCGTCTGGCACACGTGAAGCCGTCGTCCGAGATTCAATCGAATCTGTTCCGTTGGTCGGTCAAGGGTTCCGAAGGGCTGGCGCAAGGTGCTTCGGTCCCGCAGCTTCTGGTCGACTTCGAACTCTTGAAGCAGACTGACTCGAAGAAGGAAGCATTGCGCCTGATCGAGTCTAACCCAGACATCAGCTGGGAAATGACGCCAACGAACTGGCTGACTGACAAGGATGTTCTGTCCGCTCTGGTCAAGAACATGGGACTGACGGCTGTCATTCGGAAGCTGGGTGCGTTGACTGCTTACGGGGTGATCGCTCCGCTGTCGGCTGGTTCGAAGGAAGTGATCGCGAAGCTGTCCGATGTTGAATCACTGCGGAAGCAGCGCGTGCACCCGATCACGCTGCTGAACGCGTTCAAGCAGTACTCGATGGGTCGTGGTTCCAAGGGTTCATTGGTTTGGAGTGCTGATCAACGTGTTCTGGATGCGATCGACGATGCGTTCTATGCTGCGTTCGACACGATCGAAATGCCGCAGAAGAACTACATGATCGGTGTCGATTGTTCAGGCTCGATGCAGAGCTCGAAAGTGAACGGGTTCGAGAACTTGATGGCGATCGAAGTTGCTGGCGTGATGGCGCTCGCGATCGTGAAGCGTCAGCCGAACTACTTCATCTGCGGGTTCAACCACGAGATCGGCGAGCTGAAGATCACACCGAAGATGCGTCTCGATACCGTGACTTCAACGATGTTGAAGTTCCGTTGGGGCTCGACGAACCCAGCGCTGTTGTACTCGTTCGCCGAGCAGAACAAGATGGATGTCGATACGTTCGTCACGATCACCGACAACGAGGTGAACTGCGGTGTTCATCCGGCTCAAGCCCTGCGCTCGTACCGGAACAAGGCGCAGAAGCACTCAGCTTCAGTCATCGTTGGGACTGAGATGACCGAGTTCACGATCGCTGATCCGAAGGACCCGCGTCAGCTTGACATCGCTGGTTTCGATTCGGCAGCGCCACAGCTGATCGCCGAACTGTGATCAGGACTGTTCGAATGGACGAACAGAATCGGATGATTCGATTCGGTTTCGGCAAGAACAACGGGCGATGGTTCGCTCGACTTGACCTTTGGTGGATCGGATTTCGTCTGACGGCATGATTTGAATCCACGATCCTTGTGATCGTTGGCAGTAAGGGCTCGCTCCGAAAGGTTCGAGCCCTTCGGCTTTTCGATTCCTTATTCAGCACCTAATGCTATAATTCTCGCTGCGATTGATCGTTACACTCGATTCTATCGTTACAATTTTCCGATGTACGAATCCTGAGGTCATGGTATAATACGTCTATCGAATCAAGAATCGAAAGAACATGTACGTCATCTTCGACAGTGTCACAACGAAGCTCGTCAGACTCATGCGCGACGGGTACTGGCAGGACGCGAAGTACAAGACTGAAGCTGCTGCCAAGGCAGGTCTGACTCGTCTGAAAGACCGGAACACTTCGCTCGGCGGTCAAGACCTTTCGAACGCAACGATCGATACTGTCGAGAACTTCGACAAGGTCGAGAAGTACGAAGTCGTGACGAACCTGATGTCCGGCCTCCCCGTGCGTCAAAGAGTGAACACTCCGCGATCCTGCGATCCAAGCACCGAAACTTACTGGAGCCTCTGAATGGAACATCTGAGATATGTCATCGCCGAGATGGCTTACGACAACGGCGCGGTCTTTCGCGGACAGACCGTCGGCGATGTTCTCGCGAACGTCTTCAAAGAGCTGAAGCGATCCGACGAAAATCCTGACGGGTTCAGCCTCGTTGATCTTCAGTGCGTCGAGAACATGTTGGCCGTGATGACGACTGAGCATCAAGCCTTGATCGTCACCGGCGAGCACACCGAGATCCAAGACGTCGTGAAGTCGTACGGGTTCAGCATCATCGAGAACATGCTCCTCGATGAAGTGCTGAACACGGCATTCGAATACTTGTGAACTGATCGTTACATGTTCAGAATCGTTACACTTTAGCCGAACCTGAAACCTAGGTTCAGTGGTATAATGAATTCTTCGGAACAAGGATCATCATGCAAAATTTTCCAGTCTGCGCTCGTGTACGTTCTTACGATTTCCCTGGCAATGCGTTCTGTTACGTGGAAGGCGTCGTGACCGGAATCGTGAACGATTCGTATTCGATCGCTGTGGACCATCGCGTGTTTGACGGGAAAATCGTCTCGTTCAAGCCTGGCTGTGTCGTCAATCCTCCGCTGAACGGTTTGAAAGGTATCTTCGGCGAAACCTGTGGTGTTGTCTGGGCTACCGATCGTTACGTGCTTTAAATCGTTACACTTGAGCCGAACCTGAAACCTAGGTTCAGTGGTATAATGATCTTCTCGAAACGTGGAGAACGCAGATGCTCAGAATCCAACCAGTCAGCAAATCGTACTTTCCGACGGCGAAAGTCGGTCTTCGCGACATCGCGCTGAAGCGACGTGCCGGCACTGTGATCTTCGCCGAGCGGCACAACCCCGATGGTTCGATCACTCCGGTGTTCCTGATCCCAGAAGGTTCGAGCACGAAGACTCGCGTTGGCGAGATGGTCGAAGCGCAAAGTCTTCGAACGAAGCGCCCGTATGGCGAGCACATGATCCTCGCGAAGTTCGAGGTGAAGTTCAAGCAAGGCGTCCTGATGATCGGCGACTCGATGCCTGGCACGTCCGACTACAGCTTCGCGATGGACCTCGAGGCAGTCGCCTTCGAAATGGCCTGACATGCCGTACACGATCACGTTCCTGGATTCAGATCGGCCGACAGACACGATTTGGCTGAATCGCCCTGGTGTTGATGATCTGATCAAAACGAACCTTCTCTCCGGCGAAGAGCTGGAATACTGGACCATCGTCGAGATCGACGACTACGAACAAACCGTGAAAGTGAGAAAGCTATGAACCTGTACTCCAAGATCGACGAAGTGATGGACCGATTCGATTTCGACAAGGTCCACAAGGTGATGACCTTTCTGGACTGGACATGGGCGTGGGAAGGTACTGTCCCATCGGTCGAGACGCTGAAGGCCGAAGCGTACCGCCAGCTCTCGACTGCGATCGATGTGTACGTTCAGCAAGGCGAGCCGAAGACAGGCATGACGGTCGCCTCTGGCGGATTCCAGGCCAGCGTCGTGACGTTCGTCACAGGCAAGCCGAAACTTGAACTTCTGTTCTACGTCGACAGATGCTCGAACTTCAGCTGACCTCGTTACACATGCAGGATTCTGTTACACTTTACCGATGTACAAATCCTGTCGATGTGTTATTATTCTCTCTGTCAACTCCGACAACCTCTTCAACTTAGTCAAGGAAACATCATGACCGAAGCCAACACCGTTCTGAGCCTGATCCCCGCTACCCGCGCCACTACTGGCTCAGTCAAGACCTCCCTGGCCGAAGCCGCCCTGGCCCTCGAGTCCGGTTCGATGACCCTCGCTCTCCGCGACAACGGTCCGAAGGTCAATGGCACCCTGGTCTTCGTCGAAGGCAAGCTGGGTCAGCCGGGTGATGCGTTCAATGCGAAGCGCGTCGACGGTGGCGCATACGGTCCGCACTTCGTCCTCGGCACCGTCGAGTACACGATCGCTGACGGCACCGTCACCCTGGGCGCAGTGAACAGCCTGATCGATGTCACCGCCGACACCAAGGCCGCCCTGTTCACGGTCGCTTGATTCACAAGGACTGTTCGAACTGCTTTCACGAGGTCTCAGACGAGGAGACCTCGTGTGCGTTCTGTGGAGCAGATTTTACGGTCAGCGAGACGAACGATATCGACTGGGAGCCGTTCGATACGACTTCGGAAGTCGTTACAATTCAGCGGTGTACAAATCCTGAGTTCGTGTTATAGTACTCTTATCGACACGACACTTCAAAGGAACATCATGCATTACCCTTCGAACTCTTGGTCTATCCTCCCTGCCACCGATGCCATCTTCAACAAGACCAAGGTGACGCTGGAACGTGCGATGCTCGAGATGGGTTCGTGCGGTGGTGAAGGTACGATGCTGATCGTCGAGCGCGAGAACGGCAACGGCAAGACGACCCGCTTCATGCTCAGCTCAGCTGGCGACATGTCGATGCCAGTTGGCACCACGCACAAAGCGCACCATGATCAGAACCTTCGCCCGTACGGCATGCTCAAGGTCCTCGCCGTGATTCGGTACACCGTTGCCAAGGGTGACGATGGCAAGAACCAAGTCGTGTGTACCCTTCCGATGGGTGTGAACTTCGACATGAACCTTCCTCTGTTCGTCTTCAAGTGAGCAACAACATGACCTGGCCTACTGAACTGGTCGCCAAGGCGAAGTACGAGATCGACATCTTCGAACGTCCGAGCGCTGAGACCTCTCTCGAGCTGGTTGCCGAAGTCGTGATGCTTCGCAGCCTTGTTCGTGACATGCGGGATGCTGCGATGTCAGCCAGTGCCTCTTCCTTCGCAGGCGACAACAAGCGCCTGGGAGATGTCATCGCCGAAAGCATGCACTCAGTTTCAGTCGTGGCCTGATCATGATCGAAGCCATCCTTGTTCTCTCGGTCTTCAGCACGATCACAGGCATCGGCTTGCACTTATTCGAAGCGTTCGCGTACCGCATCGGCATGTTCACGAAGTGGCGTGACCTGACGATACTTCAAATCACTTACACGGCACTGGCCCTTGGTGGCGCCATTGGGTTCATCCTGACACTGATTATTGGCGCGATCTTCCGCGCTTAACTGGAGATCCACATGTACAACAAATACGACGAGTTCAACAAATCCTTCGACTACGAAGACGATCCGAATCTGTCGTTGCCGAATCACTTCATCACCTGCTTCGACCTTGAACACCTCACGCTGTACCGCCAAGCGATCGACGCGTACGCAGTTCGGTATCCGCAGCATAGCTTCGACATCGACACGTCCGGCACCTGGAACTCATCGCAGAACCCAGCGCTCTTGTGCTATCAACGTGGCGATCTGAGCGAGTTCTGGGTGATCTTTGACGAGCTGAAGGCCGCCGCGAAGGAAGCGAAGGCCTGAGATGCCGATTCGCTCGCGTCAGAATCGCGCTCCGATTCACATCAACGACGATCGCACGTTGATGGTGATTCCGAATCTGGTCGAGACGAACTTCGGCATTCAGCGCCCGCGCTCGAGATCGAAATGGATCGGGACTTGTCTTGTTGCTCAAGTCTCGTTCACGATCTCATCGATCACAGGTCTGAAACCGATGGTGCTCTCGAAGCACATCCTTCGCCAGCTCGGACACGAAGGCGACGCGAACGGGTTCACGCTAGAAGAGATCCTTGAAGCGTTCGAGACGCCGGTGCTGACTCGGCAAGGTCTTGTCTGGTTGACGCTCGGCGTCACTGTGTACAAAAACGTGAAGTGTATGATCGCTGCAGTTCTGAACGGGTTCCCAGTGATCACGATCATTCCTCGTGAAGTCTGTGATGTTCTCGAGAACGAGGCAATGGCGTACGGCGACGGTCAAACATTTTCTGTTGCGATTCGACCCGCACGAGAAGATCAGTACCACTCGTATCTGGCGATCGGGTTCGAAGTGAAGAACAATCTCTCGCCAGCCGAGTTCGTGATCGTTCGAGATTCTCGGAACGAGTACTGCTTCAAGGGGTACATGAAGATCGGCTCTCAGACGCTAACCGCTGGTTGGGAACACATTCGTGCCCTCAGCGTGGATGTTCTGAATGTCGAAAGGTGACTTGTTACAGGTTCAGGATTGTTACAACTTACCGATGTACAAATCCTAGGATCGTGGTATAATGATCCTATCGAAACGTGATTGGAGCTTCAAATGGGATTTCGCACTGTCGTCGTACTGAGCAATGACCGCGCTTCCGAATGGGAAAACGATCCTGGTCTCGGCCAGCGAATCATTCTCGCCGCATCCATGGCTTCGTTCGGTGGTCACGAAGAGGCGAAGTTCAACCTCCCGTACGGTGAGATCGTCGAGCAGGTTCATGCTGACACTCAGACCGTTGCGTTCCTCGACGGTTACGGTGGCAAGGTGATGGCGCGAAGCTATTGGCACAGCCGCCAGACTCAAGACCAGAAGAACCTCGACATGCTGAAAGCCCTGGCCGAGAAGCTCGGGTACCGCGTCTCCAAGATCCCAGCCAAGAAGGCCTGAACATGAATCACGACGAATACCGCGCGAAGTACACCTCGGCTCTCGAGTACCCGACGAAGGAACAGTTCACGAAGGTTTTCGTGTACAGCAAAGGTGAAGTCGTTTGGAGAGGTCTGTACGCAGACTTCAAACCCTTCTCCGAAGGCCGGTTCAAAGGGATGCTTGTCGAGAAGGTCGTCGACGAAGATGCGTTCAAAGTCGCCCGTCGCGTGTACGCCGCCGACCAAGTGCGTCTGACCGAGCAGTTCAGGCAAGACCTGTTCGTCGAACATGATGTAGTCACGAACCCGAAGCGCGACAAGTGCTACTCACTGGCCTGGGATCAAGGCCATTCCGCTGGGTACGGCGCAGTCGCTTCGTACTTCGACACCTTCGTTGATCTGATCAAGGACTGATTCGTGCGGTTCGACATCTCGGTCATGATCTCGCACCCAGTCCTTGGTGTGATCAGAGGGTTCTTGATGAAAGAGCCAGCTGAATCCACTTTGGTAGAAGCGCAAGTCACGATCGAGCAACTTCAATCGAAGGTCGGACTTTCACAACTTCGGTTCCTTCAACTGTTCTCTCGCGACACCACACCGATTCTGCCGAATGTCGATCGTGGTACCCTTGACCCTGCCGAGATCTCGATCCCGATCGGGATTCTGATCGGATCGATCCTCACCGTTCAACTTTCACAACTTCCAGAATAGGGAACTTCATCATGGGATTTGACATTCTCGTCGTCATTCGACACCTCGCTTCGAACACTCCGATCAGCGGGTACTTGACAAAAGTGCCTCTGTCCGGTGAAGATGCAACTGCGGCGGACGCGCAAGCGATCGTCGATGCGATTCAAGAGCAATTCGGCCAAGACACGCTGAAGTACGTCACACTGTTTACTCGCAAACGAGACATTCTGTTCGCAGGCTCTCAAGTCCCGATCATGCAACGCACCAGCTCAGAAGTAACGATCCCGAAGCATCTACTCCAAGGTTCAATTCTGGAATTGCAAATCCTCGAACTCAAGGAGCAAGCATGAAAACTCGCGGTTTCACCCTGATTGAACTGATGATCGTCGTTGCGATCGTCGGAATCCTCGTCGCTGTGATCTTCCCGATGTTCCAACGGGATCGTGGGTACGTTCAAGACTCACGCTCGACCACAGTCGAGAGTCACACCACGCCAGGACCGAAGTGCGCTGGCGGTCTCGTCGTTCAATCCGACGGCACTGTCATGACGAAAGACGGCTCTGCCGTGAGGTGTTGATCATGTGGATCCTAATTCTCATAGTGTACTTCGCACCTTCGTTCGTCGCGCTGTTCAGAGAACACCCACGGTTCGGGACGATCGCTCTCCTGAACCTGTGCCTCGGCTGGACGCTCATCGGCTGGGTCATCGTGCTGATCTGGGCCTGGTCTCAAGGGAAGTCGGTAGATCGCTGATGGGTACGCCGCGGAACCCTGCGCAGTTCGAATGCATGCTTTCTCGGTTGATTGAGAAGGGTGCTTTCGACTCTGCTGGATCTCGACAGGACTTCCGCCTGGCACTCCAGGA
>Ga0163144_10007716_pt1 | contig 23517 bp, 25 predicted proteins | sample OliLak19BULKMAT1_FD_123175 | JGI IMG/M metagenome (GOLD analysis project Ga0163144, IMG submission 123175) | Freshwater microbial mat bacterial communities from Lake Vanda, McMurdo Dry Valleys, Antarctica - Oligotrophic Lake LV.19.BULKMAT1 | ecosystem: Environmental > Aquatic > Freshwater >...
TAACGTAAATAAATAATATATGCTTCACACAGATATCAGAGGACAGATCAAAGATGCAATGCTTAAAAAAGAGGCCGTGCGTCTTTTGGTACTTCGTGGTCTTGTTGCGTCGTTTACCAATGAACTCGTTGCAAAGAAACGCATTCCTCAAGATATACTTACTGACGAGGAAGCGCTTACTGTTATCGAACGAGCCACAAAACAAAGAAAAGATTCAATAGACCAATTTACCAAAGGTGGCCGTGAAGATCTCGCTAACGATGAAAAAGCTGAGCTCGCTATTCTTGAAACTTTCCTCCCTACCATGATGACTCAAGCTGAAATCAAACCTATTGCAGAAAAGAAAAAAGCTGAGCTCGGTCTTACTGATAAATCAAAAGCTGGACAGTTTGTCGGTGCGCTCATGAAGGATCTCAAAGGTAAAGCACGCGGTGATGATGTAAAAGCAGTTGTTGATAAATTACTCTTTTAATAGTAAAGGGGATATTTTTATTATTGACAAATACCATACGGTAGTATATAATATTGTTGGTAAAAGCAATTTTAACAAAGGAGTGAAGATGTCGGAAATCACGCCAGACGAGGCACACATTCTTCAAGCTATCGAAGAGACTGTTTCGAAAAAATGCGCCAATCCTAACGGATTTTGGGCCAATAAAATTCGTGGACGAGAGGTTGTGAGACGTGCCCTCGGACACAATATTAACCCGATTGATCTTGCCGAAAAGATGTGGAGGCGACGCAAATCGCAGCAACAGACCCTACACTAGTAGGGTCTGTTTTTACTTTTTTTCTAGTTCAATATAAGATACACTACAGTTATGAGTTTTGAATCTCCAAATGCAATCCCAGGTGAGAAGTACCCTACACCAGAGCAGGCAGATTTATTGCTAGAGGAAACGACAGGTGACTTTGAAGCATTGGGTATTGAAATAGTAGAAAATGGCAAAATCACCAGGGAAAAGGATGAGCTGACACAACAAGGCGCACGTGAAGCACTTACATTGACTGAATTAGAAAAGCAAATTGATCACAAGGGCCCTATCGTCTAATGGTTAGGACACGGCCTTCTCAAGGCTGTAATCCGGGTTCGACTCCCGGTAGGGTCACAAATCTGTAATATTTCAGAATAATTTCCACTGACTATTTTTGGTACACACGCAAGACCTTTTCAAGTGCGGGAACAATGTGCTGATCTACAACCTTTTTATATCCAATCGCGTTGTAGTGGATTCCATCAGGTAGTTTATTTGATTGATCAATAAACAATTCTAAAGTAATAAAAGGAATAAGTAATAGTTTTTTTTCTGTGGCAAGTTTACTATAGATCGAGTCAAAGTCTCTTTTATATTTCAAACCAGCATTAAAGGGTGCCTGCATCTGTAGAAGTGCAATAACAGGTGGTTTAGGAGCGCTCTGTAACGTATCAATAGTTGCTCTCAGATTTTTTTCAGTTTCATTAACTGGCAAAAAACGAAGTGCGTCGTTGCCCCCGATACCTAGAAGTACGATGTCGGGGTTTTGATCTTTAATGAAATTCGCACGTTCGAGATTTCCACGGGTAGTTTCACCACTGACGCCCGAGTTGATCACAAGTACGTTATATCCTCGGGCTCGTAAAATAGCTTCAAGTTGTGCGGGATAAGCCTCACTTTGTGAAACATTGTACCCGGCAGTGAGACTGTCTCCAAAAGCGATAATTTTTAACTGTACACTATCGCTTGTAGGAGAAGAAAATTCTGGTAGTTTCTTGTTGTTGGTATTACTTACAATAAATAGCAAAACAACGATGGCTGTAGTCGCCAACACTCCTCCAATAATGATTGTTAGTTTACTCATGCGACAATATTTCTTTAAGTTCTAATGTATCAGTTCTATATAAATAGAAAGCAATACTAAAAATGAAAAAATTAATTAGGCCGAGACCTATAATAAGGTTAGCATCATACAGTAGACTAACATCAAGGTTAAGAAAATAGACATTCACGAGTATCGTGGCAAGGATACCCATTCCATAGGCGAGGACTGAAGCAAGAAAAGCAACAGAAAGTGTTTCAAGTACATAGTACCAAAAACTTTGTTTACGACTCATCCCAAGCGCACGCAATCGTGCTCCGTCACGTCTGCGAGTAGCATATGTAGAGACAACCAACATTGCAATGAGTAGCGTTGCAATTAAAAGCGGAGGTAGAGTCACAATTAATACTAATGCAAGGAGTGTGCCTACAAGCTGAAGCAGAAGTGGTCCAAGAGCTTGCGTCTCGAGCATGGAAACGTTTGGCATATTAGTAGCTAGAAAACGGCCAAGTGTGGATTGTACATCTGTATCGATATAGGCATACCCAAAATAAACACTTGGAAACATACCAATATCTTGTGGCGATAAGACAAAATAGAAAAACGGTAGCCCCGAGCGAGAATCTGTGCTACGTAAGCTCGTTACTACAGCTGACACTTCAAAGCCTTGGATAGAAAATGTGATTTTCGAACCAAGCACAATATTTGATTGCTTGGCAAAATCTTCATCCACGGATACCTCACCCGATCTACCCGAAGACCATATCCCTTTTACAATAGATTCACTCTGAAGCAAGTCATTACGGGCGGTTAAATTAAACTCACGTCCAAGTTCGGCTGATACATCTGAATTATCCGCTTTGAGCTCGTCTTGAATACGCACGTTATCAATCGCAATGATACGAGCCCGGATGTTTGAAAACAACTCTATTTTGGGAAAACTATTAACAAGTTCATCTTTCTGTGAAGGTTGCACATCAAGAATATATGTTGAGGGAACCGTTTTGCTCAAATCATTCTTAAGAAATTTTTCAAGAGATGCTTGAGTGAGTACAAGCGTACAAAGTGCTGTAAGGGCAACAAATAGTGAGGCGAACGAAACAACACCGAAAAGACCATCTGCATATTTTTGGTTTATAATACTTCGTAGAAAAAATGGCATCCTTGCTCGCTGGTGATAGAGTGCGCGTATAAAAAATGCATACGCAATAGCAATACATATATAACTGAGAGTAATACTGCCAATTACTAAAATTCCTTGTTGTATGCTTTGGAGAAGAAATGATGCTAATAACACGAGGGGAACTAAGGTTGAACATGTAATCAGTGAGAGTGACAGAAACGAGCGGCCACTTCGAGGAACAACATCACCACCAATAAGAATTTGTTTAGGATTGAGTTCTAGACTTTTTCGGATCGCGGGTATAAATGACATACCTGAAATTAAAAATATGAGGACACAGCTTACAAGACTGTAGGTAAGGATACTTGGAGTTGGAAGTGTGATGAGATACTCATTTTGAATAACATTTTGAAGAATTCGAAACAAACTAATACCGAGAGCTGTACCGATAGCACTCGCAAGTACCACCACATACACAAGTGCCGCACCAAGCACTGAGACAAGTCTTTTTTTTACCATGCCAAGTGCCAGCAGTACTGCCAAACTTTTTCGTTCGACTGACACTAAGTAGAGTATGCTCGCATAGACATTTACCGCTGCGAGCACAGAAGTAATGAGCACTGCAACAACCAGAAAGTCTGAGACAGTTGCTAATCCAAACTGAAGTCCACGCTGATCTTGTCCAGCGATGTTGACACTAAAAAATGATGATGTATCTTCAAGCGCACGAAGCGACTCAACCATGTCTGAGGTGAGGGCTGGAATTTTCGCTGCATAGGTATATTCCGCCCTTAAAAGGGCCGCATCTACTCCCGCACGAATAAAGCTGTTTCTACTCATAAATGCTGTTGGTAGAAAGCTAAATCCACCAAAAAGTGAGGTTGGTTTAGTTACTACCACACCTGCCACCTTAAGTGACACATCACCAAATGAAACACTATCCCCTACCACCACCCCCAAACGTTCAAGGCCAGTTTCGTCAATATATATAAGACCATTCTCAATTTCATCGAACGTGCTGTCTCGTAAGACCAGCGAGCCATAGAGTGGATAGTTAGTATCAACCACCTCCACAGTAAATGGTGCGGTCTTAAGTTCACTTTGGAGTGTTGCCGAAAAGCTGATTTTTTCTGAAGTGTCTGATGGAGAAATATTGACACTAGAAAAGAGAGCAGCGCCATCGATTAGAGAGTTACTCTCAAATACAACATCACCACCCTGTAGCTCACGCGCCTGTTCTTTTAGGAGTTGCGTACTCGCTGCTGTAATGAGTAGGATTACTACCATTACCACACTCGTTATCGTAAGTGAGGCAAGAGGTAGCACAAAACGACGCCACTCGCGTCGAAGAATACGAAAGCTGTAGAGTAAAACTAGCTTAAATGCGCTCATGCAAAGTTTTATCCTTAAGTACAAACACCCTATCCATGCGTGCTGAAATTGTTTCATCATGTGTAATAATGATGAGTGTTGTGTGAGTTTTATTTACAGCATCAAGTAACAATGAGAGGACTATCTCGCCTGTTGCTCGATCAAGGCTACCGGTTGGTTCATCAGCAAGAAGTAATGTTGGCTTGTTTACAAGCGCACGTCCAATAGCGACCCGCTGTTTTTCACCTCCTGAGAGTGTTTGTGGCATAGCGTTTTGTCTCTCAGTAAGGCCAAGCATAGAAATAAGTGCAGCTATGTCTGCGTGAGGCACCAGCCGCCCTCCTATCTCTAGTGGTGCCATTATATTTTCAGTAACAGTAAAGGGAGCAATGAGTTCAAATGACTGAAATATAAAACCGATATGCTTGTTACGAAACTGGGCTTGAGCTGCTTCACCAAGAGTCGCAATCGATACACCTGCTATATCGAGTGTTCCAACTGTTGGTGAATCGAGCAACCCAATAAGAGAAAGAAGCGTTGACTTACCTGATCCCGAAGGTCCGATAATTGCCACTTTTTCTCCTCGACGTATTTCACACGAAACTTGATTTAGAATTGGAAGTGCGCCATTTTGAGTAGCGAATGTCTTCCCAACATCAACCAGCTTTAAAATAGTTTCTGAATCTTGCATGGCACCATTGTATCACTCTATAATACGAATAAGAAACAACGCTCGTAAAAATTTGATACTATTATTACCAACAATGAACAATTTTAAACCAAAGAAAAATAAAACCATAATTTTATTAATAATTATCATTATAGGTATAATTTGGTTTGCTGTTACTAACAATTACAGTAAACAGAATGATATAAACTTAATAGTTTATCTTCAAGATAAAAAAGCAGCCTTGAGCAGTGACTGCAGCGTAACATATCCAAAAAAAATTAAAGTTTCCAGAACAGAGGCCGTGGCAGATGCTTCCTTAAAATACTTATTTAAAAATGAATTGTCACAATACGGAGACTATAAATCAGTCACAATCAAAAACGGTGTGGCACGGGTTACCATATCAACCATCAGTGATCCGATTGGTCGTAAAATTTCATCTCTTAGTAGTTGCGAAGCTGGTCACCTCTTTGCAGTCTTAGAAGATACACTAACCCAGTGTGAAACTATTACATCTGTAGAGCTTTATTCCTCTTCGGAGAAAATTGAATTTTAGATTACGATGTTATCTATCTGGCGGTATTTCGTAATAATTAATAAGAAATTTAGTGATATCAACAAATGGTGGCGTGAGGGTGTGGGATGCGAATTCTTCTCCGTGGGGGTCAACGGTATATATAAAAATAAGAAATTTAGGGTCGTTTGACGGGAAATAGCCAAAGAATGAGTGAAGAAAACGGTCAGTGTAATATCCCCCTCCACCTGGTTTTACAATTTGTGCAGTACCTGTTTTAGCTGCAATACTGTAATGCGCTTGCTTGACCTTACCCTCAAGAAGTGCGGTGTCGACAACTTTAGTGAGCATTTTAGAAATAGTTTGTGATGTTGTTGTGGAGATAACTTGCCGACCAGGTTCTGAACTAATATTTTTCCATAGACCACTTGTATACTCTATTTTTTTAACCACATGAGGTGTAATAAGATATCCGCCATTTCCAAGTACTGACAAAGCGCGCACGGTGGATATAGGAGAAAGAGCAATACCCTGTCCAAATGACGCTGTTGCTGATTCGACGTCGCGGTTGTTCTTTTTTATATTATCCACTAGGTTGTTTACTTCACTTGGAAGATCGATACCGGTTGGTTCACTAAGGCCAAATTTAAAAAGATAATTTCTAAATGCTACGTTTCCAAGTTTAAGTGCAACATATGAGACCCCGGTATTGAGCGACTGGTTAAGCACTTCCTGCATATTTGTGACACCGCGTCCACGTTTATCATAGTTATAAATAGTCTTGCTATTGAGCGTAATCTGTCCCGCATCAAAGTATGTACTATCTGGCCCTACAACACCCGCATCAATACCTGCCGCTAAAGTTAGCGGTTTAATAATCGATCCCATTTCATAGACACTTTGCACCGTTTTATTTGAGAATACGCTAGAGTCCTTTTCAATCCTGAAAAAATTTGGGTCAAAACTCGGATACATTCCCATGGCATAAATCGCTCCTGTTTTCGGATCAATAATTACTCCACCAGTAAACTTTGAAGTGTATTTTTTGTTGACTGCTGCAAGCTGGTTCTGTAAAAACATCTGAACGTTCGGTTCGATCGTAGTGACAATATCGCCTTCACCCTCTGAATTGTAGTGAACGGTCTTGTTAATTTTTGAGAATATTTCTGCGAAAAAATTCGTATATACACTTTCTGTACCACGACTAAGCACTGCATCATACTGTTTCTCGAGTCCGTATTGTGCACCAAATTGATTTTCGCCGTTATATCCCAAAAAACCAATAACTTGCGAGGTAAGATTCCCTGTCGGATAATATCGCCATTTTTCCTTAAATAGCCTTACCCCCGGAAGTTTAAGTGTTTCAATTTTATTACCCTGATCTTCAGTAAGTTGTGTAGCGATTTCCTCGTAAGGATCGGTTTTTTTAGTTGCTCGCTCTAGAAATTGTTCCTTGTTGAGTGGGATTACTCCATTGAGCGCTTCGTAGACCATCTCTGATTGTGAAATAAGCGTCGGGTTAATTGCGAGTGTGTACCCGGACCTAAGTGTAGCAGCACTAATACGTGTACCATCTTTGGTTTCATAAAAAATTGAGCCTCGATCAAATATTCTTCCTGATGGATTGCTATATTGTCTATCGGCTTTGTCTTTAAATGCCTGATGCTGGGCAATTTGAATTACATACAGCCGAAACACAAGAAGAAGTGCAAAGGCTATGAATATCCATGATATAAGACGAATTCTGCCCGTAGATACTGATTTCATCTACTCAATTATATTATTGAATTGGTCGAAGTGATAGGTCGCGTGAAGGGCGAGATACGTAGCTTCTGATTGCAACTTCCTTAAAACCTAGTTCTATAGCAGTCTGTGAAGTAATTTTATTCTTAAGGGTCATATATTGACTCTCTAGATCACTCAATCGTCCGTTTGTCACTGACATTGCAGTATGGGTATGCTGTTTAGACGCAGTAAAAGAAATTGTCTGGAAGACAAATATAGTATAAAGACACATCATTAATCCAAAAATCGCACCAGTGCCAAGCAAAGCGTATTGTCCCCATATTCTTGACTGTGTTCGTATATAGTTCATATTATTTCTTTTCTAAAATTCTTAATTTGGCACTTCGAGATCTTGTATTTTCACTACTTTCGCTCTCTGTTGGCACGATCGGCTTTTTTGTAATAATGCGTGCTTCTTCTTTTTCTGATACTGATTTATAAAATCTTTTTACTATTCGATCTTCAAGACTGTGAAATGAGATCGCGCATAGTCGTCCAGACGACTTTAAAACGTTCATAGCAGCATGTAATCCTTGCTCGATTGAAGTAAGTTCACCATTGACCGCAATGCGTATTGCCTGAAATGTACGTGTTGCTGGATGAATGCGTCCCCTTCTATATGCTGCGGGAACTGCGGTAGTGATAATATCAACAAGCTGCGTTGTGGTTTTTATAGGATTTATCTCACGAGTTTCAACAATTGCTCGAGCAATACGTTTAGCATATCGCTCCTCGCCAAAACCAAAAATGATTGTTTCAAGCGATTCTTGTTCCCATTCGTTGACTACCTGTTGGGCGGTGACATCACCCCCTTTAGGATCTGCTTTAAAGGTCATTAGGAGTGGCTCGTCGTTTTTAAAACTAAATCCCCTACCCGATTCGTATTGGTCGGAGCTTAGACCAAAATCAAAAAGTACTGCGTCGACCGATTGTATTGAAAGAGATGCGAGAATCTTTGGCATATTTACATATGAATCACAGAAGAGATCAAAACGAGCACCTACATCTTGCAGCTTTTTTGTCGAGCGGGTGATCGCCTCCTGATCAAGATCAATACCAATAATGCGTACTTCCTTGCCAAAACGCTTTGCGATCTCCTCGCTGTGTCCACCTCCGTTAACCGTCCCATCAATAACGACGGCACCAGGTTTGAGATTTAAACCCAAAAGACTTTCTTGTAAAAGAACTGGTATATGCATGGCTATACAACACCGATCTCACCAAGCTTCTGCGCCAAGGCATCGGCCTGCGAGATAACTTTGCTCTTGTATTCGACCCAAAGGGTGTCATTCCAGATTTCCACGCGATTGTGAACCCCAGCAAACACCACTTTTTCCGAAAGCTTTGCAAAGCTTCGGAGGAAATCCGGAATCAAGATTCGACCTAGAGCGTCAACATCTATTTCAGCAGCACCCGCGAGCATGAAACGATTAAATCCTCTACTGTCTGCCTGACCGATAGAAAGTCCTCCAAGTTTCTCGGCTATTTTCTTCCACTCCTTTAGAGAATAAAGAAAAAGACAATTATCAAGTCCATGAGTGATCACAACAGTCTTACCTACTTCGGTGCGAAACTTCTTCGGAAGTGAAATGCGGTTCTTTTCGTCTGCGGTGTGTGTATATTCGCCAATAAGCATATAAAATTGTTTTTACCACTTCATACCACTTTACTAATACTATATACCACTTCACTACTACTTTACAACATGGTTATCCACATTAGGTGCTCTTAAATAATAAAAAAAACGTCCCGAGCACAAGTGCATCTGGACGGTTTTTATTTTATAGAATATTTTAATACTGAAACTATTTCAACTCCATAATCATGTACTCCGTCTTTCCTTTTGGAGTACTTACGGAGAAGCTTTCGCCCTTTTTCTTTCCTACCATTGCACTTGCTAGTGGTGAAATAATAGAAATCATATTATTTGTAAGGTCTGCTTCTTCGGATCCCACAAGTGTGTACGTTGCGGCTGCGTCGGCAGCCTTCTTTTTTATTGTCACCGTAGCGCCGATAGACACAATATCTGCGTGTTTCAGTGACATGATAACTGCAGTTTTAAGGAGATCTTCAAGCTTGCTGATACGTTCCTCAAGATTCATTTGCGCTTCTCGAGCCTCATGATATTCTGCATTTTCTGCAAGATCACCCATGGCCTTCGAATACTCTAGGTTCTCCGCAATTTCTTTTCTTTTCTTAGTCTTCAAATCCTCGAGTTCTACGGTGAACTCTTCGAATTTTTCTTTTGACAAGTACTGTGTATCTTTAATCATATATTTATTAGAAATAAGAGATGGGTACAATATATACGTTTTTTATATAAAGTCAATCTAGCCTTATAAGGTATATTCTGGCGCAACGGTAATCAGTTTCTGAAAGAACTGTGACATGATCGGTGAGGCTCCAAAAAGATTGGTGTGAGGAGCATGTTCCATTAAAAGAACAAATGCGTATTTTGGTGAGTCGTACGGATAGTAGCCAACAACCCATGAATTATTAAAATCTTTTTTGATACCGATTTCTGCTGTACCGGTTTTGGCACCAATGGCTAATGGTAACGAAGAAAGTGCCAATGCAGTTCCCTTTTGTACCGCATCACGCATACCTTCGTGTACAATTTGATAATATGAAGAATCTAAAGGTATTTGTTTGTAAAGTGACCGCACTGAAGTATCATTGTGAATAATGGTTGGCTCAATACGTGTTCCATTCGTAGCAATAGCCGAAAATGCTCTTAAAGCCTGTATCGGTGTGGTTAGAAAACCATATTGACCAATAGACGTTAGATACGTATCTCCAACGCGCCATGGGTCTCCTTTAAAATGTTTTATTTTCCATTCAGGATTAGGAACTGTACCGATCATTGACTGAAGAAATGGTGACTGCATTGGTTCACCAAAGCCAAACAAATGCATATATTCATAAATTTTATTTATCCCTAGTCCTGGTTGGTCCTTAAATCCACCACCCACTTCATAAAAGTATACGTCGGACGACACTGAAATAGCGTCTCGCATGTCTACCCAACCATGTGCCTTCCAGTCTCTAAAAATCGAAGGCTTTGAAGGATTGAAAGGATTGGGTAGTGTCAATGCACCAGTACTGAGTATTTTTTTATCAGGAGAAATTATTTTTTCGTTAAGCGCAGCAAGTGACATGAAAGGTTTAACTATTGAACCTGGAGAATAGAGACCGGTAGAAACCCGATCAAGAAAAGGCTTTCTTTTGTCGGCAAGCATACGATTTATTTCAGACGAAGAGCCATTGGTCATAGTTTCCGAGCTGTATTCTGGATACGTAACGTGAGCAAGTAACTCTCCACTTGAAAGATCAAGCATCAATCCTGCCCCTCCGGTAAATCCGCCCTTTTTTGCACCGTCTTTAATAGTGTCATATAAAAGGCTCTGCAATCTGCTATCAACAGAAAGTGCTAACGTGTCACCGTGCTTTGGCGGTTCAATAATACTTTGACTGATAACGCCCCCTCGAACGTCTGTCTCGGTAAGTTGTATACCGTGTCGACCACGTAATTTTTGATCATAAAATAATTCGACCCCAGCTTTTGGGACATAGTCAGTATTATAGTAATTACCTGAAGCATCTTTTGCGGGGTATTTGAGATATCCAACAAGATGCGAAATACCTGGGAGTACAGAATACTTTCTGATGGCAAAATCTGGCGACGAAGAAGTGCCCATAACCTGCTCGTTCCACGCCAAAGGTGCACCATTGCGGTCAGTGATCATTCCTCTTTGAGAAAAAACAGTGGTGTGTTTAAGCGTATTATTTTCACTTTTTTGCGCAAATACTTTACCTTGCATAATTTGTAAATTACCAAGACGAAATATAAATACAAAAAGCAGCAAGAAAAGGACCGACAAGATCAATCTAAGCGCACGATGTCCGATGGGTCTTTCTATTCTTCCTTCAAATTGACTCACATCAAAATCCGGTAGATTTTTTGCATCTAGAAATATGATATCAGGATCAATTTCGTGACGGGAACGTATCATGATTAGTAAAGTATAAGCCTACTTTTTATGTATTCAATAATAATAAAGACTGCACAATAGATTGCAAGTGAAACGTATGAGTATCCCCCAATACTGATCATACATACTATTACAAAGAAACTTTCATAATATTGCCTAAAATAAATTACCGCAATAAACAAAAGTAATATCTGAACGTACCACGGCAAAAATATAATACCCAGGCACAGGGCTACAGTTACAATAATGCGAAAAATAATCATTGTTCGATACTTACTACGTTTAAACGATTGAAGTCCACAGGAAGCCTAAACTGGAGCAATAGGAAAGGATTAGAATCTGTGGATTGAATATGTTCAACGGTACCATACGAAAAGGCACTTTCTTTTGGAATTCGTATGGTTTCTCCAAGCGCAATTTCTTGTGCTTTTGGTAGTTTTGCCTCCAGTACACCGTTACCACTTCCCTTCGCTTCAAAAAGGGCACTACTGCTACCAACCGCTATCTGCACTCGGTTATCTGGATGCGAAAAAAGTGTGACGTGTGAAAAGTGGCGTTCGATAGTTGTAATAGTTCCGATAGGCATATGCGCGACATTCTCAAATACCCGTGCACCGAGCACGATACCCTCGGCACTACCTTTATTAAGCAAGAGCGTATCGTACGCCACGAAAGGCGGCCTTGATATGACACGGGCCACGACTGACTGTGCTGGGGGTGAGGTCCCAAACTCTTCGGACAATTTCTGATATGTTTCAAGTTCAGATAATTTTGCTTGCAATACCTTATTTTCATAATCAAGTGACCGAATTTTTTGCTCCATTGCATATTTAGTAACAAAAATTTTTTCAATATATCCCACCGAAGTGTCTACCACAGTGCGGATCGGAATGACTTTTTCATAAATACTGACAATGACACTTTTAAGGGCAAAAAGGATAATTAGACTGCACGTCAGCACCACTATCGATTGAAGTACGATTCTGGTTGTTGAATATTTCTTTTGCTTACTTTTTAGGAGGTAACTCATTGTCGTCTTGTATCAATATTTCTTTATATTTATCCAAATCCTCTAAGATAATTCCTGTGCCACGTGCTACAGCAGTAAGAGGCTCATCGGCAACATGTACAGGCAGCTTAAGATATTCAGCGAGCAATATATCGAGACCTTTTATAAGTGCTCCACCACCAGCAAGGAATACTCCATGCTGCATAATATCAGCTACTACTTCTGGAGGTGTTGTTTCCAAAACTTCTTTTGAAGTTTCAATGAGACTATCGATCGACTGTGCGGTCGCTTCGCGAATATCCGCATCGGTAATGACCACTTCTCGAGGAAGGCCAGTGACAAGATCGCGACCACGAACAGCAGATTCAAGCGGCTGTGTACCAGGGAGAACGGATCCGATTGCTATTTTTACGGTTTCAGCAGTTTTCTCACCTATGAGAATTTTAAATTCATTGCGAATATAATTGATAATGTCACTATTGAGACGATCTCCAGCTATTCGTGAATTTTTTGAACGAACGACTCCACCAAGAGATATTACCGCTATGTCGGTCGTGCCACCGCCAATATCAATAATCATTGTTCCTATTGGTTCAAATACCGGCAGGCGTATACCGATTGCAGCAGCCATTGGCTCTTCGACAATATGCACTTCACGTGCGCCTGCATTTTTAGCAGCATCACGAACAGCACGAGTCTCTACGTTGGTAATTCCAGAGGGCACACCAACAACCACTCGTGGACCAAACATTTTCTTTCTTCCTTCTTCGGCTTTCTTAATGAGATATCTAAGCATTTCTTCGGTTACTTCAAAATCAGAAATAACACCGTCTACAATAGGACGCACTGCAACAACGTGCTGAGGGGTACGACCAAGCATTGCCTTGGCCTCGGTACCTACAGCTACCACCGTGCTTGTCTTCTGGTTTACGGCTACTACCGAAGGCTCATTGATGATAATACCGTGATCTTTTACATATACGAGTGTATTGGCGGTACCAAGATCGATACCAATATCATTTGAGACGAGTTGTCTGAAGCGGTTTAAGAATGATGCCATTTTTTATGCGTTGATTTTAGCACTGATAGTATTAACAAGCATATTGACAGGGATTAATTCAGTCTTCATGGTCTTGCGGTGTTTGTATTCAACAACGCTATCTTTGATTCCTTTTTCGCCAACGATAACAATATGAGGAATACCAATAAGCTCAGCATCGGTCATTTTCTCTCCTGGACGAAGATCACGGTCGTCATAAAGCACCTCGATACCTTTTTTTGTGAGCGCAGCATAGAGTTCTTCTGCAACTTTTTTTATCGATTCATTTTCGGATTGCAATGCAAGAATATGGACTTTAAACGGAGCAACTGCTTCTGGCCACACGATTCCTTTCTCGTCAGAAAGTATCTCTACAATTGTACCCATAACACGTGAAGGACCTAATCCATAACTTCCCATGATGACGGGTTTTTTTATACTATCTGTATCAGTAAAATTAAGTCCAAGAGGTTCTGAAAACTTAGTTCCAAGATTAAAAATATTACCCACCTCTATTGATTTCTTTTCAACAAGATCTTTTTTATCAAGTCCGAGCTCAGCAATAACTTCATCGGTATACACCTCTTTATTTATCGCAATACCCTTTTTTTCGTCTATGTAAATAATATCTTCTCCTGCATCGGACACGGTCTGAAATTCTTCTGAAAACCTGCTAAAAATACCCCCCGAAGCAAATGTAACATGGGTTGTTTCGCCTATCTCAAGTCGTGTAAATATTTTTTTATATGCTTGCTTTGCCTTCTCGTAAAAATCTTTGTGTTGTTCGTCATTCTTTGAAAACGAATAGAGGTCCTTCATAAGAAATTCTCGTCCACGAATAATTCCCGATTTCGCGCGCGTTTCATTTCTGAATTTCGTCTGAAATTGATATGTAAACCGAGGAAGATCTCTGTACGAAGAAATATACTCTGTCATGATTTGTGTAAGAGGTTCTTCATGAGTAATTCCTAGACCTACCTGCGTACCATTTTTGAGCTCTGTCTTAAACCAATTATCCACTTTTTTATCGTCCCAACGATCGGTTTTTTCCCACACACCCTTTTCCTGTAAAGCAGTGAGCAACACTTCAGATGCACCGATAGCGTTCATTTCTTCACGAACAATGCCAACAATATTATTTAACACTCTAAGTCCAAGTGGCAAAAATGAATAAACACCTGCCATTTCCTTGTGAATATAACCTGCACGGATGAGAAGCTGGGCATTTTTTGCCATTTCGTCTTTTGGAGCTTCGCGACGAGTTTTGGTGAATAGATTCGATTGTTTCATGCGTCTATCGTAGCGCAGAATAGGGTTAAGTCAAAATTGACACTTCTCTACTATTTCATAATCAACTTAACAATATCGTGATATGTGACAAAAGCCATGAGGGCGAGTAGAAGCAAGAAACCTGTGGCATTAATTGCATTGGTAAACTTATAGGAAATTGGTCGGCGAATGACTGACTCAATAAGAACAAGCAGTATTCTTCCTCCATCAAGTGCTGGAAGCGGTAATAGATTAATAACCGCAAGGTTGATTGATATAAACGAAACAAACGAGATGAAATACGGCAGGCCGAGCGTGCGTGCATCCCCCACAAGTTTTGCAATACCAACAGGACCTGACACATTTTTAAATGCGCCTTTTTCAGTAAACACTTTACCGATGAAGTCAAAAAGTCCTGTAGCAGTATTTATCACTGAATAATAGGTAGCCTTGCCACCTTCAATAAGAGCGCGATGTACGGGTAATTTAAGAATACCAACAGCGTCGAGACTTACACCAAGGGCTGGTTGATCTGGAGATCCCGTAATCATACCCCTGACCGGCGTGATACGTACAGACTGAGCTATGTTTGCTCGCTTATAATGCAACGTTATAGGTTCGACGCCGTGCGTAGTTATAAATGCAATCACCTCTTTTGCAGTGAGAGGTGTGAGTGCATCTGAAGAGGTTTCAAGGAGCTCAAGCTCGTCACCCTCTTTTAGACCAGCATTTTTTGCAGGAGAATTGTCTTGCACATTAGTAATCATCACAGAGACACGTTCAAGTGGCGCGGGAGAATTGTCGGCTGATACGGGCAAGCCGTATATAAATCCAGCCGTGGTGAGAAACCACGCAAAAATAATATTGCACGATACTCCTGCAATAAGTACTGCTACCTGCCAATACCTTGGACGTGCCGTGAAGCTTCGCGTACTATCTACTCCCTTGAGAGATTCGTCATTTGGATTTTCTCCATGTATTCTAACGAAACCACCAAATGGCAAAAGATTAATTGAGTATTTTGTTTCGCCCTTCCCCCACGAAATAACCCTTGGTGGAAAACCAATACCAAATTCATCGACACGCATGCCGGCCAATTTTGCTACAACAAAGTGTCCGAGTTCGTGAACAAAGACAAGTACCGACAAAACAAGTATAAATAAAAGTACGGTAATCATTATGAAAGTATTTCTTTCTCTTTCTTCGCAAATAAGTCTTCGAGTCTTTTTTGAGCGTCTTTAATTTGTTTTTCTAGCTCTTCCTTTAATCTGAATTTTTCGTCTTCGCCCATGCCACCCTCTTTTTCTTTTTTCTGAATATCTGACCAGATTTCATCCCGGACACCACGAAGTGCTATACGAGCATGCTCAAGCTTATCTTTGGCAAGCTTTACGAACTGTGTTCGACGTTCGGTGGTGAGTGTGGGAAACGATACTCGCAAACCTTTATCATCAACACTAGTTCCCAAGCCAAGATTTGATGCAGTAAGTGCTTTTTCGATTGCCTTTACCTGACTCTGATCCCATGGAGAAATCCGCAATGTTCGTGAATCCTCAATAGATATCGATGCTACTTGCGAAACATGCATCCAAGCGCCATATGACTCCACTTTTAGATCATCAAGAATTGTAGGTGTTGCCTGACCAGTCCTAATTTGACTGTTTTCCTTATGAAGCCATGTCTCGACGTCTTTTATTTTTTCCTTAAGCGGTGAAAAGTTGTACATATATGTTATTTACTTATAGGAAGTATAAGTGAAAGATGCTCGAGCAGCAACTTAATTGAACTACTTTTGTCAGTAATATATGACTGTACGGCGTATACCTGGGAACGAATAGCTATATCGTCTGTAGTTTTTACATATGCAGTAATTGAATTAATAAGCTCTATGGCTTTCTCTTTGTCTTTTTTGGTGACTATCTTATGAACATGTACCATGCGGTCAGGGATATTCATAGTCACAAACGATTTTCCTATATCAGTCGAAATACTTTCTTTTTGCCTAATTACTTCTGCACGTGAAAGAAGCGTAGCGATGAGTTGGCCAGTATCGGGAACAAGAAAAAAAATATGGCTATTTGGTGCTGGTTCTTCGGTAAGCTTCAACATGGCGTTTTGAGCTTCTCTTGTAATTGTCTGGGTGGTAATGATGGCAATACGCTTACCTTTACCAAACGTTTTTGTAGCAAAGAAATCCTTGAGTGCACGAGCCTCTTCGATATTCATTGTCTGATGTTTGGTCAAGTAGAGATCGGGATTACCCACAAGCGAAATCCCCTCTTTATCAAGCAGTAGAGTGGAAATATTTTCATAAGAATCTGTACTATTTCCTTCAATAATATAAAAATGGTGAACAATCTGCTCTAGCATGTAGAATTTATCTCTTCGATATAATAGCGCGTTTATAGACATCTAAATGCTCAAGCGCAACACCGGTGCCCTTCACTACGCAAAAATATGCGTCGTCAGCGAGCATTGCTTTGACGCCAGTTCTTCGAAACACTAACTCAGGAAGATTTCGAAGTTGCGATGTACCTCCCGTCATCATAATACCCTCATCAATAATATCCGCTGCAAGTTCTGGTGGAGTTTCTTGCAACACTGTTTTAATTGCACTTATGATTTCACGAAGCTCTTTTGAAATGGCTTTCACGATTTCATTGCTTTTGATTTCGATTGCTCGGGGCAATCCTGACACAAAGTCACGACCCTTTACGGTCATCGTAAGCTCTTCTTCAAGCGGCACTGCTGAACCTACCTGTATTTTGATATCTTCAGCCGTTTTGTCACCAATAGAAAGGTTAAATGTCTTTTTTACATAGTCAATGATTCCCGCGTCGATTTTATTGCCAGCGACCTTTACCGATGTGGAAGCAACGATACCTCCAAGCGAAATCACCGCGACGTCGGTTGTGCCACCACCAACATCAACAATCATACGACCGACTGGTTCGTGAATCGATATCCCTGCACCAATAGCAGCGAGAATCGGCTCTTTTACGACATACGCATTTTTGGCGCCTGCTTTGATAGCTGCTTCAATAACCGCCCGACGCTCTGTAGAGGTAACGCCTGCTGGTACCGATATAAGAACGTCAGGACGTACAATATTCCATTTACCAAGTGCTTTTTGCATATAATAGCGAAGCATGGCTTCGGTGACACGGTAATCAGCAATTACCCCGTCTTTCATTGGTCTATAAGCAGTTATTTCCTCGGGCGTCCTACCAATCATGTACTTTGCCTCAAGACCGACTGCCAGTATCTTATTGTCCGAAGAAACGGCCACTACTGAGGGCTCATTGAGCACGACTCCACGTCCAGGAACAAACACAAGGGTGTTTGCCGTTCCCAGATCAATACCTATTTTTTTCGAGAAAATTCCCATATGTTGTCATTGTACTTTTTTTAGTGGGTTTTACAAACACATGGACGTATATAGCATATATGCTATATTATTATGCATGTCTACGAACAAGCAATTTCTTGCCCATATTGGTAAACTTATTACCAGTCTTCGCGAGGAACGCGGCTTTACTCAGGCCGTATTTGCCGAAAAAATCGGTACAACTCAAAGTGCTATTGCACGTATTGAAAACGGTGAGCAGAATATGACGACTGAGATGCTTTCACGCATTTCAGAAGCACTTAACAAAGAACTACTACAATTAACACCTGGCGGACTCAACATACAAGTCGAGGGAGCATACAAGCTTTCAGGAGAAATAGTCACAAAAACTTCAAAAAACGGCGCTATGGGACTCTTGGCTGCCTCACTACTTAATAGAGGCACTACTCTTTTAAAAAATGTTCCTAGAATTGAAGAGGTCAAGAGAATGATTGAAGTCTTTCAGTCGATTGACGTCCAAGTAAAATGGATCGGTAATGACTTGGAGATAACACCTGGAGAAACGATTAATCTCAAAACATTAGACAAAGCATCAGCTGAGCGTACACGCAGCATCATCATGCTTATCGGACCATTAGTGCACTGGATGAAACGATTCAAGCTCCCCCAACCTGGTGGTTGTAAACTTGGGTCTCGAACGATCAAGCCATACGTCTATGCACTTGAAAAATTTGGTATACATATTGAAACGAAATCAACGCACTACGATATATCAAGTAGTAAACTTGTACCCTCTGAAATCGTGCTCTATGAATCTGGTGATACGATCACCGAAACAGCAATCATTACCGCAGCACGTATTCCCGGAAAAACAGTCATAAAATATGCTTCTTCAAATTATATGGGACAAGAAGTATGTTTCTTTCTTGAAAAGCTTGGTGTAAAAATCGAAGGTATTGGCACTACTACTATTACTGTCCACGGAGTAGCTAATATTAAACAAAATATTATCTATTATCTTTCCGAAGATCCTATCGAATCGATGTTTTTCATCGCTGCAGCAGTAGTTACAAAATCAAAACTAATCGTAAAGCGTTCCCCTATTGATTTTCTTGAACAAGAACTTTTGAAACTAGAAAAAATGGGGGTGAAATTTAAAATATCCAAAAAATACAAAGCACTTAATGAACACACCGACCTTGTAGACATTACACTCTTTCCTTCAAGTAATCTGGTTGCGCTGGAAGAAAAAATCGATGCTCGCCCATATCCCGGACTCAATATCGATAATCTACCCTTTTTTGCTGTCATAGCGACACAGGCCAAAGGCACCACACTCATACATGACTGGGTATACGAAAAACGCGCAATTTATACAAAAGATTTAGATAAGCTTGGGGCAGATACGATGCTTGCTGATCCTCACCGTCTTTATGTAACAGGACCAACAAAACTAAAGGCAGCAGAAGTAATTTGCCCACCGGCGCTTCGGCCTGGCGCTATTATCCTTATTGGCATGCTTGCAGCACAAGGCACCTCTACGCTTCGCAATATATACAGCATTAATAGAGGATATGAAGATTTAGTAACACGCCTGAACGCTATTGGTGCAAAAATAAAGATTCTCAAAGACTATTAATCACCTCAATGAGTCTACGAGGCGAGGTGATCATTTTTCTGCTAAACTAGCGACATGTATCTGATCTACGTTAGCCCTATTGCCCGGGGAATCTCCAAGGAAACACTTACCTATTTCTCGCAAGAACAGCCTGCGCTCGGTAGTGTCGTATCGATACCACTACGCTCAAAAAAGGTCCGTGGCATCGTCATCGATGTACGTAGTGCTGTTGACGAGAAATCACGTATCAAATCTCTTGGGTATGAACTAAAGAAAGTAGACAAACTAGAGTCTAAAAAAATTATTAGACACTCGTACATAGAAGCTGCACATCAGACGGCGCTTTGGTATGCAAGTAATCTTGGTAGTGTATTGTGGAATGTACTTCCGCATACAATATTACTTAAATCCACTTCTGTAGGAGCTGTACTTGAAAAAGGGGTTTGTCCTGTACACCCAAATAAAAAGATAGTAGTACGAGGCAACAATGAAGAACGCTGGAATACCTATCGCAGCTATATACGTGCGTGCTTTGCAAAAAAACAATCTGCGTATATTACCGTACCGACCATTGAAGACGCTGAGTACGCTGCCACCTTTATATCCCGAGGCATTGAACAATACACGTTCATATTACATGGCGACCTTCCTGAGAAAAAAACTATCGAAACATGGAATATAGTCACAGAAACAAAACATCCGGTGCTCATTATAGGCACTCCTGCATTTCTTTCGGTCCCACGTACTGATTTGGGTCTGGTGATTATCGAGCGCGAACACTCAAGAGCGTATCGTGTCCAGTCTCGACCATTTATTGATTTTAGAAGATTTATAGAAACATTTGCTGACATGATCGGAGCAGATATCATTCGTGGTGACAACGTTGTAGGTATTGAGACGTGGTGGCGAGCAAATCGCACAGAAGAAAACATAGAATATCGAGAAGAACCTTCTGAACAAGAAGCAACATTTTTACTTGTAGACATGGCATCATATAAAGTAGAAAATGGAAAGCCGTTTGTAGTCCTATCTGATGAGATTAAAAATGCGATTGTTCAAACCTATAAAAACGGAAAGCATATTTTCCTCTTCACACCACGCAAGGGACTTTACCCTACCACTGTCTGTGCTGATTGTGGCAAGACAGTAACTTGTAGTCGCTGCAGCGCGCCGGTTGTCGTCCACGAAAATAAGGAAGATACTAATTTTATATTCGTCTGTCACCATTGTAGCAAAGAACGTCCAACCGAAGAACGCTGCACACATTGTGGAAGCTGGCGTCTTGCAGCGCTTGGAATAGGTATCGAACGAGTCACGGCTGAGATCAAAAAACTCTATCCAGAAATACCACTTTTTATTGTAGATAAAAATTCTGAACCTACAAGGTCACGTGTAAAAAAAACTATCGAGGCTTACTATAAAACACCTGGTGCAATACTTTTGGGTACTGAATATGCTCTCTTATATGTAAGAGAGGTGGAAGCAAGCGCTATTATATCTCTTGATTCACTATTTTTAATTCCAGATTTTAGAATGCATGAACGCATTCTGGGTATTCTTGCAACGATACGTGGTAGAACGACGCATTCTATGTACGTTCAGACACGAGACCCTTCACACCTTATTTTTGAGACGATGACTCGCAAGACGCTTCGTGAGTTTTATATTAAAGAAGCTGAATTACGTAAAATTCTCGGATATCCCCCTTTTACGCTTTATATAAAAATTACTCGGGTAGGTAAAAAGGAAAATACCGAATATGATCTCAATGAATTAAACAAAAAATTTGAAAAATATACGACGATTATATTTCCAGGACACATTGAGCGCATTAAGGGCATGCAGGTGATGCATCTTATTATCAAACTACGGCCTGACCAGTGGATCGATGAGCACCTTGCAATCATGTTGCGCTCTCTTCCACCTTCATTCACAGTTCGTGTAGATCCAGATACGCTTTTGTAATACCTCACCCTGCATATGCCCTAATATGCTATATTGTTCAAATGGCTAAAATAGTCCAAAAAGAAAATCCCATTTTACGACAAATTGCGGCTGCAGTCCGTCCAGAAGAAATCGGCACTCCTGCATTTAAACGCATTATCAAAGAAATGAAGCATGCTATGGACTCTCAAGATGACGGTGTTGCTATTGCGGCTCCTCAAATCGGCATTTCCTTGCGTATTTTTATTATTTCAAAAAAAGTATTTGAGCTTATTAATGATACAACCAATGATGCAAAAGATCTCATTTGCGTCAATCCTATAATTAGTAAATTATCGAAAGAAAAAAAATGGGTTGCCGAAGGCTGTCTTTCGGTACGATTTCTCTATGGAAAAACACAACGAAGCACTCGTGCAACTATCAAGGCAATTGACGAAAATGGCATTCCTTTTACCCGCGGCGGCTCAGGACTATTAGCACAAGTTTTCCAGCACGAGACTGACCACTTAAATGGTATTCTGTTTATTGATAACGCAAAAGACGTGGAGGATCTTCCTCCACGTGGATAGCAGTCACCCCTCCATGAAAAAAATTTCTTTTATCTTCTTTGGTAGCTCTTCATTTTCAATTAATGTTCTCAATACACTTGAAAGAAAGAGCTTATTGCCTATTGCGGTAGTGACTATGCCCGATAAGCCTAAAGGCAGAAACCTCATGGTTGCCGAAACTGAAGTTGCGCAGTGGGCAACTATTAGAAAAATAGACGTCCTAAAATTTGAAACTCTAAAAGATGTATCAGTAATGAAAATTCTTAATGATTATGAAGCAGATTTATTCATAGTTGCGTCATACGGCAAGATTATTCCGGAATCAATACTCTATATTCCTAAACACAAAACGCTCAATATTCATCCGTCACTCCTACCGAAATATCGTGGTGCGTCCCCTATCCAGTCCATGATTTTGGAAAACGAGCAGCACACTGGGGTAACAATTATGAAACTCGACAAAGAAATGGATCACGGTCCAATCGTCGCATCAAAAGAAATTGCACCACCGACCTGGCCCACACATGAGGAGACCGTAGAAGCATTTTTGGGAAATGAAGGAGGTATACTCCTCGCTTCGATTCTATCTGATTGGACTACGGGAAAAATTGTTCCAAAAACCCAAAATCATGATACCGCAACCTACACTAAAAAAATGGTTAAAGACGACGCACAGCTTGATCTTAATGGTGATGCATTTAAAAACTATCTCAAGATTCTTGCATATCATCGTTGGCCTAAAGCATTTTTTTTTGATACATATAAAGGAAAAAATATTAGAATGATTATCACCGACGCACGCTACGATATGGAAAACAATACACTTGAGTTTATTAAAGTCATTCCTGAGAGCAAAAAGGAAATGCTCTATAGCGATTATCTCAAAGGCAAAAATAATAATATATAAAAATATAAAGGGAGGTCTCGCGCGAGACCTCCCTTTCTTCATCTAGACCTACCATTGCGATCCTCCACCCGCTACGCGTTCCGGTTCAGTCACCAGACGCAACGGTACCAAACACTCTGGCTCTTCTTGGTGTACAAACTGAAGCGCCTCTGCATCTGCTTTTGCATCTGCTTGCTTCTTTTTTAGCACCTCTTCCGCAGGACAATGGGCACAATCGCCCGTGCAAGCACCTTCACAATTAGGAGTTGACGACGGTAGACACATGATACTCACCACCTTTCGTAAAAACATTGGGTAACACCTTACATAACAGTAGCACGTTGCATATAATAATCTAGGTCAAAAAATAGCCAGTACTGCGTTTACTTTTGCAAAATTTCTGATATATTCATTACATTCCCCTGTAGCTCAGCGGTAGAGCAAGCGACTGTTAATCGCTTGGTCGTAGGTTCGATCCCTACCGGGGGAGCCAACAAAATACCCGTTATTAAATAAGGTTTTTTCATATAAATAAGCCAGGATTGAGAGTGTTTGGTATACTTCAAACATGGAAAAACAAGGAGAACAATTTCTACATCAAAA
>Ga0163144_10007718_pt1 | contig 23511 bp, 16 predicted proteins | sample OliLak19BULKMAT1_FD_123175 | JGI IMG/M metagenome (GOLD analysis project Ga0163144, IMG submission 123175) | Freshwater microbial mat bacterial communities from Lake Vanda, McMurdo Dry Valleys, Antarctica - Oligotrophic Lake LV.19.BULKMAT1 | ecosystem: Environmental > Aquatic > Freshwater >...
GAGTCCTACATGGCCCACCATTAACTTGGCGCGGCGGAACGCCGCGCGGGTAGCGTAACTTGGCGCGGCGGAACGCCGCGCGGGTTGGAACTGCGCGCGTTGCGCAACGGGTTGGAGCGCGGGGTTGGAGCGCGGGCCTCCAGGCCCGCCTTGGAGCGAGACCCCGCTCGCGCATGGCCGTCAGTGCGCATGGCGACGGCCCGATCAGCGGCGGTCCGCTCGCAGTCAAACCGCAGGCCGATAGTCCGCCAACGAACAGCGCCCCCTGGCGTAGAAGGAAGCAGCGGTTGGAGCTCCGACTCCCCGCGGAGGTAACCATTCCGTGTTGATCCACGCTTTCCTCGGTCTCGTCGGCGCCGCACCCCTACTCGGTGCCGCCGGCGCCCCTGCCGTCCCCGCGGGCGCGCTCGTACTCCAACTCGAGCGCGGCGCGCCCGTTGAGATTCCCGACGACTACGAGCGGCGTGTCACGCCCGAGGTCCTCGTCGCCCGCTTTGCGCGCCCCGCAGTCGTCCACATCACCACGGATGTCGCGGACGCGCGGTTTAATATTTTCGGCCAACCGGTCAACCGCGGAGGCAGCGCGGGTTCCGGGGTCGTGATCTTCGAGGACGGTTTTGTCGTCACGAACTACCACGTGGTGCGCCGTGCGCAGAACATCCGCGTGCGTTTCGACGACTCGATCGACCGCACGGAGTACCGCGCGCAGCTCGTCTCGGCGGTGCCCGAAGAAGACCTCGCGCTGCTCAAGATCGACGCGACGGGCCCGTTCCCCACCGTTCCCCTGGGCACCAGCGCGGACATCATGATCGGCGAGCGTGTGGTTGCGATCGGAAACCCCTACGGGCAAACGTTCACCGTCAGCACCGGCATCGTGTCCGGGTTGCACCGCGACGTGGTCGCCGAGGACCTGCGCTTCACGGACTTGATCCAGACCGACGCGTCGATCAACCCCGGCAACTCCGGCGGGCCGCTGCTCAATATCAACGGCCGTCTGATCGGCATCAACACGGTGATGAACAGCGCGGCGCAAAACATCGGCTTCGCGATTCCCGTCGACCGGGTCAAACAGGTGCTCGAGGACCACTTGCTTTCGCCTTCGATGGCGCGCGCGTGGTTTGGATACGACATCGACGAAAGCAGCCTCGTCGTGAGCGAAGTGATGCCGGGCAGCCCCGCGGCAGATGGCGGCCTCAGCGCAGGCGACCGCATCGTCGCGATCGGCGACCGGCGCATCGCGGAGCCCGGTGAATACCCCCTGGCACGACTCCCGCTCCTTCCCGGTCGGCCGGTCACGTTCGCCGTCGAGCGCGAGGGCAAACCGGTCGAGTTCCCGCTCGTCGGGTGGGAGCGCCACGACGCGCTCTTGTACCAGCGCATGGGACTCATCGTGGAGCCCGTCGCCCTGCGCGGCCGCATCATCCAGCGCGCGCTGCGTGTCAAGTCGCTGCGCGAAGGCGGCCCCGCCGCGCGGCTCGGGGTCGAGGTCGGTGATTTCATCGAGGCCGTGCGTCCCGACGGGGGCCGCGCCTACCCGCAGATCGACGCGGTGCCACTCGCGATCCTCGTCAACCAACTGCCCGCGACGACCGCACTCACAATCGACCTTTGGCGCGACAGCAACCGCAATGGCAACCGCGATTGGGACGCGAGCTTCAGCGAGTTTCTACAGGGCAGCTTGACTCTCGACTGAGAGTTGGCCTTCTGGCCATCGCCTGGTGGCGTTGGAGCGGCGCGTGCCGCGCGAGCGAGGCGCTCCTCAATCGTGTCGCAGGAAATCGCGCAGGCTTGGCGCGAAGTCAACGGGAAGCGCGCGTGTGCGCAGCAGCGGTGCTCCATCGGGTCCGTAGGCGCGCACTTCGAGCAGCGCTTTGTCCGCGCCCGTGTCGACGGCGTGGACCAGCAACAACTGGAGCTCGCCGGATCCGGCACCGATCAGTTGGCGCACGCTTGCGCCCGCTTCCACCATCGCAAGCAGGGTTTCGTGGGCGAGGCGCGCGCTCGCATACCCCTGATCGGTTGCAAGCAACAGTTCGACGCGCATGTCCTCGGGCAGTCCCCCTAGCGCCGCGCGGTCCACGTCGAGCGCAACCCGCGGGCCCTCGGCTCCCGACGCAAAGTCGACGGGGTCGATCACGAGGCGGCCCGTCGCGGTCGTCACACGCAGCTCACCCGCAATCAGGTCCACGCGCGTCGCCGCCCCGCCGTCGTGGAGCGGGCCCGCGTCCGCACCGAGCCACTCGCGGTGCGCGGCTCCCCCGCCAAACGCGGGGCGCCAGGGCCAAACGGGACGCACCGCGGGCTCGAAGGGCGAGCGCAAGCGCTCCGCGGCGCCCCAATGCAGCACGTACGCTCGCCCCGCGGTGTCAAGGCGCGCAAACCGCGGATCGAAGGCGGGCGTTTTGCTCGCACCCATCGCGTGGGCGTCGCGGCGCGCAGCGTCGACCTGGGCCTGCGCGCGATCACCGGCCTCCGCCCACGTGCGAAGGTCCGTCGCGGCAGCCACACCGCGCCACCCCAACGTCAGGGCGATCGTCACCACCGCCGCTCCGCGCACGGCGCCCGAGACGCGCGACAACGCCATCGCGGGATCCCTGCGGAGCGTCCACGCGAGCGCCACCGCCGTGCCCACCCCGATCAGCGCGTCGGGCACGAGCAGCGTCCGCAGGTGTTCGGGGGCGATGGCTCCCTGGGCGACGAGGTGGGCGAGCAGCAAGGTGGCGCCAACTCCCGCGACGAGGCCCGCGACCCATCCGCGCGCTCTGATCCCGCCCGGAACCGGACGCGGCAGCGCCACCCACAGCAGCGGCACGAGCCCCACGAGGACGGTGCTGATGCCCAAACCGCGCGCCAGAGCGACCGGCGCGCCGAGCAGAACCGCGCGCGGATCGATCGTTCCCGCCGGATAGCCACCGACCAGGTCGCCGAGCAACAGCGGTCGCAGGCCGATCGCGAGTGCCGTAACGGCCCACACCGGAGCGCTCCTGCGAACGGCCGTCCCCCAGCCGAGCCCGGCCGCCCACGGGAACAGCAGGGCCGCCGGCGCGGCGATCCAGCCCATTTCTTTCGTTGCGATCGCGAGCGCTGCGGCCGCGGCGGCAAGGATCCCCCGTCCGCGCAGGCTCCATAGCACGGCCAAAAGGACGAACGGCAAGCACAGCGCATCCACGCGCCCGGCGGGCCAGCCCGTTGTGCCCCCCTGGTGCGGGAAGGTCGCGACCCACAGGCCGGCGAGCGCCGCCGCCCACCGCGCGCCGGACCCGCCGACGAGCGCGCGCGCAAGCAGGGCTGCCGCGAGGGCGGCCAGGGCGTGGGCGAGGGCGTTGAACGCCCGCAGGGGCAGGGCGTCTACACCCGTCGAGGCCTCCTGGAGGTCGAAGGACAGGGTCGTGAGCGGCCTCCAGAAGCGAACCTGGTCGAGCCCGTACTGGGGGCCGAGGGCATCGGCGAGCGGCGGGTGGCGCGCGACCCAGCCAAGGATCGCCCCGTCGTCGGAGATCAGGCCCGCGCCCAGCGTCGGCAACGCGAGCGCGAGCGCGACAGCCGGCCCGGCGACGAGGAACAACACACCGCGTCCGCGGGCGCGGTCACTACGCTCGTGCGGGGCACCCACGGCGGGAAGGTTACCGCCACGGCGTGGTGCGAGCGCCGCGCAGGGCGGGACCGTCGGGTCCTGGGAACGCGCGACGTGCCGCGCCACTGCGTTCGGGCACGTATACTTTTGCGCGCTCCGGAGTCGCCCCGAGCGCCTTGGCCCCTCGGCAGCACCCCCAAATCACCCCGCCCGGCCCGCGACAACGCCCCTCACATCCCCACGCGCCCATTCTGGGGCCCCATTCCAATGCCCGTGGGGCCCGCCCAAAAGGCACCCTTTGCCCTCCCCCCGCCCCCGGGTTGATCGCCCCGCGACCACCGCCCGTCCGGGCCCGCTCCACGCTCCGCGTCCCCCCCCGCGTCCATGAAGGCATTTGTCGAATTCAGCGAGCGCTTTGGGAGCATGCTCTCCCGCGCGTTCCTCACGGTTTTGTACTACCTCGTCCTCGGGCCGTTTGCCCTGCTCTATCAACTCTTCGCCGACCCACTGCACTTGAAGCGCCGGCCCAAAGGCAACTGGTCCACGTGGACCGCGCGCAACGAGACCTTGCCCGCCGCCCGCAAGCAGGACTGATCCCCTCCTACGCGATGAACATCCTCGGACTCAGCTTCTATTACCACGATTCGGCCGCCGCGCTGGTCCAGGACGGCAAGCTCGTCGCCGCCGCGGAGGAGGAGCGCTTCAGCCGCCTCAAGCACGACTCGGGCTTCCCCCAGCTCGCGATCGACTTCTGCTTGAAGATGGGCGGCATCACGCTGCACGACGTCGATTACGTCGTGTTCTACGAGAAGCCGTTCGTCAAGTTCGAGCGCATGCTCTTGACCGCGATGGCGACCTTCCCGCGCTCGGCGGCGGTCTTCCGCGAATCCATGCAGCGCTGGATCTCCGACAAGCTGTGGATCAAGTCGATGATGAGCGATCGCCTGGGTTTGCCCACGGCGAAGTTCCTCTTCGCGGACCACCATATGTCGCACGCGGCGTCGAGCTTCTTCACGTCGCCCTTCGAGGAGTCCGCGATCCTGACCGTGGACGGCGCGGGCGAGTGGAGCACGGCGACCTACGGCATGGGCCGCGGCAACAAGATCGAGATCCTGAAGGAGCTGCGTTTCCCGCACTCCCTCGGCCTGCTCTACAGCGCGTTCACCGCGTACTGCGGCTTCGAGATCAACGAGGGTGAGTACAAGCTGATGGGGATGCACCCCTACGGCAAACCGACCCACGTCGACAAAATCTACGCGATCTTGCATGTCGCCGAGGACGGGAGTCTGTGGCACGACATGAAGTATTTCGCCTACCACTTCAGCCGCGATCAAACGCTGTCGGAAGCTTTTGGCAAGCACTTCGGGCGCCCGCCGCGCGACCCCAAAAACAGCGACAAATCGCTCGATCCCTTCTACTGCGACATGGCGGCCAGCATCCAGGTCGTCACCGAGCAGATCCTGATGAAGATGATCACGCACCTGCACAAGGTCACGGGTGCGAAGAACCTGTGCCTCGCGGGTGGTGTGGCGCTCAACTCCGTCGCCAACTTCAAACTTTTGCGCGACGGCCCGTTCGAAAACGTCTACGTGCACCCCGCTCCCGGCGACGACGGCGGTTCAGTGGGCGCGGCCTACTGGGCGTACAACCACCTCCTCGACCAGCCGCGCGGCCCGGCGCTCGACCACGCGTACCTGGGTAGCGAGTACACGGACGCGGAGATTCGCGCGTTCCTCGACAAGAACAAGATCGCCTACAAGCACTACACGAACGACGACGAGTTCTTCGAGTTCGCGGCACAGTCCCTCGTCGACGGGGCGGTGTGCGGTTGGTACCGCGGCCGCTTCGAGTGGGGCCCGCGGGCGCTTGGCGCGCGTTCGATCATCGCCGATCCGCGCAAGCCCGAGATGAAGGAAAAGCTCAACGCCACGATCAAGTTCCGCGAGGCGTTCCGACCCTTCGCGCCTTCGGTGCTGGAAGAGCGCGCCAACGAGTTTTTCGAGATCCCCGAGGCCGAAAAACACTATCCGGCGCGGTTCATGCTGTACGTGACACCGGTGCGCGAAGAAAAGCGCGCCGTGCTGCCCGCGATCACCCACGCCGACGGCTCCGGCCGCCTCCAGACGGTGTTCAAAGACACGAACCCCGCGTACCACCGCCTGATCGAACGCTTCGGCGAGCTCACCGGCGTGCCGGTGATCATGAACACCTCCTTCAACCTGAAAGGCGAGCCCATCGTCGAGCACCCAAGCCACGCCTTCAACACGTTCAGCCTGTCGGGCATGGACTACCTGTTCCTCAACAACTTCGTCATCGGCAAAGAAGCCAAGAAGAAGATCGCCGAGACAACCTTCGTGCTGCGCCACGAGGGTGACTCCGTCACCGAAATGGTGAGCTGAGCGGCACCGTCCGCAACGATCGCCCCCGCGTCCCCCCCCAACTTCGCGAACGCCCCGACCGTCCGATGCGTGCCATCAACGTCCTCCTCTCCATCGTCGTCAGCTTGGCGATCCTCGCGCTGCTGCTCGAGGGCGGCCTGCGCTTGATCGGCAAGGGGCCCCCGAAGACCCCGCTGGAGTTCCATCCCGAGCTCGGCTGGGCCAAAAAACCCGGCTTCGGCATGACGAAGCGCACCCCCGAGTTCAAAGCGCACTTCGCGCTCAACGAACTCGGCTTACGCGGTGACCCGATCGGGCCCAAAGCACCGGACGAGTTCCGCGTCATCGCCCTCGGCGACTCGTTCACGTACGGCTTCGCCGTGGAGCGCGACCAGCACTTCGTCGATCTGCTCGAGGGGTACTGGCGCAGCGAGGGCCGCAATGTGCGCGTGATCAACGCCGGCACCGAGGCCTACGACACGGCCCAGGCCGCGCGCTGGTTCGAGCTGGAAGGCAAAAAACTCGATCCGGACCTCGTGCTGCTGTTCCCCTACGAGAACGACCTGTACTGGAACTCGCGTGCGCAGTACCAAACCGGCGACGGACCGCGCGACAAACCCCGGTACAACGCAGATGGCACGCTGGACGCGCGGACGATCAACCGGCCGCCGCCTAAATCATGGATCAGCCGCTATGCGCTCACCCGCTGGCTCGTTCCCATCGACGCGGTCGGGCTCGCGTCCCACCGCACCCCGATCTTTGGAGCGACCGCGCCGATCGACCGGGAAGTCATTCCGCTGCTCGCCATTCCGCCGAGCGACTTGGTTGCTGCCATGGAGCTGCACACCCGCGGGGCGCTGCGTGCCCTGCAGGCCGCCACACGTGACGCGGGTGCCGAGCTCGCGCTTGCGCCGATCCCGTCCGCCGCGCTCTATGAGCCGCATTGGAAGTCGGTCACGACCCAGCGGCTAAGTGGCCTCGCGGAGTCCCAATGGTCTGCCGACCGCCCCGTCGACGCGTTCCTTGACATGGCGCGCCAGGAAGGGCTCGTGGCCGTCGACGCTCGCTCGGCGCTCCACGCCGCCCGCGGCGCGGGCGAGCCGCTATATCACGGCAAGGACTGGCACTTCAACGAGCGCGGCAGCCGTGTGTTCGCGGCCTTCCTGCACGACACGCTGGAAGGCCGCGTGACGCTCCCTCCGAAGACCAGCGCAGGTGCGCTGCCCCCGATCCACACCGACGCGGGGGGGGTGCCGTTTGCGCTCACGCTGTACGTCGGTCTCCTGGCGGTGCTGACCGGTCTCTACTGGGTCAGCTACCCCAAGGAAAACCGCCTTCTGGCGCCGGTCAAAATCGGGCTTCTGCTCGGCGCGGTGTTTGGCATCTTCCTCGGTGTCATCTACCTGCGCGACCTCCTGCCGCCCCTGGTTGCCATGTGGCTGATCCCCGGCTTCGTAGTGCTCGTCCTCGGGTTCGTCGCGTACAAGCTGGGCCGCCGCCTGGGGACGATCACGGAGCTCCTCGGCGCGTTCATCCGCCGTGGGCACTGGTACCTGATGCCCCTGGTTGTCGTCCTCGTGACGATCGGCAGCCTCCTCGTGGTCGCCGCGAGCTCGCCGCTCATCGCGCCCTTCATCTACACGCTGTTCTAATCCAGATCCACGGGTGCTTTTGTGGTCGTCCGCTTCCTCCGCGAAAACTGGCTATTCATCGCCGCACCCTGGCTGATCTTCGGCCTGGCGGCGCTGCTGGCCAGTTTCCTCGGGGGCGACGGCTCCGCGCCCTTCGTGTACTCGCTGGGGGGGTGACCCTCGCCTCTGGCGCTTTTGTGCGAAACGTGTTCGGATAGACGTTACATTCGGGGGGCCAATGAGCCAGACGCACGCCAACCGCGGCCCCTTTGCCCCCAAGAGCGGTGATCCCCATGTCGAGCTTCTTCAAAGAGAACCTGCCCTACATCCTGGTCCCGTTTTTCTTGGTGCTCGCCATCGCGCTGGGGGCGTACCTGTACCTCGAGTTCGGCGATCAAGGGACCTCGCCGTTCGTCTACACGTTCGGCGCAATGCACCTTTGAGTTCGAACCGGCGTTAGCCGCACGCCCCGCGCTCCCCGTCACTCGGAGAGGTCGATCCCAAAGCGCCGCAAGAGGTCGAAGCCACCGCAGGCCTCGGCGACCAAGAGGTGCAACCGGCTGTTGTCGTCCACGGGCAGGCGCTTCAGCTCGAACGGCGGCGCACCCCTGTCGACAGTGCCCGCGTGGGTGTTGACTGCGATGCGGTACCCCGCGGCTTTGGTGGCCTCGATGGAGCGTTTGTCGTAGTCCCAGCGCCGGCCGAACGGGTACGCAAACACTGTGGCCGCACCCGCGCCGAGCTCGCGCTCGATCGCGTTCCGCGACCCTTCGATCTCGCCTTGTTGCTCGCCCTGGTCGAGGCGCGACAGGATCGTGTGGTGGATCGTGTGGCCCCCAAACTCGATCCCGGCCGCGTGCATCGCGCGCACGTCCTCCCAGGACAGGTAGAGGGTACGGCGCAGCGCCTCTTCGTCCCCGCCGCGCTCGATGAAGATGTGGTGCACAACGCGGTCGCGGTCGTGGAGGTCCGCTTCGTATTTGAGGACGCGCTTCAGCTGGTAAGCCAGACGATCGCCGGGGCCGTCGAGGAGCGCCTCCAGTTTGCTGCGCGCGTCAGCATCGGTGCACAGCTCCACGTAACGGCGGCCAAAGTCCGCGACGGGAGTGGTCGCGATGACCCAGTGGTACTTGTGCGACCAGTTGATGGGAGCACCGTCCATCGCACCGGTTTCAAGGAACACGGTGGCGCCGGCGCCCACGGTCTGGAGCAACGGCAAAAGGTCGGTGCGGTTGTCGCGGTACCCATCGTCGACGGAAAGCGCCACGACACTCTGTCGCCCCTTGGGATCGCCGAAGACCCGCGCGTAGCCCTCCCCAACGGACGTGAGCGCATAACGGCGCCCGAGCCAGCGCAGCACACGGGTCAGGTTCTCGGGCCGGATCTTCATGTCCCGCGGCAGGAAGCCGTTGCACGCCGGTTGATCCACGCAGTGGCCGAACAGGATCGTCATGCGCCGGGGCATCACCCGGTCGACGAGGGCATGCGCGCCAGTGTGGAACAAAAACAGCGCGTAGGCTTCGCGCAGGTGGTTTTTGAGGCGGTGTTTGATCGACATCGGCGGATTCAGCCTACGGTTTCGTCGTCGCGATCGCCGTCCGTGAGGTACCAACGTGACGCATCGCTGGCTGCGCGCGCGAGCGGGTGGTCCGGTTGGTGAACGTGGAGGATCACGATCAAATGGTTTTCGGGCCGCGGCCGTAAAAATCCCGCGGCCAGCAACTCGGCGGCCCAGGCTGACCCATCCACGGCCGTGGCTTGCACGGCCAATGCACCGGCGCGGCGCAGTTCCTCGAGGCACGCAAGCACGAGTGCCGCGCGCGCGGCGGGCTCGGGCGCCACGAGGTCGACGAAGTGTCCAACCCCGCCCGGCTCCAGCGGCGGTTGGATCACGGCATAGCCCACCAGCGCACGCCCGGGGCCGTAGGCGGCGAGGGCGCGCTGGCGTTTCGACGGCGTGTCGATAAAGCGCCAGTTGAGGTAGTCCGCATCGCGCCGCACCATCAGGCTGAAGTTGCGCTCAAGGGGACGCGCCACGTCGCGGACGTCCGCCGGGAAGCGCCCAAGGGGAGCCACGGCGAGCGAGCCCCCCGCAGCGCGCGCGAGGCGGCGCTCGGCCCCGCGGCACGTACGCACGGCGAAGCCCGACATCCAACCGGCGAGGCGGCCCTCGCCGTGGCGCAGGCGGCGGGCCGGTGCGCCGCCCGCGAGAAGAAATGTGTACGGGCGGATACGGCCCACCGCTTGCCAACCCAGTGTCAGGAAAATGTGCGCCGAGCGGCGGTTGGGCAGCCCGAAGACGATCGGCCACCCGGCCGCGCGGCTCGCGGCCATCGCCGCACGGTCGAGTCCGCTGAAGATCCCACGCTTGCGCCAGGCGGGATGTGTCATCACGTCGCCGGTCTGACCGATCGGCGCGGCGTGGGATTCAGCGCCAAAGGACAGCGCGATGCGCGGACTGCACGCGTAACCGCTGACGCCTTCACCACTGGGCGGGCGCGCGAGGAAACTCAGCGAACCGCCGTGGGGCGAGCGGTCGTAGCGCCAGACCAGTTGTTCGTGCACCACACGCTTCTTGAAGCATGCGTTGAAGAGTTCCGTCTGTGCCGCGCGGTCCGCGGGCCCGGCCGCATCGACGTGGATGTCGTCGTCGCGAACGCTCGCGGGATCGGGGCTGGGGAGCGTTTGGGACACCGCAGAATCCTACCGGGAGCGCCCCGGGTGGGGAGCCATGCGGCGGTTAACGGGAACGGCCCGGGCCCCCGCGCGGGGACCCGGGCCGCCCTTAGCCGCGACGCGGCCGGCGATCAACCCGCGTGCAGGTGGTCGATCTTGTTGGAGGGCGGCGGAACGAGGCCGAACGCGCGACCGACACGCTTCTTGGCGAACTGCGGATTCTCCAAGTAGTACATCGTGCGCTCGATCATGCGCCGCGCGCGCTGCGAATACGCGTAGTACCAGCGCTCGTAGTTGCGCACCATGTCTTTGCGGATCTCCTCGAGCTGCACCTGCGTGAAATGCTCGTGCACGTACGCCGAGCGGTTCGACGACACGTAGTTCTCGCGCAGGTCGGTGAGGTCGATGTTCGCCTGGTAGTTGTCCCAGGACTCCGTACCGATCAGCGGGTTGAACACCGACACACGCACGAGGTCCGGCGACGCAAGGCGCAGGACACGCTCGGTTTCGGCGATGTCCTGGGGCGTCTCGCCCGGGGACCCGACGATCAGGTAGACCTTGGCCCAGATGCCCGCGCGACGGGTCATCTTGGCGGCTTCGACGATGACTTCCGGCGTGAGGTCCTTCTTGAGCACGTCCAGCATGCGCTGACTGCCCGACTCCCAGCCGTAGTAGATCCGGCGGCAGCCCGCGCGGTGCATGTGCTTCAAAAGCGGGAAGTCAACGCAGTCCGCGCGGGTGTTGGCGATCCACTCGAACTTGAGGCCGCGGCGCAGGATCTCGTCGCACATCTCGTGGATGCGCTTCTTGCGCAGCGTCAGGATCTCGTCGACGAACAGGATCACGCCGGGGTTGTAGACCTTGACGATCTGCTCGAGCTCATCGACGATCAGTTCCGTCGACCGCACGCGGAAACCGCGGCCCGTGAGTTCCTTCTGGCAGAAGATGCATTTGAACGGGCATCCGCGCGTCGTGAAGATGTACGCGAGGCGCTCAGGGTTCATCTTGAAGTAGCTGTCCATGGGCAGCAGATGCCGCGCCGGCATGGGCAGGTCGTCGAGCTTCTTGATGAGCGGCGGGGCGGGGTTATCGACCCAGATCTGGCCGTCGCGAACACCGGCGAGGCCGGGCACCTGGCCCAACACCGCGTCGTCGCCGCCCTCGAGCGCTTTGACGAACTGCGGCAGCGTTTCCTCGCACTCACCCTTGAGCACGTAGTCGAAGTGCCCACTGTCGAGGAAGATGCCCTGGTCCACGGATGCGTGCGGGCCGCCCATGACCGTGATCTTGCCCTTCTCCTTTGCGTATTTCGCCCAGGCGATGGCACGGCGGATGTTCGGTGTAAGCGCCCCGAAGCCGATGATGTCGTTGCGCTCGATCGCATCCTTCATCCCGGCGTCATTCATGATCCGCTCGTCGACGAGTTCGACCGGCAGACCCTCCTTCTCCATGGCGCCGCCCAGGTAGGCGATGCCAAGGATCATGGCGAGGGGGTCCTCTTGGACGTGCGGTTTGATGTACGTGAGCAGAGACTTGCGCATTGGAGGTCCTTCGCGGGCCGCGTTGGCCGGCCGTTTGGGCCGTGGATCGAGAAACGGAACGTCGGGGGTCGTCGGAGGGGCCCGGGCCCGGGCCCGGGACTGGATCGGCATCCAGCCGGTCCGAAATCTACCCTGCCCGTGAGAGTTGCGCAACCGAAGCGACTTCCTTGGCCAAGGATTGATCCTGGGCGGCGCTGACGGGGGCGCCGCGGGCCCCACGGGTCTTGCATGCGCCCCGGTCGAAACCCCGCCCGAAGCGGCCCCTCGAATTTCGGGCGCAGGCCCCACCAGCGGGAAACCCCCGCACCACCGAACGCGGCTCGCCCGTTCAGCTGCGTCGATCGCGCCGGACCAGGGCGAGCGCGGTGTCGTACTCCTCGAGGAACTCGCCCGCGAGCCGGTCGATCGTGAAGCGCTCGAACAGGCGTCGGCGCCCCGCTTCCCCCATCGCGCGCGCGCCGGCGGGATCTCGCAGGAGGCGCGCGATCGCCTCCGCATAGGCCGGCACATCGAAGGGATTCGCGATGGAACCCGTCTGGCCCTCGAGCACAACCTCCGGACTCCCGCCAAATACCGTGGCGACCACCGGCTTGTTGTGCTGCATGGCCTCGAGGTTGACGAGCCCAAACGTGTCGAAACAGATCGAAGGGGTCACGAACACGTCGGCGAGCGCATACGCGCACTGGAGCTCGTCCCCGTCGAGCCAACCCGTCGGCACGACGCGGTCCGCGACTCCCAGCGCGCGTGCGGCGGGGCCGAACTCCGCGTCGTAGAGGTCGCGCTTGCCCATGACAATCAGCCGCAACCGCGGGAACTCCGGCCCTAAGTGCGCGAGCATCCGCAGGAGCTGAACCACGCCCTTTTGTTCGTGCAGGCGTCCACCGATCGCAAGCACCTGGGCCCCATCGAGACCGAGCTTCGCGCGGAACGCGGCGACGGCGTCCGGGCCAGGCAACTCCGACTTGGGAGCGATCGCGTTGTGCACCGTGCGGTGTACGGTGATGCCGTTTGCGGAGATGGCACGGCCGAGCTCGTCCGACACAACCGTGAAACGGTGCACGTCCCGCGTGAGCACACGTCGGATCGCGGCGTTACGCCCCGGACGCAGCCGCAGCCGCTGGCACGGCAGGCACTTCGAGAGCCGCGCCTGGTAATCCCGCAGCGCCCCACCGGCGGCCTCGCCCCCGTGGAAGCAGGTCAGCTTCTGGTAGCAAAAGGTCATCACGTCGTGGGCCGTGAACACCACGCCCGCGCCGGCCCTGCGAGCGGCGGTGAGGCTCGCGTAGCCCAGGTGGGTGTGGATGAGATGGCTGTGGACGATGTCCGGCTGGAACGCGCGAAGCACCGCTTTGAACGGTTCGCGCACACGCGGGTTGTCGAGGCTGACCCAACCGCGCCAACGCGGGTCGTAGTCCGAATGCAGGCGGAAGACGCGGGTGCCTTCGATCTCCACCTCGCTGAAGGTTCTTGATGCTGCGGCGCCGGGGTCCTGGGTCGCCGTCGCTACGGCGGTTTCATGTCCGGCCGCGCGCAGGGCAGCGGCGTGCTCGTACATCTGCCGGATGGACGATCCGATGCGCGGATCGGACAGGTCATTGAGGAAAAGAACTCTCACGGCAACAGGTTGGCTCGGGGCCCGGTCGTGGATCCAGCGGACGGTCCGGTCGCCGGTCCGGTCGCCGGTCCGGATGTCGTCGCCGCGGACCGCGCCGCGAACGGCGCCGCGGACGGCGGCGCAAACACACGGTGGTGGCCGCCGCCGCGGAAGAACAAAGCGATAAAGACGAGGTGCACCGCGATCCAGCCATAACACAGCACGATGCCCCAGGCCGCACCGGTTTCGGGCAGAAAGTACGCGAGCGCGAACATGCCCGGGGCGGCCACCGCCGTCCCGACTACCGAGATCGTGAACGCCGCGCGGAGCTGCTGTGTGTAGATGTAGAAGGAGTCGAACGCCACCGAGAAGCCCTGGAAGGCGAACCCGAACGCGAGCACTCCGGCCACCCGCACGATCGGATCGGGATACTCGTTTTTGTAGATGAGCGGCACCACGTACGGAAGCACGAGGTAGGTCACCCCCACCGCAGCCGCCATGCCCACACCGGACAGGACCGTGACGCGCAGGAACGCGGTGCGGAACGCCGCGGCCTGGCGGCGGGCGGCAATGGCGCCCAGCGCCGGCAGGGCTGTCTTGCTGAAAGCCGCAAGGGCCATCACGGGAACTTGCAGGAAGCGCTGGGCGATGCGGAAGTACGCAACCCAGGGCGACGCCTCTGCGTGCCCGGCGAGCTTGCCGGCGAACTGGATCAAGAGCGGCGGGAGCGTGTTGAGTGTGATCGCATCCATGCTGCGCAAGGCGCCGATCCGGAAGCCGAGCCTCAACCCCTCGCGCAGCGGCACGTCGCGCACCCGGGAGAGAATCTCGCGCGGGCCAGGCAGCTTGTGTCCCACTCCGTGGGACATGCGCCGGTAGAGCACGGTACCCCAGATCGAGCCGGCGACGGAGGCGGCCAACGTGCCCAGAACCGGCCCCACCGGGTCGCGCGTCCAGTAGGCCCCCACAGACACAAAGACGAGGCGCGCGAGCTCTGTGCCGAAGTCGAGCCGACCGAGGTCGGCCATGCGCCGCGCGCCCTGGAACGTCGCAACCGCGACCACACGCGGCAGCTCGAGGAGCGGCGTGAACGCGAGCCACCACGCCCAGACACCGATCGTGTGCCCGACGGCGGGGTCCTTCGTGATCACGACCCCAAGCCACGGGAAAAAGAAATAACCCGCGCCGACCGTCACCAACCCGACGAGCGCGTAACTCTTCACGAGGAACGCGAGCCACGCCGCAGCTTTGTCCGTTTGTCCCTTCGAGATCGTCTGGGCGAGTTGGCTGACGGTGGCCTGCACAACGCCGATCGCGAGGAGCATGAACCCAAAGCCGAAGAGGGAGACCGCCGTGAAAAACTCCCCCTGCAGGCTCGGCCCAAGGTAGGTCGCCACGACGACCGACGACAGCAGTTGGCTGACAGCAATACCGGCTTGGGAAACTTGGAGCACGGCCGAGTCGCGCAGAAACCGGCTACCCTTGACGCGCCGCCACATCAACCCACGACCTCGGTGTAAAGCCGCGCGACCTGGGCGGCGTTCTTGGCCCAGGTGTTCGCAAGTGCGTGCGTTCTGCCGTCCTCACCCAACCGGGCCGCCAACCCCGGATCTTCCACGATCCGGCGCAGTGCCACCTCGACCGCCGCCGGTTCGGGCGCGACAAGGAAGCCCGTTTTTCCGTCCACGATCGCGTCTTCCGCACCACATCCCAGGGTTCCGACCACCGGCTTACGGCACGCGGACGCCTCCAGGTAGACGATGCCAAAACCCTCGAAACCGCCGTCCGCGGCCGTGACCGGCGTATGCACAAACGCGAGGCAGCGCCGCAGAAGGTCGATTTTTTCCTCTTCCGTGACGTTGCCGAGGAAGTGCACGCGCGCTTCGAGCCCGGCATCCTTCGCGATCGCGCGCAGGCGCTGCTCGTACGCATCGCCGCTCAAACGCCCGACGATGATGTGGTGCAGGTCGGGATGGCGCGCGGCGACACGGGTCCATGCCGCGAGTGCCAGGTGGTGGCCCTTGCGCTCCTTGGTTTCGCCGATACCCAGCGTGTAGCGCAGCGTTTGCCACGGACGCGGTCCCACGTCGATCGGGGCGTCGAGCGGCCCCACCTCGACACAGTTGGGAATCGTGCGCACGTCGATGTCGTGGGTGTTGCCAAGCACCTGAGCCAAGCGCCGTGCGGTGTAGCCGGAAACTGCGATCAGTCCCGCGAAATGGGCGTAGGTCCAGCGCGCGAGCCGGCCGTGGCGCGGATCGAGGAGCGGTTGGATCGTGTAGGTGCCGTGGGCAGTAGCGATGCACGGCTTGCCAGCGAGGCGCGCGGCGACGAGCGCGAGGAAACTGTGGGGATAATCCTTGATCGCATGCACGACGTCGGCGCGGCGCGCGGCGCGCCACACGGGCACGAGGCGCGCCGCGAAACTCGCCCAAAACCGCATCCGCGACATGTAGAAAAAGTAGTCGGGGGGCAGGCCCACACGAACGCCCCAACGGGCGGGTACGGAAGCGGACGTGGGGCGGTGTTTGCGGGCGAGCAGGACCTCGACCTCAATACCCGGCATCTCGACTTCCAGCGCCCGGATCAGGCCCATCGCATACCGCCCGACCCCGTCGATTTCGGACAGCGAATCGGTGAGATAGAGGACCCTCATGGCAACCCTACTTCGGGTTCGAGCCCCATGAAGCGCAAGAGGCGCGCCGCACGCGCGTCCCAGGTGTGCGCTGGCGCGCGCGCCCGGGTCGCTGCCGCGAGGCGCCCGCGCAGGTCGCCCGCTGCAAACAGGTGGCGCAGTCCTTCGGCGAGCGCGCCCGGATCGTCAGGGGCGACCAGCCACCCATCGACACCGTGGGTCAAGACATCCCGCAAGGAGGGCAAATTGCTGGCGACCAAGGGCAAACCTGCCGCCATCGCCTCGAACACCTTGAGCGGCGACGTGTAGCGCGCGCTGATCGCCGGGGTCGACCGGTTCGGCACCACCCCCACGTCCGCTGCGACGAGGTAATCGACGACGCGGCTCGGCTCGACAAATCCGTCGATCCGCACGTGCACAAGGCCCCGCGCCAGGTCGGCGATGCGGCGCGCCTGTGCGTCCGGTCCACCCGCGATCACGAACTGTATTCCGGGCAACGCACGCGCCGCTTCCACGAGGATGTCGACACCCTTCCACGGGAGCAAACTGCCCGTGTACACAACCAATGGCGCGTCCGCAGCGATTCCCAACCGCGCTCGTGCCGTGGCGCGCTCCGGCATATCGCGAAAGCGGCTCGCTTCGAATCCGTCGTGTTCGACGCACAGGCGCGCGGGGTCCGCCCCGAGCGCGAGCAGGTCCTCTTTGACCCCGCCGGAAATCGCCACGACACCCGCCAGATGCGGCAGTGTTTCGGCGAGCCAGGCCAAACGCAGCCGTCCCGCTGGAACACGATGGACTTCCCAGTACACACGGCCCGCGAAGTGCCGAGCCGGCCCCCGGCGCAGGGCCAAAAGCCGCGCGGCTTCGAGCTCGCGGGAAAGCACGGTCGCGCGCGGCGCGGCGCGCGCGATCTGCGCGGCCGCAGAGCGCGAGAAACTCCACTCCTGGAGCCGCGCCGGACCAAACTGCAGCCGTGTCGGCACGCGGTCGATCCAATCGAGGCAGGCGATCGCGCGCACAACCGGGCGCGGTCCGCGCTCCACGGCGTAATAGTCGAACAGGTCGACTCCCGGCGGCAACGCCGGCGTCGGGTGGCGGCGCGCGTGCCACAGTTCGACGTCGAGGCCGCGCGGGGCGCCCGCGCGCGCGAAGGAAGCGGCCACCTGCACAACCTGCAGGGACTGCGCACGTTGGCTCGGGAGCCGCGCGTTGGCTAGGGCGATCAGCGCGGGGGCCGCTGCCCGGGACGCGTCGCTCACGGGCTGCGGGACTCCGCGGCCGCTCGCTCGACCGCGGCGCGCCGCTCAAGCACCAGGTCGCGGAGCTCACCTTGATATTCGTCCATCTGCGATGTGTAGCCAAGCGCCGCCATGCGCCGCGCGGTCTCGTCTGCCCCTTGAACACCTTCGGCGCGCAGGCGCGCGAGGTCCGCAGCGCGCTGCGCGAGCTGCGCATCCTCGGTCTCAAGGTCGCGCGCCGAGCGAACCACGTCCTCAACGTCAATCGGCATATGCGCATCCCACGCGAGCAGGGCGACGCGCAACCGATCCGCCTCGGCCAAAACTTTTTCGCGCACTTCGAGGCGGCGCGCGGAGTCGCCGTCCGCACCTCCCGCTCCAAAAACCACTTCGCGGAACAGCTCGCGACGCTGCAGGGGATCGGCGCCCAGGTCGTGCATGCGAATGCGACCCATCTTGCGTTCGAGGGCGATTTGCCAGCCGTCGGGGCGCACCGCAAAACGCTCGAGCACGAGCATCGTGCGCTCGTCCTGGATCGCGACGAAAGTCGAATCTTCGGCGAAGAAAAAGTCCCGCACCCGATCGACCTCGCCGCGCACGAGCGGGAGCAGGCTCGTCCCGTCCACCCTATCCCGCGGCGTGGATTCTGGGGGCAGCTCAAGCTTGAGTGCATCCGCGAGCGTCGGGAACAGGTCGATGCTCTCCACCGTCGCGCGCACGCGGGTGCCGGCGGGGAACGCCCGCGGCCAGCGCACGATCAGCGGCACGTGGAGGTTCGAGTTGTACATGTGGTTGTGCTCCCAACGGCCACCCTCGCCGAAGTCCTCCCCGTGGTCGGAGGTCACGATCACCACCGTGTCGTCGAGCACACCCTGCGCCTCGAGTTCCGCGATCAGAATCCCAACATGGTGGTCCGCCTGGGACACACCACCCAGGTAGAGGTTGAGGATCTGGCGCGCGTCCGCGTCCGTGGGTTTGTAGGCACCCCGCTCGATCGCCTGGCGCGATGATGCGTAGAAGGCGTCGATCGGACCGTCGTACTGCGGGTCCACGTACATCCCGCGCCAGGGTTCGGGCGGATCGTAGGGGGTGTGGGTCGAATAAAGGTGCACGAACGTGCTGAAACGCCGTTCCTGGCGCTGTTCAAGCCACCGGCGCGCTTCGTTGGCGAGGAAATCCGGGTCCTGTTTGGCGCGCAGCTTGAACAGTATTCCGGGTCCCGCGAAAGCCGAGCGCAACTGACTGAAGCGGCTGTCGAGATCGACAAAGGGATGGCCCTTCATCAACTCGACATAGCCGTCGAAGCCGTCCGCGAGGCCGGAGCCGTGCGACAGCGCGCCGGTCATGAACGCCGCGCCGCTGTAGTCCTCGGGGCGCAGTACGACACCATCCCTGCGGGTTGCCGTCTTGAGATGCTGCTGGAGCGTGACGTTCTCTTCGAGGCGCTGCCCCGACATCATCTTCAACAGGCCGTGACGCCGCGGGTACTTGCCCGTGAAGAACGAACCGAAGCTCGTCCACGTGTACGGCGCTTGCACGAGCGCACGCTCGAACAGAGTCCCCTCGCGCGCCAAACGATCGATGTGCGGCGTCGCAACGGTGCTGTTGCCGTAACAGCCGAGGGAATCGGCGCGCAGCGCGTCCACCAGAATGAACAGCACGTTCGGCAGGTCGCCGTTGCGGGCGTTGATTACACCGCGCTCGGCCGACGCGCGGCCGTCGGACACGACGTAGGCGCCGCCGGCGATCCAGATCAGCACGTGCATCACGCCCAACACTCGCCAGGCGCGGACGGGAACCTTGGCACACAGGGCGCCCAGCGCTGCTCCCACACACAGCGCGCCTGCACCGAACCCGGCCAGCACGAGGAGACGCTCGCTCGAGAGCGCTGGCAGACCCGGGTGGATCGCTTCGCGCGTCCACCAGAACAGCGCCGGAGCGGCGGCTGCGGCAAAGAGCAGCGCAAAAAGCCATCCGCGGAGCGCGCCCGCGGAACGCCGCGCCGTGAGGGGGTGCATCAGCGCGCCCCACAGCGCTCCGACCAGCGCGATCGCCGGCCCGTAGAGCAGTGCTCCACCCAGGGTGCCCAGCGCAAGGTCCCATCCGCGCACGGGCGCGGTTGGAGTGAGGGCCTGCTCGGGCAGGGCGCGGAAGTATTGCCATGCCTGGTAGGCATCCGCGGCGCCGAGAAGCAGCCCGACGAGCGCGCCCGCGGCGGCGCCGGCGGCGAGGCTGGATCGAAAGGGTCGGCGCGCGGCGGCGGGGGGCACGTTTGCGCGGTGGGAAGCGCCAGCGTCGGCGCGGGGCGAGGGGGTTTTCATAGGAGCACGGGGAACTTTACCCCGTGGGCGCTCCTGGGCGGGCGACCGGCGGCGGCAAAGGCGATTAGCGCAGGCGGTAGCGCACGTCGTCCGCGGTGCGTTCGACGGCCGTCGCGGCGCGTGGCGCGGCAAAATGGATACTCCGCGGCAACACCCTGCCCACGCTGCGCTCGCGCACGTCGAGCCCATCCCCGTCGACCCGGTAGGTGCGCTCGAGGGACGTACCCGGCACCGGCGCACCATCGCGCCAGGCGAGGGGCGTGGTCAACTGGACGCCGTCGGCGAGCAGCTGGATGGTCGGCGCGAGCCCAAACGCCGTCGAGACCCGTCGACTCGCGGGGGCAAGCACCCCCCGCGCGAACACGGCCGCGGGCACCTTCAGGGCGTCCTTGTGGCGGCCAGCGCGCCACGCCACCCGGGACAACCAAAGCGAAAAGCGCAACTCGGCGCCCCCCGCGCGCAGGCCGCGCATCGCGCTCGGAAAGCCCGCGTAGCCGCTCCACTCCCCCTCCTGTGTTCCGCCGTGCCGGCAGCGTTCGACGAGGTCTGCGCCGTCCGTGCGGCGTTGCACGCGGATCAAACCCGCGCCGTGGGGACTCCCGTGGTGGACGTTGAAACCCGGGCGTGCACCGCGGACCCACGCGATCACACGCCCATCCTCGATGCGGCCAAGCTGGGCAGCGGGGAACCAGGTGAGCGAGAGTTCGAGCTGCCCCGTGCCGGGTTCGACCTCGGACAGCACGTCCCGGGCGGCTTCGAGGTCGTCGAGCGCCCGTGCAGACCACGCCGCATGCGCGGCCCAAAAGAGCGGACACTGGTAACTGCGCCCGCGGCCCGGACCCTCCATGTGGCTGCGGGGCCGCCCGCTGGGCTCCAGATGCTCGGCCCACGCGCGCTGCGCGCGCCACGCGGCGCGGCCGTAGGCGCTGCGTGCGAACAACCGATAGCCACTCGCGAGGGCATGCACATCGAAGGGGTGGGATGCAACCTCGTAGGTCGCACCCCAGTACCAGGGTTTTGCTTCGAGCAGCCCGCACTTGATGCCGTCGGTCCCCTGGAGCGCGACGAGGAAGTCGAGCCCACGCACGAGCGGAACGCGAAAGAGCCCATCCGCGGGGTCGCGACGCAGTGTCTCGAGGGCATGGAGCGTGAAACCCGTCACGCGGGATTGATAAAACGACGAAACGTCGCTCGCCCCGATGTGGCCCGCGCCCCATTCCATCGGATGGTACGGGAAGCTGCCGTCCACGTGCTGGATCGCCTCGAGCACACCGACGGCTTCGATGGCTGCGCGCGCGAGCACGCCATCGTTCGTACCGTCGAACTCGATTTCGAGGCGCGCGGCGGCGGCGAGGCCGGTCAATCCCCACGCGCGCTGGGCGGGAATGCCCTTGTCCAGCACGGCGTAGCGCAGGTACGTGCGCGCGTGCAGCAGGCTCGCTTGCGCAAACTGCGTGCGCGTCTGCGCGTCGAGCCGGTCGCCAAAGTGCTCCACCATGCTGGCGAGCGCATCGGAGCACGCACCGCCGTCAATAACACTGTTGGAGCAGTTGAAGGGATCGTGGCGGCCGGGGCGGAACGTGTGGCACAGACTCGTGCCTTCGCGCACGAGGTTCACAACCAGCCGCCGGCCCTGCTCGAGCGCCGCATCGAAGAGCGCATCCGACGGGTTGCGGCGCCACAGCTCGAGCGCGAGGATCGCGGTGCACGCGGATTTGCCCGTGTGCTCGACGCCGTGCTCCGGGCACAGGATCCGCCCGCTTCCATCGCGCAGGGACAACTGCCAAGCGAGCGCGCGTTCAAGGGGCTCGATCAGGTCGCGCCCCACGGGCCGCCGCGGCCCGCGCTGGGGGCGCGCCGTCGGGAACGGCCGATCGCGGGCGCCGCTGGGCTCGTGCGAAGTGCGGTCGTGGTTCACGATCCCAAGTACCGCACGAGGTGACGGGTGATCGGCCCGAGGGGTTCCGCGGGGCGGCCGCGGATCCGTTTGGCGAGCTGCTGCACGCAAAAATCCGACCAGGCGAATAGCACACACAGCTTCACCCACATTCCCGCGCCGCGGCCGTGGTGCTTGCGGTAGTACGCCAGGCGGTTTTTATGCCATTCGGGCACGAACGAGCCGAACTGGCGTGTGCTCGCACCGACGTGGTGGGCAACCACCGTCTGCGGGAGAAAGCGTGTGCGCCACCCCGCCGCGACCAGTCGCCGCGACAGATCCACATCGTTGAAAAAGAGCCACAGCGACTCGTCAAACAGTCCGACGGCATCGAGGGCGCTGCGGCGCACGAGGAAACAGGCCGCGGGGGGTTGGTTGATGTCGCGCTCGTGCTCGTGGTCGAAGCCGCGCTCAAAATAACGCACGAGTTCGGGGCTGTTTGGGAACCAGCGCTCGAACGGCGTCGCAAAAAACAGGGGCGTCAAAAGGTTCGGGAATGCCTGACACGCGCGCTGGGTTCCCCCACCGGGATGCACGAGGCGCGGCGCAGCGGCGCCGTATTCGGGGTTTGCGTCGAGAAACCGCACGAGCACCTCCAACGCGTCCTGCGCCATCTCCGTGTCGGCGTTGAGCAGGAGGATGTAGGGCTCATTCGCGAGCCGGATGCCCTGGTTGCATCCGATCGCGAAACCCTCGTTGCGCGCATTGCGCTGCAAACGCACCGCCGGGAACCGCTCGGCCACCATGTCGGCAGACCCGTCGGCACTCGCATTGTCGATGACGATCACTTCCGCGGGCGGGCGCTCGAGGTTGAACACGTGATCGAGGCATACCGCGAGCAGATCGCGCGTGTTCCATGAGGGAATCACCACGCTGACGCTGCGCGGTGCCGGCGGAGCGACGGCCTTTGCCGCCGATTGGGGATCGATGCCCGTGGCGCTCACGTCGGAACTCCCGCGGCAGCGCTCATGGGATTGCCCGCCATCACGTCGACGAGCCGCGCCATCAGCGCGTCGACCTCGTGTTCTGCAGCCACGATCCTGCGCAGGCGGGTGCCGAGCGCCGCGCGCTCGGCAGCCCCGCTGTCCAGCAACGCGGAGATCCGCGCGGCGAGTCCGGCTCCGTCGCCCGGTGCAAACACAAGACGCTCGGCATCTGCGCCAAGGGAACGGAAGACGTGCTCGAACGATTCGTTGCAGGTCAACACAGGGCGCTCGCAGGCCATCGCTTCGAGCACCACCTTGTCGACACTCCCGGTCAGGCTGGCGTTGACGAGCAGGGTCGCGCGGCGGTAGAGCTCGGGCACCTCGCGATAGGGCCGCGCGCCGTGCATTGCGACCCGCGGCCCAAGCCCGAGCGCCGCAACGCGCGCCCGCACCCCGTCGCCGAACGGACCGTCCCCGGGCGCCAGTCCGCCGCCGACGAGGTCGAGGTGGACGTCGCGGCCCGCGGCGACCAGCCGCGCGAGTGCATCGAGGATCGTGAGCGGGTCTTTGGCGGGTGTCAGCCTTCCGACCGAAAGGATGCGGGCCGGCGCTGCGGGTTCGCCGCGGGGGCCCGCAACGGGCGCGAAGTGCTCGAGGTCGATGCCGTGCCCCGTCACGACCTTTTTGGGCGTGTCGAGCCGCAGGGACTCGGGACTGGCGGTGAAGATGGCTTCGACACACCGCTCCGCGCGCCGCAGCCGCGCATCGACACCCTTGTGCGTGTACCACAAAAACACACGCGCTCCGTGGCGGCGCGCAGGTCCTGCAGCCACGAGCGCGTAACGCGGCACCATGTGGGCGAGCACCACGTCAAAGCCGTCCTTGCGCAGCGCTTCGTCCAGGCAACGGCGGTAGCGCAGCCAGCGCATCAATGTGCCGCGGCGACCGATGACACGCACGTCAACGTTGGACGGCAGGTCAGCCACGTCCCCGACCTCGAGTGCGACCACCCGCACACGCTCAGCGTGGCGCGCAAAACCCGCAATCCAACGGGAAACGAA